>Ga0208462_1000050_pt1 | contig 163202 bp, 150 predicted proteins | sample AD_SCU001_MetaG_FD_184452 | JGI IMG/M metagenome (GOLD analysis project Ga0208462, IMG submission 184452) | Active sludge microbial communities of municipal wastewater-treating anaerobic digesters from China - AD_SCU001_MetaG (SPAdes) (version 2) | ecosystem: Engineered > Bioreactor >...
CGGCAACCACGTCGTGACCAGGCACGCCGCAGGCGTCGCTATCCCGTGCGTGGTCGCCGCGGCGGCGCTCGATGCCGGAACCCAGATGTTCTCGCCCGAGAGCACCTCGAAGATCTTTGCCGACACCTACGGCAAGATCGATGTGTTCAACAAGCCGATCAACCAGATCGCAAACGGAGCCTGAGCAAGCAGAGATTCGAATGACGAACGCCACATCTCTGCAGGCCGGGACCGTGCCGCTTGCGGTGACCGGGCCTGGGCCTGCCGAGCACCGATCCACAGCCTCCCGTGCGGTGCAACACCCGTCGGCCTTGCGGACCCCCAAAACGGGGAAGGTCCGGCGGTCACCGGGAGCCCGGGATGCCTTCGTGCCCGGAGATATGGCCAGAAGTCGTTCAGAACAACAGGAAATGGATAAGATAGCAATCAGTTTGAGGTGAATAAAAACATGGCATACAAGCCCCAGTATGGTCCCGGGACATCGATCGTCGCTGAGAACCGGCGCAAGCAGATGAACCCCGGCCAGAAGCTTGAGAAGGTTCGTTCCGTAACGGATGAGGATATCGTGCTGGTCCTCGGCCACCGCGCCCCCGGGTCGGCGTATCCGAGCGCCCACCCGCCGCTCGCCGAGCAGCAGGAGCCCGACTGCCCCATGCGCAAGCTCGTCAAGCCCACTGACGGTGCGAAAGCCGGCGACCGCGTCCGCTACATCCAGTTCGCCGACTCGATGTTCAACGCCCCCTCGCAGCCCTACCAGCGGACCTACACCGAGATGTACCGCTTCCGCGGCATCGACCCCGGTACGCTCTCCGGCCGCCAGATCGTCGAGTGCCGCGAGCGTGACCTCGAGAAGTACGCAAAGGATCTCATCGAGACCGAGATGTTCGACCCCGCTCTCGTCGGCATCCGTGGTGCGACCGTGCACGGCCACTCGCTCCGCCTTGCTGAAGACGGCATGATGTTCGATATGCTCCAGAGGAACGTCCTCGGCGAGGACGGCGTCGTCAAGTACGTCAAGAACCAGATCGGCGAGCCCCTCGACCGTGCCGTCGCCGTCGGCAAGCCCATGGACGAGAAGTGGCTCAAGGCCCACACGACGATCTTCCACTCGCTCGTAGGGACTCCCTACCGTGACGACACCGAGTACATCGAATACGTCCAGCGTATCCACTCGCTGCGGACGAAATACGGCTTCATGCCCAAAGAGGAGTGATTACAATGGCAAAGATTGAGAGATCCCAGAAGCTGTTCCTGAAGGCCCTCAAGGAGAAGTTCCAGGGACAGGACGTCGAGTCCGAGACCGCTGAGTTCTACAAGTTCAACGGTGTCCGCCAGTCCCCCCGTAAGATGGAGTTCATGAAGGCGAGCCGCGCCATCGAGATGGACCGCGGCATCTCCATGTATGACCCCGAGCGCTGCCACCTCGGCGGTATCCCGATGGGCCAGCGCCAGCTGATGACCTACGAGGTCTCCGGCACCGGTGTCTTCGTCGAGGGCGACGACCTCCACTTCGTCAACAACTCTGCGATGCAGCAGTTCTGGGACGACATCCGGAGGACGGTCATCGTCGGGATGGACCTTGCCCACCAGACCCTGCAGAAGCGTCTCGGGAAGGAAGTCACCCCCGAGACGATCAACGAGTACCTCCATATCTTAAACCACGCCATGCCCGGCGCGGCCGTCGTCCAGGAGCACATGGTCGAGACCCACCCCGGCCTCGTCGACGACTGTTACGTCAAGGTCTTCACCGGCGACCAGGAGCTCGCCGATGACATCGAGCCCCAGTTCCTGCTGAACATCGAGAAGCTCTTCCCCGCCAAGCAGGCCGAGGAGCTCAAGGCGGAAGTCGGCAAGAGCATGTACCAGGCGATCCACATCCCGACCGCGGTCTCGCGGACCTGCGACGGTGGAACGACCTCCCGGTGGTCTGCAATGCAGATCGGCATGTCCTTCATCGCCGCCTACCGCATGTGCGCCGGTGAAGCAGCCGTTGCCGACCTCTCCTTCGCCGCGAAACACGCGGGCGTCGTCCAGATGGCCTCCCACCTGCCCGCACGGCGTGCCCGTGGCCCGAACGAGCCCGGTGGTATCAAGTTCGGTCTCTTCGCCGATATCATCCAGGCGAACCGGAAGTACCCCCACGACCCCGCCCGTGCGGCCCTTGAGGTCGTCGGCGCCGGCACCATGCTCTACGACCAGATCTGGCTCGGCTCCTACATGTCCGGCGGTGTCGGGTTCACCCAGTACGCGACCGCGGCCTACACCGACAACATCCTCGACGAGTTCACCTACTACGGTATGGACTACATCAAGGACAAGTACAAGGTCGACTGGAGAAACCCGAGCCCGAAGGACAAGGTCAAGCCGACCCAGGACGTCGTCAACGACATGGCGACCGAGGTCACCCTCAACGCCATGGAGCAGTACGAGCAGTTCCCGACCATGATGGAGGACCACTTCGGCGGGTCCCAGCGTGCCGGTGTCATCGCCGCCGCATCCGGTCTCACGGCCGCCATTGCGACCGGCAACTCGAATGCCGGCTTAAACGCCTGGTACCTCTCGATGCTCCTGCACAAGGACGGCTGGTCGCGTCTCGGCTTCTTCGGCTACGACCTCCAGGACCAGTGCGGGTCCGCGAACTCGCTCTCCATGGAGCCCGACCGCGGCCTGATGGGAGAACTCCGCGGCCCGAACTACCCGAACTACGCGATGAACGTCGGCCACCAGGGCGAGTACGCCGCAATCGTCGCGAGCGCCCACTACGGCCGCAGCGACGCGTTCTGCTACAGCCCGCTCGTGAAGGTCTGCTTCGCGGACCCGGCCCTGAAGTTCGACTTCGCCGAGCCCCGCCGCGAGTTCGCGAAGGGTGCCATCCGGGAGTTCATGCCCGCCGGCGAGCGTTCGCTCATCATCCCGGCCCGGTAACCCCCTCCCTACCCTTTTTAGTTGCACGTCCTCACAATCCCGCGATCGCAAACATTCCTGCCGATCAGCTGGAGTAGGTGGAGCGAGTGGTTCTCACTCGCCCACGTATTATGATTATTTAGATTCATAACACGAAATCTGCCTATTCTCAGTACTTTATTCGCATTTCAGGTCTCCCCGGACGCCGGGGTGCCCGCCCAGGTCACCGGGAGGCGCGCGGGGGCCGGGGTGGGGCGGAAGGTGCTGGTCGGACAAACCTCTGTCAAATCCGCGTTGCAGGAGCACTCGACGAAAGTGCGCCCGAACCGGTGGGTGGGGTACGCGGCTTGAAGATCAAATCCCGAAAACGGATTTCAAGGGGATATCGCGTCTGGGGGTGGGGCTGACGGGGAGGGGGCTTGTCCCCCTTCCCTGTCTCTAACTCACGCTCCCCGTCATCCCCACCCCACCCGGCCTGCGGCCTCCTCCCCCGCCCCCGGGGGGCGGGGGCAGTGCGTGGCGATATCCCCACGGTCCAGTGTACGGGGTGTTTCCCATAGATCCTCTGTCGTAGAAATCCGTTTTCGGGATTTTAGATGTTTTTGAAGGCAACACAGAAAGCAACCCCGGAACCCGACCTCAGGACTTCGGACCTGCACCCGGCACCTTCGCAGCCCTCCCCCACCCCACCAAACCCCCTATATCGCCGGACTCCCAACACTACCCTGGGAGGGGAGGGGCTCACAGAATGACAACCGGCGGCCGGATCGTCCTGCACGTGGACATGGACAGTTTCTTCGCCTCCGTCGAGGTCCGCCGCGACCCGTCCCTCACCGGAAAGCCGGTGATCGTCGGCGCCGACCCGAAGGGTGGGGCGGGCCGGGGGGTTGTGAGCACCTGCTCGTATGAGGCGCGCCGCTACGGGGTGCACTCCGGCATGCCCATCTCCCGGGCGTACGACCTCTGCCCGCACGGCGTCTACCTCCCGGTCGACCGCCCGCTCTACGTACGGGCCTCAGAGGCGATCATGGCGATCCTATCGCGGCACGCCGGCCGCATCGAGCAGGTGAGCATCGACGAGGCCTACCTCGACGTCAGCGACGCAGGGAGTTTCCCGGCGGCGGAGGCGCTTGCCGCCGCGATCAAGCAGGAGATCCGGGAAGCGGCGGGGCTCACCTGTTCCATCGGTGTCGCCCCCGGCAAGGCCGTGGCGAAGATCGCCTCCGACTACAAAAAACCCGACGGGCTGACGGTCGTCTCCCCGGACGAGGTCGCGGGGTTCCTCGCCCCCCTGCCGGTCGAGAAGATTCCCGGCGTCGGGAAGAAGACTGGTGAGGACCTGCGGCAGATGGGCATTCGGACCATCGGGGATCTTGCATCCTGTGACATCCAGGACCTCATCGCCCGGTTCGGGCGAGCCGGTATCCAGGTGCACCGGCTCGCCCGGGGCATCGACGATGCAGGGGTGCAGGGGAGGGAAGGATGCAAATCCGTCTCCCGGGAGACGACGTTCGATGAAGATACCGCTGATCCGGGCACACTCTCGGGCGTTGTTGCCGAGCTTGCGGATGCTGTCGCGGGGGCGCTCGCTGCCGACGGCCTCCGGTGCCGGACCGTCACCGTCAAGGTCAGATACAGCGGGTTTGAGACGCACACCCGGTCCCGGACGCTGCCGCGGTTCACCGCGGACCCCGGAGCGATCCGGCGGGCCGCATCCGGCCTGCTCCTGCCGTTTCTCAACGGCCGGTCCGTCCGGCTCATCGGGGTCAGGCTCTCGACGCTTGAAGGAGGCCGCACCCGGCAGGCATCGATCGATGAGTTCCTCCCTTCCTGACGACGGGCCCGCGGTGCGAACCTTCTTTACCCGGGATGCTCACCATATGCCGGCATGCCCGACATCTGGACCGTACTCCTCGTTGCCGCGATCCTCCTGCTCTTTGCGGTGCCGGTCGCCCAGCAGCAGGTGGTCCGGGTCCGCCGCCTGCGGGCGATCCGGGACCTTGAGGCGGAGCGCCGAACCCGGGTCATCGCCCTCATCCACCGGCAGGAGCGGATCGGGTTCCTGGGCATCCCCCTCTTCCGCTACATCGACATCAACGACTCCGAGGAGGTCCTCCGGGCGATCCGGCTCACAGAGCCGGAGATGCCGATCGATTTTGTCGTCCACACCCCCGGCGGCCTGGTCCTCTCGTCCGAGCAGATCGCGATGGCTCTCCGGCGCCACAAGGGGATGGTGACGATCTTCGTCCCCCATTACGCCATGTCGGGCGGGACGCTCCTCTGCCTCGCCGCCGACGAGGTGGCGATGGATGAGAACGCGGTGCTCGGCCCGGTCGATCCCCGGATCGGCGACTATCCGGCCGCCTCGATCCTGCGGGTTCCCCGGTTGAAACCGCCGGAGGAGATCGAGGATAAGACCTTCATCATGGTCGACATCGCGGCAAAGGCCCAGAACCAGATGCGGGAGTTCGTCGCCGTCCTGCTCCGGGACCGGATGGGCGCCGAACGGGCGGATCGCCTCGCACGCCTGCTCACGGAAGGGACGTGGACCCACGACTACCCGATCACCTTCGAGCAGGCGCGGGACCTCGGGCTCCCCGTCACTCCCGGTATCCCCGCCGGGGTCTACCGGCTGATGGACCTCTTCCCGCAGGCGATGCCGCGCCGCCCGTCGGTTGCCTACGTGCCGGTGCCCTACCGGGAGGAGGAGAAGGGGCGATGACGTTTCGCCGGGAACCCCGGGGTCCTGTGCAACGCCGGCGATACCTATTCACGGTCTCCGCGATGACATCACTCTGCTTGCGGCACGCGCTCGCAGGCATGCCTGTCCCGATCGTGACCCCCGGGTGAAGGTTCCCCAGCCCTTATCTTGTCCCGGGACCTACCTCTTCGTGACTGTGAGCACCTACCTCCAGCTGCGCCTGGACGCGTTTGACCGTTCGCAGAACCCCCTCTGCGCCGACCGTCCCGACCGAAATGGTTTTCGCCGGCTCTGCTACCAGTGCCCTTTTGCCGCGAGGAGCGCGGGGGAGATCCACTGCGAACGGTTCGCGACCCCTATCCGGACGCGGGACAAGTATGCGCTGCGGGAATGGAAGGAGATACGCAGCACAATCCTTGAACGCGACGGACACCTCTGCGCCGTTTGCGGCGGGGGAGAGGACCTCCATATCCACCATATCGACCGCGATCCCACGAACGACGACCCGGGAAACCTCATCACGCTCTGCGGCATCTGCCACGCCCGGGTGCACACCGAGCTCCGCCGCGAAGGAGGGGGAGATCGGGTGGCGCGGGTGATCCCGGCAGCACGCCGCCGTTCTGGCTGACCTCAGCCCTGCAGGACTCTTCTGAACGCCGCTCTGGTGGCCCTGCCGCCATCAGCGCCGGGGGAACGGTTATATTGTATGCCCGCTACCAGTTGCGTGACCATGGGGGGAATGTCAGGAATGAGTCTAACAGAACGACTCTTCGGCAGAGGCGATCCCGGAGACCGGGAGGGCCCGGAGGCTGACGCCGCAGTGAGCAGAAAGGCCGTCTCTCTCGCCCAGCGGGGGCAGTTCGGTGAGGCGATCGCGTGTTTTGACAGGGTGCTCGAGGAGGATCCGGCCAACGTGAAGATGTGGAACAATAAGGGCGTCTTTCTCGACCTCCTCGGAAAGGATCAGGAGGCGCTCGCCTGCTGGGAGAAGGCGCTCTCGATCGATCCGGGGTTCGCTCCGGCCTGGGTCTCCCGGGGCATGCTGCACCGGCGCCGCAACCGGCTCGATGAGGCTCTCGCCTGCTACGACCGTGCCGTGGAACTCAACCCGGACTCCGCGGTCGCCTGGTACAACCGGAGCGGCATCTATGTCGCGATGCGCCGGCTTGACGAGGCCGTCGCCTGCTACGAGCGGGTGCTCGCGCTCGATCCCCATTTCGTCGCGGCCTGGACCGATCTCGGCTACGCCCGCTTTCTCCAGCACCGGCACGAAGAGGCCATCACCTGTTACGACCGGGCCATCGCCGACGACCCCGGGAGCGTCCGGGTCTGGAGCCTGAAAGGCGGCGCCCTGTACGCACTCGGGGAGTACCGCAAAGCGCTCGAGTGCTTCGACCGGGTGCTCGTGATCGACCCGAAGTATGCCGCCGGGTGGAGCATGAAGTGCAGCGTCCTCTACCATCTCGGCATGTACCGCCACGCGCTCGCGTGTGCCGACAAGGCGCTTGCGATCAATCCTTCCTGCGAGCTGACCACCCAGGTCCGTAAGATGCTCCTCTCCCTCATCGAGAAGTGGTGAGGGTCCCGCCACCTCTTCCTCCGGGTGCCGGGCAGCCCGGATATCTCCGGAAGGTTGACGCCGGGCGCCGTCCAACTGGAAACCAGGAAGCCGGGCGAGAACTCTCCCCCAGGGGAGACTCCGACCGTCTATCACCCGGTGGCACCAACAGGAGGATCGCATCCATGCCTGTCGATCAGATTCCTATCGGTACGTTCTCGCGGATCACCCATCTCTCGCAGAAGGCGCTCCGCCTCTATGATGAGCGGGGGCTCCTCGCCCCGGCGGCAAGAGACATCTGCACGGGGTACCGCTACTACACCTTCGCCCAGGTCGAGCGGGGCATCCGTATCCGGCACCTGCTCTGGCTCGGGTTCAGCCTCTCCGAGGTTGAAGTCATCCTCGATGCGCGGGAACGCGGCGATGCCGGGACGATCCGCGATCTCTTTCGCGCACGTCTCGCTGCAACTGAGCAGGAGGCTGGAAGGCTGCACGCGATTGCGGAGGTCCTGCGGGCGCAGGACCCGCTGAATGGAGGATTCCGTATGTCGGTTACCGAACCTGTCATCAAAGAAGTCCCCGCCCTCCGGGTGCTCAGCCGCCGGGAACGGGGTGTTTACCAGGAGACGATTCCGAGACTGATCGGGGAACTTTGTGCCTGCATCTATCCCGCGGAGGGGCGGCAGCCCGCTGCCCGGGCGGCCGGGCCGATCATGTTCGTCTGCCATGATGAGGAGTACCGGGAGACGGACGCCGATATCGAGATGGCGATCCCGATCACCGGGTCCGTCAACCTCGAGGGGACCGCTGTCGAGGTCCGGACCCTTCCGGGCGGCCGGTTCGTCTCGGTACTCTACACGGGCCCCTACCCCGGGGTCGGGAAAGCCTACGAGCGGCTCTTCGCCTACATGGGCGAGCACCGCCTTCTCGCCGCCGGCCCCTCGCGGGAGCTCTACCTGAACAACCCTCACGAGGTGCCGGAAGACGAACTCCTCACCGAGATCCAGTGCCCGGTGCAGGAGATCCCGCCGTCGGCCTGATGGGGTTCACTCTTCTTTTGCGGCGACCGCAAAGACGTGGCAGCCCCACCCGGGAACATCCAGGTAGAGGCCGGGTGCAAGGAGGCTCTGCCCGTCACGGTCGTATGCTGCCGGCCCCATGAGGTCCCGGAGCCGGACTCCCTTCCCCGCGAGATCGGCCCACGGGAGCGGGACGTAACACTGGCCCCGATCCGGGGCGTAGTTGACGGCGACGAGGTAGCGCTCTCCTTCCCCCTCCCAGGCGAAGGCGATGTAGCCGTCGTGGGACGGGTTACCCTCCCAGGCGGGGCTGCAGTCGAGGGGCCGCCATTCCCCGTCCCGGAACGCCGGCAGGCGGAGGCACGCAAAGAGCCGCCGGTAGAACTCTTCGACGGCCGGATCCGTTCGCTCCTCCGGCTCCCGGCAGAGGTGGACGGGGACCCGCTTCTTGCGCCCGGCAAACTGTCCCTGGTGGAAGAACCGGAGGCCGGGAGAGAGGAAGGCAAGGATGGCGGCGGCCCGGTGGCGGTCGGGCGGGAAGGCGGCCGCGGCCCGGGGTTCGTCGTGGTTCTCGAGGAACCGGACGGATTTGCGCTGGTATTCCAGGTCCGCCCGGAGGTGGTCCCGGACCGACCGGGCGTCGCTGCTCCGCAGTCTGTCATAGAGCCGTTTGTCGTAGGTGTAGTCGAACCCCTGCTGCTGGAGCGTCCACTCAAGGTCCCAGTAAGCCTCCGCCATGAAGACGAATTCCGGGTGCTCTTTCCGGACCGCGTCGATCACCTTCGGCCAGAAGGGCTCCATATCCCTCCCCCAGGTCTGCCGGAAGACCTCCGGGAGGACGAGCATCGCCATGTCGCTCCGGATGCCGTCGCACTTCCTCGCGATCCCCTGTACTTCGGCGATCATCGCCTCCTCGAGGGCCGCGTTGCCGTAGTCGAGCTGCAGGGTGTCGGGCCAGCCGGGGAAGTAGGGATCCCGGCCGTGGGCGAGGACGACCGATCCTCCGGGGAGGTCCATTCTGACGAAGTCCTGCGGCCGGCGGCCGAGGTCCTCCTCCGTGCCGTGGATGTAGTAATCCGGGTGGTCGCGCACCCAGGGGTGGTCGGGAGCCGTGTGGTTCGGGACGAGGTCGAGCATCAGGAGTAGACCGTGCCGGTGCAGCCGTTCGCGGAACCGCTTGAGCGTCTCCGGTTCCCCGAGGTCCGGGTGGAGGCGGTAGGCGGCGACGGCAAAGGGGGAACCACAGATCTCCTCCTCCCGGAGATCGGGGAGCAGGCTCCGGTATTCGCGGAGCCACTCGCTCTTCGAGCGGGAGACCCGGCGCCCGGCCTCTCCCGTCTCCCATGCGCCCATGAGGTAAACCCAGGAGAACCCGCAGGCGGCAAGCCCCGCGAGCCGGGCGTCGGGGATGTCGTCGAGGGTGGCGCGGCGACCCGTCTCCCGGGCGATCTGCCGGAGCCGGACGCGGGCATTGACCTCATAGAGGGAGGGGTAGCGGGGGACGTTCATCGCGCCCGTCCTCTGGATCTCCGGGATGATAGAGGTATCCCTCACCAGACAGCGGAGTGGAGACCGTCGTTCCGCCGGAAACCGCAAAATGACCGCGAACCCTGGACGGCGTCGATGACCCGGGTGCTCGTCGCCTTCATGAAGGCCTCGAGGGGCGCATGCAACCGCCCGTCCAGGCAGCCGTAGAGGAAGTCCCGTAACGCTTTTTCCGCCCGCAGCTCCGGGATGAGGTGGCGGGCGAGGAGGGCGGTGTAGATCTCGCCGGGCGGCGCACCGGACGTGAGGTGGCGGTCGACGGCGTGGGCGGCGAGTTCCGCGGTCCGGTGGGCGTAGAAGATCCCTTCGCCGAGGATGGGGCTTGCAAACCCCCCGGCATCGCCGACGAGGAGCGTCCCTTCGTAGGCCGGTGAGGGGATGAAGTTGCCAAACGGCAGGAGGTATCCCGCCGGCCTCCTGTCCGCGAACGCCGAGAGGCCGAGGGTCTTGAGGAACTCCGTGAACCGATCGCGGCGGTCGTCTCTGTTCTTCTCGAGCAGCCCCCCCATCCCCACGACGAGCGTCTCCCTGTTCGGGAAGACCCACCCGTAGCCCCACCGGCAGGCGGCAAGGACGAGGTGAGGTGTCGCAAGGTCGGCGTCCAGGCGGATCGCGCCGTCGCCGTTTGCGAGCGCCCCCACCTCAACGCGCGGGATCGCAAGTTCCAGCGCCCACCCGAGGTTTTTTCGCCACCGCTGCCGGTCGACGACACTCCCCGGGAGAGAGCGCCGGACCCGGCTGTTGATCCCGTCGGCCCCGATGAGGACCCGGGCGGCATACCGGTCCCCCTCCGACGTCGTGACGGTGCGCCGGGCGTGATCGACAGCGATGACTTCCGCGCCCTCGTAGATATCCGCCCCGGCATCTGCCGCTTTCCGGGCAAGGATGGCGTCGTAGCGCTCCCGCCGGGTGAAGTAGAACGGCTCCGCAAGGTCCCCGGCAAGGATGCGGCTGTTTTTGATGTAGAGCACGTACCCGGTTCCGGTCGAATCGAGCAGCCCCTCCTCGTGGAGCGAGGGGACCGGGAGGTGAAAGACCCGCTCGAGGAACCGGGCGGTCTTCTGGCTGAGGCAGCCTCCGCAGACCTTGCCCCGCGGATACGTCTGTTTCTCAAGGAGCGCCACCCGGTGCCCGAACCCCGCGAGCAGGTAGGCGGCGGTGCTCCCGGCAGGCCCGCCCCCGATAACGACGGCGTCATACACTGGTTGATTATCCATACATCTCTCTCCTCGCGATGATGGGGTCCGGCGCATACCATATTCTTTTCCCCGGGAGGAGGAGGTAGGCATCGGGACTGGATAGCGTCTCTGAAAGAAAGTATTTACGGCCTCCCTTTTTGCCGCATCAGCCCCGGGGAGAGGCCGCTTCCCCGCTCCCGAGCGGCCTGTACCAGACGTTCATATCCTCAAGAGAGCCGCATATGTTGACGCTCTTTGCAAGCGTCCCCGCGCAGGTGTAACCGGCCCGGGCGAAGGTGATGCTCGCCGGGTACGAACGGGCCCGGGCGACGGCAAAGACCGTTTTCATCCCGATCCGGCGCATCTCCGCTTCCATCCGCCGCAGGAGGCGGCCTGCAAACCCGCGGCCCCGGTACTCCGGCAGCGTCGCAAAACCGGTCATCTCCGCAAACAGGGCATCGGGATCCACGGCCGCCGAGGCGATCGCGGCGATCCGGTTGCCGTCGCGGATGCAGAAACACCGGAGCCACCCCCGCATCTCCTGCGCAAGGTAGGCCGGCTCGTGAATGGGGACCGGATACGTCTCGAAGACCTCCCGGTAGACTGCCGCGAGCTCCGGCGCATCCGCCGGTGCGGCGGGGGCACAGGTGCAACCCGGATCGAGTGTCCGGTCTGCCGCGCCCTGCCGGGCCTTTGCCCGGGCAACCGCGAGGACGTCGTCGATCCCGTCCCCGTTGCCCGGGGTGGTGTCGAGGTAGTTTGCCATGTAGTAGCCGTCCACCTCACCGCGGAACAACCCCCGGAGACGCGCTTTCGGGGTGTAGCCGCACGACACGAAGTGGTCGCGGGCCGGGGCAGGGACCCTCGCGAATATCCGCGAGTAGCCCCGATCTTTTGCGAGCGCGAAGATCCGGCCGGTGATCCCGGGGAGGTCCGCCGGGTTGAGGTGGAAGAGGTAGACCCGGTCGTTGTGCGGGCCGTGGTGGACCCGGCTTTGCCCGAGCATCGCGACGGTGTCGGCGCAGGCGCCTTTTTGCCTGCGTACCGACGTTTGTCCGGTCAGCAACCCGGCAGAATGGGGTTTTTTTGCCGTAGGCCGCACCCGGGCGGTTCCGGCTCCGTTACAGGTAATATGGTTTTTCTGGTCTTGTAGAGAACCAAACATACTGTTCCCGGACTAACTATAGTGTTGACAATATATAGTTGGCCCGGATCGTATGCCCCCGGGCATAGTATAGAGCGGCATGCACCGTGCCCCGATCACTTTCACCCCGCACCCGGCAGGCTCTTCTCCCCCCGGGCTGATGCTTCCGGTATGTCCGTTGCAGAGCAGAAACTCGCCTGCCTCACCGCTGCCGGCAGGTTCGACCTCTGTTGTCCCGGGGAGTGTATCCGGATGCTCTCCAATGCTTCTCACATCACCTACAACCCCCGGGCCGGCGGGTGCGGGCGGATGCTCAAGGTCCTCCTCCACGGCGCCTGCTCCTACGACTGCGCCTACTGCGCCGTCCGCCTCCAGAAGCAGCGGCTCTCGTTTTCCCCCCGAGAACTCGCCGATACCTTCCTCGGCCTCTGGCAGGAGGGGACCGTCGGTGGGCTCTTCCTGAGTTCCGGGATTCCCCGCGACGTCGACCTGGTGATGCACGAACTCGTGGAGACGGGGGAGATCCTCCGCCGGCGGGGTTACGACGGCTACCTGCACCTGAAGGTCCTCCCCGGTGCGGCCCGGGCGGATATCCACGACGCCGCCCGCGTAGCGGACCGGATCAGCATCAACCTTGAGGCGACGTCCCCCGACCGCCTCGGGGGTATCGCGGGAGTGAAGGACTACCGGCAGGACATCCTGAAGCGCCAGGCCTGGGTGGCGGAAGAGAAACCGGGGCATCACACCACCCAGCTCGTCCTCGGTGCGGCGGACGAGACCGATGCGGAGGTCCTCTCCTGCGTCGCCGACCAGTACCGGCGGGTCCGGCCCTCCCGGATCTACTTCGCCGCGTTCCGCGCCCTCCCCGGAACTCCTCTCGCGGCGCACCCCGATACCCCGGGATGGCGGGCGCGGCGGTGGTACCAGGCCGACTACCTGCTCCGGGACTACGGCGTTACCCCCGACGCCCTCCGTGCGGCCCTCGATGAGGAGGGGTTCTTTGCCGACCGGGACCCAAAAGAGGTCCTTGCAGCACGCCGTTGTCCGGTGAACGTCAACACTGCCCCGCGTCGCGATCTCCTCCTGGTCCCCGGTATCGGGCCGAAGGGGGCCGACCGGATCCTCACCCTGCGGAGAGTGCAGCCCCTTTCCGGCCCGGCCGACCTTGTCCGGGCCGGGATCCGCGGAAAGGCCGCAGGGCGCCACGTCACGTTCGGCGGGCGGGAGACGGTGCAGACGAGGCTTGTTTTATAACGTCTGATAAAAGAGGGTGAGGGTTACCTGACCTTCCCGAACTCCTCGCTCACCTCGGCGGCGGAGTGGTAGGTCCGGTCGCTGAACCCTTCAAGCGTCGTGATCACGCTCTCCGGGGCGTTGTTCTTCCGGGCATGGGCGACGAGATCCTGCTTCCCCGCCGGGTAGTCTATACCCTTGAGGTAGACCTGCAGGTCGGCCGCGGAGAGGTGAGCGGGGGATGGGCCGGGAGTCGTGAGGGGTCGTTCTGCCTCTGTCTCCGCCCGGGCCGGCTGCTCACGCTGGCCCTCCTCGACGACGGCCTCCGTCACCGGCTGCCCCGCCGCGCCGGTCCTCTCAACCTCCTCGGCTTTTATCGGCATCTCTTCACGGGAGGCCCTCTCCCGCACCTCGACCCGCTCGGTCGTGACGACCTCGCGGGGCGGGGGCTCCGTCCGGGTCACGGCTCGCGCTTCTTCCTGGCTCGGAGGACCCATGGGCCGCCTCGCCTCGATCAGGTTCCAGTTCGCCTCTCTTGGCCACTCCCCCTCGGTTAACCCGGGCTCGTTGTCGAGTTTATACTTGCTTATGTTCACCACAAAGACGTCGTCCCCCGGCCGGTAGACCATGGCCTCAATGGGGATAGCGAAGTGCTTTGCCCCGAGACCGAACATGCCCCCGGTCCTGAGCACTGCATACGCCACTCTTCCCGTGGGAAGACCGACCCGGAGGCTTGAGATCTCACCAAGGTCATACCCCTCCGGGTTCTTCACGCGCTTCCCCACGATATCCTCGGACGCGAGGTACTCCTGCCCCTCGGTCCTGCGCATCTGCTGCTCCAGAATCGTCTCCGCCATTGGAACCACCATCTCCGTTGTCTGCTCCCGAAGGTGATCGCAACCTTCGCGCAGAGCGGGCGATGCGTGCTGTGACTATTTAACATTTCCCCGGTTGCCGGCAGGAGGTTCTCCTCGGCGGGGAAAGCGTGCGGGGGAGGACGGGAGGACAGTTTCCCCCCGCCCGCCCAAAACTGCGGGTTCTTTTTCGTCACCCGACCTTCCCGAACTCTTCGCTCACGTCGGCGGCGGAGCGGTAGGTCCGGTCGCCGAACCGCTCGATCACCGCGATCACATCCTCCGGGGCATTGTTCTTGCGGGCGTGGGTGACGAGATCCTGCCTCCCTGCCGGGTAGTCCATGCCCTTGAGGTAGACCTGCAGGTTAGCCGCGGAGATACGGGCAGGGGACGGCTCACTCCTCCGGGTCTCCGGCCGCTCCTCGACGGCGGTCTCCACCCGGGTCGGCTGCTCGCGCCGGACCTCCTCCCCGCGGGTCTCTCTCCCGAACTCCTCGCTCACCTCGGCGGCGGAGCGGTAGGTCCGGTCGCCGAACCCCTCGAGCACCGCGATCACGTTCTCCGGGGCATTGTTCTTCCGGGCGTGGGCGACGAGATCCTGCCTTCCTGCCGGGTAGTTCATGCCCTTGAGGGAGACCTGCAGGTCGGCCGCAGAGACGTGCCCCGGGGCCGGGCCGGGAGTCGTGAGGGATTGTTCTGCCTCCGTCACCGGCCGGGCCGGCTCCTCGCGGACCTTCTCCCCGCGGGTCTCCCTCCCGAACTCCGCGCTCACGTCGGCGGCGGACCGGTAGGTCCGGTCGCCGAACCCTTCGATCACCGCGATCACGTTCTCCGGGGCATTGTTCTTCCGGGCGTGGGCGACGAGATCCTGCCTTCCCACCAGGTAGTCGATACCCTTGAGGGAGACCTGCAGGTCAGCCGCGGATATGCGGGCAGGGGACGGCTCTCTCCTCCGGGTCTCCGGCCGCTCTTCGGTCCGCTGTTTTGTCGGCTGTCCTCCCCAGCCGCCCGCGACCGTCTGGACGGGCGGCGGCACCGGGACGTAGCTCTCCTCACCACGGGGCGCGGACTCCGTCGGTGCCGCCGGTTTCTCCTCCCGTGACGGCGGGCGTTCCCTCTCCGCAGCCGGGCGCGGGGGTGTCCTGATCAGGCTCCAGTCTCCTTCTCCGGGCATCCTGTCACGGGGAAACCCGGGAGCTCCGTCGAGCGTCCGCTTATCCGTATCCACGACGGCGACCTTCTCCCGGGAACGGATCCGGACCGCCTCCCAGGGTATGGCGAAGTGCTTCTCGCCGAACCCGAGGATCCCGCCGTAAGCGAGCACCGCATACATGATGCAGCCGCTATCACGGTCGATAGCGATATCGGTGAGGTCACCGAGGTTCTCTCCTTCCGGGTTCTGCACCTTGATGTCCGTGATGTCGCGTGTACGCATCAGGTCTATTCTCTCTCCGGGTTCCGGCCGGGTCACCAGTACCGGTCCTGCCTCTCTCTCGGCCAATCGTCTCGCCTCCAACTTGTTTTACCTGCGAAGGGGTATCCCCTCCCGGGCAGGGGAGTAGAGGATCGAGGATACTTAAGGGTTTCCCGTCCGGAAAAACCGGGAGGGATCCGGGAAAACGGGGGAGAGGCTACCGGGGCGGCGTCTACGCCCCGGTTCGGGAGTACCGGAGGATGAGTTCGGTCGCCGCCCTGATATCCCGCCCCTGCTTCTTTGCTTCGGCAAGGTAGGCGGCGTAGACCTCGTCGGTCACGAGCCGCACCTGCGGGCGGAACATGTCGGCATGCATCATCAGGTCAAAGCATCGTGCCTCGCTCTCGGTGAGATTGAGCGCACGGTACTCGCCGATGTGCGGCACGAACGCCGGATTCTTATCGCGGGGCGTCCTGACCACGAGATCGGCGAGCGGCGTCCCCGGGATGGGTTCGGCGCTGCTCACGAAGACGTCGTCGAGAGAGAGGCGGGCGATCAGGTCTTTTGTCGCCTCATAGTCCCGGTCCGTCTCCCCCGGGTAGCCGACGATGAAACTTCCCGCAACCCGGAGGCCGTGCTCCCGGCACCGCTCCACCGCCTCCCCGACCTGCCGGACGGTTGCACCCTTGCCCATCAGCCGGAGCACCCGGTCGCTCCCCGACTCGATCCCGAAGAAGACCCACCCGATCGTGTACTGCCGGACGGCGTCCAGGATCTCGTCGGTGATGCAGTCCACGCGGATGTCCGGAGCGGAGACGTTGCGTGGTCCCATCACCTCTGCCATACCGCGGAGGAGGGCGATGAACGCCCCCGGGTCCACCTCGCCGTCGCTTGACCCGTAGAGCGACCCGGTCCCCCCGGAGACCGAGAGCCTCCTCGCCCCGGCTGCCGAGAAAGCCTTCACCTCCTCGATGATGCTCGCGAGTTCCCGGCTCCTGACCTTCCTCCCGAAGAACCGGGGCACCTGGCAGAAGGTGCATCCCCCGATGCACCCCCGGTGGGTCTCGATGTAGGCGCTCGCGCCCCGGACGCTCTGGCTCCCGATATCGTCGGGGATCAGGGGGAGCGGCCGGTCGATCGGCGCCGGCGGGGCGGGAGGGTTCACGACCGATCGAGCACCGTCGAGGTAGGCAATCCCCGGGAGGGCGCCCGAGACACCTTCGTTTACAAGGCGGACCACCGTCTCCTCACCCTCCCCGACCACCACGGCATCGGGGGCGAGTTCCCCGAGCACCATCTCCGGCACGGCCGAGACCGGCCCCCCGACGTAGACCGCCCCTCCCTGCTCGCGGTGGGTCCGGACGAGGTCCCGGATCGCGGGGTCGAGGAGGTGCTGGGTCGAGAAGAGGCTCGCGAGGAGGAGTGAGCCCGCCGGGGCGACGGGCGTCCGGGTGAGGGAGACCCGGTGCCCTGCGTCGCGCAGGACGCCGCCGATCAGCATGGCGCCGTAGGTGTAGATGCCGGGGGAGAAGATCGTGATATCCATGATATACAGTATCTGCGAAACAGTATACAAATGGTGGGGCTCCGCCGGGTTCCCCGGTCAGAGCGATACCGGCCGCCTGAACCGCCGGGCCTCGGCGACGGTGTGAGCCCCCCGGTCCGATGCGGCGATCAGCCGGACCTGGAGCCGCATGATGTCGGCGATGAGGGGTTGCGGGTTTTGCTCCAGTATCTCCGCTGCCACGGCGCGAGCCTCCCTGAACCGGCCTGCCCGGCGGAGCAGGTCCACAAGGAGCGCTTCGTCGGCCCCTTCCTGGGGGGCCAGTCGTTCGCCCTGTTCCCAGGCCCGTTGCAGGAGGTCGGCGGCGCGTCTCCGGCAGATCCGGGCGGGCACGTCCTCCCCCTCGTCGTCGCAGACCCAGGCGGCATGCAGGGACGCCCACGCCGCCTGGGCGGGGACGCCGAGGTCCTCCTGGACGATCGACCAGCAGAGGAAGGTGTTTGCAATCTTTGGGAACTTGCGGGCGTCAAGCTGCCAGCGGTAGCGCGGGAGCCTCACCACGTCGACCGCCCCCTTCAGGGGTCTGCCCGGGTCGGGGGCGCAGTAGCCGCAGGAAGGACACCGTTTCACCCACGCATAGATGGTGGACCGGAGGGGTTCGGCAGGACGGGTGTCGAGGTCCCGTGACCCGACGCTCACGGCGCCCTCGGGGATCGTGAACCGGCAGGACTCGCCGCAGACTGCACAGGTGGTATTGAGGTAGTGAAGGTGGGTCATCGATGGGCTGAATTGCATAATCTAAAATATATAATTTCCCCCTGATGGAAAGCGGCGGGACGGCAGACCTGCCGGAACATTTCCCGCCGACCGGTCGGGGTGGTCCGGCCTCTTCCTTCACCGGGCCGTTGCCGGGGAAACTTCCCCGACCCGCCGCCCGTAGGCCGCGACGGCGAGGGCGAGGAGCACCGTCGCGCCAGAGACCAGGAGAAGGATCGGCCAGTGGACCGGGTCTGCGGTCTCCACCGCCAGCCTGACCACGAGATTGAGCGGGTTGTAGGGGATGGCCATGACGAGGAGGAAGACCACGACAAGCCCCGTTGAGAAGACGAACTGGGCGCTGGTCCGCTCGCGGTAGTGGAGCGCCGTCGCGGCGCCGAGCAGGATGAGGAAGAGCCCGGCCGCCGAGACGTGGAGGAGGATGGGGACGGGGTTCCCGACCGCGATACCGTTTGCCTCAAGAAGGAGGATCCAGGCCCCGGCCTGGACCGGGACGATGGCCCAGCAGGCGGCGATCTTTCCAAAGATCATCTCGTTGAACGTGACCGGCGTCGAGAGGAGGGTGTCGAGGGTCTGGCGCTGGTACTCCTCAGTGATGAGATCGATGATCAGGGCCGCCGATATGACCGCCGGGAGGAGGACGAGCAGCGGGAGGAGGAGGCCGTAGACGAACTCATAGAAACTCTCCGCATCGCCGGTGCCGGGGAAGTTCAGCCCGACGGGGAAGGAGACCATCCGGTCGGCCCGCACCTCACGGAGTTCCCTCTCGTAACCCTGGAGGACCTCCTTGACTTTCACGTTGATGACGCTCGACTGCAGGTCGTTCTGGATAAGGTAGAGCGTGATCGCGACCGGCCCTTCGGCGTCCGGAGGCGTATCGGGGACGTAGACCACCGCCGCAACCTTCCGGTCGCGGAGCGCTCGAAGCGCCGCGGAAAGGTCCATCCGGTGCAGGACGAGGTCGTCACGCTTTTCGAACTCGTCGATGAGGGCTGAGTCCGCCCCGGCGTAACCGACACCGTAGGCGACCGTCGAGTAGCCCTCGAGCGCCTCCGGGTCATACATGGCGGTGAGCCCCACCATCAGAAACGAGGAGAACATGGCGATGAAGACCTGCAGGAGGACGGCAAAGATGATCGTCTTCTCCGACGAGAGGCCGAGGAACTCCTTCTTTGCGATAAGACCGATGTAGCGGGCGTTCATAGCAACCCTCCGAGGAGGAAGTGGAGGTTATAGAGGCTGTGAACCACACTTGCCACGACGAGGCCGGGCACGTAGGCGCGCTTCCCGCCGGCGAGCAGGAAGGTTCCGGTGATCAGCACTCCTGCAATGTGGAGGAGGAGCGGCATCCAGAGCACCTGGAGGGAGAGGAAGAGGACGCTCCCGAAGACCGACTCGGTGATCTGGGAGAGCGTGGCAAAGAGGAGGAGTTTCTCCCCGGCAAGGAACCCGAGACCGATGACGGCCGCTCCAATGAGCAGGTTCTTTGCCGTGAGGAATCCGGGCCGCTCGCTTGCTATCGCGTAGAGCCCGGCAGACTTCGCAACCTCCTCGATGAACGCCGCGGAGACGGTCAGGAGGACGAGCGAGAGCGGCATCGGGATGTTGAAGAAGAGGACGAGCGTCATCATCTGGGCCATGAAGACAAACGGTATCGTGAAGGCGGAGAGAAGGAAGAGCGAGAGGTGCGGGCGGCCGCGGCCGATCGCGCCCGCGATGAAGTCCGTGAGCCTCGACGTGAGGGATTTTTCCGAAAAAAGGCGCTCCTCGCGGAAGTTGATCGTCCCGGCATAGAAGAGGACGGCGCTCGTGGCAAAGAAGAGCGCGGTCGAGTAGACGTACTCGGCGGCGGTGAACCCTTCGCCCTGGAGTTCGAGGATGACCAGGGTGAGCGGGGAGATGATGCTCACCACGTGGGTGTTCGCAAAGACCGTCGGGAAGAAGAGGTAGGACGTGGCGAGGGTCGAGAAGAAGATCGAGACGAACGAGAGTTCCTTGAAACTCCGGGCGGCCATCCCGATGATCAGGGCGTTTGCGAGGAAGAAGAGGATGACTGGGATGAGCGGGAGGAGGATCGCGAGCGGTGCACCGATAAAGAGGGTGATCGCGGCCGAGACAAGCAGCATGATCGCGAGGTAGGGGATCGCCTTCCCGATGACGATCGCCGATGGCCGGACGGGGGCGGCGAGGAGCGCCTCCCCGGCCCTTCCCACCCGCTCGTTCATCACGCTCATCATGAAGAACTGGGAGGTGAAGTAGAGGGGGAAGATGAAGACGAAGACCAGGATGAGCGCGTCGTAGGGGAGCGGGGGGGAGAGTTGCGACGGTGTCCGGAGTCCGTCCGTTGCAGAGCCGCCCGATATGATGCCGGTGTAGCGGGAGAGGGGGTGGTCGCTCTCCATCCCGGCAAGGTGCTGCCGGAGATCGCCCTCCGAGACCTGGATTGCCGACGGCGGGAGGGTCACCGCCTCCGCCGGGCCGGACGGGATGGGGGGTTCCCGGGCATCCGCCGGAGCGCCGATCTGCTGCCCGCTCTGGGTCGCCAGGAAGTCGATCTCACTCTTGACGTACTGGAGGTCGATCCAGAGCGGGTAGCCGGCGAAGAGGTCTGGCTGCTCGGCGGCGATCTGGGATGCATAGGCCTCGTAATCGCGTTTGAGCGCTGTTAAGGCCGCCCGCCCTTTGCCGGTGTCGGCGGCGTAGACCTCCCCGCGGAGGATGACGATATCGTACGCGAACCGGTTGCTCCAGAGGGCAGGTCCGTCGGCGACTTCAACGGTGAAGCGGTTGTCAGGGGCGACGATCCGGGCGACTTCGGGCTCGTCGATGCCGATGCGATAGATGCCGTCCTGCATGTGGACGCCGCTCTCTGCGGCGAATACGGTCACCAGGACCAGGAGGACGAGCAGTCCCACCGCGAGCGGCAGGACGTTTCTTCCCATCGTCGTCATCGACCGGTTCATCTCCCAGACGGCGATCGTCCGGATGGAGGAAGCAAGGCTCATGGTTATCCCAGGCGGCGTCAGAGAAGCATACCTCTGTGCAGCAACCTATTAGTAGTCATCGGAGCCATAGGGAGATCCGATGATCACCGCCCGCTCTCTTGTCAAATACTACGGCGACTTCCCGGCCCTCGACGGCGTCACCTTCGACCTCGACGACGCACGGATACTCGGGGTGATCGGGCATAACGGGGCCGGCAAGACGACGCTCTTAAAGATCATGGCCGGTCTCATCACGCCGACGTCGGGGAGTCTTGAGATCGACGGGATCGACGTCATACGTAGATCGCGGGACCTGAAACGGAACCTGGGCTACCTCCCCGAGGAGTCCCGGCTCTATGAGACGATGACCACGGATGCATACCTCGCGTTCTTCGGCGAGATCTACGGTATGTCGAGGGCGGCCGTAAGGGCCCGGCGCGACGACCTTCTCGCGGGGCTCGCGCTCGAGCCGGACGGCAAGAAGATCGGGGAACTCTCGAAGGGGATGAAACGGAAGGTTGCAATCGCACGGTCGCTGATGCATGACCCGGATCTCCTCATCTACGACGAACCCACCTCCGGCCTCGATCCCATGACCTCCCGGTCGGTGCTCGAGTACGTCAAAGGCCTCCGGGGCCAGGGCAAGACGGTGATCTTCTCGGCCCACAACCTCTTTCAGGTGGAGGAGGCCTGTGACCGCGTCCTGATCCTGCGCCGGGGGCGCGTGGTGACCGGCGGGACCATGTCCGAACTCAGGGAGACCTTCGGCTCGATCACCTACCAGGTCTTCTTCCGCGTCCCGGACCCGGCGACCTTCGCCACATCCGTCGAGTACTCCGCCCGCGACGGCCGGTACCTCGCCGAGGCGCGCTCCATCGAGGAGCTGAACCGGACGACCGCGGCGCTCTCGGCGGATGGCGCCGGGATCGAACGGATAGAGTCGCACTACCCGACGCTTGAGGAGATGCTCTTAAAGATCGGGCGGTGATTTCCGGGGACGGGCCCCCTCCGACCGTAGTGCGCCCGGAAACGCCGCATCAGGGGGTTTCGACGGTCTCATCCGTAAATATCCTCTCCCATTTCAGGAGTCTCTCTGCCCGTCGCTCTCCCGTGATGTCCCGGATCGACTCGATGGCGCCGACAACATCCCCCCGGCCGTCGTAGAGGGGGCCGGCCTTCACCCACCATATCCGCGGCGAATCGCCGCCCGACGGCGGGATAACGGTTTCTGCGGTAATCTCATTCCCCTCGGCATACGTGATGAAACGGTACCGGTTCCGGAGCGCTGAATCGGGGTTCAGGACCTTATCCACGAGCATGGGTGTCCTCTTCCCGTAAAACGGGAGGGCGTACTCATAGTTTCCTTTGCCGAGGATCTCCCCCGCGGTGATCCCGGTCAACTCCTCCATCGCCAGGTTCCAGGCGGTGACGATTCCCCTGCGGTCAATTGCAAACATGGCGTCGGGCAGGTGTCGTACGATGCCGGCCAACCGGTCATGAGACTCCAGGAGCGCTCCCTCCGCGAGGACGCGGCCGGTGACATCGTGTACCTGGATGAGGTAGCCGTCCGGGGTCCCGTCGTCCGGCGACCTGAGCGGGCTGACGACGCCCCCGACATGGATGGTCCCGGTTCGCGTCGTCGGGAGGAGGTCCAGGCTGCGAACCCTGTCGAAGTCGAACCGGCACGAAAACGGCGTCGCCGTATCTCCAGGTGCCTGCATCTCGCAGGTATCGAGCGCCCTGCAGACCTGCAGGAGGTTGATCCCCCGTACATCGTCGAGACGGGCGATCCCGAAGAGTTCGAGGCAGGCACGGTTGATGTGAAGCAGCACCCCCCGGGGATCGCAGACCGCGATCCCGGTGGGGGAATCCTCGAATATTCTCCTGAATCGCTCCGCATGGCTCCGCAATGTCTCTTCCGCCCGTTTCGATGCCGTGATGTCACGGGCGACGCCCATCACGTAGCGGCACATCCCATCGTCCGCGCGGACCGGGATGAGCCGTGTATCGTACCAGACCTCACCATCCGGCAACGGCAGCCGGCTTACGTTGTTTTTGATCGTACCGCTGGCCGCCACCGACGCGACGTTCCGGCGGTAGTCTGCACCCTGGCCGCCCGGGAAGAGATCGGGGAGACTCTTCCCGAGGATATCTTCCCGGGGGCGGTGCAGCATCCGTGCTCCAAATGCGTTGACATAGAGCAGGCGCCCGTCCGGGTCGAGCAGGAAGACGACATCCGGCAGCGACTCGGTCAATATTCGGTACCGCTTCTCGCTCTCCGCCCGCGCCGCCTCGACCTCTCTTTGCCCGGTAATATCGCCGAAGATGACGATAGCCTGGAACGGATTCTCTTCGCCGGGCCGGAACCGGGGGACGGCAAGGATGTCAAGCCAGCGGTACACGCCTTCCCGGGGGTTGAAGATGCCGAGGGTCTTTCTCTCCGGTATGCCGGTTGCAAGGGTCGCAACGTGCGGGAGCCGGTCTCCCGGATACCCGGAGCCGTCCTCACCGATGAACCGCCACCGGAGTTCGCTCCCGGTTCTGCCCTGCATATCCGAGAGTGGATACCCGAGTATACGTTCGGCGGCAGGGTTGGCCTCGATGATCCTGCCGTCATCCCCCAGGTAGATGACGCCTTCTGCCAGCGCCTCAAAGAGGTTCCGGTACCGTGATTCGGTCTCTTTTGCCGCCTCTCCCGCCTTCTTTCTTCCCGTGACGTCCCTGAATCGTAGTATGAACCCTGAAGGCGTGCCGTTCTCCCCGGAGAATACCGGCGATGCCGCACCCTCAAGGCAGATCGTCTCCGGGCCGTCCGTTGCACCGGGAGTCCGGTTCCGGTAACCTTTTCGGGGGTAGGGGGTAGTAAACCTGGCCGTCTTTCCACCCCGGAGGCAGGCCAGCACCTCCGCGGGGATCTGCAGACCAGCAAGGACATTCTTTCCCTCGAGTTCCTCCCGGTTCCGGGCGCCGAAGATCGCGAGAAACGCACGGTTGGCCCGAACCACGGTATCGTCCATGCCGCAGAACGCCATCCCGGTGGGCGACTCCTCAAAGACCACCCTGCACCGTTCCTCGCTCTCCCTGAGTGCGGCCGCCCGGTCGTCCGCCTCCTGCCCAAGGGCCCGTAGTTGCCGGCGCAGGGTCTCCTCGATCACCCTGGATTCGTGTATGGGAAGGCAGAGGTACTGGTACTCGAGTATTTTTCCATCAGGGCCGCAGAGTGTCCGGCCCCGCCACCGGTACCAGCGGACGCCTCCGTCCGGCATGATCATCCTGCAGTCGATCGTCGCTGCCGGGTTCTTCGGCGTGAGGCCCCGGGCAAACTCCTTCCACGCTGTTCTCTCTCCCTCAAGAAGCGGCGGGCGGAACTGCCGCCCGACGAGGTCTTCCCGGCTCTTCCCGGCCACCCGGCAGTAGACGTCGTCGGCCCACCGGATACGCCCGTCCGGCAGGACGCGGATGATCCCTTCGGCCCGGTCTTCCCGGAGCGCCTCCTGCCGCAACGCCTCAAGAAGACGTTCTTCTCCCTGATCGGCCTCCTCCGGAACCTTCTCCAGGACGAGCGAGACCGCAGGCCTGCCGGTCTCGAGCACTGTGGGAATCAGGGAGAACCGAAGGGAGGTGGCATCCCTGCGAGAGCCGGGGCGCCACCCGAAGGTCCCCTCTTCCCCCCAGAGCGCCCTCCTGAGCAGGGAGGCAACATCATCTGAAGACGTGCCGGGGAACAGTGTCAGGATCGGACGGGAGATGATGGCCTCAGGCGTCGTCCCGAGGAGGGCGGCGAGCGTAACGGACACTTCCAGGACCTCCAGGTTGTGGTCGACGACGATCAGGTTCGGGGAGCAGAACCGGCGGACGGCTGCGACCGGCAGGCGGCGGGTCGGGCAGTAGATCTTTGCCACGCCGACCAGCCGCATATCGACGGATCCCTGCTGCTGCAGGATTGCGAGATACTTTGAGACGGAGTTCCTGTTCATCGCGAGCAGGGCAGCGAGATCGGTGATACTCAACCCGTCCGGGTGCTCCTTGAGGACGTCGAGTATCTTTGAGACGCTGCTGTCTGTGCGACTGTCAACCACGGTGCAACGACCTCTGTCTACTGATGAACTATCTGGTTAATAATAATTTCGAAAATGCCGGGCAAATATGCACGGCAAAAAATCCCTTTTAAATGGTTACATGAAGATAACTTCACATTGACGGCAAAAATAGAGTTACCCGATCCCCTGTGCAGGCAAAGCCCGGTACCGGGGCGGGATCTGACTGTATTTGGGGTGGAGAATCACCGCACACTGTGGCCGGAACTGTTCAACCGCGGTTCCCGCTCACCCCCGCCGATCTGCGTGGCCGCCCTGCCCCTGAGGCCGGATCCACTCCCGCCTCAGGATCAGGGCCCGACCGAGTCTGTAGGGCGTATCTGGAGTCAGAAGTGAGGTAAACCATGATAGCAGACGAACGAGAGTCAAACAATCCCATCTCCACCGCGGTAGAAGAGAACCGGCGGCTGACGGAGACCATCCTGCAGGAGAACCCGATGCCTACCATCATCTGGGATCGTGACCTGCGTGTGAAGACGGTGAACAAAGCGTTCCTGCAGATGACCGGCTATGATAGAAAGAAAGCCGAGTCCATGACCATCAAGGACTTCGAGCTTGACGGTGACAGGTCGGGCCAGGAAATTATGGAGGTCTTCAGGACGAATCGGACGATATCCGGCGAGATAAGGGTTACACTCCCGACCGGCACCTTCTCGTTTATCCGCTACAACGTCCCGCTCCCCGACGGGGCCAGCAACGTCGAGAACGTGATGGCCGTCTACAAGGACATCACCGACCAGAAGCGGCAGATTGAGCGGGTGGAGGCGCTCCAGCAGCAGGCCGATGCGATCGTCCAGGAGAACCCGATGCCCATCATCCTCTGGGGCGCCGACCTGACCATAAAGACGCTCAACAAGGCTTTCTATCGGGTGACAGGCTACACGAAGGAGCAGTCCGCACGCCTCACCGGGCGGGACTTCAAGTACATCAGCCAGTCAGGAGAAGGTGCCGCCGATACCCTGAAGAGCGGGAAACCGAGCAAGGGTGAAGTCACCGTCGAGTTCCCGGCAGGCGTCCGGATCCTCGAGCGCTACAACATCCCGCTCATCGATGACAGGGGTAATATTGCGAACGTGCTCACGGTCTACAACGACATCACGGAAGGGCGGACCCTTGAACAGAAGCTCCAGAAGAGCATCGGAGAGGTCGCGGAGAGCCTCGGCGCGATTGCCGGCGGTGACCTGATGCGGCCGGCTCCCACCTACGCGGGCGACCCGCTGGACACCGTCAAGAAGGACCTGAACGGCGCGCTCAAAGCCCTGAGAGAGTTCTTCCGGCAGACCCTCGATCAGGCCGATGCCCTCGATCACATCGTCACCGATGCCGGGAAGGGTGCCGACGAGATCGCCAGGGCATCGCAACAGGTGGCAAACACCGCCCAGAAGACATCCGACGGGGCAAAAGAACAGATCCGGCAGCTTGACCGGGTGACGAAAGAGATCGGCGACCTCTCCGCGGCGGTGGAAGAGATTGCAAGCACCGCCCAGGAGGTCCGGGAACTCTCCTCGAACGTCGCAAAGGCCGGGGAGTCGGCCGTCGGGCTCGGGAACGAGGCAAGCGTGAAGATGCAGGCGGTGCAGCGGATCTCAGAGCAGGCCGTCGCGGAGATCACCAACCTGAACGCGAAGATGCAGGATATCGGCCATATCGTGAAGCTGATCACCGATATCGCGAACCAGACGAACCTTCTCGCGCTCAACGCCGCCATCGAAGCCGCCCGGGCCGGGGAGCACGGCCGCGGGTTTGCGGTCGTCGCGGGCGAGGTCCGCAACCTCGCCGGGGAGTCGAAGAGCGCGACCCGGCAGATCGAGGAGGTCATCGGCGGGGTAACCACAAGTAGCGGGAAGACCGCCGATGCGATGCGGGGAGCTCACACCGAGATCCTCAGCGGGATCGAGAGCGTGAACAAGACCATCGCGGCCCTCAACAAGATGGTCGCCGACGTCAACGCCTCCGTCAGCGGCATCGCCGACATCTCCCGGGCGACCGAGAACCAGGCCGATGCGGCAAACGCGGTCACAACGAGCATCGAGGAGGTCTTCTCCCTGATCCAGGAGACCGAGAAAGGCACGGAGAACCTCGCCGCGCTCGCCGAAGAGTCGTCCGCCTCGACCGAGGAGGTCGCCAGCGCCTCAAACGAGATCCAGCGGATGGCCCATCAGCTCCGCGAGAGGGTCGCGGCGTTCAGGTTCCAGTGAGGCCGGGATCATGATCGACGTCGTCGAGTTCGGGCTGGGGCAGGAACTGTACGCGATGGACATCCAGCTTGCCCGTGAGATCGTGGAGATGATGCCCATCACCCGCATCCCCCGGGCGCAGGACTACATCGCCGGGATCATGAACCTCCGCGGAGAGATCACCACCGTCATCGACCTGAAACGATTGATCCAGATCCCGGGGGCATCAGGCGACAACCAGAAGATCATCGTCCTCGTGGCCGAGGCGACCGGAGGGTCGAACCTCGGCATCATCGTGGACGACGTGCACAGCGTCATCCAGGTGGCCGAGGACGATATCGAGCTGATGGACGAAGGGATCGCCTCCGGAGTCCACGCCTTCGTCAAGGGGATCATCAAACTCACAAAGGACGAGGACGACCGGAAGCAGGCTGACGGGAGGAGTCGGCAGGGGGCCGGGCTCATCCTCTGGGTCGACATCAAAAAGATACTCGACGACCTCGTCCGGAACAGTCGGGCATAGGCGCCCTTCCGGCGCGCCGGAAGGGCCCGGTTCACCCACCCCCCTTCTCTTCTGACCCTGCCGGTGCCCCTGCGGCGGGCGGGTGCAAAACAGGGAGCTCCTGGCAATCTCCGTCTCCTGCATGGAACTCTCCCGGGTTTTTCCACCAGAGCAGTATTTATATAGCAGCGGCATACATGTGCCTTCGGAGCCCCGGAGAATTCGCAGCAACCGGCCTCCTGTGAGATACCGTGGCGCGGGTGAAGGCCGACGGGGGTTGACCCGATGGCCGTGCGCCCCGTCGGTAGTGAGGAACCACTCCAGAACGGGTGATCACGAGAACCCGGCGGTCGTTGCCGGAGGAAGGATAATCAGGTCCAAACGTGGGAAAATCAGGAGTTCGACGGGCCTGAAGGGATTTGAACCCTTGGCCTACGGATTAAGAGTCCGTCGCTCTGCCGACTAAGCTACAGGCCCATGTATCTGACTCAATAATATAGCACGGGAAGAGGTATAAATCTTACGGGGCCCCCCCGTAATTCGCCGAAATGGAATCCCTTAATACTATGAGAAGTTACACCATTGTACGCATGCCTGAGGCGGTTCAGAACGTTTCGAAGGAACGTATCAAGTATATCATTTTTGGCTGCGGGAGCACCGGCTATAACGTCGCGGAGGAACTCGGGCAGGAGAGCGAGGACCTCATCATCGTCGATAAGGACGAAAAGCGGGTGGAAGATCTCCGGGACCAGAAATACGAGGCGCTCGTCCGCGATCTCCGCGATCCAAACCTCATGGATGGGCTGCCCGTGCCGGAGGTCGCGTTCATCCTCGCAAACGACCGTGACGCCAACCTGACCGCGCTCAAGACCATCAAGAACCGCTACCCGGCGACCTACGTCATCGCGCGCGCCACCGATCCGGTCAGCGTCGACCTCCTCCAGCAGGAGGGCGCCGACATCGTCCTCTACCCGCAGGAGGTGGTTGCGAGAACGGCCATCCACCACATCAGGAAACTCCACTCGTCAAGGCTCGCCCTGCGCCTCTACGATATGCTTGCCGCCTGGGAGGGGACGCTCTGCATCGTCACCCACTTAAACCCCGACCCGGACTCGATCTCGAGCGCCATGGCGCTCTCGATGGTCGCCCGCCACGCAAGCCACAACAAGCTGAACTGCCGCATCCTCTACGAAGGAGATATCGGACACCAGGAGAACCGGGCGTTCATCAACCTCCTTGAGATCAAGATGGAGCGGCTCACCCCCCAGATCCTTGACGAGTGCAACTACATCGCCCTGGTCGACTCGTCCGCACCCGGCACGAACAACGAGCTCCCGAAGACCACCCGGGTCAACATCATCATCGACCATCACAAGAACGGCGAGCACCCCGCGAGTGTCGCTGACTTCATCGACATCAGGCCCGGGGTCGGCGCCACGGCGAGCATCATGACCCAGTACCTGATGGAGCTCGACATTCCGGTGAGCAAATCGGTAGCTACTGCGCTCCTCTACGGGATCCGGGCCGACACACGGGATTTCAAGAGGAACGTCACCCCCCAGGACCTCAACTACGCCGCGTTCCTCCTCCCCCTGACCGACTCGGACCTCCTCGACAAGATCACCTCCCCCTCCATATCGCAGGAGACCGTGGAGATTATGGGGAACGCCATCAGGAACCGGCGGATCAGGAGCGGCTATCTCTTTTCGAACGTCGGCTTCATCAGGAACCGCGACGCGCTCCCGCAGGCGGCCGATATCCTGATCCACCTCGAGGGGGTGAACACAGCGCTGGTCTACGGTATCAGCGACCAGAACATTGTCATCTCAGGCCGGAACAAGGATATCAGGCTCCACCTCGGGAACGTGATGGCCGAGGCGTTCGGTCCGATCGGCGAGGCCGGCGGGCACGCCACGATGGCCGCCGCGATGATCCCGCTCAATTACTTCTCGATGGTGAAGGAGAAGGAGGAACTGCTCAGTCTTATCATCGACCCGATCCTGAAGCGGTTCTCCAACATCGTCGGCCTGGACAATAATGAGGGCAAGCAATGAGGTTTGCAGACTGGGAACCTCACTACACCGCAATCCTTGAATATTTCGGGTTTGAACGCGAGGCGGACGAGGCAGCCGCCCGGCTGCTTGCGGAGGTTGCCGACGGCCGTGACGATGTCGGGCTCCTGGAGGCGCTCATACGGGGCAGGGCGGTGACGGTCTGCGGGAACGCTCCCTCGCTCCCGGATGAGATCGACGAGATCGAGGGGACGGTGCTCGCCGCCGATGCCGCTGCCGAAGTGCTCGCAGACCACGGTGTCCGGCCTGACGCGGTCTTCACTGACCTTGATGGGGCGACCGACGTCTTCGTCGACCTCTCCCGGCAGGGGACGGTGATGGTCGTGCATGCCCACGGCGACAACGTCCCGCTCCTCCGCCACTGGGTCCCTCTCCTCCCCGGACCGCTCGTCGCCACCACCCAGGCGGCGCCGCTTCCTCACGTCCATAACTTCGGCGGGTTCACCGACGGCGATCGGGCGGTCTTTGCCGCCGACGACCTCGGTGCGGCGTCGATCCGGATCATCGGGTTCGATCTTGCCGACCGGAACGTCGATCCCGTCAAGCGGGGCAAACTCTTCTGGGCAGGGAAACTCCTCCGCCTGATCGGGTATGACGTCTGACGCCCTCATCATCGACGGCTACGTCGACGAGCCTGCATGCCTCGGCGTCGCGCCCTACATCTCCCCCTACATCCGGGAGGTCGCCGGGGTCCTCTCCGGGCACGGTTACACCCCGGGGTACGTCACCATCGACCAGGTCCGGGCCGACCCGGCTCTCGCTGCCGGCTACGGCCGCGGCGATCTCGTGGTGATGATCGCAGGGCTGACCGTGCCCGGCGCTTACATCGGGGGAAAGCCGGCGACCCTCACGGAGATCCAGCAACTCGGAACCCTGCTCCGGGGACCGACCACCGCTATCGGCGGGCCGGTTGCGTTTGGTTACGCGCCGGGTGGGGGGAGGAAGGCCGTCCGCCAGGCGATTGCCGGGTTCGACGCCACGCTCTCGGGGTCGCCTGCGGTGGCGCTCGATGCCTGGCTCTCGGGCGGGGAGCCCGCCGGTGCAGTCGACTACTCCCTGACCGACCCCTGGTCCGTGGCAGGCGCCGGGATCGTTGCCCGGCACCCGGGGTTCCCGTACGTGATGTGCGAACTCGAGACCGCGACCGGGTGCTCCCGGGCGACGGTCGGGGGATGCTCCTTCTGCACTGAGCCGTTTTACGGGCTCCCGCGTTACCGGAGCATCGAGGGGATCGCGGAGGAGGTGGCGGCGCTCCATGCGGCGGGCGCCCGCCACTTCAGGCTCGGCCGTCAGCCGGACCTCCTTGCCTACCAGAGCAGCGGCGGGGAGTTCCCGGCCCCGCGCCCGGAGGTGCTCGCCGAACTCTTCTCGGCGGTCCGGGAGAGCGCCCCCGACCTCAAAACCCTGCACATCGACAACATCAACCCGGGCACCATCGCCCGGCACGAGGATGCGGCCCGGGCGGCGCTCGCGGAGATCGTGGCCGGTCACACCCCCGGCGACACCGCGGCCTTCGGTATGGAGACCGCCGATCCGGCGGTGGTCGCGGCAAACAACTTAAAAGCCATGCCGGACGATGTCTTCCGCGCAATCGAGGTCGTGAACGACGTCGGCGGGAGGCGGACCCGGGGTATCCCCGAGCTCCTGCCCGGCCTGAACTTCATCGTCGGCCTCGCGGGGGAGACGCCTGCGACGTTTGATGCAAACGAAGCGTTCCTCCGGCGGGTCTTCGACGCCGGGCTCCTCGTCCGGCGGGTGAACATCCGGCAGGTGATGCCGTTTGAGGGGACGGCGGCCTACGAGGAGAACACCATCGGGTTGCACGACGCCCGGTTCCGCGCCTTCAAGGAGCGGGCCCGGAGAGAGTTTGACGAACCGATGCTCCGCCGGGTCTTCCCCGCCGGCACCGTCCTTCGAGACGTCGTCATCGAGATCGCGGGCAGACCGTCGTTTGGGCGGCAGATGGGGTCATACCCGATCCTCGTCGGGATTCCTCTCGAACTCCGGGCGGGGACGGTGCTCGACGCCGTGGTGGTGGACTGGGGGATGCGGTCGGTGACGGCCCTCCCCTGCCCCGTGGAGGTCAACACCCTCCCGGTCGCGGCGCTCCGGTGGATCCCGGGCATCGGCAAAAAGAGGGCCGCAACCATCGCCGCCCGCCGGCCGTTCAGGAACCTCGCGGAGTTCCGGATGATCGCAGGGGAGACGGGGATAGAGGGTGTGATGAAGTTTTAGGGTTTACTCCTCCTCCCGCAGTTCCATCACCCGGAGCACGTCCGTCCGGGTGACGATCCCGACCAGGGCGCCGCCGTCGGCGACGACCGGGATCCTCCCGATATCCTTGCCCGTTATGACCCGGAGTGCGTCGAGAAGCGGTGCCGACGGCGGGAGGGTGGTCGGGTTCCGGGTCATGACGTCGCGCACCTGCATGGCCTCCCGGTCGATCGGGGAGATCTTGTGGATGTCGGCGAGCGCGACGATCCCCACGAGCGCTCCCCGCTCCACCACGGGAAAGCCGAGATGCTTCGTCTCGTACATCATCTCCACCAGCCGGGAGAGGGGCGTCTCCGGCTCCACGGTGACGACGGGGCTGCTCATCGCATCCGCCACCGTGACGTCCTGCAACAGGATGTTGTAGCGGAGGAACGTGGCCTCCTGGCTCGCCCCGATATAGATGAAGAAGGCGATGATGATCAGGATGGGATTGAGGAAGAGGAGCCCGATAAGCCCGAAGAGGACGGCAAACACCTTCCCGACGTCGGCGGCGATCCGGGTCGCCCGGGAGAGCGGCATCCTCCGGGCGAGCCATGCCCGCAGAACGCGCCCTCCATCCATCGGGAACGCCGGGAGGAGGTTGAACCCGAAGAGTAGGATGTTCAAGAGGCTGAGGTAGCCGAAGACGAAGACCAGAACCCCGGCGACCGCTGGGTCGCCGACCGCGGCATCGAAGACATAGACCAGGGCGGCGCTGACGAGGCCGATCGCGAGGCTCGTCAGCGGGCCCGCGAGCGCCATGGGGAGCTCCACCTTCGGGTCCGGCATCGTCTCCTCCATCTGGGAGACGCCGCCGAGGATGAGGAGCGTGATGCTGTGGATCTTGATTCCCCTGGCCCTGGCGATGAGGGAGTGGGCCATCTCGTGGATGAAGACACCGACGAAGAGGCCGAGCGCGACGACGGTCCCGAGGATGTAGGGGTTGAGCCCGGCCGCAATCAGCGTCACGTCGATCGGAACACCGAAGAGGGCCGCGATCAACTCGGTCGTGAGCAGGATCTGACTCCCGATGATCCATGCAAAAAGCGGGATCACGAGGAGGAAACTCCAGTGCAGTTTGACCGGAATCCCGGCAAGGTTTCCGATCTGCAGCGACGCATTCATGGAAAATGAGTATCTTTTTATCATTTATAGTAGTATACCTTCAGAGGATACCGATGAGAACACAGATCACCGAGCTGTTCGGACTCCGCGTCTATACCGATAGGGCCGTCTTTGTCGGGAGCGTTGATGATGTCGTGGTCGATGTGGATCAGAAGAAGATCGACTCCCTTGCAGTCGGGGAACTCAACCCCGAGATCGGCGAGGTGAAGGGGTATTCGGGGCTGCAGATCCCCTTCCGCATCATAAAGAGCATCGGGGATATCGTCATCATCCGCCATATCCCGGGGTTCTTCAGGTCGCCGGCAAAAGAGGAATAACCGCGGGGTCCGACCTATCCGGGGATCTTCCTCCTGCCGAGAGAATATGGATATCAAAGGTCGCGAGATCTACTCGAACCTCGCCATCTTCCCTCCCGTTTTTGTCAGGCTCGACGGCCGGGCCTTTCACCGCCTTGCCCGTACGCTCGATCTCGAAAGGCCGTTCGATCCCCGGTTTCACGCGGCTATGCGGTCGGTCTGCCGCTATCTCCTCACCGGGAGCGGGCTTACGCCTCTCTTCGCCTACACCTTCTCCGACGAGATCAGCCTCTACTTCTCGACGCTGCCGTTCTCCGGGCGGGTGGAGAAGATCGATTCCGTGACCGCCGCGGCTGCGGCAAGCGCGCTGACGATCGAGCTTGGGTGCCGTGAGCCCCTCGCATTCGATGCCCGGACCATCCCCGCAGCAGGGGAGTTTGCGGTCGAGTATCTCACCTCCCGGCAGAACGAAGCGTGGCGCAACCACATCAACGCCTACTGCCAGAGCGCGCTGGTCAACGAGGGGATGAGCCCCCGTGAGGCCGCCGCCGCGCTCCGGGGGATGCAGTCGGATGCGATGCACGATATGATGTTTCAGCGCGGCACCAACCTGGCGGCGACACCGGCCTGGCAGCGGCGGGGGACGCTCCTCTACCGGGAAGAATGTGTGAAAGAGGGGTATAACCCCCTGACGGGGGAGAGCGTCGAGGCAAAGAGAACCTGCATCCGGGAACCGGAGGAGACGCCCCTCTTCTCAACGGTCGAGGGGGCGGCCCTGATCCGGTCACTCACCGGCGCGTGAGATGCCGATCTGCATCTGCACGCCTTCCACGTCCCAGTCTTTCTCGAGCGCAAAGGATTCGCCCGGTCTCTCTCCATCGGTGTGGCGGACGGTGAGGGCCGCCGCCCGCACTTCCCCGGCGATCTCGTTCTTCCACACGTCTTCCCCGATGAGTGCGGCGACCCGCCCGTCGGCGACGTCCACGGCGGCGACGATGTAGTCGTCGACGTTCAGGTCGAGCTGGCGGCGCATCTCCTGGATCCGCCGGATCACCTCGCGGGCATAGCCCTCGGCCTCAAGCGCCGGCGTGAGGGTGACGTCCACGTAGACCGTCGCGTCCTTCATGGGCGCGGCAAAGACGCCTGCAGGGAGGGCCTCCGTGAAGGTGACATGGCGCGCGGCGATCTCGTAACCGTTGAGTTCGGCCTTCCCCTCCCGCTCGATGGCGGCCTTCAGGGCTGTGCCGTCCGCCCCCTCGATCAGTGCTTTGACCTTCGGCCCCTCTCTCCCGAACTCCGGGCCGATCGCCCGCATAACCGGCTCGGCCTGCCAGAGGATCCGGTCCCACGCCCCCGTAACGACCCTGACCACCCGGGCGTTCGCCCGGGTCCGGGCAAGGTCGTTTAAGTCCAGGAGAGCCGTCTTCACCTCGTCGCTCCCGGTGACCACCACGGTCTCAGAGACCGGCCAGCGGAGCTTCCGTTTCCCGGCCTGCCGGGCGGTGGCGACCGCATCGTCAAACGACCTGACGACCTCCATATCGGTCTCAAGGTCAGGGTCGGTCAGGAGGTCGTCCGCCTCCGGCCAGTCGAGCATATGGACGCTCTCCGGATCTCCGGCGAGGCGGAGGTTTTGGTAGATCTCCTCGGTGATGTGGGGGGTAAACGGCGCAAGGAGCGTTATCAGGCGGCGCATGACGTAGTAGAACGTCTCATAGGCATACCGCTTCTCCGGAGAATCCTCTTCGAGCCACATCCGCGGCCGGACGAGCTGCACGTACCAGCGGGAGAGGTCCTCGAGGATGAAGGCGGCAAGCGCCCGCGTCTCCCGGTGGAGGTGGTACTCCTGCATATCCTCCCCGATCGCCCGGATGAGCGTGTTGACCCGCGAGACGATCCAGCGGTCCTCCTCGGGCATATCCCGGATATGGGCCCGGACAAACGATCCGTCCCACCGTTCGGTATCTCCGGCGGCGGGCCGGAACGAATCGAGGATCATGTACGGGAGCGGGAACCGGTAGACGTTCCAGAGGATGTTGAGCGCCCGGTGGATCGTCTTCACGCCGTCCCAGTTGAACTTCAGGTCGTCCCAGGGGGCGTTTGCCCAGAGGACATAGTAGCGGAGGACGTCGACCCCGTACTGGTTCATCACCTCTTCAGGCGTCACCACGTTCCCGATGCTCTTGCTCATCTTGCGCCCTTCGGCGTCGAGAGCGAACCCGTGCATCAGGACGCTCCTGTAGGGGGCACGGCCGAACGCCACGTTGCTCGCCCCGAGCTGGGAGTAGAACCAGCCCCGGGTCTGGTCCTGCCCTTCGGTGATGAAGTCCGCGGGCCAGTAGCGGTCGAAGGCCTCACGCTCCCGGGGGAACCCGAGGGTCGCCCAGGACGCGACCGCCGAGTCGAACCAGACGTCGAAGATGTCGTCCACCCGACGCATCTCCCCGCCGCAGGAGCACGGGATGGTGACCTCGTCCACGGAGGGGCGGTGGGGGTCGGGGACCTTCGTTCCCGACCGCTCCTCGAGTTCGGCGATGGTGCCGACGACGGTGTACTCGCCGCACCGCTCACAGTGCCAGATGGGGATGGGGATACCCCAGTAGCGCTGCCGGGAGATGCACCAGTCACGTGATTCTTTGACGAAATCGTGGAACCGGGCGCTCCCCGCCCAGTCCGGGTACCACTTCACCTTCGCGATCTCATCAAGCATCGAGTCCCGGAGCACGGTGGCCTTCAGGAACCATTGCGCCGTTGCCCGGTAGATGATGGGGGTCTTGCACCGCCAGCAGTGGCCGTAGCGGTGGGTGATCGTCCGCCGGGCGAGGAGGTAGCCGCCGAGCGCGTCGATGACGACGTCGTTTGCGTCCCGGACGTACATATCCGCAAATACCCCGGCCGCCGGGGTGAAGCACCCGCCGGCGTCGACCGGGCAGAAGGCCTCAAGCCCCTCCCGGATACCGACGAGGTAGTCGTCCCACCCGTGCCCGGGGGCGATGTGGACGAGGCCGGTGTTCTCGAGCGCGACGTAGTCGGCCTCGACGACCCGGTGCCGGATCTCTGCCTGGTGCGGCACACACCCGGCGAGCGGCGAGATATACTCCGTCCCGACGAGGTCGCTCCCGCTCACCCGTTCGAGGACCGTGTAGTCCTGGTAGCGGCCCATCTTCAGGACGGGCTCGACGAGTTCGTCGGCGATCCAGAGGACCTCTTCGGCGTCGTCCTTCTTTGCCTTCACCCGTGCGTAGGTGAACGCGGGGTTGACCGCAACCGCCACGTTCGCGGGGAGCGTCCAGGGCGTCGTCGTCCAGATCACCAGGTACTCGTTCTCGCGCCCGGCGACCGGGAACTTGACGAAGATCGAAGGGTCGGTCTCGTCCCAGTACTCCACCTCCGAGTCGGCGATCGCCGTCTCGCACCGGGGGCACCAGTTCACGACACGGTGGCCGCGCTCGAGGAGCCCGCGCTCGTCCGCCCGCTGGAGCGTCCACCAGGCGGACTCGATGTAGTCCTCCTTGATGGTCTGGTAGGGGTTGTCGAAGTCGAGCCAGACGCCGAGCCGCCGGAACTGGTCGCTCATGATCTCCATGTGCGTCACGGCAAACGTCCGGCACTGCTCGACGAATGCGGCGATGCCGTACTCCTCGATATCCTTCTTCGAGGTGAACCCGAGCTGGTGCTCCACCTTCACCTCGATGGGGAGGCCGTGCATGTCGTAGCCGGCCCGCTCGATGACGTCGGCGCCCCGCATCCGGTGGTACCGGAGAATGGCGTCTTTTATGATCTTGTTCCAGGCGGTGCCGAGGTGGATGTGACCGGTGGTGTACGGCGGTCCGTCGACGAAAAAGAACGCTTTGCCACCCTCGCGCAACGCCCTGACGCGTGCATAGGTATTCTCTTTCTTCCAGTAATCCTGGACTCCTGCTTCGATGTCACGCGGATTATAACTGCTGGTGACTTCTTTCACCTCATATCCCTCATATTCAACACTCTGGTGTACCGTTTGTTCTTGGGGGACAAAGCATTTGTGCGACTTGCCGCGCGGAGCGGTCACGAGCTCCCTCCCTCAGTCTTTATGCCTCCGGCCCCCTACCCTCCCCCATGCAGATCGCAGTCATCGGGAGGGGGGACTGTTCCGGCGAAGAATACGCGGCGGCAGAGACCGTCGGCCGCCTCATCGCCGAAAAAGGCGCGACCGTCTGCTGCGGCGGTCTTTACGGGGTGATGGAGGCCGCCTGCAGGGGCGCAAAAGAGGCCGGCGGGACAACCGTCGGGGTCCTCCCGGACACCGGGGACGGGAACCCCTATCTTGACGTGGTGATCCGCACCGGCATGGGCCACGCGAGGAACGTCGTCCTCGTTCACTCGGCGGATGCGGTGATCGCCGTCGGGGGAGGTTACGGCACGCTCTCGGAGATTGCAGTCGCCCTCAAGACGGGAAAACCGATCTTTGGCCTTTCCACCTGGAAGATAGAGGGGGTGAGGGCCTGCGCGACGCCTGAGGAGGCGGTCAGTCTCGCAGTCCGCGCAGGACGCCCGTCTCGTCCGTCTCGTAGCCCCCGAGGTCCCGGAGGACCTGCTTGAACGCCTCTGAAGAGACGGTCGCGACCAGGGCCGCGATCCGGGGGTCGTCGAGCATCGCGCGGTGCATCACGAGTTCGTAGCGCTCCGTCGCCACCGGGACGAACGCGAGACCGAGCGCCTTTGCGGCGCTGTAGACCCCCATCCCCGCGTCCGCCTCACCGGTCCGGACCGCGAGGGCCACCGCAAGGTGCGTCGTCGCCTCGCGCCCGTAGCCGGGGATCGACGCCGGATCGATACCGCGCGCCGCAAGAGAGTGGTCAAGGAGCATCCTTGTCCCCGACCCCTTCTGCCGGTTGATGAACGTCTTACCGGGCAGGTCGTCAAACGAAAGCCCGTCGCGGGATATGACCCCCTGCTGCCGCTCCGCCACGCAGAGGAGGGCGAGGTCCGCGCCGGGCATGTAGCGCTCAAGGTAGTGGGTGTTGTAGGTGCCGTCGGGGGCAAGCAGGTGCATCGGGGCCGCGTGGCACTCCTCCTTCTTCAGGGCGATCACCCCGCCCATGCTCCCGAGATGGGTGGAGTGGATATCGACGCCGCGCGGCCGGACCAGGTCGGCAAGGTAGTCAAGGGCCGGGTCGTGGCTGCCGGTGACGAGCACCGCCTCTTCCGCCTCTGCGCGCGGGACGGTGAGCCGGACCTCCACGGTCTCCCCGGCCTCGGCACCCTCCTTCTGCGCCGGGATCTGCAGGTAGCCGTTCGCCCGCACCGCGCTCATCTGGACACCTGCGCCCCTCGACTGGGGCACCGCCACCCAGCGGTCGCCGATCCTTCCCGCCGAGAGGAGGACGAACTCGTCGGTCCCGATATCCGACTGGAGGCTTGTGGTCAGTCTGGCGGCGACGCGCTCGGGCTCCCGGACAGGGAGGCCGTAGCGGGCGACGAGCGGGAGCACGATCTCGCGGAGCACCGTTGCCGCCGCGAGCGGGTAGCCCGGGAGGCCGATCACCGGCTTTCCTTCGACCCGGCCGATGATCACCGGTTTTCCGGGCTTGATGGCGACGCCGTGCGCCAGCACCTCTCCGAGATCCCGGATGATATCGGCGGTGTAGTCGCGGGTCCCGGCGGACGATCCTGCCGAGACGAGGAGGATATCGTTCTCGGCGGCGCCGCGCCGGACGGCGTCCCGGATCAGGTCATAGTCGTCGGGCACGATGGGGTAGCGGTGCGCCTCCACCCCGGCCTCCGCGAGGACCGCCGCGGCCATCAGGGTGTTGCTCTCCACCACCTTCCCCGGCGGCGGCATGACGCCGGCCGGCACGAGTTCGCTCCCGGTGGGGATCAGGCCGGCCCGGACGTTCTTGATCGCGACCTCCGTGACCCCGTAGTTTGCGAGCGCCCCCACGTCCTGTGGCCGGATCCGGTGGTTTGAAGGGAGGATCATCTCCGACTCCCCGATATCCTCGCCGACCGGACGGATATGCTGCCAGGGGCCGACCGGCTTCCGGACGGTGTAGGTCTCGCCGTCGATCCAGACGTCCTCGATCATCACCACCGCGTCATAGCCGGGGGGGACGATGTTCCCTGTGTTGACCCTTGCCGCGCCCGGGAGGATCACCGGATGCTGCTCGCTCGCCCCGAGGGTATCGGCGCTCTTGACCGCGATCCCGTCCATCGCCGATATATGGATGGCCGGGACCGAGAACCGGGCGAATATGGGCGCGGCGGTGATCCTCCCCACCGCCCCGGTGGTCACCGGGACCCGCACGACCCCCGGAACCGCCGGAAAGGAGCGCTCCATGAGCGCCCGGGCTTCGGCAAGCGTTATGACCGAGAGGTAGCGCCTCACCACAGGATCACCTCCACCTCCTCGCCGACCTCGAACCCTTCGCTCGACGCCGGGACCCGCACGACTCCATCGCTCTGCACCAGGGTGTTGAGGAGCCCGGACTTCCCAAAGACCGGCACGGCCTCGCCGTCCCTGACGCTGACCCGGACGTAGTCCTCCCGCCCGCGCGTGGAGGGGATGTTCTGTCTCAGCCGTGCGGAGAGGGTCCGCCGGGAGATCGTGGTGCCGAGCATCGCCGCGAGCAAATGGTCGACGATGGCGACGAGCACGACGAACGCCGAGGCCGGGTGGCCGGGGAGCCCGATGATCGGTTTTCCCCGTGCCGTCCCGATGATGGTGGGTTTCCCGGGCGCGAGGGCGATCCCGTGCACCAGCACCTTGCCGAGGTCTGCGATGACCGCGGCGGTGTTGTCCCGCTCATCCTTCGAGGAGCCTCCCGATACCAGGACCACGTCGCACGTGTCGAGCGCCGAAGAGATCGCTCTCTCGAGCGCCGCCCGCTCATCCCTGACGATCCCGAAGTAGACCGGGCGGCACCCCCGCTCCGTCACGAAGGCGCCGGCGAGATGGGAGTTCGCGTCCCGCACCTCGCCCGGCCCCGGGGTCGCGGCGACGGGGACGACCTCGTTTCCCGTGGATATGATCCCGATCGTCGGGACCGTCGCCACAGAGACCCGGCCGGCGCCGACCGCCGCGGCGACGCCGATATCCCGGGGCGAGAGGACGCGGCCCCGCTCGAGGACGACCTCCCCCGCCCGGAAGTCCTCTCCCCGGGAGACCACGTTCTCGCCGGGCGCCACCGGGCGGTGCACGAGGACGTCGTCCCCGATCTGCTCGGCGTGCTCGATCATCACGACCGCATCGGCACCGCGAGGGAGAGCGCCGCCGGTGGGGACGTACTTGCAGGCCCCCGGGGAGATGCTCCCGGCATCCGTGCTCCCCATTCCCACCCGGCCCCGGCACGGGAGCATCGCCGGGATGGCCTCGGAGGCCCCGGTGGTATCGGCCGCGGCGACTGCGTAGCCGTCGACCGTCGACCGGTCAAACCCCGGTATATCGCTATCGGCACAGACGTCCCCCGCAAGGGCCCGGTGGAGGGCATCTTTGAGCGGGATATCCTCGCACCCGGGGAGGGGTGCGGTCCTTCGCACCACCTCAATAGCCTCGCTGACCGGGACGACCGATAGAAAGAGGCTCATCTGAAGCAGCCCAACTGACAGTTCCGGATCTTGATCCTCGGTTCCCGCCGGTTGCAGTACCGGGCGATATCCATCTTCGGTATGTTGTACTTTTCCGCTATCTCGAAGGCCTGGGGGCAGGTGATCTCGTTGGTTATGCCGTAGTCTTCGAATGCTTTTCGCACCTTTTCTTCATCCATAGTACTCACATGGTCTGCCTGCAGAGAGATAGGATTTACTATAGGGCAGGGTCAGGCACTACCATTTAGCGTGCCGCCGGCCCATGTATACTGATGCGGATCGCGCTGATCAACTCAAAGCAGGATGCCGCGGGGGTAAACATCCGTGACCACCTCCTTTCCCTGCTCGCGGAGGGCGGGCGATGGCCGCTTACGGATAACCACACGCTGGCGTTTCACGAGGTCCGGGGAAGGCTGATCCACCAGGACCGGATCGACGAAGAGGTCGCCGCCGACCTCATCATCTTCATATCCCGGCACTCGAGTGCGCAACCGGCGCCCGCCCTGACCGTGCACGTGACCGGCAACTACGGGGCCGCCGACCTCGGCGGGGAGCCGGGGATGCTTGCGCCGGCAGCCCCTGCGTGGATGCACGCCATTCTCCAGAACCTCGCCGCCCGGGCCCCGGAGGGTTACCGGGTCTCCTACGAGGTGACGCACCACGGTCCGACGGCGCTCTTCACGCCCTCGCTCTTCGTTGAGATCGGGTCCACCGCCGCCGAGTGGGCCGACCCCGCCGCCGGGAGAGCGGCGGCGGAGAGTATCCTCTCCGCAGTGCCGCGGGAGACGATCAACCTCATCGGGTTTGGCGGGACCCACTACGCCGTGCGGCAGACCTCTATCGCCCTCGCCTCCCGGGGCGCCTTCGGCCACATCGCGCCGACCCGGGAGATCGGCGCCCTCGAGATCGGCCTCGTCCGGCGGATGCAGGAGGCAAGCCGCGCCGTCGCCGCCTACATCGATGAAAAATCACTTCCCTCCGGTGAGGCCGGGCGGATCGAGCGGTTGCTCGATGACGCCGGGATCCTCATCCTCTCAGAATCGGAGATCCGGGAGATCGGGGACCTCGAATGGGCCACCTACCTCCGGGTACGGGTTCTCGCCGAAGAGATCGCCGCCGGGTCCCGCCTCCGGGTCCACGGCCTTACCGGGCAGGGAATGCCCGTGCCGGTCGGGATAAACCCGGTTCTCGTTGAAGAAGCAGTGAAATCCGATAAAGGCGGGTTTATCGGCGCCCTCGATAGATTGCCCGTGGCCCATCTCTCAAAAGGCTCAACGGAGGTGCTATCGACGTTTATCGGGTTTGAGGGTGAGTCCTCCCGACTCGCAAGTGATATAACTACCCTCTGCGTAAAACTCTTACTTATCTCTGAAGACGCTGTAATCGACGGTGATCACCTCGTCCTCCGGAAGGTGCGGTTCGACCCCGAGAAGGCGCGTAGGCTTGGGGTTCCGAGAGGGCCGCTCTTTGCCATGCTTGCCGGCGGGAAGGCGGTTGAGATCGAGGGACAGAAGATCACACCCGATGCAGTGCAGACAACCAGTACAAAGAGGATACATATCCCGGGATTGGAGAGATACATATGAAATCCATCGTAGAAGAGGCACTTTCACGGGCACGAGAGGAGCAGCGCTTTGCTGAGCCCACGGGGGTCGACAAGGATCTCGAAGACATCCTCATGGAACTCCGGACGGAGATTGCGGTCGTCGGGTGCGGAGGCGGCGGTTCGAATACGGTCACCCGGATGGCGGAGGAAGGCATCAACGGGGCGCGGCTGATCGCCCTCAACACCGACGCCCAGCACCTCATCCGGACCCAGGCGGAGACCCGGATCCTGATCGGAAGACAGAGGACGCGAGGCCTTGGCGCGGGCTCGATCCCTCAGGTCGGTGAGGAGGCGGCTCTCGAGAACGAGGACGACATCAAGCGGGCCGTCGAAGGGTGCGACATGGTCTTCATCACCACCGGCCTTGGGGGCGGCACCGGAACAGGCTCCGCCCCCGTGGTCGCGAAGGCCGCCCGGGAGGAGGGCGCCCTGACCATCGCCGTGGTCACCCTGCCGTTCACGGCGGAAGGCGCCATCCGGGCGCAGAACGCCGAGGCGGGTCTCGAGCGGCTCCGCGAGGTGGCGGATACCGTCATCGTCGTCCCAAACGACCGCCTGCTCGAGGTCGTGCCCCGTCTTCCCCTCCATGCCGCCTTCAAGGTCTCCGACGAGGTGCTGATGCGGGCGGTCAAGGGCATCACCGAACTGATCACGATGCCCGGTCTCGTGAACCTCGACTTCGCTGATGTCCGGACTGTCATGGAGCGGGGCGGGGTCGCGATGATCGGTATGGGCGAAAGCGACAGCGAGGACAAAGCCGCCGACTCGGTCAAGAAGGCGCTGCGCTCTCCGCTGCTTGACGTGGATATCTCCGGGGCGACCGCAGCCCTCGTCAACGTGGTCGGCGGGCCGGATATGACCATGTATGAGGCTGAAGGCGTTATCCAGGAGGTCTACGACCGCATCGACCCGGATGCCCGTATCATATGGGGTGCTCAGGTCGATCCCGAGATGCAGGGGCGGATGCGGACGCTCCTTGTCATCACGGGTGTCCGGTCACCACAAATATATGGGAGAAACGAAAAGAGTATGCCACGTATGATGAAACAGTTTGAGATCGACTTCCTGAAGTGAGCCGGTTATGATGGACTATAAAGAGAAGTTTGAGGAAGTAACGTCGTTCAAGATCGAAGAGGAACTCTTCAAGAAGTACTGGCGGGTGCTGAAACTGGCACGGACGCCGACCCGCGACGAGTTCTCGAAGATCGCGATCGTGGCGGCGGCCGGCATCATGCTCATCGGCCTTGTCGGCTTTATCATATATGAGATCATGCTGGTACTGCCTAAATGATGAATATGGCTGAGAGCGTCAACAGGATATATGCGATAAAGACGACCGCAAAGCAGGAACGGACGGTAGCCGACAACATCGAGAAGGTGACCCGGGAGCAGAAGGACATCCACGTGACGGCCGTCATGGTCCCCGAGGAACTGAAGGGCTACGTCCTTGTGGAGAGCCCTGACTCCATTGCCCGAATAGAGCAGCTGGTGGAACTGATCCCCCACGCGCGCGCGGTGGTGCAGGGCTCGACCGCTCTCTCAGAGGTCGAGCATTTCCTGGTGCCGAAACCGGTGGTCAGCGGCATCACCGAGGGCACCATCGTCGAGATCATCGCGGGCCCCTTCAAGGGCGAGAAAGCGGTCGTGAAGAGGATCGATTCCGGGAAGGAAGAGATCACGGTCGAGCTCTACGAGAGCATGGTCCCCATCCCGATCACGGTCCGCGGCGACTCCGTCCGCGTCGTGGAGCGGTCGGAAGACGCCCGCTAAAAAGAGTATCTCCCCACTTCTTTTTTGGCCCGTTCGCGCGCCCCGGTGCTGCCGGCGACGCGATCCCCCTTTCGGGCGCATTCCCTCCTGCGCGCCGCCGGTCTGGGAGCGGAACCGCCCGGCACTATACATTTAAATCCCCTTACGCTGACCTTAGATAACCCAGGCAACTATTCCCCTGAGGAATAAGCTGGTGAATTTGTATGGCAGAAACGGTCGAGGTATTGGTGCCCGGCGGCAAGGCTACGGCAGGTCCGCCTCTTGGGCCTGCACTCGGACCTCTCGGTATCAACGTGAAGGCTGTCGTCGACGAGATCAACAAAAAGACGGCCGACTTCAACGGCATGCAGGTGCCGGTGATAGTCACGGTCGACGATAAGCGCAACTTCACGATTGAGGTGGGCGTTCCGCCCACGACGGCCCTCGTCATGAAAGAGGCCGGTATCGCGAAGGGTTCCGCAGAGCCGGGCACTCAGGTGGCAGGAAACCTGCCGCTGGAGGCCGCTGTCCGTATCGCCCGTATGAAGTTTGATGGCATGCTCTCTTACGACCTGAAATCAGCGGTCAAAGAGGTCATTGGAACCTGTGTGAGCGTCGGCGTCACCGTTGAGGGCCAGAAGCCCCGCGATGTGATCCAGGCCATCAACGACGGGACATACGACGGTGTACTCGTCGCATAGATGTCAGACAACCATAGAAGATCGTGAGGTCGTGTACTATGGAGGCAAAGGATGGTTGATAAAACCAGTATACAGAAAGCCGTGAAGACGGCACTGGAGAAGGCTCCGGAACGGAAGTTCCGGGAGAGCGTGGATATCACCGTCAACCTCAGGAACATCGATATGTCCCAGCCCAAGAATCGTATCGATGAGACGATTCTCCTCCCGAACGGTCTTGACAACGTCAAGATCGCCGTTCTCGGGAAGGGCGACATCACCACGCAGGCAAAGGATGCGGGTGTGGACCTTATCATTGGACCTGAGGAGATCGAGCGGCTCGGGGGCGAACCCCGGGAAGCGCGTAAGGTGGCGGAAGAGTACCGGTTCTTCCTTGCCGAGACGGCCATGATGCCGCTCGTCGGCCGGTATCTCGGTGTCAGGCTTGGTCCGCGCGGGCGGATGCCGATGCCGGTTCCGCAGGGCATGGACATCCGGCCCATTGTCCAGCGCCTGCGCAGTTCCGTGAAGATCCGGACGAAGGACAAGAAAGTCTTCCACGCAAAGGTCGGTTCCGCCGGGATGGACCCTGCAGAGATCGCCGAGAACATCGATGCGGTCCTCAGGAGGGTCGAGTCGGTCCTCGAGAGCGGGGCGCTGAACATCCACTCGGTCTACGTGAAGACAACCATGGGACCGGCAGTGAGGGTGATCTGATGGCGCTTTACACACATCACCTGCCCCGGTGGAAGAAGGAAGAGGTCGACGCGATCAAGCGCGGTGTCGAGGAGCACACGCTCGTCGGCGTTGTGGACATGTACGGCATCCCCGCCTCGCAGGTCCAGCATATCCGGCGGAACCTCCGCGGCACGGCGACGGTGAAGATGGCCAGGAACACGCTCATCGAGCACGCTCTCACCGAGCTCGGCGGTAGCGTCGAGGCCCTGAAGGAGCATGCCGAAGGCCAGAGCGCCCTGATCTTCACGGACGAGAACCCTTTCAAGCTCTTCAAGCTGCTTGAGAAGACGAAGACCAAGATGGCGGCAAAGCCCGGCGAGACTGCGCCGGAGGATGTCGTCGTCTCGAAGGGTCCGACCAGTTTCAAGCCCGGCCCCATCGTGGGCGAGTTCCAGCAGGTGGGCATCCCTGCAGCCATCGAGGGCGGAAAGGTCAAGATCCGCGAGACGAAGACGGTCGTGAAGAAGGGCGAGGTCATCAGCAAGAAGGTTGCCGATGCTCTCGTGAAGCTCGGTATCAAGCCGATGGACGTCGGTCTCGTCCTGCAGGCTGCATACTACCGTAACACCGTCTTCACGCCGGACCTTCTCGCCATCGACGAAGAGGCCTACGCAAACAACATCGCGCTTGCTGCCCGGCAGGCGTTCAACCTCTCGGTGAATGCCGCGATCCCGACCCCGACGACGATCGGCGCGATCATCGGCAGGGCGGTGCGCGAAGCCCGGAACGTGGGCGTCGCGGCGCCGATCTACGAGAAGGATATCGTCGACCTGATCATCGGGCGGGCACGGCGCGAGATGCTGGTCGTCGCGCTTGCGGCGCAGGACCACGGTTTCGAGCTCGATGAGGCGACCCTGAAGGCGGCCTCGGCTGCGACTGCTGCGGCACCCGCTGCAGCCCCGGCAGCCGTCGAGGCAAAGCCCGAAGAAGAGGAGACGGAAGAGGAGAAGAAGGAAGAGGAGGAAGAGAGCGGCATGGCCGGTCTCGGCGCCCTCTTCGGGTAATACTATTTCAAAAAATCAGAGGTGAACGAACAATGGAGTATATCTACGCTGCACTGCTCCTGCACAACGCAGGCAAGGATGTAACTGAAGAGAATGTGACTGCTGTCCTGAAGGCGGCCGGTGTCGCCGCAGAGGATGCCCGCGTGAAGGCGCTCGTCGCCGCACTCGAGGACGTGAACATCGAGGAGGCCATCAGCAAGGCCGCCGTCGCTCCGGTCGCCGCTGCACCTGCGGCCGCCGCCGCCCCCGCAGCCGCCGCACCCGCGGCCGAGGAAGAGGCTGAAGAGGAGTCCAAGAAGGAAGAGGAAGAAGAGAGCGGCATGGCCGGTCTCGGCGCCCTCTTCGGGTAAATCTTTTTTTTCTCACCTTCGGCAGGCCGGCAGTTGCCGGTACCCCGCGGTTTTCCGCGCTATGATTCTCCCGGGACCCCTGTTAGAGAGGACCGGGGAGTATGCGTGAGCTACCGTGGATGCACGTCCGGCAATCTGTGACGACCCATGACGGGTCTGGATTGGAACGCCCTGGGCGCCGATGGTTCATCAGCGGAGTTTGGGGATCACCCCATAGGGGAAGGGGTTTCACACGAACTCGAAGGGGCCGGACGGGAGCGACACGGCACGGCCACGTGTTGTGCCTGCCGAAACGTTGCTCTGCAGCCTCCCGGCAGGCAGACCTCCGGTTCGCCGCAATTCCACTGATCTTTTCCTCCTCAGGCGGGCATGCTCATCCGCTACATATGGGTAGATATAAAAACACCCCCTCCAGATAACCAGTTATTCAAAACCAGGTTTCCTGCAGGACCGCAGTTGCTCACCCTGGCAGGGATCGAAGAGGTGGTACCGGGTATGCCGAAGAAAGTGATGATAATCGACGACAACGACAAAGTCCTCCGAATCACCGAACTGCTTATAAAATCGTTCGGGTACTCTCCTATCGCGATAAATGACCCCCGGGAGGGGCTTAAGTTAATCTCCGAAGACCCTCCCTCGCTGATACTCCTCGATCTCATGATGTCGCCGATGGACGGCTCGCAGTTCCTGGACGAACGGAGAAAGATCCCCGGGGCGCTGGAGATCCCGGTGATGGTCTGTTCGGCGTGGAGACTGACCGAGGAAGAACTTGCCCCTTACAAGGATGAGGTTATCGGGGTCATCGCCAAACCTGTCGAACCCGCGCTGTTGAGGGAGATCCTTAAAGACCATCTCGGGGCGTGATGGCGTGATGTCAGCCGGGACTGGTTCCGGGCATCTACCGGAGGGGTTCTTTACCGGGGGCGGATTATAATGTCGTTTGGCCTCATCGCCGCTGATATCGGCAGGCTCGTTTCGAAGCGGGACCTCGGCGGCCTGGTAGCGGCCCTCAGGAACGGGGATAAGGACACTCGGTGGATGGCGGCGGGAGGACTTGGGGAGTTGCGCGACCCGCGTGCGGTCGATGCCCTTGTCCGGGCGCTGGCCGATGCCGATCCGGACGTCAGGTGGAAAGCCGTGGAGGCGCTCGGTTCCATCGGGGATACCCGGGCGACGGAAGCGCTCACCCCGTTTCTCAGCGACCCTGACGGGACCGTGCGGCTCCAGGTGCTCTGGGCGCTCGGGAAGATCCGGGACCCGCGTGCGACGGCGCATATCATCCCCTTCCTGACGGATCCCGACTACGACATGAGGATCGCGACAGTCTGGGCGCTCGGGGCCATGAGGGGTGGGGATGCTGTTGCAGCACTGCGGGGGATGCTGCTGGACCGGCACCCGGGTATCCGGTCGAAGGCTGCCGAATCCCTGGAGAAGTGCGGTTGGAAACCGGTCGATGACCGGGAGCGGGGCGCTTTCGCATTTGCGCGAAGAGACTGGAAGGAGGTGTCACGCTACGGCCGAGCGTTGGTGGACGTTCTGGTCTGGGCGCTGGATGACGGGTATTTCGATGTCCGGATGCATGCCGCAAGGATCCTTGGTACAACGAGAAGCCTGAGCGTCGTCCGGCACCTCCGCAAAGCCCTTGATGATCCGGAAGAATGTGTCACCTATGAGGCGGCGGCCGCGCTTGCGGAGATCGGGAACGCCGAATCGAAAGAGGCTCTTGTTCACGGGCTCGAGAGCCCACATTTAAGCACCCGGAAGGTCGCGGCAGGGGCACTCGGTCGTCTTGCGTGGGAGCCCCTGAGCATCTACCATAATATCCTGTTCCTGAGCGCAAAAGACGACTGGATTGGTCTTGTGCGGCTCAAGAAGCGCGGCGTCGATCCTCTCGCCCGGGAGCTGCAGGAGCGTCAGGGCGCGGAGAGGATGAGCATCGCAAAGGCGCTTGGGGCAATCGGCAGCCCGGCGACCGATGCCATGATCAGGCTGCTTGGGAGCCCGGATCCCGACATCAGGTGGCGGGCGGCCTCGATCCTGGGAGATAGCCGCGATCGGCGGGCGGTCGAACCGCTCATTGCAGCGCTGGCGGATCCGGATGAGCGCGTTTCGTCTTCTGCCGCGGTTGCACTCGGCGAGATCCGTGGTGAAGAAGCGGTGAACCCCCTCATACGAGCGTACGCAACCGGAGGTCCGGATCTCCGCCGGGATTCCGTTGCTGCACTGGGGAGAATAGGATCAGAACGGGCCGTTGCGACTATCATCGCAGCGTCCGGCGATGAAAGCCCCGACGTCCGCCTCAGCGCCATAAGGGCCATGGGGTGGACGAGGGATGCCCGGGTGCTCCCCGCCCTGCTCCCGTTCTTCCAGGACCCTGATCCTGCCGTTCGGTTTGAGGCGGTAAGGGCGATCCACCCGTACTCCGGCCAAAAAACGGACCTCCTCCTCATCAGGGCGCTCGGCGACCCGGATGCCGGGATACGGCGGGAGGCGGCCCGGCAGGTCGGCAGGCGCGGGGTGACCGCCGCGGTTCAGCCGCTTGTCGGGCTCTTCGAGGATCCGGATACTGCGGTGAGGAAGGCGGCCGCAAGGGCGGTTGAGAGGATCGGCTGGAAACCTTCGGGTCCCCGGGAGCAGTTGACCTACCTGGTTGCAAAGGAGGACTGGGAGGAGATCCGGCGCCAGGGTCTCCTGGCTGGCCCTGCTGGAGAGCGGGAGAACGCTAAACCGGCACTGCTCCCGGGTGGTCTGCAGGGCAGGGTGGGGGCGGTCCCTCCAGGCACCGTCGATCAGGAAGAGCGAACGTTGCAGGAGGATTGGAAGTCACATACGGCGTCCGGCGGGAGGAAGATGAGTGTCGCGGCGCATGAGGATGTTCCGGACCTGCAGTATTTTATCGGTATCCTCAACGACCCTCGTGCGGATGTGGGAGCCCGGATTAAGGCTGCCGAGGCACTGGGGAATCTCGGGGATCTCCGGGGAGTTCGACCGCTGATGCATGCGCTGCGCGATACGGATGCAGGGATCCGCGGGCGTGCGGCTCTTTCTCTCGGTATGCTGGGCGACCACAAGGCCTTCGGCTCTCTGGTCGTTGCGCTTGAGGACCCGGTATTTGACGTAAGGCGGCAGGCTGCTGAAGCACTCTCGGTCCTGAAACCGGGGGGTGCGGTCCTCCCGCTCACCGAGCTGGCGAGGAGCCCGGACCCCGGCAGCCGCACGCTTGCCGTCACGGTCCTCGGCGATTTTGAGGACGACGATGCGGTACGCGCCCTGCTGGTTGCGCTCAATGATGCGCACCCCGAGGTGAAGTCGGCTGCGCTGTCATCGTTGCTAAAACTGGCCAACTACTGGGGGTCGCGTATACCGGTGTTCCTGAAAGACGGGAATCCTGCTGTCCGGAACAACGCTCTTGCCGCCATGAAATCGATATTAGGGGAAGAAAGAGCGGTGTCTCAGCTTGTCCCGCTCCTCCGTGCCGGCCGTTTCTCTGTCCGTCGGGAGGCAGTTCTCGCGCTTGTGGGGATGGGCTGGGAACCGCGCCTGCCGGAGGAGCACGCAACGGTGTTGATCGCCGGCAGGAGGTGGGATGAGGTTATTGCGCTCGGGAAGCAGGCGGAAAGCACTTTGATCGATGCTCTCTTTGATACAGACCGGGAGATCCAGGATGGGGCGGTGGCGTCTCTTACGGTGCTCGGGGATGACGAGACTGTCCGGTCGATCAGAGCGGCGATAAGGGGGGGCGGGGCTCTGCAGGTCAAGGGGGTCTATGCCGCGATGAAGGCGGCAAGCCTCATCGAGGAGAAGGAACTGAGGAGCGGCGGGGAGGGAGCGGCCTCCTCTCCTCCCGGGGTTCGGTGAGACGTCCGCCGGCGAAGGTCGCTGTACAGCCCCGTGAGTCCGGTGGGTATGCGGGATTCATGGTTATTTCCCCGGTTCTTGCCCGGCTGCGCATATCCCTCGCTCGCAGGCCTGTGCTCCCGGGCCGGGATCGGGGAATAATGGTTGGGGGTTAGGACTTCCCTATCCCCTTCTCCAAGAAACTTACAGCCGAAACGGGGGCGACAGATCATCGCCACCATGGTTAGGACTTCCCTATCCCCTTCTCCAAGAAACTTACGTCTCGCTCACAGCGCCGGGATCTTCCCGATGAAGTAGTAGGCGATCTTTGCCGCGTCGCCGATATCGACCACGCCGTTCCCGTTGAAGTCGGCGGCAAGGTCGACCGCCGTCTTCCCGACGACCATGTAGGCCACCTTCGAGACGTCGCTGATGTCGACGATGCCGTCGCCTGTGACGTCGCCCTTGACCGTGACGGTGATGTACCCCGGCCGGGAGAGCGTGTCCGTGCCGCTCCCGGTGCTGACCGTGAGGTTGACGGTGTAGTTCCCCGGCGCTCTATAGGTGTGGGTCGGGTTTTGAACGGTCGAGGTGTTGCCGTCGCCGAAGGTCCAGAGCCAGGATGACGGGTTATTTGACGAGGTGTCGGTGAACTGCACGGCGAGCGGATCGGTGCCGGCGGTGGTGTTTGCGGTGAAATTAGCGGTAGGTGGATATACCGGCATCGGATCGTCGCCGGCAAACTTCGCGACGAAGACATCGCAACCTCCTCCACATCTGCTCTGGGATGCGTTCAGGGCCGGGAAGTTGGTAGATTCTGTAATCCCCGTGACCCAGACTCCTCCGGCGCCGTCGCCCGCAAGGGCATACCCAATATCCGTACTCCCTCCGCCCAGGTAGGCCGATAAGAGGAGGGTGCCGGACGACGAGAAGTGGGAGACGAAGGCATCCCACTCCCCTCCTCCATAGCTGCTCTGGTATGCGTTCAGGACCGGGAAATCACCCGATCTCGTCCCCCCCGTAACCCAGACCCCTCCGGCGCCGTCACCCGCAAGGGCATATGCATAATCAAGAGCCCCTCCGCCTGCATAATCGTTGCTCCCTCCGCCCAGATAGGTTGATGAGAGGAGGGTGCCGGACGACGAGAAGTGGGAGACGAAGGCATCGCTATCAAAAAATAAAGAATTTCCCCCAAAGCCGCTCTGGTGTGCGTTCAGGACCGGGAAGTTGGACGACCAGGTACGTCCCGTGACCCAGATCCCTCCGGCGCCGTCACCCACAAGGGCATATCCATTATCCGAACTCTCTCCGCCCAGGTAGGTTGATGAGAGGAGGGTGCCGGACGATGAGAGGTGGGCGACGAAGGCATCCTCACTCCCTCCAGAGCTGTTCTGGTATGCGTTCAGGACCGGGAAGTCGGTAGATCCCGTCTCCCCCGCGACCCAGACCCCTCCGGCGCCGTCACCCGCAATGACACGTCCATCATCTGAATCCTGTCCGCCCAGGTAGGTTGATGAGAGGAGGGTGCCGGACGACGAGAAGTGGGAGGCGAAGGTATCCGCCCTCCCTCCAGAGCTGTCCTGGTATGCGTTCAGGACCGGGAAGTCGGTAGATTGCGTACGTCCCATGACCCAGACCCCTCCGGCACCGTCGCCCGCAAGGGCATGTCCCCGGTCATCATAACCCCCTCCGCCCAGATAGGTTGATGAGAGGAGGGTGCCGGACGACGAGAAGTGAGCGACGAAGGCATCATCATAACCTCCATGGTTGGTCTGGTATTCATTCTGGACCGGGAAGTCGTAAGAATTTGTCCACCCCGTGACCCAGATCCCTCCGGCGCCGTCACCCGCAAGGGCAAATCCGTAATCATCCTGCCATCCGCCCAGGTAGGTTGATGAGAGGAGGGTGCCGGACGATGAGAAGTGGGCGACGAAGGCATCCGCGCCATACCCGCCACCAAAGGTGCTCTGGTATTCATTCAGGACCGGGAAGTCGGTAGAGTGCGTCTCCCCCGTAACCCAGACCCCTCCGGCGCCGTCGCCCGCAAGGGCATGTGCAGATTCATGACCCCCTCCGCCGAGGTAGGTGGATGAGAGGAGGGTGCCGGATGACGAGAAATGGGAGATGAAGACATCCGCGTTCTCACTCCCTCCAGAGCTGCTCTGGTATTCATTCAGGACCGGGAAGTCGGTAGAGTGCGTCTCCCCCGTAACCCAGACCCCTCCGGCGCCGTCACTCGCAAGGGCACGACTATACTCAGAACCCCCTCCGCCTAGATAACTCGAGTACACCAGTTCGGGGTCGATGATCAACACATACCCGGCATCATACTCCGCCACCCCGATACGAACCGATCCGTCATCGACGACATACTCCGCGGCCCGGTCGACCCTCTCCCCGCCGATCACCTGCCAGCAGGCGAGAGGGCTCTCGAGCAGCTCCCCTGCCGGCGATGCGAACCGCAGCACGCCGTCCGCGTCGACGCGAGGCCCGCTCTCCCCTTCGTAGAGGAGTTCGATCTGCGAGGGATCTGCGCCGGGGGAGATGTGGAACTCACGCTTCAGCCTGCCGTTCTTCTCGGCATACACGAGATCGATCCCGGGATACAGGTCTTCGTATACGATCTCGGAATATACCGGGATGCCGCTCAGCCACTTCGACGAATCGTTCCTGGCGTAGTAGTTCACGACCCCCGTACGCTGACCGCCTGCCGCGAGATGCGTCTCCGGGGATGCACCGATAAACGACTGCCGGATAACGTCTCGTGAGGCGTTCTCGGCACTCCCGGGGGTATGGGCCAGCACAAGTCCGTCTCTCGTAAAGAAGACCGTCGATCCCTGGTACTGCAGGACGTACTCCACCCCGGGATCGTACTGGCCGACGTTCGGGATGAAACCCGAACTGAGAAGTCGATACTTCACTCCGTCGTCAATTTCAAGAGAATCCGGAGATGTGTCACCTGTTCCTGTGTCCGCCGCTGCTGCCGCCGGCGCCATCGCTATCAGTATAATAAGAACCATGAGAGAGAGCATCTGCTTCATCACGCCCACGTATCCGCGACGCCGATCCTGCCGGCGAGCTCCTGCCTGCCCGGGAGTCGAGAGGGGGATGCGAAGCAGGGGTATCGGGATGCCCGGAATGCCGGGATGGCTACGATGGTCGGTGAACGCCTCCCGATTGAGGAAGTCAGTCCCTCGTGATGCCGGATCGACTATCTGGCTACGTACAATGCTAATCTTCGGGCAGAGAAAAAGATTTCCCTATTATCACGGGAGCGACAAACCTGCTTCGCCGGAATCGCCCTCACAAAATGACTTTGCACACGAGGGAGGGCACCAGGAAACCCCTTCGAGCGGCAGGCGGGCTTCTCTCCCCTTTGCGCGTTACCTACCGGCTCCCCGGCGGGCCGGCTGAAGGATAAGCGTTCTTCCTCACCCCGGCCTGTAAAAGACCCGGCCCGCCGCGAATATCACGATGACGGTCCGGACGGTCACTCGCCGGAGGTAGAGGGTGAGCGCGGTGCCGGGGGGCTTCACCCCGGGGCATCTGCTCCGCCAGCGTCGGGATCGGCACCAGGGTCAGGAGGGCGAGCCCATATTTCGAGGTGAAATCCGGTCGGGGGAGGTTAGGGGTTAGAGTTCCCCTATCTTCTCGACGAAGTAGTAGGCGATCTTCGCCGCGTCGCCGATATCGACCGCACCGTTGCCGTTGAAATCGGCGGCAGGGTCGGTTGCCGCCTTTCCAACGACCATGTAGGCCACCTTCGAGACGTCGCTGATGTCGACGATGCCGTCGCCTGTGACGTCGCCCTTGACCGTGACGGTGATGTACCCCGGCCGGGAGAACGCGGCGGAGCCGGTCCCGGTGCTGACTGTGAGGTTCACGGTGTAGGTGCCGGGGACAGTGTAGGTGTGGACGGGGTTCTGCTCGGCAGAGGTCACACCGTCGCCGAAGGCCCAGAGCCAGGATGAGACGTCGCCGGTCGAGATGTCGGTGAACTGCACGGTGAGCGGGGCGACACCAGCGGTGACGTTCGCGGTGAAGTTTGCCTGTGGGGCCGGGTTGATGACTTCGAAGTTCAGCGTGGCGTAGATATCATCGACACCCGGCGAGTCCAGGGCATCGATGAGCGCAGCCACAGCGTCGAAGGGCTGCAGGTTGGTGAGTGTCACGTTGGCGATGCCCTCTCCATACATCACTCCGGTGGCAGGGTCGGTCATGACCCCGAAATCATAATCCACCGGGTGCTGGACAACCACGTAGTACTGCCCCTCCTGCAGCATATCGGTATGTAGGACGCCCTCGAAGGTGCCGTCGGCTTCAACGCTCCAGAATTGTGTCTCCAGCGCTCCATCATAACGGCCGTAGTAGTCCGGGCCGAAGATCCAGAACTGCACGTGGGGCGGGTTGCCGGTTGCAGTCCCGTTGATCAGAAGCTCGTCGCCCCAGGCAACGGTGGCGCTGGAGGCCGTGGCGGTGATGGTGGGGGCCTGGAACCGGACGGTGGCTGTGGCGTATATGGCATCGGAGAGATGGGCCCCGTCCCGGGGGGCGGAGACGGCGTAGATCGTGTACGTCCCTTCTTCAAGAAGTTCGCCTAGCACAGACAGAGTGTCCCACCGGTATTCCCACGAATCGTTGAGCTCGACATCAACAACGGTAAACGTCGACGGGTTATCGTTGACCATGGGTATTGAAAGGTCTATGAGGTTTACTCCGGTTGCGTTCAGTCCCGGCCCCGTCAGGAAGAGGTAGGTCGTTGCACTGTCGGTGTTCGTTCCCGACAGGGTGATCTCGTCGCCGATCGTGGCGTTTCCGCCCCCGGATGCCGTGATGCTGACCGTCCCGCGCACGGTGATGTAATCGATCACGGACTTCTCGTCGCTGCCGTAAGCGTTGCTTGCTGTTAGGTTTACGGTGTAGGTGCCTGCAGAGGTGTAGGTGTGGGTCGGGTTCTGGTCGGTGGAGGTCGCGCCGTCGCCGAAGGTCCAGGACCAGTTGGTCGGGTTACCGGATGAGGTATCGGTGAACTGGACCGCCAGAGACGGAGTGCCGGATGTCCTATTGACAGTAAAAGCAGCGATTGGGGGAGTATTGTCGATCAGGTGTATCCGGGTTTCGTCCCCTGCCACTTCCTTCCCCTGGATGGTTAACAGAGTTGTTGCGGTGTAGTTCCCCGGAAGCGAACCGGAAGTGTCCCAGCAAATCTCGGCATTGTAGACTTCAAGCGGCAATAAACTGATGGTTGTCCCGTTGTGGATGACCTCGTGCGTTGCGTTGCGTATTGTTGAAGTTACCGTTAGATCGCTGAATTTCGTATCAGGCACGTCGTTCGAGACTGAGATCTGAACTGGCACTACCGTATTGATAAGGGCTTCAGACTCCGGAAGGGCGACCTGAACACTGAATGCTTCAACTACGTATGGCCGGGAGAAATTCTTCTCGATCTCATCCGTGGAGACCGTTACGTTCAGCATGCCCTGATCTGCGGATGTAAACAGACAATGGATGGGTATTTCCAGATCACTGCCCTCTGAAAGCCGTGCTAGTTGCTTTGTAAATCCACCATTTGTGACGATATTGAGGTTCGTCAGGTCGACGTCGCCAGAATTTTTTAGATAGATCGTAAGGTCTTTGGTTTCATTCCGTGATATTTTAAACACTCCGGTATGGGGGTCGACTCTGGCGGTTTCTTCTTCTTCTTGCAGAATATCGACGAATATTCCGGGTGTACTCACATCAACTATCACAATTCTCTCTGCAGTGCTTTCATCAGACGAAGCATTCAGCACGATGGTATAATCCTCGGTCTCATTGCTGTCGATAGTGATCGCACAGTTTTCTGTCTCGTTGGACTCTATCACCCCTATGGCGAGAGTATGGGGTGATGCCGTGGCGTTTTCCGGGGTTGTTATGTTCAGAGATACAGAGAATGTCGGGAGATCACCCCTGTTGGAAACGTTCACCTCTAGAACAAATCGGTCTCCTTCCCGGACTGGGGGAACCGGACTGCATTCGATAAACAGTTCCGGTGGGGAGAGTGGGTTGATCCTAACTGACTTTGAACCGGACCCTGCGCTCGAAAAAACCTGTATAGTAATTTCTGATGCTCCTTCTTCCACAGGAGTGATGTTCCAGTCGACCGATACCGACTCGCCCGGCTGAACCGCAGAAACGCTCTTCGAAGTCGGCTCCGTCATATTGAATTTATTATGCAAATTCAGGGACACAACGAGATCTTCAAGTGTATTTGTGTCAGCGTTTGATATTTTGGCTGAACCTTTAAACGGAACACCAATTGTAATATTAGCAGGCGTAGTGAAGTCTATGTTGTAGTTGGGGTTAATTGTGACATTATGAGAGGAATCACAAAGAGGTGAGCTTTCAGAGATTATCATGGCATGCATGCTATAATCTCCCGAAGAGATAAATTCAGGGATTATTATCGCTATCGGCATTTCAGTCTGTGACGATGCCTGAAGATCGATATCGTCCACACTGCCGACCACCAGATAGACGGGATCTTCTTCTCCAGGTATGGAATCGCAAAATGTGAGACTGAGGGTAGCGTTCAGACCCGTTAATTGCTCCCCTTCGTTGGAGATCAGTATTTTAACTTCACTCTCTTTTCCGGGGAATAGCTCCCCTACCTGGGCAAAAATGCAGTTTACAGCACCACCCGACGCAGATAGTTCCATTACCGGCGAGGATGGATCTGGTGTCGGGATCGTTTCCTGATCTGCGCCGGTTCCCATTTCCGGAGAGAAGGATGGCTCAAATGAATAATCGTCTTCGGGGAGACCGATCTCTCGCCTGTAAATCCCTTCTCCGCGAACCGTAGCGTTATCGGATTCGTAGCCTTCGGCATACTCCATGGAGTTTTGCGAAGTCCCTGGCAGTCCTGCTTCTGGCTCAGGGAAGCTGGCTATGTAGCTGTCACTTCTATTTTCTTCACTGGTATATGTCACTGAAGAACCCGATGTCAGTAATGAGGACACTCTCACCTTTTCAGATTCAGCAATACAAACCAGGTTATCGATCAGATATTTCCCATACTGTCCAGAGGTGAGTGCCCGTACGTATATCAAATCATTCGTATCGAGTGCATCTACCGTACATTCGATATCTTTCGTTTCACCGGGAGATATCGTGAACTCATTGCTTTTGCCAGCAATACCGTCAAAATTGTCCCGTTTTACGACCAATTGTGCGGTTGATAATAAATCGACATGACAGAATGATAAGTAGGTTACTTGAACATTTAGCGTGTTTGTCGAGGGGTTATAGGACCCAATGCTCAGGTACATGTTTGGTTTGTAGGCATCCCTAATGTCCTGACGCTGGATCTGATTTCCATTGTAACTCTCTGTGGAGAATTTCCGGTAGTGGCTCTCATTGTTTTCATATTCTTCCGGTGTCCTTACATTGCGGTAGTATTTTGAACGGTCAAAAGTGTTCCAAGTAGCATCAATATGCTCCCATTGGTTTTCATCCGGGTCGTAGTAATTTGCCCATCCATGAGTGATAGAATTCACTAACTTTGCGGGAATGCCAACAGACCTCAAGTAAGCCACAGATATCATTGCATAGTCGTCGCAGACTCCCACTGGATGGAGGTCTTCATACGCCAGTTGAGGTTCCAGGATCTCTTTTCCAGAAGGTGCGTAGTACGGCCTGAAATCGGATTGGACGAACGCCAACGAATCCCGATAATTCGATCCATCAATAAGATCCGTCGATCCTACCCCAGCCCAGTAGCCTTCATCGTTCTTATGGACGAATCGAATGAATAAACGAAGTTCCTTTCCTGCTTCTGCAAATTCGTCATCTGATAAGACTATTTTACATGGACCCTCTCGATCGATGCTATAAATATCATAGTTATGGTTCCATCCAAGCCCATTTGGATCCCTCTCATCATTCGAAAGATGATGGTATGTGGCCTGATCGGCAATATTGTGGGACAGATACATGAGCCCCTTACTACTATCCGTCCCTTTGATCGCATCATTGACATTCGTTGCTCCGTCTGCATAGGCAAGGGCGGTCTGCCAGATCAAAGGGCTGCTTGATTGGTGCAGATAGTACGTCCATTGATAGCCGTCATCTGCAGAGAAACTGTAATCCTCTTCCCTTGTTATAAAAACCCCGTCATCGGTGTTGTCAAAGTCAAAGATGACATAGAATGTGTCGGAGCCGAGCGAATACCTGATAGAGTCGTCATTATTATTGACAACGTAGCCAGACACGTGATATACGCCTACAGGGATCTCCCCGGCGTTCATCTGGTGACCGAAGGTGTCGATCCATTTCCAGGTTTGAGTATCCGAAGTGGTTTTGGCGGAACCGATACAACCGAGGTCTTTGGGCCCCTTTATCTCGAACAGGATATGATGGCCCTTGGGCGGGTCTCCGTTGATATCGGCAACAAACGTCGGGTTGTCTAGCCCCCGCCGGAAGACCGGGGCATCGTAATGGGTGGGATACTTCCAGTCTTTCGTGGCGTCATCGACATTTCCGCTCTTACTCACCGTGACCATACCTTCCGGCGGGGGGAAGACCTCGATGTATTTAGATTTCGTATCGCTCCCGTAGGCTCCCTTCACGGTAAGGCTCACCTCAAAGGTGCCGACCTCTGTATAGGTGTGCGAGGGGTTCGGTTCGGTGGATGCCCCCTCATCGTCCCCGAAGTCCCACAGGTAAGAGGAAGGGTTGCCGGCGGATCGATCGGTGAATCGGACTGTCAGGGGCGCCGTGCCGGACGTAACGTCGGCGGTGAAGTCGGCGGACTTCACCTGCACGGGAACAAGCGAAACACCCGCCTTCCCGTTTCCGCCTGCCTCCCACCACTTCTGTATGGCAGCGTCGCCTTCGCCGACGTAGAGGTCGATATGCCTGCCTTTGATCCCTCCGCCGGTGTCGTCTGCACGGAAGACCATGCTCGAAGCGCCGTCCGGCGTGGTCTTGCCATTTTTGAAGAGCAGGACTCCCGTGGTTCCCAGGGGGATGACGCTGCGATCGACGGCGACCGACTGCCAGGGTTCCAGCACGCGGCCAGCGGCCCCTGTATACCCGGACACAACGGAGAACGAGGCGAGATCCGGCTGGTTGACCGCAAGGTTTCCAAAGCCCGTGAAGTCCGTTATCCCGAGGTCGGTGTATCGCTGCCGGATCTCGTCGGTGAACTCCGCAGGATTATTGATGTGGACGAATACGAGGGAGGTCGGGTTCGTGCAGTGGATGTAGTCTCCCGTCGGCCCGGTTCTCCCGGTGCCCTGCATGGCTACCCCGTATCCTCCGTAGAGGAACGATGCCTTCAGGGTGTAGGAGTTGCCCGAGATGGTCTTCGTGACGGTCTGGGTTCCGTCCATCTCGGAATCATAGACGCAGTAGTAGGCCGTGATATCAAATTCGTTCTGGGGATTGTCGTTGAATACCGCAATGTACCTGGTTTTTACCTCAGAGTCCTTCCCGTTGGCATTGCTGACGGTGAGGGTCACGTCGTAGTATCCTTCGTCCGTATACGTATGTTCGGGATTCGTGTCGGTCGACGTACCTCCGTCCCCGAACTTCCAGAACCGCGTGTCGGGATTGCCCAAAGATAAGTCAGTGAACTGAACGGTGAGGGGAGCAGGACCAGAAACGCGATCCGCAGAAAGCGCAGCAATGGGACCTGGAACTGTGGTAGGTGCAAATTTCTGGACACGGAAATCGTCTACAACATAGAGATTACCAGAGTGGTCGGTTGTGATGTGAGACGGCCCGATAAATTGCCCCTCACCGGAACCGTATGACCCCCATTGACTCAGAAAATTACCAGCATTGTCGAACTTTGCGATACTGCAATTGTAAAATTTAGTAAAATGCATGTTGCCGCTAAAATCTACCGTAAAACTGGAGAAAAATGATTCGAGATCCTCCCCCTCCCAATACCATTGGTTCAGGAAGTTGCCAGAACTGTCAAATTTTTGGATTCGAGGTTTGAAGTCTGGTATCACCATCAGACTATCGTCTGATTCTCCGACATAGACGTTCCCTGAAGAATCAACTGCGATATCTTTGGGCATATGAATCTGCCCTTCACCAAAACCATTGGATCCCCAGTGCGTCAGGTAATTGCCTGAGTTATCGTATTTTATGACATAATGAGAAGCCAGCACGTAGAGATTTCCATCTGGACCAAATTCGATGCCGCATATCCACGGAGAAAATTCATTTAAAGGATCACGCACCTCCCATCGGGTCAGAAAGTTGCCGGAACCGTCATACTTTTTGATATAGGCGTTACCAGTATGGCCTGCCACATAGACGTTGCCAGAAGGGTCGATTGCAATATCTGTCGCAGCATAGAGGCGTTCTTCGTCAGAACCTTCTGATCCCCATCGAGTCAGGATATTGCCATAACTATCAAATTTTGTAACGTTATAACAACTCAAGGCGTAAACATTACCAAATCGATCCGCTACACAACTGCGGAGATAAGTTATCTCTTCATCAAGCAAAGTGTGTGATCCCCACTTCGTGAGGAATGCTAAGGAACTGTCGAACTTCTGAATACGGTAGTTGCCGGTATCCGCCACATAGGCATTACCTGCATCGTCAAAAGCAATTCCACCAATATCTAAAAATTGTCCGTCTTCGGAACCTCTTGAGCCCCATTGAGCCAGGAGATTTCCAGAATTGTCATATTTTCTGATCACAGATAGATAATCCGTTATGTAAATATTATCATCGGTGTCCATAGCGAATCTGAAAAATCCGGGCAGGTCGTTATAGTCCATCACTGTCCCCAGGTAATTACCCGATGAACTGAACTTTTGAATTCGTTCGCAATAGGACTTATAGACATGATCTTCTGCAACATAGACATTTCCTGCAGAATCAATTGCGATGTCAGTTGGGAATTGGAACTGCCCCTCACCAGGGCCATACGACCCCCACTCGGTCAGAAAATTTCCAGACCCATCAAATTTCTGGATCTTGTGATCATATGTTATGTAAACATTGTTACTCTCATCAACTGTAATTCCTGCTATGGGGGAATAGTATGGTCCATCGGCGGAACCCCAGGTTCCCCACTTCATGATGAACGTCCCATCGGATGTGAACTTCTGAATGCGGCTATTGCCGATGTCCACCACATAGACATTTCCAGCCGCATCGACTGCGAGACTCGTTGGCCCTTCAAATTGTCCATCATCGCGACCTCTCGATCCCCAGGTGGCCAATAAATTACCGAAACTATCATACTTCTGAATTCGATGGTTACTACTGTCAGAGACATATACGTTGCCAGCCGCATCGACTGCAACGCCTGCAATCCGATTGAATTGCCCCTCACCACTGTAAGGTTTTGATCCATACTCTGCTACATAGACGTATTCCCCGGTGCCAGATTCTGAACCGGCCGTGTCCGCCTGAAACATATTCGCCGCCACCACCGGCACCATCGCTACCAGTACAAAAAGAACCACGAAAGAAAGTATTCGCTTCATCATCACGACCACGTATCCACGATGCCGACCCGGTTGGGGAGCTCCTGCTTGCCGAAAGGACGAGAGGAGGAACTGATGAAGCAGGCAATGGTGAGGCGGGGTATGTGCCGGGTACTGTCGGTAATGGTCGGTGAACGCTTCTCGTTTGGATAAGCCAGTCTCTCAGGGCGCTGGATCGGCTATCAGACTATGCAAGATACTGCTTTCCCCGTTGGGAAAAACATTTCTCTTTAACTACCGGATCAACAATTCCGTTTCATCAAAATCGTCATCATGAAATGACTTTTCGGTCAAAAGGGGTCCGGGGGTGCCCCGCCGAACCCCCGGGCAGGCCCCGTCTCCACTGCCACCGCTCGTGCGCGCTGCCTGCCGGCGCCCTCTTCCGGCAAAATCCCTTCATTTATGCTGCACGGAGGATCCGGTCCTCCCGGTACCCTGCCATAAAAAAGAAGAACCGTGGACAGCACCGGGCCGCCCGGCCGCTATCGCTTTACTCTTCCTTGATCCAGCCCATCGTGACGTACCAGTCGTACTCGTGACGCCAGAGGTCGCGGTTCGCCGTGACGAGCCGGCGGAAGTAGTCCCGCCGCTGCCGGTGGACCTCCTCCTGCTCGGGGTACCGGTGCTCCCCCCGGATCGATTCGGCGAGCTTCTTACCGAGTGCGAAAGCCTCTTTCTCGGCCCGCTCGAGCGCGGTCGGATCCCACCCTACGGCGATGCCGACCCCGCCGACCGCAGTCGCCCCCAGGTTGGTCAGGGCGTGGTTCATGTAGGCAACGACATCGTCCTGACCGCTTCCGCCCGCGGTGCAGACGGAGCAGCCGAACTTGTCGGTGAGCATCTGGCAGTGGATGGCGTCCGCCATGCGGTCGAAGACCGCCTTTAAGGGGGCGGTGACCGAGTCGATGTAGTTCGGCGAGCCGAGGACGATCCCGTCGGCGTCGAGCATGTCGTTGAAGAGGTCCGGGAAGTCGTCGTTCAGGCTGCAGTCGCCGGTCGCGTAACAGGAACCGCACGCGGTGCAGTACTCGATCCGGAGCGTGTAGAGGTCGACGAGCGTCGTCTCTGCCCCTTCCTCCCGGGCACCTGCGAGGACGGCTTTTACGAGGCGCAGCGTCCTGCTCGCCTCCCCCCGGGGGCTTGCATTCAATCCGAGGACTTTCATGAAAAATCAGATCTCCTGTATGCAGGGGATTGCGGCAGAAGCAGGATAAAAGTGTCGATTCGGCCGCAGGAGCGGCCGTCACGGCGCCGGGCGGCGGAGGTACTCCCCGGCCGTCGTCACCCGGGCGTAGGTCCCGTCGAGCGCCGCCATGAACGAGGCGTGCACCATCCCGGCCGGCACCGCGACCCCGCCGAAGGTCAGGTCGCAGGCGGCGCAGGCATCGGCGATCACCGTGCAGGCGTAGCCGAGGTCGCGGGCGGCGCGGGTCGTGGCGTCGATGCACATCTGGCTCATCGCGCCGCAGATCACGAGATCCGTCACCCCTTCCGCCGTGAGGAGCGCGGCGAGATCGGTGCCGAGAAAACTGTTCGGCCGGTTCTTCTCGACGACCTGCTCCCGGGGCAGCGGGCGAACGCTGCCGTGGATCTCCGCACCCGGCGTCCCGGGAAGGAAGAACGTCGCCCCGGGCCGCGTGGCGACGTGGCAAACGAAGAAGACCGGGCGGCTGGATTCCCGGAATGCGGCGAGGAGGCCGGCGGCGTTTGCGGCGGCCGCGTCCATCCCGGGGAGTTCCTTTTCTCCGCCCGGGAAGTAGTCGTTCTGGATGTCGACGAGGAGGAGGGCTTCCGTCATGCTCAGGAAGTTGTCCGCGAAGAGGGATGAAGGATGCGAAGAGGCGGGCATGTTGCAGCGTGCCGTACCGCCTTTCTCATCAGAACCGGCATGGCGGCGAGCGCAGCGAACGGGGCATACTGCGGGGCGCCTGCTGCGTCGTCATATTGCTGCGTCGTCATATCTGGCGTCGGTATCGTCGTTGCAACGGTTTCTGGATCGGAACCGCCGTCGCCGTAGAACTCGCACGGGAGAGAGGGTGCCGCCGCCCCTGCGGCCGAAGAAGCTGCCGAGGAAGAGTCCAAGAAGGAAGAGGAAGAAGAGAGCGGCATGGCCGGTCTCGGCGCCCTCTTCGGGTAAATCTTTTTTTTTGCGTTCGACGGGCCGGCGACATTTCACCGATCCCGGTTCTGGAGATTCCTCGCTGAGCGGTTCTTTTGCTGGCTGGTTATTTTCGCTCAGACGAAGTACTCAGCGATCCTGCATTACAGCCAGGATCTCCCCTACTGCCCGCTTGAACTCCGGGAGGTCATCCCTGACTATAGCCCAAACCGCCTCCAGATCCACCTTCATATACTGGTGGATCAGGACATCCCGGAGTCCGGCAATCCGTCGCCATGGGATATCCGGGCACTCTTCCTTCAGAAATTCCGGGATCCGCTTCACGGCCTCACCGATGACCTCAAAGTTTCGTACCACTGCATCCTGTGCCATCGGAGAATCTGTGAACACTTCCTACCCTCCCCGGGTGTAGTCCTCAATTCTTTCGATAGATTCGATGATATGGATAAGGTAGAGCCTGTTATCGCTCACAGTGGCACGGCCTCCCGGCAGATGCGATCTCTGATATACCAGTGCAGTCCCTTTTCGGTAACCACGTCAACCTTGCGGCCGAGCAGATCCTCCAGGTCCTGGGCGAGCGCGATATGGTCAAGGAGGCTCCTCCCCGGCTCGAAATCGACGAGGAGGTCGAGGTCGCTTGCCGGAGTCTCCTCGCCCCGTGCCACCGATCCGAAGATCCTGATCGTGCGGGCACCGTGCCTGGTCGCGATCTCAAGGATTTCGCCTTTTCTTTCGAGCAGTTCAGTATGCAGACTCATCCAACCAGTTCTCTGCATCGATCTTATGGAGCAGGGAACTATAAGGGTTCGCCCGGGCCGAGGCCGCGGGCACCGATCCTGCAGCTCGCGCCACAGGACCCGACCCCCTCACTCCTCCCCGCTCCCCCCGTACACCACCTGTCCGAAGCTGATGCACCCGTCCCCGAGCGGATACTCCCGGTTCACAACAACCGTAAGCCCGGCGGTGCGGACCTCACCAACGATCGTCTCCCGGATCGCCCGGTTATACGCCACTCCGCCCGAGAGCGCCACCCGGGGGATCCCCCGCTCCTCCGCCGCCCGGACGGCCATCGCGGCGACTCCCCGGGCGAGGTTGTACTGGACCGACGCCGCGACATCCTCCCTCCGCTCCCCGGCGGCGGCCCGCCGGTATGCCTCCAGAAGGAGCGACCGGGTCGCAAGAACCTCGCACCCCCCCTCGCGCGAGAATTCAAGGTCCCACGCCGACGCCTTCCCCGAGTACGCCGCCGACTCGAGTTTCATTGCCGGCTCGCCGTCGTAGGTCCGCTCCCGGCAGATCCCGAGGAGGGCCGCGGCGGCGTCGAGGACCCGGCCGGTGCTCGAGGTCAAAGCGACGTTCAACCCCCGCTCCACCTGCCTCGTGAGAACCGCAAGCTCGATATCGGTCCACCCCCTCGACGCTAAGAGGTCCCGGATCCCATCCGTCGGCAGGATCCCGTACAACATCCGCTCCGGAAACCGGGTCGCGAGATCCCCGCCCGGCATCGGGACGACCTCGAGGTGGGCGACCCGGTCGAGGTGGGGGACCTTCCCGGCAAAGACTTCCCCGCCCCAGACCGTCCCGTCGTCGCCGTAGCCCACGCCGTCGATCGCGATCCCGACGCACTCCTCCCGGGTTGTGGCGGCGATGTGCGCCCGGTGGTGCTGGACGGCAAGCAGTTCCGCCCCGGTCTCTTCGGCGATCTCCTTCGCGTAGCGGGTCGAGAGGAACTGCGGGTGGAGATCGTGGACGACCCGGTCGTACCGGGCGCCGACAAGCCTCCCGATCTTCTCGACCGTCTCCTGCAGGTAGGCGAGGGTCTGGGGGTTTCTGACGTTTCCCACGTGGGGCGAGGTGATGCAGAACCCCTTTTGATAGATGGAGATGTTCGCGTTCAGCTCCGGGCCGACGCCGAGGATGCACACATCGCCGAGGTCGATCGCCGTTCGCTTCGGGGCGAGGCCCCTTGATAAGCGGATGATGTAGCCATCTCTCACGACGGAGTCGTCGCACCGGTTGACGATCCGGCGGTCGTGGGTGAGGATGTAGTCCACCTGTCCCGAGAGCCGGTCGAGGGCGATCGAGAGATCCGTGATCATCGGGTAGCCCGGCAGGTTCGCGCTCGTCATGATGAGAAGCGGGTGGGCCAGGTTCGCAAAGAGGAGGTGGTGCAGCCCGGTGTAGGGGAGCATGCACCCGATGGTGTGGAGGTTCGATATCCCCGGGTGGGACGCGAGATCCCTTTTTGCGAGGACCACGATCGGGCGGGCCCGGGAGTGGAGGGCCCGCCGGTCTTCGTCCGACACGACCGCGATCCGTTCCACCTCATCGGGAGTCGCCATCACGGCGAGCGGCTGCTCCGTCCGGCCCAGGCGGCGTTTCAGCTCACCGGCCGCCTCTTCGGTACAGGCGATATGAAACCCCCCGATCCCCCGGACGGCGACGACCGAACCCGCATCGAGAAGGGCCGCCGCCTCGCGGACGGGGTCATCCACCGCAACCGGCGTCCCATCGGCCCGAAGAAGGGCAAGGCGGGGGCCGCAGGCGGCACAGGCGATCGTCTGGGCGTGGTGGCGCCGGCACGACGGGTCGGTGTACTCGCTTCCACAGGCAGCACACATCGGGAACGCCTCCATGGTCGTGCGTTCCCGGTCGTACGGGATGGCGGTGATGATGCTGTAGCGTGGGCCGCAGTTGACGCAGGATGTGGCCCAGTAGCCCTCGTACCGGCCGCCCGGCGTGAAGATGTCGGCGATGCAGTCATCGCATATCGCGACATCGGCCGGGATGAACCCCGAGAGACTCCCTGAACCGCTCTCAAGGATGGTAAACTCTCCAGGCCGACTGCCGCGCAGGTCCCGGACTTCCACGGAATCGATACGGGATAACGGTGTCCCGCGGGAAACAGCTGCTAAAAACTCCTCAAATCGGTCCCCGAACGCATGGATCTCCACTTCGCTCCCGAGGTTCTTGACGGTCCCGGTGATCCCGAATTTCCGGGCCTGCGCATAGACGAAGGGGCGAAATCCGACCCCCTGAACGATGCCCCGGATGATGATGGTGCCAGATGTACGCATCGAAAATTCAGCAAAAATTTATGGAGTTATACCACGATATAATAATAGGGTATCGCATTGACGGGACATATTAAAATTCTTAACGATCCGGTGGAACTGGTTCCTCTTCTTATAACGTTCAATAATGCAGACTATAAAAGGATCTACGAACTCTTAAACAAGACCTGGCTAACCGAAGAGGAACTGGGGGCGCACGCCGATACCTCGACAGTGATCGAATGCCTCTCCATCCTCAGGAAGGGCAGTCTTGTCGAGGAGCAGTGGCGGATGCCGAAACCCGGGGAGAAACCGACGAAGGAATACCGGGCGATATACAGCAAATTCAGGGCCAGTTTCCAGTGTTCCATGGGCGATATCGGGGACCTGCTGCACATCGCCGTCTCAAACGATGCGGGCCTCCGTTCGATCGTAGACTCGGTCGAACAGGAGATCGTGGCCGGGACCACCTCGATCGGCGATATATCCCGAAAGTATGGGGTCAGCCCGATCTTTATCAGGGGGCTCGCGAAGAGGATCCCCGGTCTCGACGTGAAAGGGCAGGGAATGGTGTTGCTTGACCGCCTACACTGACGATCCGCTCTACGTCATCCTGCGCAGCAAACGGGAGGCGACCCGGTTCCAGATCCTCGTGGAGATCGCCGAGCACCAGCCGTCCATCCGCCAGCAGGAGATCGCCGGGAAACTCGGCGTGACTCCGCAGGCGGTTTCCGAGTACATCCGGGAGATGGTGGACGAAGGGCTGGTCACCGCTCACGGCCGGGGGCGGTACGAGGTGACCAAGAGCGGGATCGAGTGGGTCCTGCGGCACGCCGAGGCGCTCGAGTCGTATGCCCGCCACGTCAACCGGGATATCATCCAGCAGGTTGCCGTCTGGACGGCCGTCGCCCGCGAGGATATCCGAAAAGGGGATACAGTCGGCGTCCTGATGCAGGACGGGTGGCTCTACGCGACAAAGCAGGCGCAGAGCGCCACAGGCAGGGCGACCATGGACGCGAAACCCGGGGAGGATCTCGGCGTCGCCCACTTGAGCGGCATCATCGAGCACGAGGAGGGGCTCATCCACGTCTGCAAGGTTCCGCGGGTGGAGCGGGGCGGGTCCCGGAAGGTCTCGACGGACCTCCTCCGGGCTGCCGTCCGGGACGCGGAGATGGTGGCCGCCGTCGGCCTCGAGTCCTACGTGGCCCTCAGGAAGGCGGGTATCGAGCCGGATATGTTCTTCGGCTCGCGGGAGGGGGTCATCGAGGCGGCGTTCCACGGCCGGGAATGTGCAATACTCATCGTTGATGAGGAGTTTACCGACTTCCTCAAACGGCTCGAGACGGCGGGGCTCACCTACACGATCCACGACCTGCTCGCATCATGATGGTCATCGTCCAGCCCCAGAAAGGCACGTATAAACTCCTGTTCGTCGAAGGTGGCCGTGTCGAGGGCTCCGGGTACGTCGACCTGACCGCGACGCCGAAAGGTCAGCGCCCGAAGAACTTTAAGATGCGCAGGCGCGGGAAACAGCTCAAGCCCACCCCGACCCGGGACCTGATCACGCTGCTGCGCCGGTCTTCGGTGCACCTGGCGCGGAGGAGCCCGGAGTTTGAGTCGTTTCTTGCCGACCTCCAGATCCCGTCATCGCGGATCGATATCTGCCGGTACTGCCAGCTCGAGGACCGGTTCGTCCCCGTCGATAAGGCGACCGGTGTCCGGTACGGCGGAGAATGGATCTGCATGGAGTGCGCAAAACGCGAGATGCGCCGGGAGCTCGGCTACATGGGGAGGTTCGGCGGGTCCGTGCTTGTCCATCTCGAGAAACTTCTTGCCCAGGTCCGTGACCTCGACCGGGTGCTGGCGTCGGTGGGGCCGGAGAAACCCGACCGGTCGCGGACCCTCTTTGACCGGCTTGAGGCGCACGAGGTCCAGAAGACCGCCCATATCACCGATCTGGCTCTGCCTCCCGCGTTTGCGAAGGCCGCCGGGGTCGAGTACCTGATGCCCGTCCAGCAGCTCGCCGTCCAGAGCGGACTCCTCGAGGGGCAGCACCTCCTCGTCGTCTCCGCCACCGCGAGCGGCAAGACCTTCATCGGGGAGATGGCCGGGATGAAGAACTTCCTCGAAGGACGGGGAAGAATGCTCTTCCTGGTCCCGCTGGTCGCGCTCGCGAACCAGAAGTACCAGCGGTTCCGCGACCGCTACGGCCACCTCGTGCGGGTCGCCCTGCAGACCGGGGTGAGCCGTCTCAACCTTCCCGAGACCCGACCGGCCGGGGACCGGGACATCAACGCCCCTGTCGTGGTGGGGACCTACGAGGGGATCGATCACGCCCTCCGGACCGGGAGATCCTTGAAGGACATCGGGACCGTCGTGATCGACGAGGTCCAGATGCTTGAGGACCCCGACCGGGGCCACCGCCTCGACGGGCTGATCGCCCGCCTCAAGCACGTCGCCCCCGATGCCCAGTTCCTCTACCTCTCGGCCACGATCGGGATGCCGGGGCTGCTTGCGGAGAAACTCCGGGCGAATCTGGTCCGCTACGCGGAACGGCCGGTCGCTCTGGAGCGCCACCTCCTCTTCGTCGAGCGGTCCAAAAAGATCGGGTTCATCAAACAGATGGTCGCCGAGGAGTACAAGGTCCGGTCGTCCAAGGGCTACCGGGGGCAGACGATCGTCTTCACCAACTCGCGGGCCCGGTGTCACACCATCGCCGACACTCTCGGGAAGAACGCCGCACCCTACCACGCGGGGCTGACCGCCCAGGAGCGCCGGGACGTGGAGCGGCGGTTTGCAAACGGCGAGGTTGCGGCCGTCGTGACCACGGCGGCGCTTGCCGCCGGCGTCGACTTCCCGGCGTCGCAGGTGATCTTCGACGCGCTCGCCATGGGCATCCAGTGGCTGACCGTCCAGGAGTTCCACCAGATGATGGGCCGGGCCGGCCGGCCCGACTTCCACGACCTCGGCCGGGTGGTCATCCTCGCGGAGCCCGGCGGGTCGTACTCCCGGACGTCCGGGAAGACCGAGGAGGAGGTCGCCGTCGGTCTCCTGCGGGGTGAGATGGAGGAGGTGGCTCCCGAGTACGATATGGAGCAGAGCTCCGAGGAGTTCGTCGCCAACGCCGTGGTCTGTGGCGGCGACGAGCAGCAGGTCATCCGGATGACTCATGCGATGGTCGGGACGCTGGAGCCGGCGCTCCCCACACTCCTCGATTACGGGCTGGTCCGGCGTCGGGCGGGGCGTATCGAACTCACTGATATGGCCCGGGTGATGGCCGAGCACTTCATCGGCGCCGAACGCCTGATCGAGATCAAGGACCTGGTCCGGCGGATGGATGATGCGGCCGAGATCGTCGCGGAACTCGAGTGCGCTGAGGAGAAGACGCCGTAAGGGTGCGCCTGCATCCCCTAAGTCTCCAGAATGTCATCCTTTGCCGCGTATTGAAGAACGGTTGGGGCACTCCGGGGCCGCGGAGGAGGGCGGCCTACCCGGGTTCCGGTGTCTCTCCGGCGACGTCCCGGCATGCGCCCCTCTGCATCATCACCAGAAAGATCCCGGTCCCGATAAGGCTTATCGCCCCGCCCACGTAGAAGACGGCATCGATACCGACGAAGTCCATAAACGCGCCCCCCATCAGCGGCGCGATGATCATGCCGATGCCAAATACCGTGTTGTAGGCACCCATCGATGTCCCCATCCCGATCGTCCGGCCTGCGTCGACTGTCAGCGCCATGATGGCCGGTTGCTGAATGGCGCCCCCGATCCCTATGGCGGAGGTGATCAGGAGCAGGGGCAGGAAAGAATGGGATAAGGGGATTACGGCGAGCGCTACCGCTGCTATGGTCGACCCCGCGACGATCAGGGCGACCTTATTCCCGGTATCGGTGATCCTCCCGATCGGCACCTGAAGGAGTGCCATCAGGAAGGTGTTCGCGGAGAGGACGATCCCCACCTCGAACGGGGTTATGGCGATCAACGGGGCAAAGACCGGGACGAAGACCATCATCCCGCCGCGGCCGAGGGCGCTGATGAAACCAAAGAACATGACCCCCCGCATGACCGGCAGCGTGAGGAGCGCGCGCATCGGGGGACTCGGGGCGTCCGGGAGCGCGGGATCTCCTGGTTTTGTCTCCGGGAGGGATACGGCGACAAGGAGCGTGGCGAACGCCGAGAGGCCGGCCATGACGTAGAAGACCGACGGCATCCCGAACGCGTCGTTCAGGAACCCTCCAAGGAGCGGTCCCACCCCCATGCCGAGGAACATCGATATGGAGAAGTTCCCCATGTGGCTCCCCTCTTTCCCCTTCTCCGAGAAGTCGGCGATGTAGGCCATGGCTATCGGGACGACCATGGCCGACGCCAGCCCGTGAGCAAAGCGGACGGCCGTGAGCGAGTAGACGCTGCCGGCGATGAGGTAGGCAAGCGACAGGACCGCGTAGGCGAACATGCCGATGAGGATGATCCACTTCCTCCCCTGCCGGTCTGATATCCGGCCGATGATGGGCATGAAGACCGACCGGGAGAGCGCGAATGCTGAAAAGATGACGCCGAGCCAGATGCCGGTTGCTCCGAGATTCTCCGCGTAGATCGGGAGGAGCGGGCTGACGACGCCGAGCCCGAGCATGGTGGCAAAGACGGAGATAAATAAGACGTTATAGACTCTTCTGGCGGTGTTCATGGGGGATACATCCAATTAAAGGGTAAACCCGCAAGATCCATCCTGCGGTGAGCGTTCACAAATGCGGTAAAAGAAGTTGGATATAATTTATCTTATATATTAGCCCGGTCGTCGGCCGGGATCACACCCGCCGCGTGACGCAGCACCACCGGTCGTAGATGGGGTCACGTCCGTTCTCGAAGACCCTGACGTCCCGCCCCTCTCCGGCGCACCACTCCTCCACCCGGGCGGCCTCGGCCTCCGTGCCGACGGTGATCAGCGCTTCATCCGTGAGGGCGAGGAGTCCGGTGACGATCGGTTTCCAGAGGCCGGCGTTGTAGGAGTAGATCTCCCCGGCCATGAACGCAACCCCGAGGGGCACCGGCACGATGTACCGGGAGGCCTCACGCGCGTCGATGCACATCGTGTCTTCCGGTACAAGGCGGCCCTTCGAGAGGCCGAGCGCGAGGAGCGCCGGGTCGTTGTCGTAGGCGAGCGCCCGCACCCCGCCCGCCCGGAGTGCCGCGGTGCCGACGCCCGACCCGCAGCAGCAGTCGAGGCAGAGGGTCCCCGCACGGTTGCCCCAGACCTCCCCGATGAGGTCGCGGAGTTTCCCTTCCCGGTCGGGGCGCAGGTCCTCGAGGGCGGGGGCGACGGTCGCGAGGATCTCCATGCTGTAATACTCCCGGACCGCCGAGAGCCAGGCTGCCCGGCTCTCCTGGTAGATGTCGCCGCCGACGGCCTCAAAGCACTCGATGGCGGCGAGGGTCGGGTCCCGGAAGAGAAATGAGCTGGCCTGCCAGCCCCCGTCATCATGGAGGGCGAGCGCGAGCGGTTCCTCGTCCTCATCCACCAGGAGACGGGCCTCATCCGGAGCCGTCTGGAACACCGGGGCCGTATCTATTGTCAGTTCTGCAAACGACGGTTCAACCAACTGGCACCCGTCAACCTCAAGAATATCTGCAACCTTCATGTTTCTCGCCTCTCGATCTTCAGTCCCCCCGGCGCCCGGATGACCCCGTCCACGCGGGCATCCTCATGCAGGGTGAGGCCCCGGCAGGAGACGTTCCCAAGGATATGCACTCCCTGCTCGATGACGACGTCGCCGTCGCTCTGGACATCGCCGTGGACGACCGATCCGCGGGCGATGTTCGCGCCTTCCCGTGCATGCAGGCTCCCAAAGACCGTCGTCTCTTCCCGGATCGCGATCGACGCCGCACGGATGTTCCCGTGCAACCGGCATCCCGACCCGACGGTCATCCTCTCCGGGACCGAGAAGGTCTGCATATTGAGGACGGCGCCGGTCGGGATCATCAGCGGCGTCTCTGTACGGGCCTCCTCGTCGCCGAAGAGTTTCTGGAGGACGGCGTCCAGGTCCTCCTGCTTCTCGATCCCGAGGACGGCCACGAGATACATCATGATGTAGATGATGACCGGCATCGGGTTGCGGATGGAGATCCAGCCTTTCGCCTCGAATCCGCGCTCGATCTGGACGTTATCCCCGATATCGAGGTCGCCCTTGACGACGAGCTTGCCCTGGATCTTCACCCCTTCGCCGAGGTAGGCGTCCTCTTCCACGATGACATCGCCGCCGACCTCGCACCAGTTGTCTATCCGGACGTCGCCGCCTGCAACGATGCTACCGTTGATCCTGCTGAATTCACAGACCACGACATCGTTCCCTGAGAGGCCGTAGTCGATCCGGCACCGGTCGCCGATGACGATGTCCTGCCCGGTCTTGAGCGTCCTCTCTTGGAGTTCGGTGTGGTCCGGGAGGGTGCAGCCCCTGATCCAGTCGTGGTCCCCTGTCGGTTCCATTTATCCGGTATGATCTTCATGCGCCATACTTATGACTCTTATTAATTAGATCGAGGACGATCGGCATGAGATCGCAGCCGCGGATGCGGTGGAGCCCCCCCTCCGCACACGAGACCTCGTCGAACCGGGCCGTCCGGTCCGTCCGGACCCCGGGACCCCTGATGACGACCGGCACCGGGTCGGCGCTGTGGTCCTTGATCGAGCAGGGGGTGCTGTGGTCGGCGCAGACGACGAGCAGGGTGTCCTCGAGATCGAGCAGCGGTTCGAGCGCCGCGTCGATCACCTCGATGAAGTCCCGTTTCTGGATGCCTTTTCCGTCGTGGCCGGCCTCGTCCGCCCCCTTGATGTTCAGCAGCACGAAGTCTTTCCGGTCGAGCTCCGCGAGCGCCGCCTTCACCTTGGCGTCAAGGTCGGAGTCGACTGACCCGGTCGTCCCCGGAACAGGGATATGTTCGAGCCCCACGACCTTCCCGATCCCGGAGATGAGGGTGGCCGCGGAGATGACGCTCCCTGATAACCCGTAACGCTCGGAGAACTGCGGAAACATGCCCATCTTTCCGGCGCCCCGGATCAGGAGGAGGTTTCCCGGCATGAGCCCCTCCTCCATCCGCCGGGCGTTCACCGGGTGGTCAAAGAGGATCTCCCGGGACTGGCGGATGAACTCGTTGCAGGCTTCTGCCGTCTTTGCGTCTGCCGGATCAGCGGTGCAGGGCCGGATGGTGAGCGGCCGTACCCCCTCTCTCTTTGGGTCGTTTGAGGAGACCTTATCGCCGAGGCCCTCTCCCGTGAGCGCGAGGGCCGCCCGGTGGCCGGCGCCCGACTCGAACCTGAACCCGAGACCGAGGGGCGAGAGGTCGACGCCGTCCCGGATCGCCTCCGCGAGCGGTGCGGTCCCGGAGATCCGCCCGGCCCGGCGGTCGGTGACGAGGCCGTCCGCGTCGACAGTGGCGAAGTTGCACCGAAAGCCGATCATCCCGGCGGTCATGTGGATGCCGGTCCCCTCGGCCTCGAGCGGGCCGCGGCCGGTGTAGTACTCCTGCGGCGGATAGCCGAGCAGGGCAAGGTGGGAGGTGTCGGATCCGGGGCGTATGCCGGGAGCGATGGAGTCCATGATGCCGCACACGCCCTCCGCGGCGATCCGGTCGAGGACCGGGGTCCGTGCGGCGCAGAGAGGGGTCCGTCCGTTCAACGCTTCACAGGGACGGTCGGATATCCCGTCCAGCACGAGGAATAGCACCTTGTGAGCAATCATCAAAAACAGATGAGATCCCGAACCTGATTACTCTTCCCGGTGGGCGGGAGGGACCCGGTCACCGGGCCGCCCCGGCCACTCTCCGGAGCGAGTGACACCGCTCCGCATGGCGGAGCGCCTCTCTTGCGAGAGCGTCGCCCCGTCTGCAGCACTCCTCGCTGCAGCCGAGCATGACGAGGATGTTCGTCGTCTTGATCATATCGGCCGAGAGGCACCGGATCTCGACGGCAACCTCGTCGCCGACGATTGCCTTCACGTCGCAGACGATATCGTAGAGCTGGTGCGAATACCGGTCGAGCAGCGCGTTTGCGGCGCGAATCCAGGCATCGTCGCATTCCCTCTCACGGAGGGCGGTCCACTCCCGGTGGAACTGGACAAGCAGCCTCCTGATGATCCAGAGGGCCATCCTCTGCTGCTCCTCCGGGGGCCCCGGGCAGAGCACAGTCTGTCTTACCTGCCGCATGCCTGCATACTCTTCCTCAGCCGTCACTGTCTTCACCCCCTTCCTGCATCTCCGGCTGAGGTGTACCCCGATCATAGATTATATACCCTTCGCGCCGTCTCCGTCGCCCGGGAAGAGTGAAACTCTGGATGGGAGCTAAAATAAGGGTGAGCAGCCGGCCTTATACGACCGCGATCTGCTCGAGTTTGGACTTGGTGATCTCGACCCGGCGGATAGGGTAGATCGTCTTGACGACCTTGAAGACGTCACGGGCCATGTCGCCGGAGACGATCTCCTTGACCAGGGTCTCAAAGTCGTTCTCCGCCGCTTTGGCGGAGAGGGCCTGCGAGATCGCCTGCCGCACGGCGTGGACCTGGCTCTGCTCGGCCCTTGATATGGTGAGACAGACGACCGTCACCCGCAGGAGTTTGCCGTCCTTGCTGATGATCGGGTGGATGGTGTCGATGCGGGAGGCCCGCCGTTTGACCATCGACCGGAGGTAGTCCCGGGTCACTTCGTGCCCGACGAACTCGGTATACGCGGCGTCGCCGGCCACGTTGTTGATCTTGAACCTCATCTTGATGTGGGACTTTGAGTAGTCCTGCACAACTTCGCCGAGTGTCGCAGTCATGACCCGGCCGACCATGTTTGCGGGGTCGGCCGAGATGGTGTCGCCGATCTCAACTTTGCCGAAGGTCTCCGGTACATAGACACGGTACCACTTCTTGGCCTTCCAGCCTTCGACCCTTCTTCCAACCTGTTTCTTCCTTGCCATGGTATCACTTCACTTCTCGTATATCCTTATCCTGAGCCGCAAGTTCACTCCAGCCCTCTCCCTCTCCGTGACGCGCAGGTGCAGATCTCCTCGGCAATCGCGAGGTTCATGAGGTAGTCGTCCACCGACGCGATGATCGACCGGAGCCTGGTCCCGCCAATCTCGGCCCGCACCCCTCCCTCGATCGGGTATGTCCTGATCAGGGTGAGGTTGTCGGGCTCGAGCGCCGCCGCCACACAGCCGGGGAGGCCGTGCGGCGTCTCGATGGTCCCCTCGATCCGGGTCATGCGGGAATCGCCTCGAGCAGCCCCTGCCTGAACCGGTCTACCTGGTCGGCCCCGATCCGGGCGCCGGCCCTCCGGTGGTGTCCGCCACCCCGGCCGCCGCACGCCTCCGCGAGCCTGCGCATCAGCGCCTCGAGGTCGAGGTCGACGCCCGGCGGGCAGCGGGCCGATACGGAGTAACCATCCCCGCTCGCCCCGATGACGAAGACGGGCCCGGTCTCGAGGAGGTCGTGTGCGAGTGCATCCGCGACGTCGCCCGTCACCGTCCCGTCGTCTACACGGAAGAGGGCGATGCGCTCATCGAGACGGCGCACCCCGTGGATGCCGGCGATGACCGCATGCCGGTAGCGGGCGGTTATCTCCCAGGCTTCCTGGAGCGCGTGGGTCGAGCGGAGGCAGAGCGATGCACCGATATCCCCGCACCCGGCCTTGCCGCAGGCGTCGACGACCGCGGCGAGGTTCCCCGCCTCATCGATCACCTCACGCCCGAGGCTGTAGGTGGCGCCCCAGATCCCGCAGAGCGCGGCATGCGATGCTTTCGGGGCGGCCGCGAGGACGATCCGGGAGAGGAGCGCCTCGACGTCCACGTCGTCCTCGTCGGTGACCTCTGCGACCAGAGCCCGGGCGGCATCGGGAACGCCGGAGAACCCGGCGAGGTAGGGGTTGACGGCGAGCGCGAGCTGCTCGACGAGCCCCCTCCCGGGAAGGCGGAGGCCGCGGCGGGGTGTGATGAACCCGTTTGCGATTCCTTCGCTCACGATCTCCCGGTTCGGCCCATCGAGCTCCTGACTGTCGCCGAGGATGCCGAGGAGCACGAGGCCCGCGAGGTCCCGGTTGTCCCCCATGCGTTGCGCGACAAGATAGGCCGCACCGGCCGCGGAGAGGTTCCGGTCGCCGTCGATCCCGGCGAGATGCGGGTTGACGTGGTGGTCGCCCTCAAAGTGGGGCAGGTGGTGGTCTACCACCATCACGTCGCCGGGGAGGTCCTGGAGTGCTGATCCAAAGTCGCAGAGGAGCACGCTGCTGTCCTCCGGTACGTCGGCCGCGGTGATGCCTGCGCGGATCCTCAGCCGGAACCGCCCGCCCTTGCGGAACATGGCGTGGCAGAGGATGGATGCGGCGGCGATGCCGTCCGCATCGTGGTGCGCCAGCACCTCCACAAACTCCTGCTCGAGGAGATGGTCGGCGAGACCGGCAGCAGCGGCGTCAAGCGACATGGATCATCAGCGGGAGAGCAGAATCTCCGCAGTCTCCGGTTTGTAGGTCCAGCCTTTCGGCATCCGTCCGGACCCGACGTAGTACCTGACCAGCCTGCGCACCTTGGACTCGGTGATCTGGAGCTGCCGGGTGTTGTGCACGTCCTTCTTGTTCTCCGCAAGGTGCTTCCTTATCCCGAGCGCTTTCTGCATCAGGTTCCGGAGATCTTCGGGGATCTCGGATTCAAGGCCCTTCTCGCGGAGGATCTCGGTTACGCGCTTTCCGGTGGCGAGCTTGACGTCAGGGACGCCGTACCGGTCCCGCAGCGCAAGACCTATCTGACTGCTCGACATGCCGTCTTTGCGGAGATCGACGATGATCTTCTCGATCTCCGCTACGTCCGTGTTGGACCACTCAGGAGCCTCCTTCCGGTAGGGCCGGACGGAACTGCTGGTTCCACGGCGCCGGGCGTACATTCTTGCCATTCATACACCTCCGATATACACTATGTTAAGTCCAGAAAAGAGTCCGTTGACTGACTAATCTCTGTAATCCCGAGCCCTTGCGGGCAGTGCTTCCGGGAGCACGTCGGACTTACCATAGCCAGCACATTCAGTGCTGCATCATATTCTCCGGGATCTGACTTAAGGGTATCGGGAACGTGCGCGGGCGGCGTCCGGATCTCGCTCCTCCCGGGTTTCGGCGCACCGGCGCGTCTTTCGGTTCCTGCGGGTTTACGGTGGTCATCACAGACCACGATAATAGGATGGAGGGTGGGGCGGGTCGTGCAGCAGGTGTTCTGGTCCGGGGATACCCGACGACCTCAAGCTGCGGATCTTCGAGCGGAGACAGCGGGGGGTGACGAAGAAGAGCGGGATGGGGCTCGGGCTCCAGCATCGCCAGGATGTTTGCGGAACGCTACGGGGAATTGGCCGCCGGGAATCGCGTCCCGGACCGGCCGGATGTGGGGGCGGTCATCACGTTCGCCCTGTCGCGTTATTGCCCGCGAAGGGGGCGAACCGAATATTTATCTTCTCCCGGGGCAACATGTGATGGTACCGGAGCGATAGTAGTCTAGCGGTAGGACAGGGGCTTCCCAAGCCTCTAGCCCGGGTTCGATTCCCGGCTATCGCATGGGTTCGCATCTTTTTTGTTTTCAGGTTTTTATGGAGCCGTTCTCTCTCACAACGCCATGGTACCCCGGGTTTCCCTCCCCGGCTGAACCGCAACTATGGTCACGTTGACCTGGAATACAACCTCACTTCTGAGGCAACACGGGTTGACAGAGAACGCGCCTTATATCGTTTCCTGGCCCGGGTCCGGCCTTCGCTCGCCCCTCTCCCCGCCGTCATCCTCCGGCACCACCTCAAACCGGCAGTGGTCAAACCCCATCGAGTAGCACCGGGTCTCGATGGCCGCCGTCGGCCGCCCGTAGTGACGGGAGAAGAGCTCCCGGAGGATGCCGGAGTCAAACGCGCACGCAGGCCGGCCGGTTACGGGCAGGTCGGCGCACTCGAAACAGTCGTAGACGAGGAGCGCGAGCGGCTCCGTCCCGGCGACCTCGATCCTGCCGAGGCGGTGCTCCTCCCAGAACAGGGCGATATTCGCGCAGAACCGCCCGGTCTCCGGGTCGGCCACCGCCGGGTAGAGTTCCTCCCCTATCCACTTGCCGGCCCGGGTGAGGAGCGGGTCGATGAGGATCCCCTCCTGCATGAGCGCGACCCGGACCGTCCGGAAGATCAGGTTATAGAACGCGAAGGGGTTGCCTGACCCGGCCTGGTACGCCCCCGCGTAGGCGGAGAGCGCATCGGCTATCCGGTCCTCTGTCGATACCGTTCCCACGAGGTCGCCGGTGAGGAAGAAGATCTTCCGCCGCGCATCCGCCGGGTCGGCCCGGGACCCGATCACGCCCGCAACCGCGAGATCCTGGAGGTGCACCGAGACCGTCGACTTCGCCCGCCCTGCAAGGGCGACGATCTCCTCAAACGTACACTCGCGCTCGCGGAGCGCAGCGAGGATCACGCGCCGCACCGGGTTCCCGACCGCCCGCGCCCCATCCGGCGTCGAGTACAGGTCGATATTCCCGTTCGGCCCGGGCCGGCCGGCTTCCCCCCTGGCGGCCATCCTCTGCTCCATGAAAGATGATCGAAAGGATGATATATGAACGTTCGTATAGAGTAGAATGTTCGTTTGTATACGAACATATTCCGTGATGAACATGAAGGGCACAAAACTCGCCCCCGGCGTCCATTGGGTCGGGGCAATCGACTGGAACCTGAGGGAGTACCACGGCTACACGCTCCCGGGTACGACCTACAACGCCTACCTCGTCCAGGGTGAGAAGACCGCGCTCATCGACGGCGCTTACGCCGGGTTCGAGGGACAGGTCCTCGGCCGCGTGGCGTCCGTCTGCGACCCCGGCGAGATCGACTACATCGTCGTAAACCACATCGAAATGGACCACTCCGGCTGCCTGCCTGCGCTCGTCCGGAAGATGCCGGGCATCCCGATCTACTGCACGGAGCGGGCAAAGACCGGGCTTGCCCGCCACTACGACACCGGCGGCTGGAACATCAGGGTCGTTAAGACCGGCGATACCCTCGACCTCGGCGGAAAGACGCTCACCTTCCTCGAGGCTCCGATGCTCCACTGGCCCGATTCGATGTTCACCTACCTCGGCGAAGATGCCATCCTCTTCCCGAACGACGCCTTCGGGCAGCACGTCGCAAGCGCCGCCCGCTTCGACGACCAGCTCGGGAAGGATGAGGCGCTCGCTCACGCGCAGAAGTTCTTCGCGAACCTGATCGTACCGCTCGCGCCCAAAGTCCTGAAAAAACTCGACGAGGTCGGGAAACTCGGGATCGAGATCAGGATGATCGCGCCGAGCCACGGTATCATCTGGCGGTCGTATGCCGGGGACATCCTCAAGGCCTACACCGACTGGAGCCGGGGCGTCGCAAAGGATAAGGTCACGATCGTCTACGACACCATGCACGGCTCGACCACGATGATGGCGCAGGCGATTGCCGAGGGCGTCATGGCCGAAGGCGCCGATGTCCGGGTCTGCCTCCTTCGCGACGGCCGCTACGAGGGGACGCACCGGAGCGACGTCGTCACGGAAGTCCTCGACTCGAAGGCCGTCCTCATCGGGTCGCCGACGCTCCAGGACGAGGTCCTCCCCACGGTGGCCGGGTTCCTCAGCTACCTCCGCGGATTGAGACCGGGCCGCCTCGGGGCAAAGAAGATCGGGTGCGCGTTCGGGTCGCACGGCGGCATGGGCGGTGCAGTTGCCCAGGCCGAGGAGGCCCTGAAGGCGGCCGGGATCGAGGTCATCGACGGCGGGTTCCACGTGAACTACCGCCCTGACAGCGGCGAGCTTGCACGGGCCTACGAACTCGGACGAGAGGTGGCGCAGAAGATCCGCGCCCGGTGACGCCGGGGCTCTCCCTCTCCCTCTATCGCAGTCTCCGGCAACACCCGGCAGATCCGGCCGCCGGATATCCCACAATATGCCAGACAGATCGTCCCGATACTTTTTTTAGCCTGCCGGTGCGCCAATCCCGCGCCTCATCCAGGCGAATGCTGCAAGCGGCCCCGACCTGCTCACCACCAGGGACCCGACGACGAGCGTGTAGGCCCACCCGATGACGGCGCTCATGGGCCACGTTGAAATACCACGCAGGCTCTTTTGCGCCTGCTGATCCGGGTATGAGCAGCGACGGCGGCGCGGAGGATCGCCTCCTGTACACCCATAGCCGCGCCCCGGAGCACCGCGGCGGCAAGAGCAAGGGCATAATCCGGAGAAGGGGATGCCGATGGCAAGGGGCGGCACGGAGAAGTGGGTGACGGGGCCGAACCGGTCGTATGCCCGCCCGATCGTGAGGGCCGCGACGGTGTAGAAGCGCGGGTTCTCTGCTTCCGGGACCGTGCCGGCGGCGGCGAAATGGTAGGTATTGACCGGGGAACGCCGCAGACCCGGCCATGATGAGCGCGGTGAAGACGGCGTAGGGGAGCAGGGACCCGGGGAGGGTGGTTGCCCGGAAGGCGGGGTCGCCGTCCTCAAGCGACGCTGGTTCGGGCCCGCCGGTGCCGTCCCGGGTGAGCGCGGCCCTATGGCGCACCCCTGGTGGCTGCCGCAGGCCTGATCGGGCGGCCCTTCCGGCGGTGGTGTTGTTGCCGGTCATGGGAGAGCCGCTTGACCTCCCGGCACGGGAGGTGTGATCCGTTCCGGGGGAAGATGTAATCGTGATGAGCGGCATCTACCTGCCGTGTCACTGCGCCGGGAGAGCGGTCGGCGGGGAGAAGAACGAACATGAAGAGCCGGTACTGGATCGCGCTCTCGCTCCTCACGAGCAGCGCGGTTCTCACATGGCTCCTTGTGGTAACCTTCACCCCGGAGACGCGGACCTACCTCGGGGAAGTCGGCATCGCTGCCCTCCTCCTCGCCCTCGGGTTCCGGGTCGCGGCGATCCTCTGCCGGGTGGCACGGGTCGGGCTCCTCTGCCGCGGTCTTGGCTATACCGTGCCATTCTGGAGCCTCACGGTCACCCAGTTCCTCTCGCTCTTCGCGGGCTCCATCACCCCCGGCCAGGTGGGCGGCGAGCCCGTCCGGATCCACCGGCTCACGCGCTCCGGGCTCGCCGTCGGGGACGCCGGCGCTGTCGTCGTCGTGGAGCGGGTACTGGATCTCGTCGTCCTCATCATCATCACCCTTGCGGCCCTTCTTGCCCTCCGGCACCTCTGGGGTTACCTTGCCGCCGTTGTTCTCTACCCCGTGGCGGCGTTCCTCATCTTCGTCCTCGTTCTTATGCTCGCGCTCCTTCTCTTCGTCCGCCGGCCGTTCTTCATGAAGCGGGTGATGGGCGGCATCACCCGCCGGGTGCTGGACCGGTGCGGCAGGAGCCGGCGCTGGCTCCGGTTCTGCCCTGGTACGGATGGTGTGGGATCCCTGATGAATAGACTCGACCACGAGGTTGAGGCCTTTTCCGCAGGTTTCTCGCGGTTCGTGAGGGCAGGCCGGCGGGCCGCCGCCGGCGCGCTCGCCCTCACCGTCCTCGAATGGACTCTCTACTACTCCACGGCATCAGCCCTGCTCATCGCTCTCGGGCTGCCGCCGTCCCTGCCGGAGTCGTTCCTCTTTCAGGGGGTCCTCCAGATGGCCGCAGCACTTCCGCTCATCCCCGGATCGGCTGGAATCGCGGAGATCGGCGCCGCCACGCTGTATCGCAGGATCGTGCCCACCTACCTCCTTGGCCTCTTTGTTGTCCTCTGGCGGCTGATCCTCTACTACCTCAACATCCCCCTCGGCCTCCTCGCGGCCGCTCTTGCTGCACGGGAGAAGGGGGACGGAGACGGTGCCGGTCCCCGGCACACCGAAAACCTATAACCCTTATGAGACCAAAATTTATCAATTAACGCAAGTATGATGAAAATTGCCCTGTTCCTGAAACGATCGGAGAACATCGGGATCTCCGGCCGGGGAGGACCATGACGACCGATACCGATATGTATGCCCTGAGCATCATCACCGAGAACAGGGCCGGCGTGCTGCGCGATGTGGCCACGGTGATGGCAGATTACCGGGCCAACATCCAGATGATCCAGCAGTCGATCATCACCACCGGCCTGAACACCGGGAAGGCCTACCTTTACTTCGAGTTTGAGGAGTGCGGGAATCACGGGGAGCTCGTCGCCGACCTTGCCCGGGTTCCGTCCGTCGTCGACGTCACCATGTATCCGCCGTTCTCCCGGATATTCGGGTCACGGGTGATCATCATCGGCGGTGGTGCGCAGGTGGCGCAGGTGGCGATGGGGGCCGTGAACGAGGCGGACCGCCATAATATCCGCGGCGAGCGGATATCGGTGGACACAATCCCCCTCGTCGGCGAGCAGACCCTCGCGCTCGCCGTGGACGCAGTGGCCCGGCTCCCCCGGGCGTCCATCCTGGTGCTTGCCGGGTCGCTGATGGGCGGCGAGGTTTCGCGCGCCGTGGACCGGGTCCGGCAGGCGGGTATCCCGGTGATCGCCCTCAAGATGGCGGGGAGCGTCCCGCAGCATGCCGACCTGGTCGTGACCGACCCCATCCAGGCCGGTGTCTTTGCCGTGATGCACGTCAGCGGCAAGGCGGTCTTCGACATCAACCGCGTGCGTGGTCGTGAATTCTGATGGATTCCATCGATAGGGCAGTCAGGGTGCTCTCGCGGGACGGGCTTGTCGTCTATCCCACGGAGACGGTCTACGGTCTCGGGGCGGACGCCCTCTCCGAGGATGCGGTGATGAGGGTTTACGAGGCCAAGAACCGCCCGCCTGGAAAACCGATATCGATCGCGGTCTCAGACATGGAGATGCTCACCGCCGTTGCGGTGGTGGACGATGCCGCCCGGGCCTTCATCAGGCGGTTCCTGCCCGGCCCGGTGACGGTTGTCCTCCCGGCGAAGTCCTGCCTCCCGGAGGTTCTCACCGGCGGCACGGGGCTTATCGGCATCCGGTGGCCCGATCACGAGGTCGCCATCGCTATCATCGCGCGGTTCGACTCTCCCATCACCGCCACCAGCGCGAACGTCTCGGACGATATCCCGCCGACCCGGCCCGGGGACGTCTCTGTCCCGAACGACTACCTGGTCGACGGCGGGGAACTCCCCGGGACGCCGAGCACGGTGGTGGACCTGACCACCCGGCGTATTCTGCGGAAAGGTGCGGAATGGGAAGCGGTGGAAGCGTTCCTGAAGACCATGCGGTGATCCATGAAACCAGTACGACTCCGTGACTTCATTGAGGACCGCGACGGCTGCATCTATGCGGTCTCAAACTACGATAACAACGACCGGATCGGGTGCATTCTCCGTTACGTTCCGGAGCTGGACGGGGAACGGACGAGCCTCTCCGGGCACCGGTACCGGAAATATGACTTCGTCGAGTCATTCGCCTGGATACGGGAACATAAGCCCGAATACCTGAATATGGTCCACCGGGTGCCCCACGGTGACGTGGCCCGGGTATACAAGCCTGAGGAGGAGATCGGGCGGGTGACGGCGAGAAACGTCCGGGTGAGAAGGCTCCTCTCCCACTTCAACCTCCCACCGGGCTCGTTCGGGTGCACGGGTTCGCTCCTCTGCGGCCTGGAGAATGCCGCCTCGGACATCGATATGGTGGTCTACGGCGACGCCTGGTTCTCGGCCCAGCGCCAGCTCCGGCACCTTGTGGGAATCGGGGTGATCCCGGTGATGAGCGCCGGGATGTGGCGGAAGGTCTATGAAAAGCGGGTGCCGGAGATACCGTTCGAAGCCTTCGTCCTGCACGAGCAGCGGAAATGGAATCGGGGAGAGTTTGAGGGGACCTACTTCGATCTCCTCTACACACGGGACTACGGGAATCTGGACGCGGTCCCTCCGGGTGCGGGCGAGGTGCTCGGCCGGGCGACGATCGAGGCGACGGTCACCGACGCCTCCCTCTCCTTCGATAGCCCGGCAGTCTACACGGTTGACCACGATGAGATATCCCGGGTGCTCTCCTTCACCCACACCTACTCGGGGCAGGCGCTTGCAGGCGAGGTCATCGAGGCCCGGGGCGTCGTGGAGCAGCATGGCGACGAGCGGTGGCTGATCGTCGGGACGACCCGCGAGGCGAAGAGGGAGTATATCATATCAAAGACGCTGCTTGAGAGCGCGGGGTATTGACGGTCATCAATTCACGGAGAAGAGCGCGAAGTTCGAGGGACGGGCGTTGCCGCCCCTCCGCGCCCCTCCCTACCTTTCTGCGTGAGACCTCTCCACCATTCCTGCGCTCCTGAATCGCGCAAAGATTCCGGGTCTATCCTGCCGCCCTGCAAAACCCGGACCTACCTGAAGAGGTCCGAGAGCCGGCGCGGCCCGGCGGTGCACCGTTCGAGGTGGGGGCAGCCGTCGCAGGGGGCCCGGAGGGGCCGCGGCGGGATCTCGCCCGCGACAACCCGTTTTGCCGCCCGGATCGCCCGGAGCATCTCCCGCCGGTCCCGGGGCTGGGGTTCGACGAACCGGCAGGCGCCGTCGGCGACGTACTCGACATAACCACCCGCGACGGCGCGCCCGAGGGTCTCCTTGAGGCAGGCAACGTAGCAGGCGACCCGGAGCCGGTCGGTGCCGTAGACGCCCGCGCGGGGTGCGGTGCTTGACCGGGCGATGGCGAACGTGCCGTCTTCAAAGACTTTGTCCACCCTTCCACGGATGCCGAGCAGGTCGGACTCGACGGCGAGGTCGGTCTGGACAGGTCTCTGCCAGGCGGTCTCACGACAGGCGGCGATGCACCCGTCGAGGAGTTCCCGGGTCTCCGCCGGTGCGTCGGGGAGGACGCAGAGGATCTCCTGCCAGATCTCTTCCGGTTCGAGGAGTTCGCCGAGGTGCGCCGAGACCTGCTTGCAGACGGTGTAGCGGGGCGACTCCTCGCGCTCCTCCGATCGCTCGAAGTAGTAGCGCCGGGGACAGATGTGGCAGGCGACGACGCCGGAGACCGGGATGTACTCGTCCATACGCAATCGGTTGAGGGAGAAATACGTCTTCCCTCTTTATATGGGGATATCCTCTGCACCGGCGCGGGGTCGCGGCTGCCGTGACGGCCCTCCCCGGGTCGGGCGGGGGATGCAGCCGGGACCAACCCTTATGCCGGAGCGGGTCACAGAAGGATAGTATGGCTAACCGCGAGATATCGGTCAACATCCCCGGCGACCTCGATCCGGTCTACTCGAACCGCATCCAGATCGCCTACAAGGAGGACGAGTTCACGTTCCTCTTCCTGCACGAGATCCCCGGCACGAACCAGGCGCGGGCGAAGGCGATCGTCTCGATCAGCCCCCGGCACGCAAAGAACCTGGTCGAGGTGCTCGCGAAGAGCGTCGCCGACTACGAGCAGAAGTTCGGCAAGATTTCAGCCCCGGAGGCAGCCCCGCACCAGGAGAGCAACGTCACCATCCGGGGTTACTCCTGAACGGGACCGGGCCGGCGGGACCCCGACAGGTGATACCTTTTTAATTCCGGACGTGTAATGTTATAAGGCAGTTGCCGCTGTGGCTTAGTGGTATAGCGGCTGATTCGTAATCAGCAGGCCGGGGGTTCGAATCCCTCCAGCGGCTTAATTTTTGAGCAGCCACGTTTCCTGGTCGAACACTGTTTTCAGGACCTTTACTGGCCACAATGTTAGCCAAAAACCGGATAATGCCTCCTCGCACATTTCTGATACAGGACCATGGCAGACGGCATCGGCACATTGGCAATCCCCCTCTCTCCCTGGCATTGCATTTGTGATACACTTTTCGGCAGGCTACATTTCATCGGGGGGCCCTCGGCCTGGTCTTCTGTGTTGCCGAGGTGCTCCTCGCCGACTCCGCCGCCGCGAGAATAGGGTGAAGGCCGGCAACACCGCTGTTCCCGAGGTCGTGCTGTTTCTTTACTGGAGCAGACGCCGGGGACGAGGCTGTATCTGCCCGGGGGGCTTACAATGCATTCTGTTCTCCGACAACGGGGTTGCTCGAGCCGACTCCCGCGATTCTGCTGAAAGCAGGTCCCAACAGTTCAGCACATGCGTCGGGGCAGGATATCCCAATAAAAGCAAGAGTTGTCCAATACGGCTACAGGCTGTTTACCGGATTTCTGCCCGAACGTATCCATGAGATCACGGGCATCTTCTACCCTTGCGTGCTCCCGGGAGGGGGCGCGGAAGCTGCCATTGACCGCGAAGATGCCAGAGGTGTTGGCCTGGAGTCTGCTGGTGTTCCTGACCCCGGGCAGCCCCTCAAACGATCACTGCCGCTACGTAACGGCCATTCATTGAGGCGCACACTCCTCAAAGAACCGGGTCGCGATGTGTCTACCAACCCGGGAGAGTTTTTTCGACCTTCTTTCAGCGATCAGGCGGTTGACGATGCTCACCTACGTGAGGTTCTGCCGGATGCATACCGAACGATTTGAGGATACGCCGGATCTGATCTCGGCTGTAAGATACACCAAACCGGGATTGAACCCGCTGCTGTGCCTCACTGATAGTCCAGTGATCCTGTTCGTGCAGGCACTCACGCAACTCCTCTTTCTGCCCGGATGAGAGTTTCGAGGGGTGTCCTCCAGCATACTTCGGGTTGAGGCCGGCGCGACCTTCGGCATTCCACCGCTCCTGCCAGTTGTATCCTGTTTGAGTGGTAACGCTCATGCTCTCTGCCGCCGAGGCAACACTCGCACCTTTATATCGCAGGCGGATAAAGAGCAGGCGGCGGAGTACTTCAGCCGATCCGTCGTGGTGCTTGATCCATTGTTCCAATACAGGAAGAGGGACGTGTTGTTTGATCGCGATCGGTTCCCAACTCGGCATAGATGCATCCCTTACAGATGAAATAAAAATTTAGTGTTGCAAACCGTATATTTGTGACGCCGCGCAGGCGGAAACGCAGGCCCGACATCCTGTTCCAATCCATCTTGATAGCGCTGGAGTGGTCCAACACGCTCACCGGGTGTGGCGCCGAGAACGACCAGCAGGTTGCTTTTTTGCGGTCGGGGCTTACAAAAATCGTCGGACGGAGGCAAGGGGCAGAGGTGCAGGATGTGACCTGCAATCGGCGAGAGATGTTTCACCAGGGTCACCCCAAAAGCAACCCTTTTCCCTTATCGCACAAGAGATCTGATAATGCATGTCCCCCTGAAGTTCACCAACCACCGTATCGAGGAGTACGCGCTCAGGGTGACCTACCGCCCGGAGGAGAACGCCGGGACAATCATCTACAACCTCTCGCTCATCGAGAGCCGCGACCTCGAGTTTGCGCTCTCCGTCATGAAAGAGGCCCACCGGACGGGCATCACCATCAGCGACAGGATCCGGGTCGCCAGCCCCGGGGAAGAGGTCGGCGATTACACCGTGCCGGACGGCCGGCACGCCGTCTGCACGATGTGCAGTATCACCCTCGATGCCCTTCTCCTCCGGCGCGGCATCCCGGCAAACCCGATCGGGGGCGGGGTCGTCGAGATCGAGGCGCGAGTTCCCCGGCGGTTCACGAGCATGATCCTCTACCGTGACACCACGCTCGACCCCCTCGAGGTCCTGATCTCCCAGGAGGCCACGTCGATCCTCGACGTCATGCACCACGGAAACGGCAACATCCTTGCAAACATCCGGGAGTGCCACATGGAGGCAGAACCGCTCGTGGGTACGGTGCTCGACGAACTCGCGGCTATCGGGTTCTCCGGCATCCTGGACGTCGGCGCCCCGAACGTCCCCCTGCTCGGGGTTCCGGTCAGCCCGCAGTACGTGGGGCTGGCGATGGTCGGGGGCACGAACGCGATGGCCGCCGTCAGGGAGGCCGGAAAGCCCGTCGTGACCCGGGCGCTCAAAGGACTGATCGATATCCGGGAGATGGGCTACCTCGAGGACTACTGACCGGCTGCTGCCACCCACTCCGTGACGCTGTTGAGGTAGCGCCTGACGAACTGGACGAGCCCGGCAGACTCCGAGTAGAGCGCCGAAGGCTGCTCGCCGCTCGACCCCATCCAGACCAGCGCCCGGGCGTCGTCCACCAGGAAGACGCCGGAACTCTCGTGCCGCAGACCTTTTCCCGGCGGCGCGTGCGTCTCAGGATACGCGCCGAGCGGATGAGTGCGGACCCTGAACCGGGAAGGCTGCTCGCCCTTCCAGGTGTCGGTGACGATATCGACCCGCACTGAGTCGGGGACGGGTTCGAGCAATGCAAGCACGTGCTCCCGAAGGAGATTTTGGGCTACAAGCATCTCCACCCTCCGCTCCGCGCTCAGGAACATCCCGGCAAGACGGGCCCTGATGTTTTCCTCCCCGTAGATGGTCCAGATCAGTTCCTGGCTGCCCCGCGCTTCCGGCCTCTTCTCCCGGTAGAGCCTGTCAAGGGCCGTCCGGGCACTCTCCGCATCATTCTCGATCCGGCGCATGAGGTTCTCGATACCCTGGCCCGGGGGGATCGCGTCGAACCGTTTGGGCGTGGTGTGAGAGACGCTGACCAGTTCTTTCTGGACGAGCCGGTCGAGAACCGGGTAGACGGATGCGCGCGGCACCCCGGAAGTCTCATGGACCTCCGTCGCCGTCGCACCCGTCATCCTGAGGAGTCCGATGTATACAAGAGCCTCATATTTTGTAAGTCCCAGCGATCTGAGAGATTCGAGGAGGTCGTTTGAAATATCCCGGGGAGCCTTCATCCATTACATATATATACTGCCCGGCAATAAATGTTGTTGTTAAAAAAACAACAAGGTGAAGAGATGCGTTGGCAGCACGTACCGGTATTGATGCTCCTGCTGGCACTCCTGGCTGTGCCAGGGTCGGCGGCAGGGGCCAAGTACCTCTATGGAAATCCTGAACTCTCGGCAACGATCGCCGGCACCAATGAGTTCGCACCGGGTGCCGAGACCGGCCTGACCATTATCATAGCGAATAGCGGCCTGAATACCCACAAGATCGTCGGCTCAACGATCGTCGCCCCCGACGACCAGCCGAACACCGCGAAACTGACTACCGTAGCGCTCAAGAGCAACGATACACCGTTCACCATCAAGACGGACCCCCAGTTCCTGAGCGACATCATGGGCGGCGCATCCCGGACCGCCACGTTCAACGTGAAGGTGGCAGACTCGGCGGCGCCGGGCACCTACGTCCTCCCGCTTGAGGTGACCTACACCCACCTGCAGGAGGCAGAAGAGTACGGGCCTGACACTCTCCGGTACAATTACCAGAAGAAGACCGAAACCCTGCCCCTGACCGTCCGGGTCACGCCCGGCCTCCGCGTCGAGGTCCTGGATGTGCGGTCCGAGTCGCTGAACGTCGGCACGGAAGGCTACGTCTCCATGACCTTAAAGAACATCGGGCACGACACGGCAAACAAGGCGGTCGCCAAGGTTGTCAGGAACGGGGCGAGCCCGCTCATCCCCACCGACGGCAACGCCTATATCGGGACGTTTGAGCCCGGAGAGACGGTAGACGTGAGGTTCAAGGTCGCGGTCGCCGACAGCGCCGAGCCGCAGTCGTACCCGCTGGATGTCGTGGTCGCCTACGAGGACTACGAGGAGAAGTCGACGGCCTCCCGGCCGGTGACGATCGGTCTTCCTGTCGGCGGCAAGATCGCCTTTGAGGTCGCCTCGCCGACGGTGACGCTCCACCCCGGCGGCAAGAGCATCCTTGAAGTTGCGTACAGGAACACGGGAGCGGCAAAGGTCTACAACGCCCAGGCCCGGATCAGCGCCGTCGACCCCTTCACCAGCAGCGACGACACCGCCTACCTTGGCGACCTTGCTCCCGGCGAGACCGCGACGGCACGGTTCGAGGTGAGCATCGATGCCGACGCGACCTTGAAGGAGTACGGGATCGACTCTGAGATCCGTTACCGCGACGACCTCGACAACAGCAAGATATCGGATACCATGAAGGTGCGGGTCGCGCTCGAGAAGAAACAGGGCGCCCTCTTCACCAACCCGGTCTTCCTTGCCGCGATTGCGGCCGTCGTCATCGGAGCAGGGTATTATATATTCGTGTACCGTAAGAAAAAGTGATGAACGGGTACTGGGACGGGCCTAAACCGGAACCGCAGGCAAGGACGATCGACGAGATGCGGGAGGTCCTTGCAGATCCTGGCTGCACCTCCGGTCGGCCCCTCTATTTTATGTACCGGGATCTCGCCCGGAGCGAGAGCGACCGGGCGTGGCTCCGGCAGCAGCACGTCCGCTACGATATCACCGTCATTCCCCCCGGGACTCTCTGCGGGGAGTACGTCAAGACAAAAGGGCACTACCACACCGTAAATCCCGCCGGGGTGCCTTACCCGGAGATCTACGAGGTGCTTTCGGGGACGGGGCACTACCTCCTCCAGACCGAAGACGCCGGCGACGTGGTGATGATCGAGGGCACCGCCGGGGATAAGATCCTGATCCCGCCGGGGTACGGCCACGTGACCATCAATCCCGTAAAGGCCGACCTCATGATGGCAAACCTCGTCTCGGCGGAATTTTCAAGCAACTACGGTCCCTATGCAGAGAAGCGGGGCGCCGCTTACTATGAGATGGAAGGGGGGGCGCTGGTGAAGAACCCGTGCTACCCCGACGCGCCGCCGGTGCGCTACTGCAACCCGGTGGAGGTCCCCGACCTCGGCATCGAGAAAGGTGTCGGGCTCTACGACCTGATCGGCCGCCCCCGGTCGGTCGCCTTCCTCAACCACCCCGAACAGTTCATGGAGATCTTCGCCGGCGTGACCGGCGGGTGCCTGCTGATGGAATAGAGGGGCGGGGGACCCGGACCTTCAGGCTCCCTTCCGCACCTCATCAAGGACCTGGCAGGCCCGGCAGGTCTTCCCGCACGGCTCCCCGCACCGTTCGCAGACCCGTATCCTCTCTTCCTGCGGCTTTGCCGGGTTCCGGAGGGCCTCGCCGAGGTTGACGACCGAGTACTTCGTCGCCGGGTGGTGGTAGGTGTAGTCGTCGAGGAGCCCCCGGACATCTCCCCGGAGGGCGCCGACCGCGTAGGGGCATCCCGCAAGGTCGAACCCCTCGACATGGAGGAAGGCGTAGAGCGCCACCTCACGTTCCGGTATGTACATAAACGGCTTGATCCGGGGGACCAGCCCTGCCACCTCCCGCACCGGGCGGGTGAGCCGGTAGGGGTCACCCCGGAGGACGTTCATCAGCACCGACTGGGCCTCGTCGTCCAGGTTGAACCCGTAGGCGAACTTCGTGACGCCTTCCTCGCGGGCGACCCGGTTCATCAGCGCCCGCCGGAGCACGCCGCAATAAGAGCAGGAGAGACTCGTCCCCTTCCGCGCCACGATCTCATCGAGGGTGACCCCGTACTCCTCGCGGAACGAGGCTGTCACCCAGGGGGCGCCGATACGGTCGGCGATCGTCCGCGCCTGGTTCGGGTCGCGGTAGCCCGAGATCCCCTCGTCCACCGTTATCGCCATCAGCCGGACGTCACGGCGCTCATGGAGGAGCCGGTGGAGGAAGTAGAGGACGGCACTCGAGTCCTTGCCCCCCGAGAGCGCCACCGCCACTACATCGCCGGATTCGATCCAGCGGTGCTCCCGGATCGCCCGCTTCGCCTTCGCCTCGAAATCTCGGTTGAAGTGCTGCTCACAGAGGTGCAGCCCCGAGTATCGCTGGTAGATGACCGCGTCGCGGCGGCACTTGCTGCACTGCATGCTCTCTCGATCATTCTTTTATCACCGTGGCACATAAATGGTGTAGAAGATGCCTGTTCCTGCAGAATACGTGCGATCCCTGCACGCCTACGAACTCCGGATCCTGCTCGCCCTCGAACGCCTCATGCGCCGCTACCAGTGGGTGCCGCTCGAGGTGCTCAGGCCGGCCACAGGGTTCTCCGAGTCCGAGCTCGCCTACCGGCTGGGCAGGCTGATGGCCATGGGCATGGTCAGGTACGAGAAGGTCCCCTACGAGGGCTACGCTCTCGTCTTTGACGGCTACGACACCCTAGCCCTTCACACCCTCACCCGCCGCGGGACCATCCAGGCGCTCGGCAGCCTTATCGGCGTCGGGAAAGAGTCGGAAGTCTACGAAGCGATGGGGCTCGGGGTCGTGGTGCTGAAGTTTCATCGGGTCGGGCAGCGGTCGTTCCAGTCCGCCCGCCTGAAGCGCGGCTACATGCCGGAGGCTGGGCACTGCCCCTGGCTGTTCGCCTCGAGCAACTCGGCAAAGATGGAGTACGACGCTTTAAAGACTCTCCACCCCGCAGTCTCGGTGCCGCTCCCCATCGACCAGAACCGGCACGTCGTTGCGATGTCGTTCGTTCCCGGGGTCAATCTCTCGCGGGCGGCCCTTGCGGAGCCGGAGATCATCTTAGACGAGATCCTCGATAACGTCCACGAGGCCTACCGTCTCGGCATCATCCACGGCGACTTGAGCGAGTTCAATGTCATGGTCGACGAGAGGCAGTGCTGGCTGATCGACTGGCCGCAGTGGGTGGAGACCGCCCACCCGAACGCCGGCGAGATCCTGGCACGGGACATCGAGAACATCCTCCAGTACTTCAAACGGAAATACGGCCTCGAATACGCCTTCGACGAAGCACTGGCACGGGTGGTGGAGTGAGGGTCTTCGGGATCGACATCATCAAAGGCTCGGTCCGTTCCCGCACCCGGCGGCCCGTCTACGCCCTCGCCCGGGTGGAGGACGGCGAAGTCGCGGGCGTCGAGGAGGTCACTGGTTTCCGGCTCCAGCGCATCCTCGCGAGCGAAGAGCCCGACATCCTCGCGGTGGACAGCCTCCAGGAGATCGCCGCCGACCAGCACGAACTCCACGCCTTCCTGCAGGCGCTCCCGCCCTCGACGAAACTCGTCCAGGTGACCGGCGGCGAGAAGAAGGAGAGCCTCGGGAAGGTAGCCGCCCGCTACAACATCAGTTTCAACAAGTTCGATCCCTACGCCGAGGCCCGGACCACCGCCCAGGTGGCCTCCCTCGGGGCGGGTGTCGAGGTGATCGCGTTTGAGAACACCACCGACATCGTGGTGAGCAGGCACCGGTCGCCCGGGCGGGGCGGGTGGAGCCAGAACCGGTATGCGAGGAAGATCCACGGTGGCGTGATGCAGAAGGGCCGGGAGATCGAGGCCCGGCTCAGGGGCGCCGGCCTTGACTACGAGAAGAAGGAGACGAAGGCCTTCGGCGGGTTCTCACGGGTTCTTTTCCGGGTCGTCGCACCCCGGGACAGAGTGCCGGTTCACTCCTCCCGGGGCGCCGACGTCCAGGTCCGGGTGGCCGGGAGAGAACTCGACCGGATTCGGTTCGAACCTCTTTCCAGCCGCCCTCGCTACCTGATCGTCGGGCTCGACCCGGGGACGACGACCGGCATCGCCGCCGTTGACCTCGACGGCAACCTGGTCCTCCTCACAAGCTCCCGCCAGATGACGATGTCCGACATCGTCGAGGAACTCTACGGCGCCGGAAAACCGCTCATCATCGCCTCGGATGTCCAGCAGATGCCCTACTCGGTCGAGAAGATACGCCGGGCGTTCAACGCCATCCCCTACACCCCGAAGCAGTCGCTCCCGGTGGAGGCGAAGTACGACCTGACCGCCCGGTTCTCGTACACGAACGACCACGAGCGCGACGCCCTCTCGGCGGCACTGGACGCCTACCGGAGCCTCCAGAACAAGTTCCGGAATATCGCAAAACGGGTGCGGCCGGGAGTCGACCTCGACGAGGTGCGGGCGCGGGTGCTCCGGGGTCAGTCGCTCGATGCGGTCCTCGCGGACCTGCAGGGAGCCCCGGCAGCCCCGAAGGAGGCCGAACCGGCGGCAGCGGTCCCGGAGCGGCCGGTCGAGGACGAGCGGGTGATGGCGCTCGACGGTATGGTGAAGCGGCTCAGGAGTTATGTCCAGGAACTGCAGGAAGACCTCCGGGAACGCGACCGGGAGGTGGAGCGGCTGCGGCAGGACCTGCGGCGGGCACGCTCCGCGACCGAGCGGAAAGTCCGGCGGGATGCGGAACTCGCGACGAAAGACGCGACCATCGAGGGCCTGCGCGAGCAGCTCCGCGGCGAGCGGCGGCGGTCTCGGCGGCTGAAGAAACGCCTTGAACGGATGCAGGCCGTCGCAAAGATCGAAGTCTCCGAGGACTACACCCCGCTCAAGGTGCTCGACTCCCTCACCCGGGATGGAGTCCGGGCCCTCCAGGAGGGGGTCGGCATCTCCGCGGGTGATATCCTCTACGTTCCCCGGGCTCACGGCTGGGGGCGGGGCGTGGTGAAGGACCTTGCGGGGACGGGGGTGCGGGCGCTGGTCGTCGGCGGGGAGCCTCCCGACCCGCACCTTGTCCGGGTCGCCCGGGAAGCCGGTCTCCCCCTGCTCCCGGCCGGCGCCGTCGGACCGGATATCCGGGGCAGGACCGGTGCGGCAAAGACCGGGGCTGTCGAGGAGGCGCTCGGGGAGTGGGAGGAGGAGCAGAAGGAGTACCGGCGGGAGCAGGAGGCCGAGCGGGTCGAGTACCTCTTCAAGGAGTACCGGAGCGAGCGGGAGAAGGAGGTGCGCCGCGGTGGATGAGCGGAGCCTGCACCGGCTGATCGGGACGATCATCGACCCGGAGCGCCTTCGAGACGACTGCGCCGTCATCCCCTGCGGGGATCTCCTGATGGTTGCAAGCACCGATATGCTCCACGAGACGACCGACTTTCCGGCGGGGATGACCGATTGGCAGGTGGGCTGGATGGCAGTGGCGGTCACGCTCTCGGATATCGCGAGCATGGGCGCAGCGCCGGGGCAGGTCCTCCTCGCGGTCGGCCTTGATAAGCCGGAACGCCTCCCGGGGATCATGGTGGGCGCCCGGGACTGCTGCATGGCGTTCGGCGCCGAGCTCGTGGGCGGGGATCTCGACGCCCACCGGGAACTGACACTCGTGAGCACGGGGCTAGGGACCGTCACCCCGGAGCACCTGGTCAGGCGGCGGGGGGCACGGCCGGGGGACGTCATTGCGGTCACCGGGCCGCTCGGGGAGGCAGAGGCCGCTCTCGCCGGCTACGACCGGCACAGGAGGGAACTCCTCGAGCCGCAGCCACGGGTAGCCGAGGGCGAGAGCCTCGGCCGTGCCGGGGTCTCGGCGATGATGGACATCTCCGACGGCCTTGCGCTCTCGCTCTATGACCTTCTCGCGGTGAACGACTGCGGGTTTGCCGTCGACACCGCCCGTCTCCCGCTCCCGGCCGGCGTCCCGGAGAGGGAGGCCCGGGAACTCGCGCTCTACGGCGGGGGGGACTTTGAACTCCTCTTCGCTGCTCCCGCCAGCATTCTCCCGGTCCTCGGGGTCGAGGCGCACGTCATCGGCGAGGTCATCCCGGAGCGGGTGGTGCTCGCGGATGGAAAACCGCTCGAACGCCGGGGATACCTGCACGCGTGGAGCGGTTAAGAGGCAGCCCGCACCCCCATCCGCCGCCACTCCATGAGGATATACGCAAGGCCGAGCACCGCAAAGGCGAATATCACCGTCTCGGTTATGAGAATCCCCTGTGTCCCGGCCAGGTAGACGGCGGAGGCATCCACGGCGGCGTGCCAGAGGACGGCAAGGGCGAGGAGCGCCTTTCTATCATAGACGACGGCGGCAAGCACCATGAGCGACCAGGCGATATGCAGGGTGATCGTCATCATCCGCTCGGCGAGGCCGGGCAGGATGTCGAGCGGCGTGATGCCCCGGAGTGCCTCGACCTGAGCCTGGACTGCGGGGTCGTCGGGCAGGGGGATGACCCCGCCGTCGCCGGTGAGGACGATGTAGGAGACCATGCTCGAGAGGACGAGAAGCGCGACCATCATACTCTCGACGCCGCCCCACCCTGCCCCGAACTGGAGACCGTTCTCGCGGGTGAGAGGGATACCCTGCCGCTGGAAGTAGTAGCGGTAGACGATGTAGCGACCGACCTCCTCGAAGAGCCCGGCGAGGAGGCCGAGGTAGACGGCGAGGACCGCGACGGCCGCAGTCGTGCCCATCGGCAGGAAGGCGAGGTAGAGCGGGGCCTGTGTTACGAGGACAAGTGGGGTGTGGACGACCTGCACGGCGATGAAGAAGAGGGCGCCGAGGGCGAAGATCCGCCACGGGGCGCCGAACCTCCTGACAATCCAGTAGCCGAGAGCGAGCGGGACGATGATCTCGAGCAGGGCAACGACGGCGAACGTGGCGACGACCGAGAGGTCCATGTGTCGGGTGTATATGACTAACTACTTAATTATTGTCGATATACTGGTGAAGAAGGTATCACGATTGTCATCACAGCACCCGGGGAGCAGGGGCGCTTTTAGGGGGCGAGACCGGTTCTCGAACAACTTCGACTTCCTGCGGTTCACTGCAGCGGCAGCGATCGTCGTCACGCACGCCTACGCGCTCAGGCTCGGCTACGTCGGGATAGGGCTGTATGACCCGTTCGTGCTCCTGGGGCAGGCGGGACTTGCCGTCCTCCTCGTCACCAGCGGCTACCTGATCGCGGCGAGCTGGGAGTCGACCGCATCGCCGCTCCGGTTCGCCTGGAAACGGTTTCTCAGGATCGTCCCGGCCCTCGTCCTCGCGATCTTCGTTACGCTCTTCGTTATCGGCCCGCTGATGACGTCCCATTCTTATGCAGAATACTTCGGCGCCCTCTTCTCCCCAGCAGGACTCGCCACTGTTCCGTTTTTTGAGGACGGGTCCGCGATAGGTCTCTTTCAGGAGAACCCGTGGACCTACGTCAACGGCTCGCTCTGGACGATACCCGTCGAGGTCGCCCTCTACGGTGTCGTCGCGCTCCTCGGGATCGCCGGGCTCCTGCGGCGGCGGGGCGCTATCTTTGCCCTCGTGGGGGTGAACATTCTTCTCTGGATGGTCTGGTTCGACGACCCCCGGATGGCAAAGATCCGGTTCACCCTCTACTTCTTCATCGGGGCCTCTTTCTACCTCCACCGGGAGCGCATCACCTACCGGCCGGTCGTCGCCGGGGCGCTGATCCTGCTGCTCGGGCTCTCGACCCTGACACCCTACCCGGCCGTCGCCGGGCTGGTCTGCATCCCCTACCTCGTCCTCTACGCCGCCCACCTCCCGGTCCCGTACCTGAACAACTTCGGCAGATCGGGGGACTTCTCCTACGGCATCTACATCTACCACTACCCGGTCCAGCAGGTGCTGATCCAGGCCACGGGGAACGCTCTCCTCCTCCCGGCGCTCTGCGGCCTCTCGTTCTTCGTGACGTTCGCTCTCGCGTTCCTCTCCTGGCACGTGATCGAGAAGCGGGCGCTGGGGATGAAGAACCTCGGCGCAGGCGACCTACGGCGGGTGTTTGGGCTGCCGGAAGCCGTCACCGGGCCTGAAGCGGCCCGGAAGTGACATCCCGGGGCCCCACGATCTCCTCGAGGATCTCCACCGCGTCCCGGACATACCGGGGACAGATGGTCCGGGTGAGGTTCTGCTCGCGAGCCCGCGCCAGCCCCTCATCGGTGGAGAGGTCGCACCCAAGGAGTTCGGTGCAGGATGCGGCGCCGTTCCTGATGGTAAACCGAGTCGTGAACTCCCGGACGAGCGCGTAAGTCTCATCCTTTGCCGCTTTCCCGTCAGGGCCGGTGCTCCCGAACAGGAGCCCAAGGACGAGGACCGCACCCGAGACTGCCCCGCAGGCGCCCCCGGTGTGCCCCATCCCGCCGCCGAACCCGGTGGCCGCCCGGAGGATAACCTCTTCGGACACCCCGATATCTGCCGCAAAGACGGAGCTGACTGCCTGTGCGCAGCTGTAGCCCCGCATGAAGCGGGAGACCGCTTCTTCCGATCTCTTCTCCATACAAGGTAATCTACAACATGAGCCTTCAACGTTCGCCCGCAGAAGGGGCTTTGCCATCTCTCAAACGAAGGGGCTGCGCCCCTTTCGAAACCCCCGGGCGACCTTCGGTCGCCTATGGATATAGAAAACTTGGTGGAAAGGTAGGTCAAAACTTCAGCGGAAAACAGGGAAATGGACCCGGCGGGATTTGAACCCGCGGCCTTTCCTTTTGCGGACCGAAGGGGCTTTGCCCCTTTCGAAACCCCCTGGCGACCTTCGGTCGCCTATGGACACAGGAAACTCAGTGGAAAGTATGTTAAAACTTCAGCTGAAAACAAGGAAATGGACCCGGCGGGATTTGAACCCGCGGCCTTTGCGTTGCGAACGCAACGATCTACCCCTGATCTACAGGCCCAAAGGTGTGAGGGGATATGAGATCAGAGTATGATCTCGATATCTAATTTTTCTGCCAGTTCCTTATATCTGTTCCTGATCGTGACCTCGGTCACGCCCGCAACTTCGGCGACTTCACGCTGGGTGCGCCGCTCGCCGCCGAGGATGGACGAGATGTAAATGGCCGCCGCAGCGACGCCCGTTGGGCCTCTACCACTCGTAAGTTCGCGCTCTCCGGCCTGCCGGAGGATCTCGACCGCCCGGCTCTGGACCTCGCCCTTCAGGTTCAGGCCCGAGCAGAAGCGCGGAACGTAGTCGATCGGGGACGTCGGCAGGAGCTTTAACCCGAGCTCGCGCGAGATGAACCGGTAGGTGCGCCCGATCTCCTTCCTCGACACCCGGGAGACCTCTGCAATCTCATCGAGCGTCCGGGGCACGCTGCACTGCCGGCACGCCGCATACAGCGCCGCCGCGGCAACACCCTCGATACTCCGGCCGCGGATCAGGTTCTTGTCCACCGCATCGCGGTAGACGACCGCGGCGGTCTCGCGCACGTTCCGGGGCAGGCCGAGCGCAGATGCCATCCGGTCCAGTTCCGAGAGCGCGAACGCAAGGTTCCGCTCGGTCGCGTTCGAGACCCGGATACGCCGCTGCCACTTCCGGAGACGGTAGAGCTGGGCGCGGTTCTTGCTCGAGATCGCACGGCCGTAGGAGTCACGGTTCCTCCAGTCGATCATCGTCGAGAGACCCTTGTCGTGAATCGTGAACGTCATCGGTGCGCCGACACGGGAGCGCTTCATCCGCTGGTCGTGGTCAAACGCACGCCACTCGGGACCGCGGTCGATGAACTCTTCGTCAAGGACAAGCCCGCAGCTCTGGCATACGAGTTCGGCACGCTCGTAGTCGTGGACGAGCTGGCGGCTGCCGCACTCGGGACAGACGGACTGGACAGTCTCCTCGGTACGCTTCTTCTCGGTCTCTTTAACCTTCTGCTCCCCTCTCTTCTTCAGGGCCTCACGCTGCAACTGCAGCTGTTTCAATTTTTCAACTTCTGCCATCGATTATACACCTATTTTGCAAAGATCTTCTCGCCAACCTGCACGGAGCAGCCATTGTAGCAGAGGACTACGGCATAGGGAGATGATATATTCCCAAAGATGTCGACAACCTTCCCTACGGGTTTCAACCGGCGATCCAGAGCCTCACCGTAGAGGCGGGGCAACTGTGCGGCATCGCATCGCAAGATTAACAAGCGATTACCGCAAACACTTACAGAACGTCCGATTAACCGCAAACTGCAACCTCTAGGGGATACTATAGCTGGATGTATTTAGTAACGTATATATATTGATCACGAGATTATAAAAATGTTTCGCTAAAATATAAATACTCCATCTTACTTCTGCAGGAGTCGTTTAATAGAGAGAGAGAGTACTTCCCGGGATTCCGCCTCCGTCAGCCCGGCACCGAGCGCAACCGTCTGCCGCGCCTCCTTTGACATCAGATCGGACGGCGCATGCGTGTCGGAATCGACCGTGAGAAGACAGCCGGTCGCCCTGGCCACCCCCACCACGTGGCCGTTCGTCCGGTTGTGCCCCGCCCGGGAGGTGATCTCGAGCGCGACCCCGTACTCTGCGGCCGCGCGGGCATCCTCGACCGTTATCAGCCCGGGGTGGCCGAGCACGTCGACGTACTCGCAGGTGCAGGCGGCGCGGTTGGTCCCCGGAGCGACCGGTTCCATCACCGTCTCCCCGTGGACCACGACGATATCGGCACCGCGCTGTTTCGCCTCGCGCGCGAGTGCCGGGATCAGGGACGGCGGGACATGGGTGAGTTCCACCCCGACGAGCAGGTCCACGCCGTACCGCCGCGCCGACTCCCGGACCATGCTCCCTGCCTCCACCAGGTGCGCGAGGTTCGAGGCATCCGCGTGGTCGGTGATGGCGAGGGTCTCGTAGCCGAGTACGGCGGCCCGCCGGACCAGCTCCGTCGGGAGGAGTTCGCCATCGGAGAGGAGGGTGTGGGTGTGCAGGTCGTACATCCCGGTCACTTCCGGCCGGCAAGATCGCGGGCGACCTTCCGGATCAGGTCTTCCTTGCTCCCTTCCCACTCCGCCACAACCCTGCCTTCACGCTCCGCCCACCGGGCGGGGTGGTGGTGTGCCTCCACCCGGTGCGGGACCTTCATCCTCCGCAGGGCGGCCTCGATAGCGGAGAGTTCCGGTGACTTCACGCCAAGGTTCTTCGGGACACGGCGCCCCTCCCGCCGCTGCAGCGTGACGTCGAAGTAACAGGGGTACAGGATGCGCTCAACGCTCATTGCCGTAGGGTATGGGTGTTAACCTATAAACAGATCATGATCACAGTACATACCATGCACCATATCGACGTCCATGTGGAGAAGGACATCTACGACGTCAACAACCGCATCGCAGACGCCAACGCCGAACACCTCAGGGATCACGGTATCCGGGCGTTCGACCTCCTCGGTGCGATCGGGTCGGGGAAGACCGCCACGATCGAGCGGCTCGTCCCGCTTCTTGAGGAGCGGGGGCTCCGCGCCGGCGCCATCGCGGGAGACGTCTACGGCGACGACGACTTCAAGCGGATCGTCGCCCTCGGGATCCCGGCCTACAACGCGAACACCGGGAAGGAATGCCACCTCGACGCCCACCTGGTGGAGCATGCCATCGAACACCTGCCGCTTGACGATATCGACGTCCTCTTCATCGAGAACGTCGGCAACATGATCTGCCCGACGGACTTCCGACTGGGTGCCGAAAAAAGGATCGTCATCGTCAGCTCCACAGAAGGGGACGATGTGGTGAACAAGCACCCGATGATGTTTCGCGGCAGTACCATCGGCGTCATCAACAAAGTCGACCTCGCCGGGTTCGTCGGCGCCAACCTCGACCGGATGGAGCAGGATATGCGCCGCTACAACCCGGAGATGCAGGTCTTCCGGACGAACATGAAGACCGGGGAAGGTATCCGGGAACTGCTGGACGCGATCCTCGCCTGATCAGCACAGTTAAATATTCCCGCCCCGAATAGTTATAGCACTTTAACGAGAGACTGCTTTCCCACGACAGGTATCGCGTCCTCAACAGAGTATTTCGGTGGTCACATGCAGTGGCAAGGAAGATCAGTACGGAAGCCGTCGGGTGGGCGCTACCACGCCTCCCAGGGCAAGAAGAGAGCGGAGATCGGAAGAGCTCCGGCAGAGACGCACATCGGTGAAGAGCGCAAGAAGGTTGTCCGGACCTACGGGGGCAACCAGAAGGTCCGGGCCCTCAGGCTGGACTATGCGACGGTCGCGAACCCGGCGACCGGCGAGACCCGGAAGGCGAAGATCGAGGCGGTCGAGGCAAACAGCGCCAACCCGAACTACGTCCGGCGGAGCCTCCTGACCAAAGGCGCCGTCATCAGGACGGACGCAGGACGCGCGCGGATCGTCAGCAGACCCGGTCAGGACGGCGTCGTCAACGCTGTCCTGATCGCATAAGATATCTTTTTTACGGACTCAGGTAATACCGGCCTTCCGCCTGCCTGACGACCCATTCCACAACGCCGGACGGGACAGTCTTGACATAGCCGGGGAAGTCCTCCGCCGCCAGGTTCCGGGAACGGGAAAGTGTTTGGGCAGACGACAAACCGGACACCGTACCTCGCGAGCAGGTCCATGAAGGTGGCGTCCGGGCCGCCGGCACGGAGCCCCTCCACCCTGCCGGCGTAAGCCACCACCTCGACCCCGACCGACCCCGCCCCAGGGCCGGCGATCAGGTTTTTACATTCCTCAGGGCCAGGGTCGCCCTGTCGCGCTCGCTCACCCGGATGACGACCCGCGAGGACGGCGTCATACCGCCACCACGCTCCCGCGGAGATCGGCGCTCACGGGTCCTCTCGCCAGGTAACGCTCGAGCGCCGCGATCGCCCGGATATCGAGATCCTCCCGGTTCTCCCCGTAACTCGCCGGCACGCCCTGAGCGGTGACGAACGCGGTCCGGTAGACGGCATCCGGATCAAGCCTCTTTCCCCCCGCGAAGAACTCCTGGATACGGAGTCCGGGCGCGTTCTCGAGTTTGCAGTAGAGGTTGATTCCCGCACAGCGCTTCACATAGCCGCCCATCTGATCGTAGGGGTCCCGCGCGAAGGTCCGTTCCAGGTTCTCCTCCATCATTGCCCGCAGCTCCCGGCCTGTGATCTCGACCGTCGAGACAGGGGCGTTCATCGGGATGATGTTCCAGAGGTCGTTTACCGTGATTGGACCCGGCGGCACCGGGGCGCCGTAGCGCCAGCCGTTCGAGAACGCCATATCCGCGCCGGTGAGGTCGAGGAGTGCCTGGAGGAGGAGGTTATCCATCGTGGCCTCGAGGACCGTGTTCCGGTTGAGGGCGGTCCGGGTCTCGCCGACGACCCGGGAGAGGCGCTCGCGGTGCGGGTCCATTATCTTCCTGACCAGCTCTTCAACCCCGGGATCGGGCCGGATCTCCTCACCGACGACGATGAGGTCGTGGTCGAACTTCGTCACCCGCCGGTTCTCGACCGTAAGGTCAAGCCGCCCGAGGAAGGAGCCGTGGCAACCGGACTGTATGATGATGGTGTCGTTGACGATAGCCGGTTCAAAGAGGCGGTTGTGGGTGTGCCCTGAGAGGAGGACATCGATCCCGTCCACCTCCCGGGCGAGCTTCACCTCCTGGGGAAAGCCGAGGTGCGATATCACCACGACCAGGTCCACCCCCTCGTCGTCCCGGAGCCGGGCGATGTAGCCGGGGAGTTCGGCGTTTCCGAGGGTGAAGTGGACGCCCTCCGAGAAGGACGGCGGCATCACCTTGTCAACGATTGTAGCGGCGATCCCGATGACGCCCACCTCGAGGCCGTCGGTCTCGCAGACGGTATAGGGAGGAAAGACAAGGTCGCCCGTCGCGTCGTCGTAGCAGTTGACGGCGAGTACCGGGTAGTCAAGAGCGCGGGCGACTTTCTGGAACTGCTCCGGCCCGTAGGCAAACTCCCAGTGCGCGGTCATGGCGTCGAACCCGAGAGCGTTGAGGACCGGGACGAGCGCCTCGCCCTTCGATTGGACGGCAGGGTACGTGCCGTGGATGGTGTCGCCGCAGTCAAACGCGAGCACCCGCCCTCGTTGCGCGTCCCGCGCGTCCCCGATAAGCGCTGCTATCCTGGCATACCCCCCGGCCATTCGGTACTCGGCCCGATCAGCGGCCCAGAAGAGTTCCGGGTGCAGTTCCAGGTACCCGTGCGAGTCGTTCATCTGCAGAAGCGTAAGGTGATCCGTCATACGGGTGCAGGGAGGGGCCGGGTGCGCCAAAAACTTTTGCGCCTCCGGTGGGATCAGATCCTTTTTACGTTCTGCGGACGTCAGTCTTAGTGATGCGCAGGATATACCATCGTTTCCCCCAGTCCATCGACCTCGATTTTGAACTTGCCCGGCCGTTTGGGGATGTCCTCACCTGTATAGCCCGGATGCACGACACCCACACGACAGCGAAGGGGGCGGACGGCCTCATCAAGGAGCGGATCCGCGTCCAGGTCGCGGACGGGCGGACAAAGTTCCTGGACCTCGACGACCTGCTGCCGATCTCCGAGATGGTCACCGAGGCTGCAGACTTTCGTGTCGGCCTGCAGAGGACGCTCCTCACCCCCGAGAAGAGGCTGCCGGTCGCGGAGAACGTCTTCTATCTCAGGATCGTCGATAAGGGGCCGGTGACGGAGTGCTACATCGCAAAGGAGGGGCGCCTGGGCGACCTGGATGCGATGGACCTGCGAAGAATCCTTAAGGGTGCCTGCGAGTGAGCGTCAGGATTGCGGTTGCCGCACCGTTCAAACATATGCGCAAGGAGCGGTTGCAGAGGAGCGAGTTCGTCTTCTACATCGCCATCGACCGGAAGTGGATGAACAAGGAGCAGGCGAACCAGCTCCTGGAGCGGGCGAAGTCGGAGGGGCTTGTCGAGATGGAGGGCGGCGCCATCCGGCCGCTCTTTGACGTCGCGGAGGTCTCGATACCGCTCGGTTTCAAACCCACCTCCGATATCCTCGTCACGGAGAACCCCTCGGAGGACCTCATCGGGCGCATCGCCGCCGCGACCGGGAGACCGGCACAGGAGATCGTTGCCGAGCTCCACCGGGTCGTCGCCGACCACTTTGACGGCAACCTCCGGGTGGAGGCGGCGGCGGTCATCCTCGCGAGAAAATACGGGGTGGCATTCGAGGACAAACTGCCCGCCCTCGAAAGATCGGTCGTAAAGAAGCGGTAGGAGGAGCAGGAGTCTGCCCCCTCCGGCAATCTCCAGGAGAGGGGTCCAGGCACCTGGGAATGCAGGCTGCTCCGGGAGGAGGTCTCGCCCGCTCCGAAAACAAGACTTCTCAGAAAAAGAGGGGTGCGGATTATTCGGCAGCCGCTGTGGGCTGGCCGAAGTATTCGGCCAAGGGTTTTGCGCCGCTCTGCTTCACGGCGGCGTTGATCTGGACGAAATCGGCACTGATCTCGCTCCCACGCACCGACTTCCTGCGGCGCTCTCCTTCCATGACCGGGTGGAACCCGACGCCCTCGGAGAGCAGGAGCCTCCGGCGGGCCGGCCCGGGAAGGTCGCGGCGTGCCGGGATGCCGGTCTTGTCCGTGCCGCCGGTGATCCGGATCGTGTAGCCCGGAATGCCGAGGACACCCCCGTCGATCTCGTCGCCGATGCGCTTGCCGATGAGCGCTCCGGCGGCCGGGCCGGTTGCATCGATCTTGTATGAACGCCCGGTACCCGGGTCCGAGAGGATAATTTTGAAATCTACCATGTTGACGACTCCTTCAAAAGTATCTATACAATTTGATAATATGGTATTAAAAGCCTACCTCCGCGGGGTTGAAAGGAAACGGTAGCCGGGAGCCCCCGTCAAAGCGCGCAAGAGGGCTCACTTCCCCCAGAAGGGGTCTTCCCGGCGCCGGAGGGTGGTGAACTCCTCGAGGGTCTCACGCAGGCTCGCGCTTAACTGGTTGATCATCTCCCGCTCGATCACCTTCACGTGCCGCTCCGGTACGTCCACGTAGAGATCGTCATCGACGTTGATCTGGCGGCCGACCGTCGGCCCCTCGATGGAGATCGCCACCTCCTTCCCCGCTTCCGCCTCCTGGACCGTCTCGTTCTTCGCCTGTATCTGCTTGATGCGGCCCACCTTCTTTCCGTTCGGGAGCGCGAGATCGACGCCGCTCTGGAGCTTCCCCCCAAGGACACGGACGCCGACCACCGCCGGGTTGCTCTGCCGGAAGACGCAGTTTGGGAGGATCCGGATCTTTGCCGGCATGATCAGTTTCTCGAACTGCTGCCGTTCGAGTTCCTGCTTCTTCTCATCCCGCCACTCGACGTAGTCGTCGAGGAGCTGGTAGATGACCCCCCCCTCGAATATGCTGACGTGGGACATCGAGGCGTCCGCCAGGGTGTCGACCGCATCCGGCAGGACCGGGGTGTTGAAGGCAATGATCGCGCTGTAGAGGGGGTCTTTGATCGTCCCCGCCTCGATGACGTCGTGGCGGGTGACCGGCCCGACAGCGGCCCGCATCACCTGGATCTGGTGCCCCTCGAGCTCCTTCGAGAGCGCTTCGAGGGCGCCGATGGTATCCGCCCGGATGATGACCCCGACGTCGGAGAGGTTCACCTGGATGTCCTGGACCTCGTGGCGGACCCGCTCGATCACCTCGTCCCGGTTCCCTCCCCGGATGGCCCGGAGGGGGGAGCCCGCGATGACCCCGTCGAGCCTCGGGGCGGCGACCTTGATCCCCGCTGCGGCGGTGACGGACTTGACCCGTTCGAACCGCTCTTCGAGCAGGATCTCGCTCATGGGCCGGGGTTTTAAGAGGGAGCGCACCTTGGTCTCGATGATCTGGTCGTTTCCTGCGACGACGATCTCGTCCCCGACCTTGAGGGTCCCGTCGTAGAGGATCACGTCAAGCGTCATCCCAAGCCCCCGCTCCTCCTTCACCTCGAGCACCGTGCCGGCTCCGGGACCGTCGGTGCTGACCTTGAGGTTCTCGGTCATATAGCGCTGGGCGAGCCCGATCAGCACCATGAGGATGTCTGGGACACCTTCGCCGGTGAGGGCGCTCGTCGGCACGATGCAGATGTTCCGCGCAAAGTCGGAGACCCGGTCGAACCGCTCGGAGTTGAACCCGAGGTCGGCGAGTTTGCCGACAAGTTCGTAGACTTTCGTCTCGAGAGCCCCCTGGACGCGCTCGTTCTGCTGCGAGAACGTCTTTGTGAACGGCTGGCCTTCGTGGACGCGCCAGCCGTGGATGCGGTCGATCTTGTTTGCCGCGATGACGAACGGTGTCCTGTAATTTCGCAGGATCTGGAGCGCCTCGATCGTCTGCGGACGGAAACCCTCGTTGATGTCCACCACGACGATCGCCATATCAGCGAGCGCTCCCCCCCGCGCACGGAGGGTGGTGAAGGCATGGTGCCCGGGGGTGTCGATGAAGAGGAGGCCCGGGACGTTGACGCTGACCTTGCTCAGAGCGCCGCTCATCCGGGTTATCGCGTCGATGGGGACGAGCGTGGCGCCGATGTGCTGCGTGATCGCGCCCTCCTCGGTCGAGACCACGGACGAGCCCCGGATCCTGTCGAGGAGCGACGTCTTGCCGTGGTCCACGTGACCCATCACGCAGACGATGGGAGTCCTGATCGTTGATTGCTTTGCCATGGTTATCACCTTCCGGTATATGTGAGTTATGGGCGGATAATCCCCAAAAAACCTGGAATATTGACCGTTTTTCCTGAATCATGCCGTAGCCCGGATGATTCCCCTACCCCCGGGGCGTCCTCCGGCGCCCGGAACACTGGTACGTTATAGAGCATGAGGTCTATTAATGATTCTCCCGGACATGCACCTGGCCGGAGCCGGGATGGCCGGACCCGGCAACCCGGCACCTGGATGCGCGGCAGACCCGGGTCGTCGGCGATCCCGGCCCGGCGTGCACCCGTGATCGCCGGGAGTGGTAGAGGGCGCGGGGGTGATGAAGAGATACCTTAATCAAATCCGACTGCCAACTAGAATGAGTACAACTGCCAGGGTGGGGTAGTCGGTTATCCTAAGGGACTGTGGATCCCTCGACCCGGGTTCGAATCTCGGCCCTGGCCTTCCGTTTTCAGGTTCAAATCTCTTCTCAAGCCATTAAATCACGACCCTGTGGTCTCCAGACATCCATTGCAAACCCCTTCGGCAGGTGAGGGTGGTTGACCGGCCCCTGCCGGGCAATCCGCGCCACCAGATCCGTGTAGCCCGTACCGGCGCGCCCGGGTCCCCCGCATGGCAGCCGGCTGGAGATGCGCTCGTGTTCCCCTCCTTGCATTACCACATCCTAAAGATCCTGAGCGGGTGCGGGGCGGACGTGTGCGGAGGTGCGGCACGTCCTGCGGGCGATGTCCGGCACCAGTGCTGTGATAACAGGCCGGAGTCTCAGGTATAGAACGCGCCGGGAAGCCGGTTAACTTGTCTCAGCAGAGGGAGGCGGGAGCAGGAAGCCTCGCCCGGGAGCGCGGGTAGTTCGCCTAGAGGCCTACGCGATCCGCTTTCCTGCTGCCTCAAGCCGGGGAGTCTGGTCGTAAATCTCTTCAACCGTGAGGACAACCGCTGCCATTCCTTCTGTGCGAGCCGCGAACTCCTCACTGTGTCCCGCCCAGACTCTCTTGTCAAGCATCGCTGTTACTTCGTCATGCTCGTGGATCACCGCTCTCCCCTTCACCTTGTACGCTGTAAACGGTGGGGTCCATTCCCAGGCACAGAGCGAAGCAACAGGGTGCCGCGTGAGGTTCTCGTAGGTTTGCATGAAATAGAGCTCGCCCCAGATGATGGTCTCGGGATCCCTGACCATGACCGACTTGGCTGCAACATTGGGCATTCCATCAGCTCCGGTGGTCGCGACGGGCACCGAATGCCAGTCTTTCAGGAGCGCAATAAGGTCATCGGGCATTATTACCATGGATCATCGCCTCAGAAAGGACCGCATCCTAACAACGTTAGGACTACCGGGCATGCTCATAGGCATTCCGGTGCAGTACTCCGCTAACGTTCTCGGGAAGCCCATCCCGGGGAACGCATCGATAGGGATGCCGAAACGCCGTGCAGGGCTCGGAGAGATGCCTATCTGAGAGGAAACTGCTGTACGACGGGCCATATGGGGAGCGCGAGACTTCGGAAAAAAATTCGCCACCAGCGCTGGATATAACTACCCGACGGACCATACTGGAGGCCATGAACCGAAGAACGATCAGTATGCTGCTTCTGGCATCCCTCATCGCGCTCGGCAGTATCGCCGCCGGGTGCACCGATACGCCGGGTGCGACGTCGGCGGATTCTGCTCCACCCGCCGGAGAGGAGACGCCGGACGACCCCGGCAACGTGACGGCCGGGAACACCCGGTTTGCATTCGACCTCTACCGGCAGATCGCGAGCGCCCCGGAGTCCACGGGTCAAAACCTCTTCTTCTCGCCCTACAGCATCTCCTCGGCCCTCGCGATCACCTACGAGGGCGCCCGCGGCACGACCGCCGACGAGATCCGGTCGGTGCTGCACCTCCCGGCGAACGACACCCTCCGGCGGGAGGGGTTTGCCGGGATCGATGCCGATCTTGCCCGTGGTGACGAGAACTACACCCTGCGCACCGCAAACGCCCTCTGGGCGGAGGAGAAATATCCGTTCCTCCCGGAGTACATCGACGTGGCCGAACGTTGGTACGGGGCAAACACGACGAACCTTGACTTCGCGAAGAACCCCGAAGGGTCGCGCGCGACCATCAACCGCTGGGTGGAGGGAGAGACCGAAGAGAAGATCCGCGACCTTCTGCCGCCCGGTTCGATCGACTCCATGACCCGGCTCGTGATCACGAACGCGATCTACTTCAAGGGTTCCTGGGTCATGCAGTTCGATGCGAACGAGACGCGGGAGGAGGAGTTCCGGGTTGCACCAAACGAGACCGTGCACGTCCCGATGATGCAACGGACGGATGAGGACGCGATCTACGGGTACGCAGAGACTGCGACCCTCCAGGTGCTCGAACTGCCGTATGCGCACGGAAGCGGAACAGAACTCTCGATGCTCGTCCTGCTCCCGAAAGAAGACAACCTGACGGCTGCTGAGGAAGCCCTTGATACAGAGAAGATCGCGGCCCTGTGGGATTCGCTGGTGCGCGAGCGTGTCAACGTCTTCTTCCCGAAGTTCACGCTTGAGACGGAGTACAGTCTCCCGGGGACGCTTGCAGCGATGGGGATGCCGACGGCGTTCACCAGCGATGCCGACCTTTCGGGGATGGACGGCACAAAGGACCTCGTCATCAGCGGCGTCGTCCATAAGGCGTTTGTGGACGTGAACGAAGAGGGCACCGAGGCCGCGGCGGCGACCGGGGTCGTCATAGGCATTACAAGTGCACGTCCAGACACTACGCCCGTCTTCCGGGTGGACCACCCGTTCGTCTTCCTCATCACGGAGAAGGACTCCGGCACGGTCCTCTTTATGGGACGGGTCGCCAATCCGGAAAACTCATAAAGGGCAGGGGGCGGGGCTGTCGTCCCGCCTCCCGTATGGGCTCCATGCGGGAGACTTCAACGGTAACATCGAGAGTTTAGAGCTGCGAATAGGGCACGGGGTGAGGCAGGATCGGGGCCTCCTCACACCTCCCGGAGCCGCTCGACGATTGTCTTCTGCAGGTACCCGATGATCGGCATATCCGAACCGATCACCGCGTGCCGTCCGGACCCTGCGGTGGCGATCGCGAGAAAATCCCGGCCGTCGACCAGGATCGCGCATTCCTCCCGCCGGAGGCCGTCCATCATGGGCCCGTTCACCGGCCGGGAATCCAGGAGATCGACGACGGTTCCCCGGGCCTCGTAGATCGGGAGCCTGATCCCGGCATACTCCTCCCTCCTCCGAACGACAACGTAGAGGTCGATCTTGCGCTCAAGCGGCTTGATGATCGTGTAGTACCTCTGGAGAAACCCCGGGTTGTAGCAGAGGATCACCATGCTCCTCTTCACCCGGCGGAAGAGCGAGGTGATATGATTCTCGATCGCCCAGCCGCTCCGGAGGATGAAGAACGAGTCCGGGGCAAGGCGCGGTTTGACCGAGAGGCTCTTGAGAGCCTCGCGTGTCTCATCAAGGGACCGGACGTAGTCGTCCTTGAGCCGGTCGAAGACCACATCGATGTCAAGGATGTAGTAGGAGGCCGGAGAACCCTCCTCCACCCCGATGAACCCCCGCCGGGCCAGATCGTTCAAGATCTCGTAGATCCGCCCCCGGGGAACCCCGCTCACCTCGTGAATATCCCGTGCGGTCGCCTTCTGCAACCCGACGAGTGTGGAGTAGACGCTCGCCTCGTACTCGTTCATCCCGAGGGCCCGGAGCCCGGGGATGATCTCAGGAGTCATTGCACCTCTATTGAGTTGCACCAGACTTATGGTTTTCGGAGAGAGACAGATAGATCGGCGAGAGAGCAGCCATCTCTCGCAAGACCGTCCCCCGGAGCAGCCGCCCGTCAGAAACCCTGTAGTCCATGACTTCACCCGGAAAACAGGCACTCCACGGAGAACGAGCCGGAACGCCGGGCGGAGGATACCCACCTTCGAAGAGGGCTGCCCTGGTGAGGACGGATGAGAGCAGCACGCGAAGAACGATACCACCTGAACTAATCCCCCGGTGTATCATCGCCGAAACCGGGAAGATCCGTCATCAACATACCCTGGAGCGTATCCGGAGGCAGCGGCGGCGGGCTCGAGGCAGCGGCCCGGGCCGCCGCCCGAACCGTTGCCTGCCCGGCAAGGTTTCTACGGCGAAAACGTCCTTCCTATCCTGACATCAACCGCAGACATGCCCCGGGGACCTCTCCGTTCTCAAAGACCGGGCTTAACAACCCATTCCGTAGAGGCTCCGGCACGGTAACCTGAGGCCTGCATCGCCCGGGTTTCAGTAGATTCATATCTATCCCCTCGAAATTACTACTTCCAGCAAATGAGCTGTTTATCATGAGGAGAGACGTGATCTGCGCACCCGCCTGCAACGCCGGACCTCACCGGAACCCTGGTGAACCCCCGTGCCGGAGACCTGCACATCGCAGAACATCCTGCAAGGAGCCACATCCCCGGGAGGCCGGCCAGGTCCGGGCCGGGACCGGTTTCCTCCCGCCGGCAGACTACCGGCGTGCCGTAGCCCTGCTTCACCGCCCCGCCGTGGGCGAGGAGCCCGCAGAAAACCTGTTCTCGTGTCCTCTCACGGCGGCGGGGCAATCCAGTGAGGGGGGCCGGCGATACCGGGTTCCCGACCCCGCGATGCGCCGGAGGTTCGCAGGGGAGTACGGCACCGGGCCCGCCGGAAAGAACGATGCCGGGATTGCCCACGCGGCAGCCCCGGCGATCGCCCGGGAGGAGCGCGGATGAGGAACCCCTACGAGTGGCTCGCCGCCACCGTCAACGACCACACCTGGGCCGTCGCCGGGGTTGCCGGAGCCATCTTCATCCTCGCGTTCTTCGGGCTCTCGATGGTCACGATGGAGACCGGCGACGACACCTACATCGACAAAACCACCCCCCGCGGCGCGCTCCTCGCCCACTACAAGGATACCTACGGCTCAGACGCGATCATGCTCATCTACGAGGCGGACAGCGTGAGGAGCCCCGATGTCCTCAGGTATATCGACCGCCTCCAGGAAGACCTCAGGAACGAGCGCTACGTCGACGAGGTCTCCGGCGTCGTCGATCTCCTCAAACGGGCGAACGGCGGCACCCTGCCGTCGTCCAAAGCGGAGATCGACGCGATCATCGCTCAGGCTCCCCCGGAACTCGTCGAGAGGATGCTGCCCTCGGACCTCATGACGATCAGCGTCATCACCCTTGACCCGGGCGTCTCCATGGACGCCCAGCAGCAGGTCCTCGGGAACATCGAGTCTACCATCCGCATATCAGAGCCCCCGCCAGGTCTCTCGGTCACGGTCTCCGGCAACCCGGCGTTCTCGAAGGAGATGGGCGAGGCGATGGGGACCGAGATGGGCACGCTGATCCTCGCGGCCATGCTCCTCATGGTCCTCGCGGTGACGCTCCTCTTCTCTCACGTCCGCTACCGCCTCCTCCCGGTCGCGGTCGTCGCCGTCGGGCTCATCATGACCTTCGGGTTCATGGGCCTCTTCGGGATCCCGGTCAGCATGACGGTGGTCGGGGCGTTCCCGGTGCTCATCGGGATCGGGATCGACTACGCCATCCAGTTCCATGCCCGGTTTGACGAGGAGATCCGGCACAGTACTATCCCGGAGGCAGTATGGACCACGGTAGTGAGCCTCGGCCCCTCGGTCCTGATCGCGATGTCGGCGACGGCGCTCGGGTTCATCGCGATGTTCTTTGCGCCGGTACCGATGGTGGCCGACTTCGGGCTGGTCTGCACCATCGGGGTCGCGTCCTGCTACGTCGCGGCGCTCATCATCGTCCCGGTCTTTGCAACCATCACGAGGTACCAGCCGAAGAAGAAGTCGCGAGCCTCCGCTCCTGTCGCGGAGCCCGGGAACTCCCTCCTCGACCGGTATGACCGCTTCCTCGGCCGGCTGGCCTATACCGTCGCCAAACACCCGCTCCCCGTCGTCCTGCTCTTTGCCGTGGTCGCGGCAGGGGGCTATCATCTCGACCAGAGCGTCCCCATCAGCGCAGACGAGAAGACCTTCGTCCCCCGCGATATGCCGGCCCTTCAGGACCTCGAGAAGATCACCCGGACCATGGGATCGACGAGCACCATCCCGATCATCGTGATTGCAGACGACGTCCGGAGCCCGGAGACGCTCGCCTGGATCGAACAGTTCGGAATCTACGAACAGGAGCACAACGATAAGATCACCGGTGTTGCGAGCATCGCAACCCTGATCCGGGAGCATAACGACGGGGTGCTGCCCTCGACCCGGAGGGAGACCGATGAGGTCACCGCCCGGATCCCGGAGTCGACCCTGAAGCGTTACCTCAACGGGAACATGGAGGCGGTGCTCGAGTTCTCGACGGTCGATATGGAGATGAGCGTCGCCCGGGATCTCGTCAAGAGGATGCAGAGGGATGCGGTGTGGAATAACCCGCCGGCCGGCGTGACGGTGAAGATCACCGGCAGCATGGAGATGTTCGCTGCCGTCATGGATGATATCAACGAGTCCAGGACGCTGATGACCGTGCTCGGGTTCACCTTCATCCTCGGGTTCCTGGTCCTCGTCTACCGGAGGTTCGGGGCCGTCTCGCCGGTCATCCCGATCGTCTTCATCGTGGGCTGGAACGGGGCGATCATGTACCTGCTTGGCCTCGACTACACGCCGCTGACCGCCGTCCTCGGGTCGATGACGATCGGCGTGGCCTCCGAGTACACCATCCTGATCATGGAGCGGTGCGAGGAGGAACTTGCCCGGGGCATGGAGTTCCTCGACGCCGTCCAGACGGCCGTGCAGAAGATCGGGACCGCCGTGACCGTCTCGGGGCTGACGACGGTCTTCGGGTTCGCGGCGCTCACGCTCTCGACGTTTAATATCATCGCTAACTTCGGGATCGTGACGGTCATATCGGTTGGGTTCTCGCTCGTGGGTGCGATCGTCGTGATGCCGGCGATCCTCGCGTTGATGTACCGCTACACCGGGCGGCCGCGGGTCCCGGCCGGGGCTCGCACGTGACCGGCCTCTGATCGGGATCCGGGGGCGACCTCGGGAACGCTCTCCGCCTGTTGCCTCCACCAGCACCACGGCTGGCTGGAGGTACATCAGGCTTATATAGTACCTATCATATCCTTTCCCGGTGGTATACCGTGGCAAATGGAGACCTCGCGGCGCAGGTATTTGCGCCATTTGCACCTCTTGAGGAGTTGACCCGCAACATCATTCTGTTTCTGCCAAACATCATCGCAGCAATCATCATTCTTATCATCGGCTGGATTCTGGGGCGGATTCTTGGGAGGGTCGTTGCAGAGATTATCGACCGGATCGGCGTCGACGACGCCCTCAGGAAGACGGCAGTCGGGACACATATCGAGCGGTCGGGGATAAGTATCGTCCGGTTATTCGATCTCATCGTCCGCTGGCTCATCTACCTCATCGCGATCCTCGCGGCCGTCAGCGTCCTCCAGATCGCATCCCTGACGGCGGCGGTCGCGGCCATCGTGGCCTACATCCCGAACGTCATCGCCTTCATCCTGATCCTGGTCGTCGGGATCATCCTGATCGACTGGCTCATGGATCTCCTCCAGGGCATGGGGGAGGCGCAGAGGATCGAGGGCTTCGGGGTGATCGCGATGGCACTGCGGGCGTTCCTCTACTTCGTCGTCGTCATCCTCGCGCTCCAGCAGCTCCTGATCGACCTCTCGATCATCTATGTCTTCGTCATCCCGCTTGCCTGGGGACTTGCGCTCGGGCTCGGTGCGGCGATCGCCATCATCGTCGGGCTCGGCCTCCGGGATCGGGCGCCGGAGATGATGGACCGGTTGACGGGCAGGGTGAAACGGGAGTAACCTTTTTCCGGGCGGGTTTCCTACAGCCCGCCATACTTCTGTACGTGTTCCCGGGCCCGGCGGTACCGGGGATCCTCCCCACCGGCAGCGCCGTAGTGCCGCCGGTCCTCTCCCACCGGGCAGACCGTGATGCAGACGCCGCAGGGGGAGATGTGGCGCCGGGCGAGTTCGGCGCTGTTTTTGGCGCAGGAAGCCTTATCGGTGAGCCCCTCGGGGTAGTCCCGCCCGTCGAGCGCGCCCGCGGGGCAGGCCTCGACGCATCGCATGCACCGGGTGCAGAGGTCTTCTTCCCGCAGGGGATCGGGAGGGAGTTTTGCGGCGGTGAGGACCGAACCGAACCTGACACGGGGGCCGTATTCCGGGGTGAGAAGGGCGTTGTTCACGCCGAACGTCCCGAGCCCGGCGAGGAAGGCGGCGTGCCGGTGCGAGAAGAAGGCGACCGGATTCTTCAGGAGCACCTCGATGCCCCCATAACCATCCCGGGGGACGAAGACCGAGGGGTAGCCGTGGTCGTTGAGGAACGACGCGAGCCGGTAGGTGTACTGATCGAGCAGGGTGTTGACGGTCCTGTAGAGCTCGTGGTAGTAGATCGATGGGGCGGTCCCGAGCACCGGGAGGTGGACCGGGAGGCCGACGACGATCACCGACCGGGCTTCGGGAAAGATCGACTGCGGGTAGAACTCCTCCGGCATCCAGGGTTCAAACGGCGGGTGCTCCCACCGGTCCGTGCCCGCGACCCCGACGAGCGGGATCTCCATCCTCCGGCACCGTCGAAGGACGGCCGCCTTCAGGTCGTGGTTCATAACTATTGAGATCTCTTGCGCCGGGATGGAAGAAAAGTCTTCCCTGATTCCCGGCTGGAAACCAGGTTTTTATCCGATGGCGGCATATTTCTAAGTTCATGAGCGAACAACACGGCCACTTTGAGCAGGGCCGCTGGGTCGAGGACCCCGAACCCATGGTTGATGCCCCGGCTATCGAGGAACGGATCCAGGAGGCCACCCGCTCGGTCCGGAAGGCGATCGATGATGTCGTCGGGCTCGGCCACCACCTCTTCGGGACGCAGGAAGGCCGGGAGCATATCGAGCGGAAAGCACGGGCGGCCGGTGCCGAGCTCTCGCGGGCGATCGACGATGTCGCGGACTCAGCCCGGCGTGCGCTGAAGCGGCACTAATCGGGCCGCCCTCCATCAGAAGGCCAGGCTGACGAACCCCATCGCCGCCGCCATGACCGCGATGACCGCGATCACCCAACCGGCTATCATGCAGAGGAGGGAGGTGCTCCTCGGGTACTGGAAGAGCCACGCGACGACAGGGGCACCGTAGAGGGCGATCCCCGGGACCCATATGACCGGGATGAGCATCAGGGCGCCGTAACGCTCCAGGTAATCGATCTGCCCTGTCTTTGCATCGACTTTTCTGAGGAGCCGCTGGATCAGCCGGGACCGTTCGGCGAAGAGGTCGCAGACCTCGAGGATGCCGATCATGACGGCGACTGCAACCGACGTCAGGAAGACGAGGACGACCGCCGGGTGCTGCCCGAGCGAGAGGCCGACGACGGCCGCGGCCGCCTGGAGGAGGAAGGTCGATGCGATGAGGGTGAAGACCTCCGCCGGGGGCACCCCGAAGGCGAGGCCGAGGAGGAGCGGGACCACCATGAGAAAGAAGGCCACTGACCCGATGGACCGTGCGATCCGCATCCGGCAGGCTCCCGGGGAGATCCTGCGCTCGCATTCCTCGATAGCGGCAATCCGGATCATCGGTTCACTTTTATATCGCCGGAGTAGATGAACCTGCGCATAGAACGGATCCCGGCATGTGGCGGCACCGGGTATACCGGTACCATCAGGGGTTAACCGCCGATCCGGGGCTTTTTATCCCCTCCTCAACCGGACGCATCCCCCACGGCCGGTGCAAAAAGCCAGGTTTTTATCCCGGGCGGATCTATCACCGCATATGAGTGAGACGAAAGGCCACTTTGAGCGGGGGCGGTGGGTCGAGGACCCCGAACCCGCACCGGTCGCTCCAACCACCGGGAGCGCGGGCCGCCACCCGCCCGGGACACCTGATGCGCACGAGCAGATCGAACAGGCAGCACGGAAGGCCGGGGAGGACCTCGAACGGGCGATCAACGCCTGGGCGGAGTCCGCACGAAAGGCCTGGCAGAAGCGGTGAGCGGTTCCGGGGCGCCCATAAGGGCAGTTTCAGGAGAGCTCACGGTACAGGAGAGACCCCATCAGGCCCGGCATCCGGGCTGCAGAGGTACTCCATGATCCGCGCGACCACTTCGGGGTTCCTCGGCAGCATGGTGTGGCAGTACTGCTCCGGGTGCCGGGCGAGGTTCGCAGGGTCCGCCGGGAGGACGTCCATCCACGCCCCGGGCAGGTACGAGTCGGTGTGGGGGACGATGCCGTCGCCGGCGTAGGTCGCCCGCCACTCCCCGTCCGGGGCAATCTCCCAGGTCTGGCCGCCGAAGGCCGGGAAGAACGCCGGGGTCCCGGTGAGGTTCGCGGCGAGGAGGATCCGGTAGGCGATATCGTCGCGGGTGCCTGCAGCCCGGAGCGCCGTGACGGTCCTGCTGCCCGGGCGGAACTCCTGGACGATGGTATCGTCGCCGGGGTTGTAGCCCTGCGGCACGAAGACGCCTGCAAGACTCCGGATCACTTCCGGGCCCCGTTCGGGGTCGTTGAAGAGTTCGGCCATGGCCGAGCCGTTGTTCGGGGGGCCGATCCCGACGAGCAACCGGACCTCCTCCTCCCGCGCGCCGCCGTCGAGGACCTCGAGGAGGTAGCGGGCGATGCATGTCCCCATCGAGTGGCAGATGATGTCGACCGGGCCGCCGTACCCGGCCTCCTCCCGCTTCTCATGGATGTAGTCCCGGAGGGCAAGGGCGATCGCCTCCGTCCCGGCGCCCTGCATCGCGGTATGGTCAAACCTCCAGAAGGGCACCGCGGAGTCCGAGAGCACGGGGGTGAGGCGGTTCCAGATGCCGGGATGGCTCCGCCAACCGTGGACAAGGACGACGGGGTATCTCTGGTTCGTCAGGATGGCAGCACGCCCCCTCTGCGGAAGCAACGGTTCATTCATGCATGATCTGGTGTTGGATACGATGTAGGTTTCGGCGGCATCACCCTGCCACCATCTTGTTTGCCTTCAGGAAGAAGCCCGCCGGCATTGGGTGATCGAGCTCCCATATGATACTCATCGGCCGGCTCCCCTCGTGGGAGCGGTACCGGGCGGGCCCGAGGAAGATGAAAGGTTGCGTGACGCTGTTGATCTTGTTGAACTCGCGGACGAAGAGGAGGATCCGGTTCCCCCGGCTTTCATGCTCGATGTAGCGTCGGCCGGTCGGTGACGACGCCGATGTGGTGCTCTGGGATTGCCAGTGAAAGAGGCTCTCGTTGACGGCGTAGTCTTTGTACAGCGTAGTGGGCGAATAGTGCTCCTCGGTCTTATTCAGGGTAACCAGGAGTACATCAGCCTTCTTATCCTCGAGGTGCAGAACCCCTTCCTGGCTGCCCGCTGCCGGTTTCTTGGTCAGGGTATAGTGGCCGAGGGCTGCAAACGCCTGCGCCCGAGTGTAAGTAGCGTGGAGTTCAAGGGCGTTTGCGAAACCCAGGTCAATGGGTTTTTTCGGGTATTCGATATGTTCTCTGTTGTACTCAAGGAGGTCGCAGATCTCGCACCGGATCTCATCGTGCTCAAAGACCTCTGAGAAAATTTCCCGAACATCTGCATCCTCCCGGGGAAAGGGCTCATCCCTCAGTGTGTAGTAGAAGAGCGCAAGTATGCATTCTTCGCGGGGAGAAAGGGTTTTTCGGGAGCAATGGTTGGGATCGGAGAGCAACCTCTGGATGAACTCGATTATTCCCGGCGAGTCCAGGGTTGCCAGTCTGAGTGCCGCGATTTTAGGGAAGAGACGGTCATCTGCATAGATCTCGGGGTATGCACCTGCGAGAGCGGCAAGTTGACAGAACGTCCCTCTCCGATAGATATCAAGGGGCCGAAGTCTGTATCGGTGAAGGAACTCCCTAAAACTCAGGGGTTCCCCGGTCTCGGCCTGGAACGAGCGCATCTTCTGGATGAGGGTGGATCGGTTCATGAGGTTTGCCTTGATGTTCGCAAGGACCTTCTCCTGCGCCACTTTCTCAAAGTGGATATGACAACCCTTTGGGAGCGAGTAGGAATCATTCATGACCTGCTCGACCAGGCTCCTCCTGCCCGGTGAGAGGAGCGCTGCAATCCTCTCGCCGAACTGGAAGTTTTTGTTGTGACTCCCGACGAAATCGAGGACAGTCAGGCACTCTTTTCCTTCTGAGAGGCGGAGCCCCCGCCCAAGCTGCTGGAGAAAGACCGTGAGACTCTCGGTGGGGCGCAGGAAGAGGATGGTGTTCGCCTCCGGAATATCAACGCCTTCGTTGTAGAGGTCGACGACGAAGATGAAGTGGATCTCCCGTGTAACCAGCCGCCTCTGGATAGTGGAACGCTCTTCCCGGGAACTTCCGGCATGAAGGCAGGCCGCCGGAATGCCTGCTTCCTGAAACGATGCGGCCATATACTCTGCATGCTCCACGGATACACAAAACCCAAGCCCAATGATATCACGGATATCAGTAGTGTAGTCCCGCACGGCACGGACGATCCGGTCAACCCGCTCTCTGTTTCCGGTATAAACCCTGGAGAGCTCAATAGGGTCGTAGGCTCCCCGCCTCCACGCCACAGAATCAAGGTCCACGACATCAGTGACACCAAAGTAGTGGAACGGTGCGAGCAGTTTCCTATTAATCGCCTCAGGAAGCCGTATCTCGGCGGTGACCTTGTCGTTAAAATACTCGAGAATATTAAGTCCGTCCATCCGTTCCGGTGTCGCGGTGAGGCCAAGCAGGATCTTTGGGTTGTAGTGCGCAAGAAGCCTCTGGTATGAGGGCGCAGCGGCGTGGTGGAACTCGTCGACGATGATCATATGGTAGTAGTCTGCGGGCGTGATATCTGGGAGATTCTTGCTGTTCAGGCTCTGAATTGAGGTGAAGAGATGCTCAACCTGCGCAGGCTCGCTCCCTCCGACCATGAGGTCCCCGAAGTTTGGGTCCCTGAGGATCCCCCGGAAGACCTGGATGCTCTGTTTCAGGATCTCCTCACGGTGAGCGACGAAGAGCAGCCGGGGGTACTCCCCTGGTCTCTTGATGAGGCTTTTGTAGTCAAACGCTGATATGACCGTCTTCCCGGTCCCGGTGGCGGCGACAATGAGGTTTTTGTAGTTGTTGTGCACCTCCCGCTCTACTTTTAGTTGATCGAGGATCTCCTTCTGGTAATAGTAAGGCCTGATATCGAAGACCGGGCGAATGTCTATCTCGCTCCTCCTCTCCTTAGAGAGAGCGCGCTGTAATCTTTCCCGGCTCTCGGGTTGGTACGCGACAAACTCAGGGTCGTTCCAGTAGGTCTCAAACGTCTCGTTGATCTTTCTGATGATGTCGTATGAATCCTGCTCGGTGATCTTGACGTTCCACTCAAGGCCGCTCGTTATCGCGGGGTTCGAGAGGTTTGACGACCCGATGTAGGAGGTGGAGAAGCCGGTGCTCCTGTGGAACGTATAGGTCTTCGCGTGGAGCCGGGTCCTATCGGTGTCGTAGGATATCTTGACAGTGGTGTTCGGGAGGTCTGCAAGGGCCTCGACAGCCTTTATGTCGGTCGCACCGGTGTAGGAGGTCGTGATCACCCGGAGCTGGCCTCGCTTGATAAACTCTTTCAGGTCATTGAATATCAGCCGAAGCCCGCTCCACTTGATGAATGAGATGAGGAGGTCGACACGGTCGGCGGTTCTGATCTCCCTCCTGAGTTCATCCATGAGCCCGGGCTCTTTTGGGGATCCGGTGAAGAGGCTGCTCTGTGCGATAGAGGTCTCAGGGCGGGCGGATATAGTACTCTTTACTGGGGAAAGGTTGCCACGCTCCACAAGTTCGAGCAGAACCTCTGCGCCGGGCGTGATCGTACACAACTCAAGGGTCGGATCCTTGAGATCATTGGCAAGGTGCTCGATGAGGCGGTTGCAGGTCTGGACCTGCTCTTCCAGCGGGACGCGCTGCTCATCGGCAGACTGGAGGGCCACTCTGAGGATCCGAGAGAAATATCGTGAGAGGACTATCTGAGGGTCAAAATGCTTGAGTGGATCTTTCAGGACCCGCCCTTCTTTCTCGGGGCCGGTGAGCTTGGATGCGAGGTATTCGCTGATAATCTGTTCGTAGATCCCGGGGAGCAGTTCCATACTCTCCATTTGGGCGAGGTGTTAAAAATGGCTATGATATGCCTCAGTCTCATCGTAGCGAGGAGGGACGGTTTGATCTCCTGCTCCCCGAGGCTGGGGGTTCTCTCCGGAGAAGAGATCCCCTCCTGCCATATACGTTGGGTCAGCTCACTTCAATGCTGTACCTATACGTCCGGGCAACATCTCCATCAAGCGTGAGGCTGACCTTCTTTGTCTCCCCTGAGGGGATGAAGACCACCGTCGAGACCTGATCCCGGACAAACCCCTTCTCCTCATCGATCAGTTTCGCCGTCACGGTGATGTCACCGTCACGCCCGTCGTTCTGTATCACCGCGTTCACATTATACACAAGCCCTTTGGAGAGGCTGATATCTTTGGTTGCAGAGTCCTCCACAATCTTAGCGTTCGGGCCACCAAGCCCCATACACCCGGTTGTCAGGACAAGAACCGCAGCCAGGCCGAGAATGAGGATGTGTCTGTTCATCAGTATGCATTGCCCTATAGCGGCATATGAATGTATAGGAACCATCGGGTTACATTCAAAGGCCCAAAGCAGAATTGCCGGATGGATCCAGAAGATAATGGGGGATGAACCCCCTTCAACCGCCGACTGCGGGGGGTTTACCCGCGGTATCTTGACTGCACCCGCTCAGGGAGGATGTATTGCCGGAAGACCCGCTCGAAGTAGCGGTCCGTCATCCCGGCGATGAAGTCCCGCGCAAGTTCCGCCGGTGAGGCGGCATTGATATACCGCCGGGACGCCCACGGTGCATTGATCAGTTCTTCATAGACCGGCGAAACCTCGCGTTCCTCCCCGATATCCTCAAGGGTGCGGTCGAAGAGGTAGCAGAACATGGACCGGATCTTCTCCCGGTTCTTCCGGAGCTCCGGGTTTTCGTAGATGTGCTGCATGTTGAAGTCCCTGAAGGCCGCGACAGACGCTGAAGCCCTGCCCGAGAAGGCGATGCAGTCGGCGTCATAACTCGTCGCGATGATGTCCCTGATGAGGACATCAAGCACTCGCCGGTTGATGTCGCAGAATGCCTCCTTCCCGGTGATGCCGAAGAGGTCCATGCAGATCTCCGGGAATTCCTCAAGGTCCCGCTCATCGATGACCTCGACCTCGAGGGCGTCCGCGAGGTCGCGGCCGAGGTAGGAGATACTGTCGGCGCACCTGACGACGCATCCCTCGGCGGTGCAGGGGAGCGCGTCGCCTCCTTCCTCGATCTTCTTCTGTTTCTCCTCAAACGAGTCCCAGCCGGCCTCGCCCTCGATTGTGAGGCTTTGATCGTGAGCTTCGCCGTTGTGGCAGAGGATCCCGTCGAGCACCTGCACCGTGAGGTCGCAGTCCTCGACGGTATCGAGGAACCGGACGCTCTGGACGTTATGCCTGAACCCCCCGATCCCGTGCTCCCTGCAGAGTTCGTCGAGGATCTCCTCCCCGAGATGGCCGAAAGGCACGTGGCCGATGTCGTGGCCGAGGGCTATCGCCTCGATCAGGTCGTCGTTCAGGCCGAGAGCCCTCCCAATCGTCCTCCCGATCCTTGATGCGAGCTGGACGTGAAGGACGCGGTGGGTGATGTGGTCGTTCTCGACGAGGTAGAAGACCTGGGTCTTGTCGATGTAACGCGAGTAGGCCTTCGAGTGGACGATCCGGTCGGCGTCCCGGGAGAACGGCGGCCGGATCACCGGCTCCTCGGGTTTGTGGCCGGATCTCCGCAGGTAGTCGGCGTTCCGGGTCGCCCGGGGCGAAAGGAGCGATTCTCGGTCGGCCGTCCTCCGGGCCATCCGGTCTGCAATGCTGTGCGGGATCTCCATCAGGTACCCCCAGATGAGGAGTTCTCGGCCGGGAGAAGAGATAGGGCTTTCTGTATCAGCCGGAGACAAGCGGATCCGCACTGGCTATCTTCCTGATGTGCGTATCTATCCCGCATGCACCCGGAAGTCATCATCCATAACAGCGTGAGCCTGGATCATGCGGTGCGGGGCTTTGACGTCGATCTCGGCCAGCACTACGGCGCACTGCTCGCCCTCGAGCCGGAAGCGGTACTCGTGGGTTCGGCCACCGCAAAGTCCGGACTCGAGATGTTTCATGATATCAGCGAACCCGAGGCGGAACCCGACCGGCATCGGCCCGACGTGCGGCCGGACGACCCACGCCCCATCTTTGTCATCGTCGACAGCAGGGGCGTGCTCCAAAACCTGCTCCACTTCTACCGGAATATGGAGCACACGAAAGACGTCGTCGTCCTCGTCGCGGAGGCGACGCCGATGGACTACCTCGACTATCTCCGCGAGCGGGAGTACCCGTTCATCCGCTGCGGCAAGAGCCGGGTGGATCTTCGAGGGGCCATACGGGAGCTCGGCGAGCGGTTCGGCATCACGCGGGTGGTCTCTGATTCAGGCCCGGAGTTGAACGACGTCCTAATCCGGGAAGGGATCGCGGATACGATCAGCCTGATCGTCCACCCGACCATCGCCGGCGAGGGGGAGAAGAAGCTGTTTGATAAGGCCGGGGGACGGGTGGCGCTGGAACTTCGGGAGGCCGCGCCGATGGAGCAGGGCACGGTGCACCTGGTGTACGCGGTGAAGAGGTGAGGGAGCGGCCTGGGATCACCGGCTCCTCGGGCCTGTGGTCGGGATCTCCGGAGGTCCGGGTCGCCCGGGGGCGAGAGGAACGACTCCCGGCCGGCCATCCGGTCAGGGATGCTCTGTGGGATCCCCATCCGGCCTCCTCCGGGGTGGTGCTCCCTGCCGGAACCCCTCCAGGTAAGGTAGAAGCGAGAAGAGTCTCCCCTCTTCGCCGGGGGGATTCCGGAAGTCTTAAGGAGGCAAATCCTCAATCGATCGTATGCCCGGGCATCTCCGGCGGAAACGGGGCGCGAGGTGATGAGGTATGCGATGTCCAGCCTGTGGTTTTGAGGATGAAGGCAGATACTGCAGCAATTGCGGGGGGCTGCTCGCCGGGGAGGCAAAGACCGCCCCGGCAAAGGGGTCGTGGTCCGACAGATGCCCTGTATGCCGGGCAAATCCCCTGGCGGAAACCGTGAGCAGGGGTTTTCTCGGGCTGACATCCCGGGAGGTCCACTCGTGCCCGGGCTGCGGGGCAACGTTCACCCCCGCAGGCAACGGCACGTTCAGGTTCTCAGGGGTGACCGACCGGTCAAACCCGGTCTGGAAGAACTACGGCAACCAGACCCTGACGGGTGATGAGTGGGGGCGGATCGCATACGGCGGCGTCTCTGATGCCAGGCAGCGGGAGCTCGACCTTGAGTACGCGCTTGATGAGTTCCAGAGAGGGTTCGTCCCGGAACTCAGGGTAGACACAAACGCTGTCCTCCTGAAGCGGGGTGAACGTGCGGTTGCGGTCATCCCCGGGGTTACGCTCAAAGAACCGCGTTCTGTGCGGACGACATACGGTGGCGGTGCGGGCCCGAGTTTCAGGATAGCAAAGGGCGTCTACTTCAGGACGGGGGGATTTGCGGCCAGGAGCGAGTCGCACGAAGAGATCAAGGTGATCGATTCAGGCACGCTCACGCTGACGAACCGGCGGATGGTCTTTACTGGCGGGAAGCGCACGATCAACTTTCCGCTTGGAAAGATCGTCGGCATGGAGCCCTACAGGGACGGTATTGCCGTCAACCGCGACGGCAAACAGAGGACTGAGTATTACACCGGCCTTGACAACGTTCACCTGACTATCCGCGTTGAAGACCGGTCCCACGTCGTGCCGCTCTCCGGCGTGATCCTCATGTGCATGGTGCAGGGTCTCATCAATAGCGAGGAGTGAGGTCATCCTCCTCCTACCTCTGCCAGACGCTCATCGATCCAGGTCGACACGATCTCTTTCATCTCCGGCCCCCTGAACATTCCAGCCCGGGATTGCTCCATGGGGTAGTCCTCGAGGATCCCCCAGATGAGGGGCTGGACCTCGTGGTCGTAGACCCCGCCGCGGGCCCGGGCCGTCGCGTTGACGAGCTCGTGGAAGTGGTCCTTCCTCTATTATAGTACGGTGAAGCGAGGTCGCGAACTTCGACGGGACGGCCGGCATTGAGCCCGACCCTGAGGATGACCCGTACGACGAGCGCCGGAGCTTACGGCGCTCCATTGCCGGTGGAGTGGCATATCGGAGAGCATTGGCGTGCCTTTCCCAGGCAGCCCGGAGCGCCGGCCCCTTGGATCGACGTTAAGCATCACGATAATTTTATATAACCTTCACCATTACCCGGGCCCGAGCAGTCGTTCCCATTCTGCTCAGGAGATAGGTATGAAAACATGGGTACTTTTCGTCTCTGTGGTCCTCATCCTCGCCTGTGCTGCCGCCGGTTGCGTCCAGCCGAGCCAGGAAGAGGCGCAGGCGCAGCTCTGCCAGGATCTCGGGAAACTCGGAGTAGCGCTTGAGAATATGCAGGGCCTCAATGCAACCTCATCTGTGGGAGACATCCGGGATGCACGGGACCAGGTGCAGTCTGCCATGGAGGATGTCAGGAGTTCTGCAGACCAGGTCTCGAACATACGGATCGACGATCTCAACGCTGCGTACGATGATCTCGACCGGACTGTGCAGAGTGTTCCTGACGATGCGTCCGTCCCTGAGGCCTTACAGACCATCCGTCCAAAGGTGCAGGGCGTAGTGGATGCACGCCAGAACCTCACAGCTGAGCTGAATTGTCCGCAACAGTGAAATCTGGGTGGGAACCCCGAATCGGGTCGGATAGAGTTTGAGGGAACCGGCGACCAGCGTGGAGGGGAATGCGGGGGAACACCACGGCGAAGGGGTGATCGTGCCGGCCCTCCACCCGGGTAACCCCACCTGTTTCCCTTTGCTTCAACCGCAGGTCGCCATCAGGATGGCAGGCGTTAGCGTCCATACCAGCAGGCCGTGAAGTATTGGGACAATCTTTATGCGTCAACGCGAACATTTGCGCCCTGTACCCACAGCGACATGCAGGGCAGGGAGGAACGGTACATGCGGAAAGTAGACCAGCGGACCTTCTGGACCGGGGTAATTGTCGGGCTCGTTGTTGCACTCATCATTAATTACCTGATAACGATCGGCGGTGCGTTTATCGGCGGCATCTTTGCGGGTTGGATCGCCGGAGGAAAGAAAACCGGAGGAAAAGCAGGTGTATACACCGGCCTCTTAAACGCACTTGTCCTGGCAATGATCCTTGCGGTGCTGGGCGTCGAAGCTGCTCCGGGCGATCTCGCTCTTCTTCGCTTCCTCGGATCGACGTTCTACATCACTTTGATACTCTTCCCGGTCCTCGGTTTCATCGGCTATCTGGGAGGAGTGCTGGGAGGAGCCCTGAAGGAGCGCTGAACCGAAACCTGTAACGATCTCCGCCGGACGGCCGCATGAGCACTCCCGGGAAAGAGACTGAAGAGGAGGAAGATACGCCAGAACTGCCTGATGCATGAAAGGCACGGGTAGCGGGGCGTTTCCTCAATTTTTCTGTAATGTTAAGAATATAAAAAACATTTTGTAGCATGTACCCTCCTTCAGGTTGGACCTGCCCCCACCGTGAACACGCCCAAAGATGCCAGCGGAAGAAGACCGATCCGCGCCTTCGGGGCTCCTGATGCCGCGGTTTCAGGCCGGCAGCATGAACCGTGTGTATGGCTGGGGCGGGTCGGATGATACCAGGTTCTGTAAGGGGGTATGGAAATGGCCGAAGTATTGTATGGACCGATGCATCTCCTGGTTGTCGGATTCAAGAATCCGGACTTCCACGGCCAGATCCAGCGGGCGCTCGGGTCAGCGATGGAGGCGGGCACCGTCAGGCTGATTGATCTCCGGTTCGTGTACAGGATGCGGATGGAAACGTCGAGGGCATGGAGGCCACGCAACTGAGCGACGATGAGCGGCAGTGTTTCGGCGCCGCCGTCGGAGCGCTCATCGGCCTCGGCGCCGGCGGGGAGGGAGGAGCACGGAGAGGCGCTGAGGCCGGCACGATGGCGGCTGCCCATCGGACCTTCGGCATGACCGAGGAGAACGTCCAGAGAATCTCCGATGCTATCCCGAACAACAGCGCTGCCGCGGTTTTCCTCATCGAGCACCTCTGGGCGAAGGAACTCATGGAGACACTCCGGGATGCCAACGCATACCTCATCGCCGAGGGCATAGTCACACCAGAAGCCCTCGTGATGGCCGGAGCGGCACTCGAGGAGGTGGTCGAGGCTGCGGAGGAGGAAGAGAAGAAGCCGATGGTGGCACCGGCATGGTAACTCCCGTTCGCATCATGCCTGCATGGGTCGGGTGGTCTATGCCCGGTGCAACCACGCGCGAGGCGTCGACAACGTTCGTAGCCACCTGTGGCCGTCTCGCTGATAGGTGCTGCTCTCAAGGAGTTGCCGTCCCTTCACCCCCGCGTCCCGGCCCCACCTCATCTCCCGGCCGGTGTGTATCCCTCATGCATCCCGCCCCCGGAGGGAAAACTTGTTCTACCTACCTGTGGTATTGTACGGTGAATGGAGAGTGGGACTCGGGAGAAAGCCCGGAACGTGCTGAAGCGGATACTCGAAGCGGCCTCCTACACCGTGGCGGAGGTCGACGACCCGCAGGTCCTCTCCGGAATCAGAGACGGAACCGCCCTGCTGGTGCTCTGCTCTGACGACCCGGAGACGATCAGGAAGTTTGATTCGATGAACTACCGCCTGCGCACCGATGATGACGACCTCGTCTGCAGGAAACTGCTCTTTACCCTCGATCCGACGGTGCAGACGGAGGATTGCATCCGGTGGGGCGCCGATGAGTTCGTTCTCTACGCAGGCAGGGCTGCGCTTGCGGAGGTGCTCGGGCAGACCCTGGTCCTGGATCTCGGCCGGCCGACCCCGGCCATCCGTGGTGAGCCGGCAGAGGCAGCCTCCGCGGCCGAGGAGGAAGAGCTGGAAGCGGGGCCGGAGCTGCCCCACCTTCCCGTCCGGATCACCGAGAAGCGGGCCTGCGGCATCGCCGGGCTGCACGGTTCAGCGAAATGCCGGTTCATCCCCTACTGGAACTACCGCTACGTGAGCACCGGCGAACGCGAGGTGAAAGACCGGCTGGTCTCCTTCGACGCCGAAGGAGCAGGAGCCGTCAACGCCATCAACGGCATGAAGATGGAGATTGACCAAAAATCCATCGAGCGGGGGCCGGTCCCGTTCGGCTCCGAGATCGTGCCCGCCCGGCTCGTGCGGGAGGACGTCGAGGGGCAGGTCGTGCGGGAGGTTATCGACCGGCTCACCCAGCGGCTCCGGTTCCGTTACGAGAAGGGCGATGCCATCTTCTACGAGGAGAAGACCCTCAAACCCGACCGGAGCAACATCAACGTCGACCTCGAGATCGTCTACGTGCCGGTCTGGCAGGTGCGGGGCGGGAGCAGGATTGTTGAAGTCAACGCGTTCACGGGCGAGATCCTCTCGATGCCGATGGACGAGGGCGTCGAACTCCTGTAGGTAATCATGATCGTCGTCATCGGCGGCGGGCCCGCAGGAAGAATCGGGGCGATGCGCCTCGCGCAGGCGGGTAAGGAGGTCCGGCTCATCGAGAAGCGCAAGATCGGCGGGCAATGCCTGCACGACCGGTGCATGACGCTCTGCGCCTTAAACGATGTCGCCCGGCTCGTCGAGTACGCCCGGACCCAGAAGGACCTCGGTATCCTCGACTCGGTCCCGGCTGTCTCCTACCCCGCGGTCAAACGGAGGATGCGCGAGATCCAGGAGAAACTCTCCACGGTCCTCGACGCCGAGACCCGCCGGGCGGGAGTCGAGATCGTCTACGGCGCCGAAGGCCGGCTGGAGGGAGACCGGGTCTATATCGACGACGAGGAGGTCCGGGCCGACGCGGTCCTTGCGGCTACAGGGTCGCGGGCCGCAATCCCCGATATCCCCGGCACCGATCTTTTCGGCGTCTACACCTACCAGACCCTCCCCGCGATGGAAGAACTCCCGCGCCGCATGATCATCATCGGCGGCGGAGTGGTGGCGGCGGAGTTCGCCCACGTATTCAGGGCATTCGGGTCCGGGGTCGATATCGTTGCCCGGCACGGGCTGCTCCGCGGTCTCGACGGGAAGGTCCGCTCCGCCGCGATGCGCGACCTCGCTGGGGTCGGCATCCGCGAAGAGACCGCTGTTCTGGGCATCGAGGGCGACAGCCGGGTCCGGTCGGTCCTGCTCGCCGGCGGCGACGAGATCGAGGCCGATGTCGTTCTCCTCGCCACCGGGCTCCTCCCCCGGTCGGAGTCGCTGCAGGGGCTCCGCAAGAGCCCGGACGGCGCGGTGATCGTCGACCGGCAGATGCGCACGAGCGTGGAGGGAGTCTACGCCGCCGGCGACGTCATCGGCCCGCCCTACCTCACCCCCGCCGCCCGCCGGGAGGGTGTGGTGGCCGCCGAGAACATCCTCGGCCACCCTGCCGTCATGGACTATACGGGCATCCCGCAGGCGATGAGCCTCCGTTACGACTACGCCTTCGCCACGGCCGGCGCCGACGAGGGATGTGTCACCCTCTCTGCCCCGGCTCCCGCCGGCCCCGGTTCGTTCTGGGACGTTGCGGGCGGCTGGGCGGGACTTGCGCAGGTCCGGATCGAGCCGGAGACCGGCCGGCTTGTCGGGGCCGCGGCCGGCGTCCCGGGGGCGTCGACTCTTCTCTCCTACCTTGGCTACCTGATGAAGCGCGGCATCACCGTCAGCGACTTTGACGATATCGTCGAGGTCCACCCCTCGACCGACGGTGTTTACGGGCTCGCCCGCTACGCTGCCGATATGCTCCGGAAGAAAAACGGGTGAGTTGCCCCGGATGGTGGGGCATCTCATCTCATAGCTCGGAGGCAATGTTGCCTCACGCAAAGGGTGACGGCAGGTAAGAACTCCACGGCCTTCGCGCCTTCGCGTGCGGTTGGTGGGCATATTTGCCCCCATTCGATTCCAAATGAACAGGCCATATCTGCCCTTCGTCTCCCCCACACCGCCCGCGCTTCACACAGGTGGATACTCGTATGTCGCTCTCCGGCATCCCTGCAGGGGGTACCCGTACTCCTCTCCGGCAACCCCCTCCCCGCCCGCGCCTTCCGCGCTCCTCCCCCACCCCCACCCGGGGAGCGGGGGCAGTGCTTGCGATAGCCGGTGGAAAGCCGTGCCCGGTTCTCCCCCGGGATCTCCCCATGTAGTGGACCGTGGTGGATATCACCACGGGGGCGGGGGCAGTCATGGCGATAGCCGGTGGGAAGCCGTGCCAGGGAGCGGCTATCGCGCTGATTTCCCGGGGAGAAGAGGAGAGCGATCCCGGACCTGGTTCTTCTCCGGGATCCCCCCGCGTGCGCTGGACCGCGGGGATATCGTCATCGGGGAGGAGACCGGGTACCAGTACGTTCCTCCTCGAAGCCCCCGCCCCCGGAGGGGGGGTGGTACGTGGGGATACCCGGGAAAATCCGTGCCCGGGGATGCAAACCCCCGGACGGTGCGAAACACGATCGATGATCTCCTCCGGTGAGAGTTCCGGTAATTGAGGATCGATGCACTAAATCTGTCGGAACATCTGCCCGAACTTCGGGATGAAATCTTTCTTCCGGGACATGACACCCTCGAGCCGGACGGGCTGGTCCCGCAGTTCCAGTTTGGCGATACAGGCCTCGTCCCCGGCGGCGAAGAGGTCGCTTGCGTTCCCAAAGACGTTCGTGAAGAGGGCAAAGAAGCAGTCGACCCCCATCGTCGTACGCAGGCGGTCGATTTCGGCACGGATCTCGCCCGCGTTGTTCTCTGCGAAATCAAACGACGACGTCATCACCTGCGAGACCATGATGCTCCGCCCGAAGAGGTTGTAGCGCTTCATGTCCCGGGTGAGGAGTTCGTCCTTCGGGAGGGCGTCAAGGTCCATGCCCTTCTGGATCAGTTCCGGCCCGAACTCGGCCGGGTCAACCCCGGTGATCTCCGCAAGGTAGTCTGCAGCCCGGATATCAACGGGCGTGGTCGTCGAGAGTTTCATCACCATCGTGTCCGAGAGGATCCCCGCAAGGAGGAGCCCGGCGGTCGACGGCGTGGGCTCGACACAGGCCTCGATGAACTTGTTCGTGACGATCGTCGAGGTCGATCCCAGGGGATCGTTGAGGAACTTCACCGGCTTTAAGGTGGAGATCGCGCCGAGGCGGTGGTGGTCGATGATCTCAAGGATATCCGCCTGCTCGATCCCGTCCACGGCCTGGGAGTACTCGTTGTGGTCGAGCAGGATCACCGATTTCTGGACGTCCTGCATCAGCGTCGTCCGGGATACGAGCCCGATGTGCTGCCGCCCTTCCCCGACGACGCAGGCGGTCCTGAACTTGGAGTTCGAGACGACGCTTTTTGCGTACTCAAGCGAGTCTTCCATCCGCACCGTGGGGACATCGGTCTCCATGATCATGCGCGCGGGGAGAGAGAGGCTGATCATCTTGCCGACGCTGAAGGCGTCAAGCGTCGTCGCGAGCACCGAGGCTCCCCGCGTCCGGGCGGCGGCGATCACCCGTTCGCCCACCGGCGCGCCTTCGGCGATGATGAGCGCGGCGACCCCCGCCGATATCAGGGCGAGCTGGGCCGGTTCGTTGTCTCCGACGATCGCGATATCGTCCGGCGTCATCCGGGAGAGGGTGACGTGCAGGGCGTCGATGACGGTGTAGACCCGGCCTTCCCCGAGCGTCTCGTGCGCCGGCACGACCGTCCGGGCATCGAGGATGCGCGCAAGGGTCGCAAGCGGCATCGGGACGAGCGAGAGCTGCTCCCGGGGGTTCTTCCGGACGTAGGCCCGCGCAAGCCCGTACTCGCTGACGAGCCCGACCAGGGTCTCCTCTTCGTCCGTGATCGGCATGTTCCGCATGTCGTAGGTGTCCATCAGGGCGGCGACGTCGACTGTCGGGACGTCCTGCCGGGCGCTTCGGGTATCGAGCGGTATGTCGGATACGGTGGGCTCGACGCTCGCTATGTAGACCGGAGGCTCGGCGTTGAACGTCTCAAGCGCAAACCGGGTCTCCGCGCTCACCTCCCCGCACCGGCCGGGGACGTACTTCCCCGGTTCGGCGTGATTGCGGAGTTCTGCGTAGCCGATGACGCTGCAGATGCTGTCGGTGTCGGGCTGCCTGTGGCCGATGATGACGATCTTGTTGTGTCCCATACTCTCCTCGGTTCCCCGCGGGGCTGCGGTTGTCTCAAGAGGTATCGCCCTCTGCCGTCAAAGGTTTTATGCCGCCCCTCCGTACCGTCGGGAGGAATGTTGAAGTAGGAGTTCTCTCCATTCTCCGGCGTGGGAACCGATCATGCCGGGTCCATCCCGGCCCTGCTCATTCTGATATGCCTCCTGGCCTCTCCTGCCGTTGCCGGCCCGGAGGACGTGACGGTGACGTCCGCCGCGGTCGACCCTCCGGTCCTGATGCAGGGTGACTCAGGCACCATCACGGTTTTCGTCCAGAACAACGGGCCCACGGCCGTCCCGGCCGGCGGGGCCCGCCTCTACGGCGACGGCGTCGTCCCGGCAAGCGAGCCCTACCCCTCGGTCGGGGTTATCGGCGCGGGCCTCAACCGGACGTTCACCTTCGCCGTCCGGGCGGACGCACCCGACGGGATCTACTACCCTGTGTTCCACCTGGACTTCCGGGAGAACGGAACCCTCCGCTACCCGGTCCCGGTCCGGGTCGATGACACCCCGCTCAGTGCGACGGTGGCCGGGAAACCTGAAACCTTCTCCCCCGGGAGGGAGGCCGCTGTCACCGTCCGGGTGGCGAACCCCCGCCCGAACGCCGCCTCCGGCGTCCAGGTGACCCCGCAGGGGACGGGGTTTACCGTCACCCCGGCGCGGGCGTTCATCGGCAGCCTCGCGCCCGACGGGTCCGCGGCCGTCGTCTTCAACCTGACCCCGGCAAGCGAGATGAACGTCACGTTTGAGGTGGTCTGGCGGAACGGGATCAATAGTCATGCCGCAAACCTCACCCTGCCGGTCATCTTCAGCGAGGATAAGCGGCGGGCCGACCCCGTCATCACCAACGTCGAGGTCGCCACGGAGGGGGGGATCTATCGGGCGACCGGGGATGTCGCGAACGCGGGCCTCGAGTCCGCGCGGTCGGTCCTCGTCACCACCGGTCCGCCCGCGGTCCCTGCTGACCCCTACCGGGTCTACGTTGTCGGCACCCTCGACCCCGATGACGTCGCCCCGTTCGAGGTGACGTTCCGGGCCGGGACGGGCGTTACCGAGGTGCCGCTCATCATCGACTACCGCGACAGCGACGGGAACCCCTTCTCGGTGACCGTGCCCGTCTCGATCGAGAACCGGACGGCCGCGGGTGGAGCGGTGCCCGCAATCGTGGTCCCGGCCGTAACTACCGGCGTGCTGGCCCTCGCCGCCGCACTGGCGGCTCTCTGGTACATCCGGAGACGGCGGCGATGAGCGGCGAGCCCATCCTCCGGTTCGAGGACGTCAGCAAGGTCTACTCTCTCCCGGCAGGCGACGTCGTTGCGCTCGACCACGTCTCCCTCACCGTCGAGCCAGGCGAGTTCATCGCCGTTATGGGGCCCTCTGGCTCCGGGAAGTCGACGCTCTTGAACATGATGGGCTGTCTCGATGTCCCGACCACCGGGAAGATCTACCTCTCCGGGCAGGAGATCTCCGGGATGAGCGACGACGACCTCACCCGGCTCAGGCGTGACCACATCGGGTTTGTCTTCCAGCAGTTCAACCTCATCCCGCTGCTATCGGCGCTTGAGAACGTCGAGTTTCCCATCGTCCTCGCCCGCGGCCGGGAAGAGAGCCGGCAGCGGGCGACCGAGGTCCTCGCGGCGGTGCACCTCGACGACGCTCTCTTCTCCCACAGGCCGGGCGAACTCTCCGGGGGCGAACAGCAGCGTGTGGCGATCGCCCGGGCGCTCGCAAACGATCCCGACCTCATCCTCTGCGACGAGCCGACCGGCAACCTGGACACGAAGACCGGGACCGCGATCATGGACCTCCTCGCGGCGGAGAACCGCCGGGGCAAGACGGTCGTCATGGTCACCCACGACCCCCGGATCGCCGCATACGCCCGGCGCACGATCCGGATCGTGGACGGAAGGCTGGTATGATCTTCCTCTCCTTCGCTCTCCGGAACCTCCGGCGCCACTGGTTCCGGTCGCTCCTCTCGGTCATCGGGATCGTCGTCGGCGTCGCGGCCATCGCGTCGCTCGGGATCCTCGGGGGGAGCATCAACCTCCTCGTCGCAAACCTCATCAGCGACGTGGGGGACACCATCGTGATCACCCCGCACACCGCCATCGGCGGGACGTTCGCCGGGGACCCCCGGACTGCCGTGGACGCGACCCTCTCCTCCCGGGAGGTGGACGATATCAGGCGGGCGGCAGGCCCGTACCGGGCGATCCCCGTGCTGCAGGGGGCAGACGAGGTGGAGTTCGGCCGCGGCGAGACCGGGTATACCCGGGTCATCGGGCTCGACCCGGAGGATATCCCCGTCCTGCTCAGGCTCGAGGACGGGCGCTACCCCCGGCAGAACCAGCCGGGTGCGCTTGTCGGGACCTACCTTGCCCGGGAGTACGGCCTCTCCCCCGGCTCAAGGATCACCGTCGGCGGGGAGGACCTGCGGGTGGCGGGCGTGCTTGCGGAGCGGGGGTTTGCCGTCGATATCAACCCCGACTACGCCATCGTCGTCCCGGAGGGCTGGTACACCGGTCATTTCGGCACCCGGGACGGCTACGCGATGGTCATCGTCCGGGTCGGGGATATCGCCGCGATCGACGAGGTGAAGGACGCGGTGGACAACCGGCTCAACCGGCGCGAGGACGTAGTCGACATCGTCGATTCCCGGGAGATGCTCGGGCAGTACCAGGATATCTACGATCAGATCACGGTCTTCCTCCTCGGGATCGGGGGGATCTCCCTCCTCGTTGCGGCCGTCAACATCCTCAACGTCATGTACATCGCGGTGACCGAGCGGGTCTCAGAGATCGGGGTCATGCGGAGCATCGGGGTCATGCGGAGCGAGGTCTTGCGGATCTTCCTCTACGAGGCCCTGATCCTCGGGGTTGCCGGGAGCGCCGTCGGGGGGGTCTTGAGCGCGGCTGTCGGCTACGCCGCGAGCGTCGCCGCCATCGGGGTCTTCACGGCGGGGACCACGTTCGGTGAAGGCTTCGCCGTCTTCAACACGACCGCCGTCGGGTACATCGTCTTTGGGATGGCGTTCGGCATCGGGACAAGCGCCCTCGCCGGGTTCTACCCGGCCTGGAAGGCGGCCCGCCTCCGCCCGGTGGAGGCGATGCGGCATGCGTGATAGGATCCTGGTCAACCTTGCGGTCCGGAACCTCAGGCGACACACGGTCAGGTCGGTCCTTGCCATGATTGGGATCGTCATCGGGGTCCTTGCCATAGCGTCGCTCGGGATCCTCGGCGCCAGCCTCTCGGCGCTCGTCGGGGGTCTGGTCTCGGACGTGAGCGACACCATCCTTGTCACCCCCCACGTGGCGGTATCCAGCGGCGACCCCTTCGACCCGAGGAACATCCTCGCTTCACGGATATCAGACCGGGACGTGGCGCTCATTGAGAAGGCAGCCGGGCCGAACCGGGTCATCCCTATGTTCCGGACGGCCGAGCGGCTCGTTGTGGGGGATACTTCCGGTTACGTGACGGTCTACGCGCTCCACCCCGACGATATACCGTTTCTGCTTGATGCTGAGGCGGGCCGCTACCCGGCGTCCGCGTCGCCCGGGGTGATGGTGGGGTCGCTCCTTGCCGAAGATCTCGATCTCTCCGTGGGGAGCCGCATCGGGTTTGCGAACGAGAGCGTCCGGGTCACCGGGATCGCTGCCGAGCGGGGCATGGGGATCGACATCAACCCCGATTACGCCGTCATCGTCACCGATGCCCGCTACCCGGGCGAGGACCCGGGGATGGTGGTGGTGAAGGTTGGAGACCCCGCCGATATCGGGGAGGTGAAGGCTGCCATCGACGCGCAGGTCAACCGCAGGAAGGAGAAGGTGGATGTCCTCGACTCGCGCGAGGTGCTGGAGCTCTACTACGAGACGATGGACGCCATCTCCCTCTTCCTGCTCGGGATCGGGGCGGTATCGCTCTTCGTCGCGAGTGTCTCGATCCTCAACGTCATGGTCATCTCTGTCACTGAGCGAACGCGCGAGATCGGGCTGATGCGGAGCATCGGGGCTGAGAGACGCCGTGTGCTTGTCATGTTCCTCTTCGAGGCCCTGGTCCTCGGGGTTCTGGGGAGCATCGCCGGAGGGGTTCTGAGCGCTCTCGTAGGCTACTACGCGAGCGCCGCCGCTTCAGGGCTCCTCGGAGGCTTTGTCGCCCCGGGCGGGGCGGCGGCCACGGGCCCGGCGGTCGCCGGCTACATCGCCTTCGGGATGGTCTTCGGCATTGCCGCAAGCCTCGTCGCCGGGCTCTACCCGGCGTGGAAGGCGGCGCAGTTAAACCCAATCGAGGCGCTCCGCTACGAGTAAGGAACTCCTGGAACGTTTCCTGAGGGTCCAAGGCCGCCCCTGGATCCCCGGGTGCAGGGTTTATATATCCGGGGCGGTATGGGGAAGTCAGGTGAAGACGATGCTCTTTGTCCTGTGGTATAAGTTCGAACCGGAGCACACCTACCAGGTCCTGGAACTCTGGAAGCACTTCCAGTTCCCCTCTGACGTGAAGGTCCACCACCGCTACCTCCTCATCGGGCGGCACATGTCGGTTGCCATCTTTGAGGCGCCTGACGAGCGATCCATCCTGAAGATCACCGCGCCGTTCAGCTCCTACGGCGTTGCCCACGTCGCGCCGGCGATGCCGCTCGAAGAGGCGATCAAGGCGGTCTGACCGGGAGCGCTGCACGACGTCGACACTCTACTTTTTTCCGCCCGGCGGGGTCCCCACGTGGCTCCCGCCGGGGTTTTCCCGGAACGCTGCCGTCCCCCCCGGGCCGGTTGCAGGGTGGCCGGGGCAATGAGTCCATGCGTAATTTCATGGTCCAGGAGACCGGAAACTCTATGAGCACTTGCAGGATGATAGACTCTCCTGTCGGGAAGCGCTCCGACCCTCTCCGGTCCACAATACGATACCAATACTCAAGTTGCGTGAAACGAATGTTGCAGATGATTACGTGGCTCAACAAGAACTTCAGCTCGCTCCAGCCGACGCGGGCGATCATCATGAGAGCGCTGCGCCACCTGCGCCCTGCGGATCGAAAAAAGCTCTTCTCCGAGGATATTCCCGAGATGAGGACCGCGGAGGGGAGGTGGTTTGAAGCGATCGTCTACGAGATGATCCTCGACCTCTCTCTCCAGACCGATCTCATCCTCTCCGTTGTGGCCCGGGGTGCCGACGGCCCGGAGAAGGTCCGGCGTGCGCAGCTCGGTCAGAACGGCCTCTTCTACTCGAACATCGGGGATATCAAGGTCCGGGGCAATGGGCAGGATCTCGCCGAGGTCGACCTGATGCTCGTCGACCATACGGGGGCGCTGACGTTTGGCGAGATCATCACGTCTCCTGCCGACTTAAAAGAGTTTGAAGCGGAGATCCACTACAAAAAACAGCTTCTCGGCTACCTCTACGGGCAGCCCACCGTGCCGTTCCTCCTCATCTCCTCGGTCGACATCTCGCGGACGGCCGTCGTCCGCCGCCTCCTCAGGGAGCCCGACAACGTCCTCCTCACCACCCCGGCCTGCGAGGACCTGAAGGCCCTGATCCGTCCCCGGGACCTGAAACGAAGCCCGCCACGCAGGATCCGGCACGAGAAGCTGATCTCGATCCCGGAGATCGCCCCGCGGCGGCCGTTCGACTACAAGAAACTGCACGACGAACGGCTGCAGAGCATCATCGCCGCCGTCACCTCCAGCAAGGGCGTCGGGGAACTCGGCACCCCGGACGAGATCCCGCCGATCGTAAAGAAAGTTCTCTTCGGCGGCCTCTACCCTTCCGCCGTCCGGATGCTTGACGCCCGGTACCCTATCCGCATCAAGGGGAAGACCTACGACCCGGATGCGATCCAGAAGCAGTTCTCGAAGGTCGTCCTCGCGGTGAATATCCCCGAGTACCGGCCGATCATCTACCTCCGGACCCGGGACAAGAAGGAGTACCTCAAGATGGTGCCAAGCCGGGCGGGCGGGTTCAAGTTCGAGAGCCGGCGGACGCCTCACATGGCCGGATTCTTCCTCTGGCTCGAGTCCGTCCGGCCGTCGCTCGGGGCGGAACTGACGCGGGAACTCCTCGACGCGTTCCCTGCGGTCCACGTTCCCCCGGCTCCGGCGGCCGGGGAACCGTAAGGTACCTATGGGGCCGGGACGCATATGTCTCCATGATCATGGGGTATGGTGATCCGGTATGGACCTGATCACCGAATTTGTCGGGTTTTTGGGGTTCAGCCTGGTCGCGGTCGCGTCGATCACCGCGGTGATGAACCCGGCCTCCACGATCGCCGTCTACACGGCGCTCACCGAGGGGATGAGCGGGAGCGAGCGCACGAAGGTCATCAGGACCTCCATGAAGATAGCCTTCATCGTGCTCGCCTTCTTTGCCCTCACGGGGCAGTTGATCTTTACGATCTTCAATATCACCGTCCCGGCGTTCCAGATCGCCGGCGGCATCCTCTTAATCAGCGTGGCGACCGGGATGCTCACCTCGAAAGGCGAGGCCTACTCGACTGCGGACCTTGAGAACATCGCCGTCGTCCCGTTGGCCTTCCCGCTCTCGTGCGGCCCGGGGACGATCACGACGGTGATCCTGCTCGCATCGGGTCCGGAGGGTATCTGGAGCATTGTCGCCGTCTTTCTCGGGATCATCGTGGCTCTCGCCCTCTCCTACATCGGGATGCTCTACGGGCCGCGGATCTTCTCCCTGATCGGGGAAGGGGGGCTCCGGGTCGTTCCGAAACTGATGGCGATCATCGTCCTTGCGATAGCCATCCAGTTCATCATCAACGGGACTGCTGCGGCGCTGCCCCAGCTGCTGGCAAACCTTGACCTCATCGGGCTTGTATGACCGATATCCAGATCGCATGTATCCAGGCGCTCCAGGCTCAGGCGGCATGGCTTTTGATCCCGATGCAGTTCTTCTCGTTCCTCGGGCAGCCGGAGTTCTACCTGCTCATCATCCCGGCCTTTTACTGGTTCCGGGACCCGTGCCTCGGGCTCCGTCTCGGCCTCCTTATGGGGATATCGGGCGGGCTCAATGAGGCTCTCAAAGTCGCGTTTCACCTTCCCCGCCCCTACTGGGTCAGCCCTGAGGTCCGGGCGCTCGGGAGTCACCCGTCGTTCGGGCTGCCGTCGGCGCACGCCCAGGGGGCGGTGGCGTTCTGGGGGCTGATCGCCGTCCAGGTCCGGCGCTGGTGGTTCTGGATAGTTGCGGCTGCGACTATCTTCCTCATCGGCACGTCCCGTGTCTTTTTGGCGGTACACTTCCCGACCGACGTTATTGCGGGGTTTGCAGTCGGCGCCGGCATCCTTCTTGGGTTCCTCGCCCTCGAAGGACCGGTGGGCCGCCGGGTCGCCGCCCTCCCCCTCTCCCGGCAGGTGCTCGTCGCGTTTGCCGGGTCCCTCGCCCTGGCGCTGGTCTCCGTATCCGCCCTCGCGGCTCTCGGGGATTGGCAGGTTCCTGCGTCCTGGGCGGCGGGGGCGCTCGAGCGGTCGGGGCAGCCGATCCACCCGCTCGACCTCCGGGATGCCGTCACGGCGTCAGGGCTCTTCTTCGGGTTCGCGGCCGGTGCGGCGGCTGCGTGGCCGGCACGGGGGGGCATGTGCGCCGCCGGGAAGGGGTCCGTCCGCCTGCTCTGTTACATCTTCGGGATATCGGTGACGGGGGCGGTCTGGTTCGGGTTCGGGTTCCTCATCCCGCCCGACCCCGTTCCCGCCGCCTGCGCCCTCCAGTATCTCCGGGCCGCCGCCGCCGGTGCCTGGATCTCGTTCGGCGCCCCGGCGATCTTTTCCCGCCTGAACCTGGCGTATCGCTCCTGACGGAGCCCTCTTTCCATACTCTTTTATCCCGCCGGGTCCATTTCTCTCTTATGCTTGCAGAGGGGATCGCTCTCGGTTGGATACTGATCGTACTCGGGGCGGTGCTGCTCCTGGTCGAGGTCTACCAACCCGGGTTCTTCATCGCCGTTCCCGCCACGGTCCTGATCATCCTCGGGATCCTCCTCCTCCTCGGCGTCGATATCCTCAGTTCCCCCTTCGGCCTCATCGTCGGGGTTGTGGCGGCAATCGCTGCGGCCTCCGTCACCGTCTGGCTCTACAGCCGTTTCACGCCCGAAAAGAGGCCGCCGACGACCCTCTCCCGGGACTCGCTCGTCGGCCTCGAGGGGACGGTGATCGCGCCGGTCGATGCGGTGACGCTCACGGGGAAGGTGCGGCTTGGCAGTATGGAATGGAGCGCCCGTTCCGGGTCCGGGGAGACCATCCCGGCGGGAAGAAGGGTTGTCGTCGTCCACTCCGAGGGAGTGCATGTTGTTGTGAAAGAGGTTGTTTAAATGGCTTTAATCGGACAGATCCCGTGGACCGGGTTGATCACGGTCTTTCTTATCATTGTCATCGTCATCATATTCGCCCGCGGCGTGGTGATCGTGCAGCCGTATGAGCAGGGGCTCCAGATACGTCTCGGGCAGTACATCGGGAGGATGAACCCCGGGTTCCGGTGGGTGATCCCGCTGATCACGGTGGTCAAGAAACTCGACCTCCGGACCGAGGTGATGGATGTCCCGCGGCAGGAGGTGATCACGAAGGACAACTCCCCGACGAACGTGGACGCGATCGTCTACGTCCGGGTGATCGACCCCGAGAAGGCCTACTTTGAGGTGATGAACTACCGGGCGGCGACGGTGGCGCTCGCCCAGACGAGCCTGCGGGGGATCATCGGCGACATGGAGCTCGACGAGGTCCTCTACAACCGGGACGTCATCAACGCCCGTCTCCGGGACATCCTGGACCGGGAGACCGACGCCTGGGGCGTGAAGGTCGAGCGGGTGGAGATCAAGGAGGTCGACCCGGCCGGTGCGGTCAAGCAGGCGATGACCGAGCAGACCGCGGCCGAACGGGAGCGGCGTGCTGCAATCCTCCGGGCCGACGGCGAGAAGCGGGCGGCGATCCTCCGGGCGGAGGGGAGCCGGCAGAGCATCATCCTCGAGGCCGAAGGGGAACGGCAGAGCAAGATCCTGCGGGCCGAGGGCGAGCGGATGTCCCGCATCCTGCAGGCGCAGGGCGAGGCGCAGGGACTGCGCATCCTCTCGGTCGGCGCCCGGCCGCTGGACCGGCGGGCGATCACGGTCCTCTCGCTTGACGCCTTAAAGAAGATGGCTGAAGGCCAGGCGACAAAGATCATATTCCCGTTCGAGTTATCGAGCGTCGTCAAACAGGCTGCCGAATACCTCGGCGCCACCGTCGAGGCCCCGGAGGTTCCCGAAGGCACGGAACTGCCGCCGGAAGATATCCTCGGGGAGATCCCGGGCCCGGAGGCGCTCCGGGCCGTAGAGGCGGCGGCAAAGAGCATCGAGACCGATATCGATGCGGAGATGCAGAAGAAACCCGGGGAACTGGAACGGAGAGAGGGACTGTAGAGCCCTTCCCCTTCAGTTATTTTTCTGCCCCGGTGCCTGACTCCGGGGATTCAGGGTCATCTGGCGCTGGTTCATCCTGTTTTCACGCCTGGTCAGGAAGAGTTGACGGGGTGTGTTTCCTTATCCCTGCGGGGCTCCCGGGGCACGAGCGTGGAGACTCCCTGGATAAGCCGGAGGATAGGGGCGGCACCCGTCTGTCGGGTTTACGCATCCCCCCGCACGGTCAGCTTTCATGGCGGAGGGGGCCGGACACGATACGTGCAGGTGCACAGCTCGCTGTCGGGCCTGTGGGGCCTTCCTCCCCATCGGGAGGAAAATGATAGCCGGGAAGTCCCGTCTGTTGTAAGGGCGGGGTCGCTCACCCCATCGTCAACACAAACCGCACCGCCGCGACGAGCATCGGCATTGTGATGAGGAGGATCAGCATCATCGTCACAAACCCGCTGATCGAGGCGACGACCCGCGGCGCGTACCGGGACCAGCCCCGCCGCTCGAAGAACCGCTCCACCCCTTCCTTCATCATATAGCCGCCGTCGAGGGGAACGATCGGGATGGCGTTGAACATGCCGACCAGCAGGTTGAACCACCCGGTCCAGAAGGCGAGGTGGACCGTGCCCCAGAAGAAGGGGAACGGCTCCTCCCACGCTACCTGCTCGGGGGTATCGGCGAGCAGGATTGCAAGTTGCTGGGTGTTGCCCTGGATGAACGCGTCGATCGGGGCTATCGTCAGGTAGAGCGGGGCAAGCAGCCCGAGGTTCGCGACGTTCCCGATGTGCTCCTTCACCGCGGGCGCGTTGTAGTAGTAGACTCCCATGAACCCGGAGTCACGGTCACGGCCGAGCACCTCCGGCCACCCGGAGAGGGTGAGGGTGTAGGTGCTCTCGATCCCATCCTTCTCCGCCGTCAGCGTGACCGTCTCCCCGGGCCGCGTCCCGTCCATGATCGCCGATACCTCCTCCTGGCTCGCCACGGGCACACCGTTTATGGCCGTGATGACCGAGTAGCCGGGGAGGCCCGCTTCTGCCGCCGGAAAATCCTTGTAGACCCCCTGGACGAGCGGGACGGAGAGAGGCGTCGCCATCCCGATGAGAAGGAACATAGCGGCGAAGCAGGCGAGGCCGATGACGATGTTGTTCGTGATCCCGGCGCCGAACATCCGGATCTTGGGCATCCCTTTTGCCGCGTCGACGTCCGCCTCGTCAGGCTCGACGAATGCCCCTATCGGGATGACGGCGATGAGGAGACCCATGCTCCGTACCCGCATATCCTCGACCCGGGCAAGGATCGCGTGGCCGAACTCGTGGACGACGATCGTGAGCAGAAGGCCGACGATGACGGCCGCGGTGATCGGTATCGCCTGGTTGACCCCCGGTATGGCGAGGATGTTTCTTGGATCGTAGATCCCGGTCGGCTCCGGGGTATGCACCACAAGCTGGGGGACCGCAAGGACCAGGGCGAGCGTCATGAAGGCCGAGACCGCCACGACCATGATGACCCCGAGCGTCGCGTAGGCCCGCAGCGGCGCCTTAAATTTCCGGAACCAGTCGAAGAAACCGACCCGTTCGGTCTTGATCGCCATGATGGGGCCAAAGAACATGATGCGATCGTGAAACAATCCCCGGTCGCGGATATAATAAGCGATCAGGAGATAAGCCGCGACAAGAAGGAGAAGTATCCGGATCCAGATCATCACTCACGGTTAGCGCGCACGAAGTATAAATCCTTCCGGGTTACGGGAAGTCCTGCATCGTCGTCTGGTAGAGGTTCGCCACCGTCTTCCAGCTCCGGCGGGCGCAGGGCGGCGGGTTCCCGTACTCACGGATGTAGTCGCGGAGAAATCCGATGGTTGTCGGGTCGGACGGGTAGCCGCTCCCGATCTTCCCGTACTGTTGCTCGAGTTCCCGGATCGCCCGGTCCCGGGTGACCTTCGCGACGACGCTCGCCGCGCCGACGATCTTGTAGCGGGCGTCCGCCCGGTGCTCGGCGACGACCGCACAGGGGAAGTCGAGGTGAGATGCGACCGTCCGGCCGTAGCGTTCCGCGTTCACGTCGCAGGCGTCCACGTAGGCATACTCCGGGCGGAGCCCCATGAGCGCCTCGGCGTGGAGTTCGGCCACGCACGCGTTCATGCTCATCCTGCTCCGGGCATCGTCGATACCGGCGGCGTCGATGGTGACGATAGCGATCGCGAAATCGCGAAAGATGGCCCCGTAGAGCTCCTCGCGCTGCTTCGGCCGGAGGGCTTTCGAGTCCCGGATGGGGAGGGCCGCAAGATCCTCGACCGCCCGGCAACCGACGGCGGCAACCACCATCGGGCCGATGACCGAACCCTTCCCCGCTTCATCCACTCCGCAGATCACACACTCTGGTTTATTCGCAAGGTATTTCAATGGCAACGGTTGAATCCAGATGGAATGTACACCATCATCGTCGGCCTGGGGGGGATCGGCCGGAACCTGACTGCGATCGCCGTGAACGCCGGCGATTCCGTGGTGGTGATCGATCAGGACGAGGCGCGTGCGAGCGATATCCTGGAGCACTACGACGTCCTCGCCATCACCGGGAACGCGACCGACAAATCGGTGCTGCAGGATGCCGGGATCGACCGGGCCGATGCCCTGGTCGCCACCACGAGCGATGACGCCGTAAACCTGATGACCTGCTGGCTCGCCAAACGCTACAACGTGAGGAACGTCGTCTCGATCGTCAACCAGAAGGAGCACTCCGACCTCTTCAACGAGGTTGGGGTGAAGATCAGCGAGAACCCCGACGAGCTGGTGGCGAGCCGGCTCTATTACTGGGCGAAGAGCCCGAACCTCCAGCAGGTCGCCTCGATCCCCGGGGGCACCATCTTCGAGATCGTTGCCGAAGAAGGCGCGCCCATCACCGACCACGAGATCCGGGACCTCGACGTCCGCGACTTCGTCTTCATCGCCATCCGGCGTGCCGGGGGCGACCTCATCATACCGAGCGGCACCGTCCGTATCCGGCCGGGGGACGTCATCACGGTATTTACAAAAAAGGAAGCGGAAGGGGAGACGATAAAGACCCTCAGCAAGCAGTTGAAACGGTCAGGATAGAGCGTCTTTGAGTGATTTTAGTTCAAAGAGCATCTTTGGGTTCCGCTTGATCAGTTCCTTGATGAGCGCCGAGACCGAGAACTCCTTGAGGCTGATGTTTGCGATCGAATCCGCGAGGGTGTTGAGTTTCCTATCGTCAAGCGTGACGAAGTATTCCTTGACCTTGTAGTTCCGCTCGAGGAACTTGCCCATCCGCGATGCCCGCCACCCGGCGTCGTACGGCATCAGCGCCTCTTTCGAGCAGTTGCCCGCCGATATGCATTCGGAGGCCACCCGGGCGGCCAGCCTCCCGGTGAACATGGCGTTCCCGATCCCGCCGCCGGTGAGGGGGTCGACGACCCTCGCCGCGTCGCCGACGACCATAAGGCCGTCGCCGACCGTGCAGGGGAGCGGCCGGCAGACCGGGACACCGCCTGCGATACACTCGATCGTCTTCCCGTCGGGGAAGTTCTTCGCGACGAACCGATCAAGATAATCCTTCGCCCGCGTACCGTCCCGGCTCTTCCTGCCGGAGATGCCGATCCCGACGTTTGCCGTCCGCTCGCCCTTCGGGAAGACCCAGAGGTAGCCTTCGGGCGCGACCTCGTTACCCAGGTAGAAGTCCGTCGAACCCGCGTCGATATCGATGTCGGTGATCAGGTACTGCGCACAGCTCATCATCTCCCGGAGGGGCACGGTGGTGTCGAGCCCGGCCCGGCGGGCGAACTGCGCCTCCGTGCCGTCCGCAGCGATGACCACGTCTGCCCGGATCTCGGCCGGCGTCCCGACCGAGAGCACCTTCGCGCCCCGGACCGCCCCGTTCGCGAGAATCGGCGCGGTCGCCCGGGTCTTGACGACCACGTCCGCCCCTGCCTCGGCCGCCTGCCAGACGAGTTCCCGGTCAAAGACCTTCCGGTCGAGGACGTAGCCGACCTCGTTTCCCGCCCGGTCCTGTTCGAGGCTGATGGTGGTGCCGTTCGGGGCGATGAGCCGGGCACGCTCGATCTCCGCGGAGATCCAGCGGGGGTCGGGCTTGATGAACTCTCGTAAGAGTTCTTTGCCGATCCCCTCCGCGCACCGGACCGGTGTGCCGATGGCAGGACGCTTCTCGATGAGGCAGACCGAGTTCCCTGCTTCGGCCGCCGTCTTCGCCGCAAGAGCGCCGGCGGGTCCGCCACCGACGATGAGGATATCGTAGTTACTCTTCATGGACGACCTCCAGTGCCCCGAACGGGCACGCCCGTGCGCAGATGCCGCAGGCAATGCACTCCCGCTCAAGGCTGAGGTAGGCGTCGATCAGCTCGAGCGCATCCTCCGGGCAGACTGCGACGCAGGTGCCGCAGTATCCGCACTTGTCTCGGTTTATCCTGAGCATTGTACTCATGTTGTTGTTGTCATCGCAAAAACCTTTATGTTCCCTGCTTCCGGCGACGCCCGACTTGCCCATCCTCCAGGACAGGTACACCGATGTCCAGCGGCAGGTTGCGGGGACGACTGCAATGCAAAACCAGCTGGATATGATTCTGGACGAACTCAGGAGCATTCTTGTAGCGGACCCGGCGAAGGCGCTGGAAGCGATCAGGCTGATGCAACAGGACGCACAGAAGCCGGCGGCGTGAAGGCCCGGGCACAACCCTATTTGGGGACATTCACCGGTCCGGAGGCCCTGCACCGGCTGGTCGACAAAACGGATCAGGGCGCTGGTGGGGTGTGTGGTGAATGTTGACCAGGAGAAACCTATTTGAGGTATCCGCGGGCATTATATCATATCCCGAGGTGAAGTGACGATGGCAAAACCAATCGAACTTGGGCTTACCCTTGAGGGCGAAGATGCCCGGCGTTTTCATGAGTATATGGAGAGGCCCACCTATACCGACGATGCACGGGAACTGATCCGATTTGCAGCGCGAGAAGCGAAAAACCGGCGTCTGTGAACATAACATGCCTCTCCGGGCGCTCCGTTTTTTACCGCTTTCCAGGGACTCGGACGTATCGACCTTCAGCTGTGGCCATGACGATCTGGACGAATTCCTGATCGAGGATTCGATGGAGTATCAGCAGCAGCGCCTATCCGTAACCCGCCTTGCGTATATCAACTCTGAAATTGTAGGGTTTTTCACCCTGGTGACCGATTGCATCGATGCAAAACAGGTAGCCCCGGAGGACGGGAGGCGGGGGTATCCTTACCGGAAGTATCCTGCAATCAAAGTTGCCCGGCTGGCAACATCAAAAAAACATCAGAGAAACGGCATTGGTTCTCTGATGCTCCGTGAGGTCCTGACGCTCACGATAATGGTATCTGAATATGTCGGATGCAGGATCATTACCGTGGACGCAAAACCGGAATCCGTGGGCTTCTACGAGAGGTTCGGGTTCAAGCGGGCGAAGAGCCGACGTTCTGATCCTGTCCCGATGTATATGGACTATCATAGACTGCTTGAGGAAGAATACCTGACGGGGTGAGCATACGCCGGCGGCCTTGGAGCCCCTAATTTGCGCGAAATGCGTCCGGTTCTGTAATTGGGCCAAATATCTTTGTGGGTTGCTCCTTTGGTTCCCTTCTGCGGCCTTGGACACTATACGAGTGGAACGCCGACCGGCCCACCGGGCGTCTAACGGACGTTTCGGCCCCGGACGGTTACCCGCACCGGGGCGCCCCGGTGCCGGCGAAGGTATAAGCCTCTCCCATTTCCGAAACGATAGGGTATAGAAGAGAGAACCACCCGAAATAGCACAAGGCTACGTATATACTAATAGATGTTAGCACAAAATTATCTGGGATATGGGGATGCTATGGGACTGAAGGGTGGACCTACGCAGGACGAGGTCATGGCGGTCTCGCTCGCGAAACTCGGCATCCGCCCGGGCGACCGGGTGGCCGATGTCGGGTGCGGGACCGGAAAGGTCGCCGTCGCCGCGTCGAGAGTGGCGGGTCAGGTCTACGCGATCGACCAGCGGCCGGAGGCGATCGCCTATGCCCGGCGGGAGGCGGCCGCCGCCGGCGCCGGGAACATCGAGTTCTTCGAGGGCGACGCGGTGGACGTCCTCCCGGGGTTCGGCCGGCTCGACGCCGCCTTCGTCGGGGGGTCACGCCGCCTGCCGGAGGTCCTCGATATCCTCGCCGGGAAGGTGCAGGGGAAGATCGTCGTGAACGCGGTGATGGTCGGGACGCTTTATACGGCAATCCGGAGCATGCAGCGCCTCGGGATCTTCGTGGAGGCCGTCCACCTCCAGGTTTCCCGGTCCGCCGGTATCGCCGGCGGGGTGATGTTCAAGCCCGTCAACCCCGTCTACATCATCGTCGGGGGTGCCGGATGCTCGTAGGTGTGGGGCTCGGGCCCGGCGACCCGGAACTCCTGACCCTGCGGGCGGTCCGGCTCCTCCGTGAGGCATCGGCGGTCTTTGTCCCCGGGAAACTTGCCTACGACCTGGTGCGGCCCTACCGCCCCGACGCCGTCATCCTCAACTTCCCTATGACGAGCGATGAGGCTTACATCCGCCAGTGCCTCGAGGAGAACGCCGGCCGGATAGCGCCGCAGGCTCTCGACGGCCTCGCGGTCTTTGGGATCATCGGGGACCCGAACTTCTACTCGACCTTCTCCCGCCTCTGCGAGGTGATCAGCGAGCACTACCCGGAGATCGCGTTCTCGACCGAGCCCGGGATCAGCTCGATCACCGCGTTCGCCTCCGTGGCGAACGTCCCGGTGGCCGGCGGGTTCTTCGTCTCGGACGGGAACGGGCCGGAGTCCCGGATCTTCATGAAAGTCCGCCGTCCGGCGGCGCTCGCGGCCGACCTGAAGACAGAGGGCTACGCGGAGTTCGTCCTCGTGGAACGGATGTTCCTCCCCGGACAGCAGGTCTACCGGGGGGACGACCTCCCCGAGGAGAGCGACTACTTCTCGATCCTCTATGCGAGGCGGTCGGATGCATAAGGTCTATATCGTGGGTGCGGGGCCGGGAGCCCCCGATCTCATCACCGTCCGGGGCATGGATCTCCTCCGGCGGGCGGACGTCCTCATCTACACGGGGTCGCTCGTGAACCCGGCACTCGTGGAAGAGTCCGGCGCGAGGCTGAAACTTGACAGCTGGGGGATGACACTCGAAGGGATCGCCGACACCGTCGAGGAGCACGTCCGTGCTGGAGAACTCGTCGTCCGGCTCCATTCGGGTGACCCGTCACTCTACGGGGCGATTGTCGAACAGATGGCGGAGTTTGGGCGGCGCGGGATCGGGGCCGAGATCGTCCCCGGGGTCTCGTCGCTCTTTGCGGCGGCGGCGGCCTTGAAGACCCAGTTCACGCTCCGTGACGTCTCCGAGAGCCTGATCGTCACCCGCCCGGCGGGGGCGACGCTCGCCGAGGACCGGATCGCCGAGTTATCAAGGCTCGGGCAGACGATGGTGGTCTTCCTCGGGACCGAGCGGATGGAGGAGGTCCTCGCCCGGGCGGAGTGCCCACCCGAAACCCCGGCGGCGGTTGTCTACCACGCCTCGTGGCCCGACCAGAAGGTCGTCCTCGGGACGGTCGCTGATATCGCGGCAAAGGCCCGGGCGGCCGGGATCGAGCGGACGGCGCTGATCATCATCGGGAAGGTGGTGGACCCGGCAACGTCCGGGTTCGGGAGGTCGGTCCTCTACTCATGACCGGGACGGTTGTGATAGCGCTCGAGCGGTTCCTCCCCGACGCCCGCCGGATAGCGGGCGCGCTCGGTGCCGATGTCGTCCCCTACGGGCCGGAGGCTTTCGCGGAGGCATTTCTCCGTTACGGCCGGATCGTCGCCCTGATGTCGGCCGGGATCGCCGTCCGCGGGATCGCACCCCTCCTCGTCGACAAGTGGCGGGACCCGGCGGTGGTGGTGGTCGGCCCGGACCTCCGCTACGCCGTCCCGGTCATCGGCGGCCACCACGGCGCAAACGACCTCGCGCGGGAACTTGCCCGCCTCGGGATCGAACCGGTGATCACGACCGCGACCGAGACCTTTGGTCTGGAGTCGGTCGAAGGGATCGCCGCCCGGTCGGGGTGCGCCGTCGTGAACCGCGACTCCACCCGGGCGGTGAACGCCGCGGTGCTCGACGGCGGCGTATCCCTCTACGCGATCACCGGCCCCGGTATCGTCGTCGCGGGTCCGGGAGTCTCCTTCCTCGTCCGGAGGGGCGAGTATATCGTCGGCGTTGGGTGCCGGAAGGGTGTCCCGGCACCCGATGTGGCACAAGCCGTCGGAGAGGCCCTCCGGGAGGCAGGGATCGCCCCCGCCGAGGTCCTCGTCTACGCGACGACCGCGAAGAAGCGCGGGGAGGCCGGTCTCCTTGCCGCCATTGCGGACCTCGGCGGCAACCTTGTCTTCCTGGACGACGAAACGTTGAACGCAGAGGAGGCCCCATCACCCTCAAGGGCCTCCCTGATCGGGCTTGCCGGGGTCGCGGAACCTGCGGCCCTCGCGGTCTCGAAGCGGAAAGAACTGGTTCTTACCAAGCAGACCTATGGGAGTGTTACCGTTGCAATCGCACGATAATGGAGGAAAACTGTACATCGTCGGGACCGGCCCCGGCAACCTGTTGCAGATGACGCCCCGGGCGTCAAAAGCCCTCGTGGAGGCCGACTGTATCATCGGCAACGGGTTCTACCTCGACCTCGTTCAACCGATGCTCGCCGGGAAAGAAGTTATCCGGAGCAGCATGGGCCGGGAGGTCGATCGGGCTTCACGCGCGCTCGCCCTCGCGGAGGACCGGGTTGTCGCGATGGTGAGCGGCGGTGATGCCGGGGTCTACGGGATGGCGAGCATTGTGCTCGAGGTGGCGGAACGATCCGGCACGAAGGTCGAGGTCGAGGTCATCCCCGGCATCACGGCCGCGGTCTCGGCGGGGGCGCTCCTCGGCTCGCCGCTCTCGGGGGACTACGTCACGATGAGCCTCTCGGACCTCCTGACGCCCTGGGAGGAGATCGAGCGGAGGCTTGACCTCGCGTTCCGGATGCGGGTGCCGGTTGTCCTCTACAACCCCCGCTCTCGGGGGAGGCCGCACAACCTTGATACGGCGGTCGCGATCGCCCGCCGCCACCTCCCCGACGTGACACCAGTTGGGGTGGTCCGGAACGCCTACCGGGAGGGGGAAGAACGGTTGATCACGACGCTTGGTGAGTTTAGAGACCACTTCGCCTTTGTGGATATGCATTCGATCGTCTTTGTCGGCGGAGAAGAGACAAGGATCTGGAGGAGTGAGACGGATGAGAGAGGAATCATCACGCCCCGGGGATACCACCGGAAGTACGTATACTGACCTTGCGGCGGTCACCCCGGAGGCTTACGCGATTGCGAGCACGAGCCGGAACCTTGCCCGGGAGCGGGTGGGGAACGCCACCCCCGAGGACCGGATACGGCAACGGTGCTCGGTCGCGGTCGGCGATTTTGCGATGGCGGACCTGATGCGCTTTGCCGGCGACCCGGTCGCGGCGGGGCTTGCCGCGCTTCGCCAGCAGGCGCCGGTCATCACCGATATCCGGATGGTGCAGGCGGGCATCCTGAAACGCGGGCACACAAGCGAGATCCTCTGTGCCCTCGATTACGGGGAGGATATCGCGCGGGAGCGTGGGATCACCCGGACGTCCGCGGGGTTTTTTGCCCTGCAGGACCGGATAGATGGTGCGATCGTGGTCATCGGGAACGCTCCGTCTGCGCTTCTCGTCGTCTGCGATATGGTGCGGGCCAATCTCCGGCCGGCGCTGGTCATCGGGACCCCGGTGGGGTTTGTGAATGCGGCAGAGTCCAAGGAGGCGCTCCGCACCCTCGACGTGCCGTCGGTATCCAACGTCGGCACCCGGGGCGGTACGCCGGTCGCGGTGGCGGCGATAAACGAGATCATCACAATCCTTGCCGAGCGTGCAGGTTATGAGGGACCCGGTTACTGATTTCGAGTATCCCGATGCATGGGTGGCGGCGTGCCGGTCGCCCGCCCTCCTTCCCGATGTCCGGCGGGGTCTTGCGGTCCTGACGGCGTCGGGCTCGGTGCTTCGCCGGGGATTCACGACCGGGACGACGGCGGCCGCGGCCTGCAAGGCGGCGGTCCTCTCGCTTGCGGAGGACGAGGTGAAAGGAGTAGGTATCACTCTTCCCTGCGGGATCTCGGTCCGGGTTCCCGTGGACGCTTATCGCGGGACCGCGTCGTGCTGGAAGGACGCCGGCGACTACCCCTCGGACGTGACGGCGGGGCTTGAATTCGTCGCGACCGCGGTCCCCTCGCTCTCGGGGTCGGTCCAGTTCGTTCCCGGCGAGGGTATCGGGAGCTTCGCCCGCGATACCCCCCGCCACCGCCAGGGGACGCCGGCTATCAGCGCTCCGGCGCTCGACTGTATCCGGCGGTCGATCGACGAGGGGGTGGAGGAGGCGGGACTCCACGGGACGACGGTCATCCTGACGGTCCCGCGGGGGGCGGAGGTGGCGCAGAAGACGCTGAACCCGAAGATGGGGGTGCAGGCCGGCATATCGGTCCTCGGGACGACCGGGCTCGTGGAGCCCTGGGATGACCACCTCACGGAGGGGGTGCTCGACCGTATCGCCCGGGCTCATCCCGGGGGAGTCGTGCTGACGACCGGCCGGATTGGCCTGCGCTACTCCCGGCTCCTCTTCCCGGAGCACGAGGCGATCCTTGTCGGGAGTAACCTCCCGGAGGCACTCGGGGCGGTCGACGGCGATGCGACGATCTGCGGGCTCCCGGGGCTGATCCTGAAGTTCATGAACCCGGACGTCCTCGACGGGACCGGGTGCGTGACGGTGGAGGAACTCTCGGGGTCCCCGCTCTGGGAGGAGGTGGCCCGCCGGGAGCTTCGCGCGTTCCGCGTTCGCTACCCCCGCGTCCGGGTCGTGATCGTCGACCGCGGCGGCCGGGTCATTGCGGAGTCGCCGTGAAGATCGTCGGCGTGGGCTGCGGCCCGGGGATGATGACCGCGGAGGCGGTCGCGGTCCTCCGGGGGGCTGCTCTCATCTACGGCTCGTCCCGGGCAATCGCACTTGCCCGGGACGCTCTCCCGCCGGGGTGCGAGGTCCACGAGATCGCGGACTACCGAAACCTCCGGTCCCTCCCAGACCATGCGGTCGTCCTCTCGACAGGCGACCCGATGCTTGCAGGCCTCGGCTATCTCCCGGGCGACGTGGTCCCGGGAATATCCTCTCTCCAGGTCGCCTTCGCCCGCCTGAAGATCCCGCTCGCGCGGGCGGCGGTCGTCGCGGCCCACGGGAAAGACCATGCCCGCGCCGTGGCCGGGGCGCGGGAGGAGGTCCTTTTGGGCCGGGTGGTCTTCCTCATCGCCGACCCGGCCTTCGACGTTAAGGCGCTCGCGGCCGCCCTCCCGCCGGGGACCCGTCTTGCTGTCTGCGAGGATCTCGGCTACCCGGCAGAAAGGATCGTCGTCGGGACGGGGGCAGAGCCCCCGGCCCCCCGCGGGGACCTTTTTGTGGTGGTGGCGGGGGAGTTTTAGAGCGGTTGCCGGCATTGTTGCCTATGGCACGGGAGCCCTGAGATTCCTCACGACACACCGATCCGCCTCCCCCTTCCAGAACTCGTAGCCCGATCGGAGGAGGTCGAGGAAGATGGCCTGGTACGCCCCCCGCTCACACAGTTCGAGGTGGTAACGGTGCACCGTCGATTTCGTCCCGTACTGTGCCGGTACGTCGCTCCAGGTGCACCCGGTGGAGAGGACATACAGAACCCCGTTGAAGAGGTGCCGGGGATCCCGGCGCGGCCGGCCGACGTGGGGTTTCTTGGGCGGGAGGTGTCTTTGGACGATCTCCCAGGTGTCGTCGTCGATCTCCCGGAATGTCATGCGAACCCGCCATATCCTCGAGAGTTCTTATACTTGTGGGATGCCCCCACCCCGGGCGTTTTGCGTTCTCGAAAGACCGCGTATCCGGGTGCTATCGCTCTTTGGGAGCGTGCGGGTCATAGTTCGTGACGATGATCTCGTAGATCTCGCCCCGCCCGGTCCCGTCGCAGTTGATCATCCTCCGCGCCGGAACCCGGTCGATGTGGTATCCGGCATAGAGGTCGTCAAAGAACTCGTCGTCCGGGTCGACGTTCTTCGGGTCCGAGTTGCTCAGCATCAGCCTGGCCCCCCGGGCGTTGCATCGCGCGTAATATGCCGCGAGGCGCCTCTGCTCCTCGTCGGTAAACCCCTCTTTTGCATACTGCGTGAACGACGATGTCCGGTTCAGGGGCCGGTAAGGGGGATCGAAATAGACGAAGGTTTCTTCCGATATATAGGGTTCCGACTGCATGAAGTCGCCGAGGTGGATGGTGGTGTTCCGGAGCAGTTCGGCGTCGGCCCGGAGCACGTCTTCATGCAGGATCGTCGGGTTTTGGTACCTGCCGAACGGAACGTTGAATCCGCCCCGGGAGTTGACCCGGTAGAGGCCGTTGAAACACGTCCTGTTGAGGAAGATGAACTGGCCCGCCCGCTCTATCCAGTCCTCGCCGTACTGCCTGAAGTTGACGGCTCCTTTCGTGCGGTTGAACGTATCCCGCATGGCGTAATAGAAATCCTTCCGCCCGGCGTCGCTCTTTGAGAGATAACCGTCCGAGATTCCGGCAAGGTAGTCGATGAGGCCGCGAACGTCGTTCTTCACCACGCTGTAGGCAAGGACCAGTTCCTCGTTGATGTCGAATATGTGGCACTCCTTAAACCTGAAGATGCTGTTGAAATGAAAGTAGACCGCCCCGCCGCCCATGAACGGTTCGACAAAGATCGGGAGGGTTCCCTCGTGGAGCCCCTGAGGGACTCTCCTGGTGAACGCATCGAGCAGTTGCGCCTTTCCGCCTGCCCACTTGAGGAACGGCCGCGCGGTTGGTGTTGCCATCGGTCTCTGTCATCCGGCGTGATACCTGTAAAACGTTGTTTTCGAAACGTTTTAGCGTTGCCGGTCTCCTGCGGCGACGTTAATGAGTATTTCTTGCTCCGGACCTTTGCCGGTCCGGTTCCGGGAGCCCGCCCCCTTCCGGTGCTCCGCCGGCACCGCTACCACCCCGGCGCCCTTCCGGGACAGTTGCCGCGGGACCCGTTCCTCCCGCGCCAGTGTCATCGCCGCTCTCCCCGTTCTTCAGCCCTGACCCCCTGTTTCTTCAGCATCTTCTCGATGGACCACCGTCCCCGGCCGAGTTCCCCTGCCAGCATATCGACGACCTTCTTCTTTGTCGCCCCGGACCCGGTAAGCCGGGTGAACCGGGAGACCAGAACCTCAATGTCATCCTCCGTCCAGGGCCGGCCCCGGTTCTTCGGTCCCGCGGCCAGCGGGGTCCTTAACGACGGCAGCAGGTATCCCTGCCTGATACCCCGCAACTCTTCGACTTTCAGATCGAAGACAGGTTCCGACAACTCAAACCCGGTCGCCCGGCGATTGAGGCCGACGGCCACCCTGGCGGTCGAGAACCCGCCAAGAAACATATCGCAGACGAGGTCACCCTCGTTGCTGCTGTACTGCAGCATCTTTATGAGCAGCTCTGTCGGCAGTTCGTTCTTGTTCTTCACCCTTCCGGGTTTGTACTCACGGTTGATGACCCAGACGTCTTCACGGTCGCGGTAGTTGGGCGATCCGTTATCCGGCCCCTTCTCTCCGGTCCCGTACCTTGACTCAAGGTTGAACGTCCTCTCGCCGCCCGGCTTTTCATAGAAGAGGATGTGGTAGTGGGAGGAGACGTACTTCCGGCTGGTGTAGACGCCGAAGTTGTACTTCCATATGATATGGTTGACCTCGCGAAGCTCCGTCTGCCGGAGGGCGTGGAGTATGTGGTAGAGGTTCGTGTACCCCGATACAATGTAGATCGACCCGCCGGGACGGAGGATCCGTTCGGCCTCCCGGATCCACCGCTGGCTGAACTCCCCGTATCTGGCTGCGGGAACCTCGACGTAGCCCTCGACGACGAACGTCTCGTCACGGTTGTAGTGCTGGTGCAACCGGTCGCCGTTGATGCCGTACGGGGGATCGGTGACGATCAGGTCGATCGCGCCGTCCGGGATATGCTCCCGTGCCCCGCAGGTGCAGTCGCCGTTGTAGAAGATGTTGCCGTTGATCTCCTCAGACCTCATACGTATCTCCATCCGGGTCCTGCAGCGGGACAACTGCAGGACTGCAACCTGTACCACATGGGTCGCGTGACAATAAGATTGTGACTTCTCCGGTTTCACGGCCGGTGCATGCACCGGCCGCGAGGTCCCGGGGCCCGGAGCGGCCGGCCGGGTGCGGGGGACGGGCCGGACGATCCCCGCCTGCTCAACCACGCTTCCGGCGGGAGCGGCCGGCGAAGAAGAGGCGCCGGCCCGGCAGGCACCGTTGCGGCCGGTGGACCCGGCCCCCTCACCCGCTGGAGGTAGTATTAATACAATTCGGGTGAATCCCAATTAAGAATAAAACGCCCCGGGATGTCAGATGACGGCAGGTTCCGATGTGACACAGACTTCGTCCCGCGCCGGATCGGGAGAGGGCGAGCAGGAGACCCCAGGGACGGGGGAGCGGCCGGCCCATGAGTGCATGGCCGCGATCCTGGCCGAGAACGAGGCGCTCCGGCGGGAGAACGCTCTTCTGCAGTCCTTAAAAGGTGCCCTGGAGGAGAGTGAAACGCGGTACCGGCGGCTCTTTGAGGATGACCTTACCGGGGATTTTGTCACCGCCCTGGATGGCCGGATACTCGCCTGCAACCCGGCATTTGTCAGGATATTCGGGTTTTCCTCGGTAGAAGAGGCGCTGGGCACCAATATTGGGGACCTCTACGAAGACCCCGGGGACCGGGACCACCTCCTCGCGCAGCTCCGGAGGGGTGGGAAGGTGGAGAACGAGGGCAGGACGCGAAAGCGCCGGGACGGCACCCGGATTCATGTCGTCGAGAACGTGGTCGGGCGTTTCGGTGCGGACGGCGAACTTATCGAGACCCAGGGCTACATCTACGACGACTCGGAGCGCAAACGGGCGGAAGATGCCCTCCGGGAGAGCGAGGAGTGGTACCGGCAGGCGCTCGATAACCCGCTCGCCGCGTATGCCTTCTGCGAGATCATCACCGATGACACCGGAAAACCTGTCGATGTGGTCTATTTAAAGGTTAACAGGACGTTTGAAGAGTTTACGGGGCTTGTGCGCGACGGAGCCCTGAACCGGCGGGTGACCGAGGTCTTCGCCCCGGAAGAGGTCAGCGATCTCATCGCGATCTACGGGAACGTGGCATTGACAGGTGAACCGGCGACTTTTCAGTACCAGCTGCCTTCCCTCTCGAGATGGTACGAAGTCACTGCGTTCTCGTCACAACGGGGATATGTCACCGCATTCTTCACCGACATCACGGGGCGTAAGCTGGCTGAGGAAGCTCTCCAGGAGAGCGAGGAGCGGTTCCGGGCGGTCCTGGAGAACTCCCTGGATGCGGCTTACCGGCGCAACCTGCAGGCCGACCGCTACGATTACATGAGCCCGGCGATCGAGGAGATTCTCGGCTTTACGCCGGAGGAGATGAGTGCTATGAACCATGACGAGGTCATGGACCGCATTCATCCCGATGACCGCCCGCAGGTTGAAGCGGAGCTTACCGCCGCTGCCGCCTCGGGCAGGGGGCTCCTTGTTTATCGGTTCCTGGCAAAAGACAGTAGGTACCGCTGGCTCGAGGACCACCTCACGGTGATTGCTGACCCGGCCGGCCGGCCGCTCTTCCGCGGCGGCATCGTCCGTGACATCACCGAGCGCAGGCGGACGGAGGAGGCGATCCGGCGCCACACCGGGGAGCTTGCCAGGATTCACCGGGATCTTGAGTCTGCTCACCGGGAGGCGAACCTCTACCTCGATATACTGACTCACGATATGGGGAACACCGAGAATGTCTCGAACCTCTATGTCGAACTGCTCGCCGATTCCGTGGAGGGGGAGGCTGCCGTGTGCGTGGCGAACCTGAAGCGGAGCATAGCAAAGAGCATCGAGATCCTCGGGATGGTCTCGAAGATCCGGCGGATCCACGCGGGACCGCCCGATCTCCGGCCAACCGACCTTGATGCGGTCATCAGGGCGGAGGTTGCCCACTTCCCTGATATCCCCATCAGGTACGAGGGCGTTCCCCGGCAGGTCCTTGCGGACGGCCTCCTCTGTGAGGTCTTCACGAACCTGATCGGCAACGCCGTAAAACACGGGGGTCCCGGTGTCGCCGTGACCATTCGTGTCGGGGGAGAGGAGAAAGATTTTCTCCGGGTGACGGTTGCAGATACCGGCCGTGGGGTCCCGGACGACCGGAAAGAGGAGATCTTCCACCGCTACGAGAGGAAGCAGCGGGGGGTGGGCGAGGGGCTCGGGCTCTACCTGGTCAGGATTCTCATCGACCGTTACGGCGGCAGGATCTGGGTCGAGGACCGCATACCGGGCTATCCCGGGGAGGGAGCGGCGTTCTCCTTCCTGCTCCGGGAGGCGGACGGCGTGCCGGAGCGGCCCGGGGAAGAGGGAAGAGCCGGTGCGTGAGGGGGCTCGCGGCCCCGTCGTGTTCTCTGTTTCCGTGCGACACCCGGCAGGTTGCGCCGTTGGTGCCGGTCCCTGCGATTGGGAAGCCGCCGGGGCCGGGCCCGGTGGAGCGGACAGTCCCGTTTTCGTGCAGGAGTCCGGTCCTGAAGCCCTCACGTCACCCGGTTTCGCCCGCACCGTCGTGGAGTCGACCGGCCGGCAGCGGTTCCACGGTGGAGAATGTTGTGAATGCTCCGTTGTGGTCCTCCTCCGGGAACTCGTCGCGATGCTTCTCCCGGCCGGTCGGACGGCCGAATATTCCGGTATCGCACCGGCAGTCGATCTCCGGGGCCGGATAAGAGCGGCATGTTTATATCGGCTCGCACAAGATGGATGTCTGCGCACAGGAAGGTGGGCTTTGTCCGGTTTAGCGTTCTTATCCTCGTTCAAACCACCCACAGGCGGCACCCTGCGTAGATCCAGCCTCCTCCGGTAATGCGCTATGGAGATTGTTTCATGATTTCAGAGCGAGCGATAGTTTCGATGGCCGTCGCCGCGGCCCTCCTGGCTGCGTTGATCGTTGCACCGGCCGCGGCGGCGCGGACGATCAGCACTACCGGCACCAATGTCTTCGTGGGCGAAGAGGATCTGAACTTTACTGGTGCTTTTACTGGCACCACCCAATTCGTTCATTACACCGGCGAGGTGGGGAAGAGCTCGATCGATAAGGTCATCCTGGTGACCGGCGGCACCGTCGGTGAACTTACCAGAGGCATACCGGCCGGAACTTACTATGATCCTGGCAACATCGCCCTTTACGTCAACGTCCAGAACCCTGAAGCGACGCTTGACGTAATGCTGAGCTCGTCCCCGAAGGACTCCGTGAACGGTAAGTCCATCAGCCGGGACACGTCGCTGAACTTCAAGTTTTACAGCAACGTGGACACGGGCGCCACGGCAAACGTGGAGCTCACTCTGCCCGGTGGCGGTGTGGTGAGAACGTACGACGGCAAATCTCTGTCGTTTAATGCCAATGGGCAGCTCCAGTACCTGTCCAACGTCCTCTTCGGGCAGAATGCCGAGGCCGGGACCTACACCGCTGTCGCGAAATGGGACCGGAGCACTGACTTCTACGGCAAGGGCTTTGACTCCAGGGCCGTGACGTTTGAAGTCGTTACGAGGACGCTTGCCATCTCGGCCAACAAGGACACGGTCGTCCGCGGCAACAGTTTCACCGTGACGGTCGCCGGGGAGGCAAGAAAGGACTACCGTCTCTCCGTCAGGGAGATCGGCGGCGTTGCCCCGGGGGCATACCCGGTGATTGCGCCAGGCCAGACTGCGGTCAATTACGCTGTCCCTGGTGAGAACGACACGTACAGAACAGTTAGGACCAACGCCGGCGGCACCGCGACCGTCCAGTTCAACACCAGCCAGAGCACCGGCGAATGGCGGTTCATGATCCGTGTCGAGGATCCGGCAGCCCCGGAGATCTACGACGAGGCCAGGGTGCGGGTCGAGCGGGGTGCGGTCACCATCGCCCTCTCCGGCACCGGCACCTACGCCATCGGCGAGGTGATCATCCTCTCCGGGACCTGTAGCGACAGCAACACCGTCTACCTCTTCCTGACCGGTCCGAACATTGACAGCAACGGCCTCAGGTTCGAAGACATCAACACGGGAGTTATCGGCGCAAGGGTTCAAACCGGCAATGAGAGCACCTTCACCCGGGTAGCCGTCGAGGCCGACGACACCTGGACCTACCGGTGGGATACCTCCCGCGTCAAGAATCCTCTTGACGCCGGCGGCTACACGATCTATGCCGTCTCGGCGCCCCGCGGCAAGGACTCTCTCAGCGGTGTTCCCTACAACACGGCTTCCTTCAACCTGAGGGCTCCCTCCCTCACGGCAACCGTGAGCGGCGCCACCCTGGCAAAGGGGGACGGCCTGACGATCGCCGGGACCGCAACAGGCAACCCGGCCAACGTTTGCGTCTGGATCTTCGGTGAGAACTACCGTAAACTTCAGCAACTCATCCCTATCGGGCCCGATGGCGCATTCGAGTACAGGCTTGCGCCCGTCGATACTGCGAACCTGCTCTCCGGCCAGTATTCCATCGTCATCCAGCACCCGGCCGACGGTGTATTTGACGTCTGGGCTTCCGGCACCCTGCTTACGGGCAACGGCATAACGCCGGTCGACCTCGCCACCCTGCAGGCTGCCGAGGCGGCGAACGCGCTGATCACCGCCCTCGACTCCCCGAACATCGATGATATCTATGCAAAATTCACCGTTGTCGTCGAGGAGCCCTACGTCCGGATCGACCCGATCGGCAACCAGACCGCGGGCAGTGCGTTTACGATCTCCGGCACCACGAACCTCGCGGTCGGCGATGCGCTCGCGGTCCAGGTGGTTCCCGCTGTGTTCGATCCGGGCAACAGTGCAGGCGTCGCCGGTGTTGCGATCGTCCGGAAGGGTGACGGGGCGAACATCTGGTCCTTCGAGGTCGGCGCGACCGATCTTGGGCCCGACCGCTACGAAGTCGCGGTTGAGTCGTTCGAGACCGGTGCGTCCCGGACCGCGGCCTTCAACGTGCTCGAGGGGCACGAATCTCCGCCCTCCGGCCCGGCGCTCACCCTCGCCCCCGGCTGGAACTTCGTCTCCATCCCCCGGCCGCTCGCGGCCGGCAACGACACCGCGGCGATCTTTGCCGGTGTCAAGACCGACAACCGCTCGATCCTCCGCTATGATACGGCCGCAGGGGACTGGACGGCGCTCGATAAGGAGGACCGGATCGGCCCTCTCGAAGGGATCTGGCTCTACTCGACCGGGCCTGCGGCGGTCCCCCTGAACTTCTCGACCGCCCTCCCGGTTCCGCCGGCCGAACGTGCTCTCCTCACGGGCTGGAACGCCGTCGGGGTCACCGGCACGGCCCCGGCGACGGCACGGGACGCCCTCCTCTCGGTCAAAACACAGTGGACGACCCTGATCGGGTTTGACGCCGGGACGCAGGCCTTCGAAACCGGGATCGTCAACGGCGGGAGCAAAGACTACGTAGATAGCAGGTTGGTTTACCAGGGCAAGGGCTACTGGCTCCATATGACGGGACCGGGCACGCTCTGTGCCGTCGGAGCGTGATGCGGGTGAGACGGGCCGCCTGGTTCTGCATTCTCCTTCTCCTTATCGGGATGGCGTCCGCCGTCCCCCTCCTTCCTGCGGAGTTCCGGGGCTCGGTCATCATCGATGGGAGTCCCGCCCCGGCCGGGACCGTCATCACCGCCCGGATCGACGGCCGCGATTGCGGGTCGCTCACCCTTGAGAGCGCCGGGGTCTACGGCGGGGACGCCACGTTTGATAAGCGCCTGCTCGTCTGCGGCAGGGATGATGACGCCGGGAAGACGATCGCGTTCTTCGTCGACGGCGCGAGAGCCGCCGGGACGGCGGTCTATACGCCCGGCACTTCCGTCCGCCTCGATCTCGCGGTCACGTCGGGAGCAGGCTTCTCGGCGGACGTGACGGCCGGGCCGGCGCCGCTCACCGTCCGGTTCACCGACGAGAGCACCGGTGATCCGAAGTTGTGGTCATGGACGTTTGGGGACGGCGGGACCTCCGCGGAGCAGAACCCGGTGCATACCTACGGCGTGCCGGGCACCTACACCGTGAACCTCACGGTCGATAACTCCGCCACGCTCTCCCGGCCCGGTTATATCACCGTCACGGCCCCGAAGGGCGACTTCAACGGGAACGGTGAGGTCGATATCGGCGACGTCTCGAAGGTGGCCTACATGGTCGTCGGGAAAGAGCCAGCAGATCTTGCCGCCGACTTC
>Ga0208462_1000051_pt1 | contig 157101 bp, 146 predicted proteins | sample AD_SCU001_MetaG_FD_184452 | JGI IMG/M metagenome (GOLD analysis project Ga0208462, IMG submission 184452) | Active sludge microbial communities of municipal wastewater-treating anaerobic digesters from China - AD_SCU001_MetaG (SPAdes) (version 2) | ecosystem: Engineered > Bioreactor >...
TCTCTATCACACTCATTGGCAACCGTTCTCCCGGCGCGGTTAAAGGTGTAAACAGCGCCAAGTGTATGTGATAGGTTTAGGGTCCAGTCTCGAAGGAGTTCAAGGGTTCGAATCCCTTCCCCCGCATTACTGCCCTGAGAAATGCCAGAGACGGATTGAGAACCAGGTCCGTAGGGGAAAGGCGTGATCTTCAAATAGTATGAGGAAGATTTGGTCGAAGCGGGGCTCGGCCTTGAGGAGAAAGAGATTCCGGCTACCATTGAAGAGGATCACCTGCTCGTCATCGGGTCCCCTGGAGATATTACCGTCCGGATCTTCAAGGACGTCCAGGAGTACCGTGTAGAGATCCCCGACGATGTTGTCAAACGGGTTCAATTCGAGGATTCTACCTACGAACACCCGCTCCCTGCTTATATCGAGATTTCAGAAGGAAAGATCGGTCTCATCTTCCCCTGACCTTTTTTACATCCGGTTCCCGGCCGCGCCTTCCTCCGCGCGCTCTCACTCCTGTGCCGCTCCACCTCACGCGGAGCAGCGTGACAGGTGGGGTGTAGCCCATCCATAGTGCGCCGAGGTTCGAGCCGGTCATGGTCGCCAGAGTGCCCGGGCAGTAGGAGAGTGTTTGGTCTGCTGATGGGAGGCCCCGGGCTTCTCCCTGATGGCGAACTCACCCGGGTTCTCAGGTGTTGCTTCAGTAACGCCAGGTCTCGTGGCTTAGTGGTGCCTGATTGAGCACATCCCGATAGTGTCGCCACTGTGGCATGAACTGATCCATCAGTTCCCTGAACAGGTCGGTGTGATTTCGCTCCAGCAAATGGACCATCTCGTGGACGACAACGTATTCGAGGCACTGAACCGGTTTCTTCGCAAGTTCCAGATTCAGCCAGATCCGCCGGGCCTCGATGTTGCAACTGCCCCACCGGGTCTTCATCTTTTTAACTCCCCATTCGTCGACCGTTATCCCGAGCGTCTCCTGCCACTTCGTGATCAGCGGCGGGATCAGGGCTTTGAGCTCCTTCCGATACCACCTGAGCATGACCTGTTCGCGCCTCTCGGCATCGCTTCCCGCCGGAACATACAGGTCGATCCTTGCCTTATTGCGCACCTCAATCCACGACGGGCCTGCATGCTCGATGACGTTTAACAGGTAGCGTTTACCGAGGTAGTAGTGCGTCTCGCGGTAGGTGTACTCTCGCGGACTCTGGCGTTCCTGGGCCCTGAATCGGGTCTGCTGCCGTTTGATCCACGGTAATTTTGTGATCACCGCCAGCCGCACCGCTTCATCATCCACGCGTAACGGCGCTGCTACCCGGACCCGGCCTTCGGGAGGGTACACCCCGAGATGCAGGTTCTTGATGTCCTTTCGGACCACATCGACCTGTACTCCGCTCACGGAGATCCGGTGCATTCAGGCATACTCCTGCTGGTTTTTGATCAGTTCAAGGATCTTGTCGAGTTTCTCGTCGTCCTGGACGACCTTCTTGATGGCAATACGGACCATCTTCGTCTTAATGGGGTTGTGCGTCCAGTCGTCCTGTTTGGTCGAGGTTACCGCTTCATGGACCGCGAGCGCAATCGCTTCATCCTCGCCGAGGTTGTCGTAGAGAGCCTGTTTTGCGGGACTGTCCAGGGTCCTGGGGTATCGTGCGCCGTCGCCGGGGCGCTTGATCTGCTTTGTCAGTTCGACGATCTTTTTGAGGTATTCCTGGTACCCGAGTGCCTGCGCCCGGCGTTCTATGATCAGCGCGTCCAGCAGTTCGGACATCTTCTCATAGTATTTCGGGTTGATTGGTGTCTCGTCGATGATCAGCTTGCGGACGTTGTTCTCGATGGTCTCCGCAACCGCTTCGCGATCACGCTGTATGCCCGCCGGGAGCGTCTCCACGGCATCGGCACCACGTTCAAGGAGGAGCTGGACCAGCGGCATATCATCGAATGCCGATATCTTCACGCTCTCTTCGGCCCGGATGTAGGTGTCGAGGAGATGCCGCATGGCCGGCTCGTAGAGTTTCAGGTCGATGTAGTCACCGCTTGCCCACATGACCTCTTTGCGGACATTGTCGTAGTGGGTGACCTCGGCCTGGATCTCTGCGGCCTCGGCGTCGGTGTATCCGGCATCGTGCATCTCGTTCGCCAGGCCGGCATACGCCCTGAGGAGGGCGGCGGTCAGTTTGTAGAGAGCAAGACGCTTGCGCTCGTTCTCCTTGAGCGCCTCGGGATCGGCGGTATCGGCCGCACAGAAGAAATGCTGATACGCAAGGGTGTCCCGGGGAGGAACGACTGGCTCGCATAACGTCCTGATCGCCTCAAGGGCGTCGCCGAGCCGCTCGCGCCCTTTTTCCAGGCGGTCTTTCAACAACCCGGAGACGTCCTCTCTGTCGAAGCCGCCGAAGGCTTCGCCGGTGTAATCCTTGAGCGACTTCTCAAGCGACCGGAAGAGGTCTTTGTAGTCGATGATGTAGCCGTACTCCTTGTCCTCGCCGTCGAGGCGGTTCACGCGGCAGATTGCCTGGAAGAGGCCGTGGTCGCGCATCTGCTTGTCGATGTAGAGGTAGGTCGCCGGCGGAGCGTCAAAGCCCGTCAACAGTTTATCGACGACGATCAGGAGTTTCATCTGTCCGGGCTCGTTGATGAACCGCTTCTTCACCTCTTTCTCGAACTGCTCGACCTTGTACATCGCCGTGTCCTCCGGTTCGTCGAAGTGTTCGGCGAGCATCTTGCGGTAGATGTCGTACTGCCGCAGCCTCTCGGTCAACCCCTCGCCGGTCTCCTCGCCCTTGATGTCTGCAGGCGACGGTGTGTAGGAGGTGATGATCGCACATCTGCCTGCAAGGTCGGTCTTCTGGAACATCTCGAAGAACCGGCAGGCCGAGTAGATGCTGCTGGTGACGAGGAGCGCGTTCCCGCGGCCGCTTCTGAGCCGGTCGCGCAGTTCCATATCGAGCAGGATATCAGCGACGATCTTCTTCAGGCGATCCTGTGCGCTGAGCACTTTCTGCATGGTTCCCCAGCGCTTCTTGAGCTCGGCTCTCGCGGCGTCGGTCAGACCCCGGGTCTTGATCTCAAACCACTGGTCGATCTTCTCCTGCGAGGTGATGCTCTGGTCGATGTCGCGGGCTTCGTACTGGAGGTCCAGGACGACGCCGTCACGCACGGCCTCGTCGTACTTGTAGGTGTGGATGTAGGGGCCGAAGACCTCGATGCTCTTCTGCTTGTCCTGTTTGAGCAGCGGGGTGCCGGTAAACCCGATCAGCATCGCCCGGGGGAGGAGCGCCTTCATCGCCTGGTGCAGTTTGCCGGACTGGGTGCGGTGGCATTCGTCGACGAAGACGAAGAACTCGCCTTTGGGGGAGAATCCTTTCGGCAGGTGGCTTTTGATCTCTTCGATGTACGTCTGGAGGTCGGTATCGCTGAGGTCGTCGCCGCGGCCGAACTTGTGGATCAGCGAGCAGACCAGCCAGTCGGTGTCGGTGTTGAGGACGCGGACGAGGTCGGCGCCGCTTTTGGTGCGGTAGATACCTTCGCTGACGCCGAGGAAGACCTTCTCGATCTGGTCGTCGAGTTCGGTGCGGTCGGTGACGAGCAGGACGCGGGCGCCCGGCACGTGTTCGCGGATCCACTTGGCGAGCCAGACCATGATCAGGCTCTTCCCGCTGCCCTGCGTGTGCCAGATGATCCCGCCCTCGCGCCGCTTCACGCGCTCCTGTGCCGCTTTGACCCCGAAATACTGGTTGTGGCGGCAGGTCTTCTTGATCCCGCGATCGAAGACGACGAAGTCGTGGACGATCTCAAGCAGGCGTTCTTTCCGGCAGAGCTGGTCGAGTTCGGTGAGGAGCGGGTTTTCTCCGGCGGCGGGCGGAGCATCTGCCTCTTTCCAGCGCAGGTAGTACTTCTCCGGCGTCTCGATCACGCCGTAGCGGAGCCCTTCGGTCTCGTTCCCGGCCATCACGAGTTGCACGGTGGCGAAGAAGGGGCGGATGAAGACTTTCTTCTGGTTGTCGAGGTTCTGGCGGATGCCCTCGGATACCGAGACGATCGACCGTTTCAGTTCGAGCACGCCGAGAGCGATGCCGTTGACGTAGAGCACGATATCCGGCCGCTTGCTGTTCTCGCCGGCGATGGTGACCTCCTCGGCGATGGCGAAGTTGTTGTTCTGGGGCTTCTCCCAGTCGATGAGCCAGACGGTAACGTGCTGTTCGCCGATCTCGGGCCGGACCTTCACCCCGTAGCGGAGCAGCCCGTAGACCTCGCGGTTGGCGTCGTAGAGGGTCTTGCTGCCGCTGACGGCTCTGGCTTTGCCGAGTTCATAGAGCACTTTGCCGATGATCTGGTTACTATGGCCCCGGCGCGTGAGCCATGCGGCGAGCAGCGCCTCCTCGACGTTGCTGTTTCCCTCGCGGTACTCCCGGTTGCCGAGGTAGCGATACTTGAGGGTGCCCTGGAAGTAGGCGACAACCCGCACCTGCGTGAGGCGCTCACGCTCGCCGACCGTGCTCATCTTCGCCTCCGATAATCTCCCAACGGCCGCCTTTCGTTGGACCCACCCGTCTGAGCCGGCCAGCCTCTCTCAATCGCCGGATCTGCCATTCAATCCCTTTCGGCGTGATGCCGATCCGCTCTGCGAGTTCGTTCATGGTGATGGTTGGGTCGGTTGCGATCAGAGCCAGGACTTTGTCCCTAGTTTCTTCCCTAGTTTCTTCCCTGGTTTCTTCCCTAGTTTCTTCCCTAGTTTCTTCCCTAGTTTCTTCCCTAGTTTCTTCCCTAGTTTCTTCCCTGGTTTCTTCCCTGGTTTCTTCCCTGGTTTCTTCCCTGGTTTCTTCCCTGGTTTCTTCCCTGGTTTCTTCCCTGGTTTCTTCCCTGGTTTCTTCCCTGGTTTCTTCCCTGGTTTCGCCGACACCTCTATCCCGGACCCGGAGGACTCTCGCCTCCAGCGACTCTGGCTGTGACTCTGGCTGTGACTCTGGCTGTGACTCTGGCTGTGACTCTGGCTGTGGTGCCTGGCCGGGAGCCAGAGTCCGGCGGATGATCGTCTGGAACCCGTCGCTGACGGCGAACTTCGGGTCCGGAAGACCGGCCCCGGTGCAGTGCCGGATCATGCCGCTGCCTCCGGTGGTTCGACGAGGCGGATGCGCCCGGTGAGGAGCTGCTGCATCATGCCCTGCTTGATCTGTTTTATCTTATCCCGGCGGCGTTCAAGGGCGGCGAGCTCGGCGTCCATGTCGGAGAGGACGGTGGCGATGGCGCGTTGTTCGGGAAGTGGGGGCAAGCAAACCTCAAAGTTTTTCATCACGTTCCAGTCTGCACGTGGCATATGTGTCCCGTAGGATATGCTCGCTGCTTCGACGAACCGATCACTCTGGACGATTGAATACAAAAACCCACTATCAGCCTGGCTTGCATCGACCATCAGAGGCCATATCTCAGTTGTACAGATGCCATCCCTATCGGCGTGCCAGAATTTGCGAAGGTACGAACGGAGCCGTCCGAACAGGACATCCCCGTTAAAAAAGCGGTACTTTGACGACGTTGAATTTCGTGCTGTGGAGACCTCCAGAAGCCGTCCACTGCCTTGCCCGATATGCTCAAGTTCCACACATAACGTGTCTGGATCCACATTTGATGGCAAGGTCTTCTGATTTCGAATTGACGCGACTTCCCCCAGCCGCTTTGTCTCCCACTCCCCTGCAAACCCCGGCAGCCTCTTCTTCCCCGTGAGGAGCTGCTGCATGGCGGCCTGCTTGATAGCCCGCTTCTTTTCGATCAGCGCATCCAGCGCCCCGATGAGCCCGTCCGCATCGGAGAGGGCGGCGGCGATGGCGCGTTGTTCGATAACAGTTGGAGGTAACGGGATCCGTTGATCAAGAATGTCCGACCGGGAGAGGCCGGGGATAAGACCTGTTGATGCAGCCTTGATCTGATTGGCGTTCTGCAAGAGGGAATAATAGAGAAATTTGGAGTTCCATTGCTTGACACGGATAGCCATCAGCTGCCTGCTAATGCAGTAAGAAGCGTCAGCCTCTATTAGACTTCCAGAGCCTGATCCTTTTACGGTGACAAGTATGTCCCCTTTATGACAGAGGGTTGTTGGATGAGTCGTGAACTTTGTTTGTTGAATGTGACCCTCGGGGAAATCTGCCGGTCCGGTGAGATAAGGTACACCGTCACCGTGCGTATTGCAGTGGCGTGCGAGAACATGATGCCCAGAGAGAAGTGATATGTCTTCGCACAGGGGTATTGCTTCCCAATCCTCCGGAATCACCCCCACATCCGTCTGCTTATACCCCGGTGGCACTTCCTCCCGGATCACCCGCGAATCAATCATTCCCTCTCTCCCAAATGCACGTCGTGAGCTCCTGCCCATGCTCAATTGTTCTACGTATGGGGAAAGCAGAGACCATATCAGGCATCCTCTCTGCCGCCTTCAGCCTCGTAGCTAAAGAGAACGTATTTGGGAGGGTTATTTACACCCACCCTCTTCGTATGAACCTTGATTGTAACAGGTTGATTGAGATGGCCGTTGATGGAGCCCGCATCCTCAATTGCGGCACCAACTTTACCTGTGATGATCTCGGCTGAATCTGTGATATGGAACTCAAACGTCCGCCTGTTCGGGAGGACCCCGAGAAATTGCCCTCTCAGTTCCATATCCTCCTCGCGAATATTGTCCTCGCTGAGGCGGCTTGCACTACAAGCGACCTGGCCCACATCGGAGAATCTGAACGTCTCACCCCTGGACTCCAAAGCACACACGGCTTCCTGGCTTGAGAGGGTGTTGAGAAAATCACGAAGTGCTTTCAGCGCCCGCGGATCGGCTTCGGATACCGCCTCACTTAGCTCTTCGTCGGTCCCAACCGATGCCTTGAGGATCGCCATTGTTTTATCTACCGCTAATTCGAGAAGAGATTTATCTTGAGTGAGGGTGTAACAACGGGATGTTTCTTCCAGGACGAACCCGAACGACCCCGTTGCCGTTCCGGTGATCAGCATCTGATACTCTTCACGCTTTGGAATAACCCCACGCGATCCCAGCGGTTCACTCTGACTTGCTCCAATAGCGGCAACGGCGTCAGCAAATTCCCTGACGGCGGTGCCTCCAAAGTCGGCAAAAACGCCATGATTGCCGACGATGGGCTTTCCACGGAACGTAAGATTGATCCGAAAAGGTTTGTGAACACCCGTCTCTTGCGAGGCGAGCGCATCCTCTAATGCTTCCTTCCTGGCCTCAAGGCTCATCCGTTCAATGACACTCGATTTCGGCAACTGCGTGAGCATCTTCTCAAGGGTGGCGAGCTCCGAACGTATCTGGCGGTATTCCTGAGTCATCATAATGGGCCTCCCTCGTGTATCATTTCTCTAAGATTCGTTGTGGCTACCTGATCATCATTACTAGATAGATCAATCTGCAAAAAACCTTTCCAAAGTCCGTTGCGCCTGTGAGACCAGACGCTATACCAGTAAGCAGCCTGACTGACCAGTAACTCGGGATACTCGGTATTTAGACGCACGAAGTATGCATCGACATGGAAGTCATCTTTTGTTCTTCTGGGATCGAAGAGGTGCGGCGCTTGAGAGACAAGATCCTCCTCGTTGACCCCATCAGGAAGATAGTAAAACGTGACGAGATCGATATCATGGGGATCTCGCTCTTCGGTCTCTTCAATGTTTTCGAGGAAACTGCCGTCGATCCATTGGAAGCCATCGACAAGACCCACAGCGTGCAGAGCAGAGCGAAACGCCATGAATCCATCCAGGATAGCCCGGCGCGATCTTGTGGTCCCAAAGTGGAGGATACAATCGGTGAGAAAAACGGAGTACGGCGAACGATCGGCCGAGACCGGGTTATCTACATCGAATGGCGGTAGAACCCCATCGACATTCCACCGTGGTATAGCATCTCTATTCATTCTGTTCACCATTTCAGCCCCATCCTCTTTTGGTGCTCCTCGACCTTCGTCCAGAACACCTCTTGCGGAACGTGTGCCGTCGCTTCCGGTGCAGCCGACCTCCCCGTCATTTGTGCCACAGGCGGTGGCACAATTCCACCCCCGCCCAGCTCCGGATACTCGCGGAAGAAGGCGAGCATCCGCTTGATGTTCCGCTCCGAAAAGCCCTTTATCTCCGGCAGTTCGTTCTTCAGCGCCGAAGAAAGGCGCGGGATGACCGCAGCCCCCCATCCTTCGGCTCTCTGCCGCTCGTGAATGATCCGGCCAACCTCCCAGTAGAGCCGGACGAGCTCGGCATTGACCGCCAGGACCGCCCTGGTCCGTGCCGCGAGGATCCGCTCCTTCACGTCGACGAGCAGGGCGGCAAAATCGTCCGGGGCAACGTCCGCTCCGCCTCTCATCCCCACACCAGCCCCATCTTCCTCAGGTGCTCCTCGACCCTCTCACCAAACACCTCCACCTCCCGCTCCAACTCCGGCAGCGGGCGGGCATACCGCTCGTCGAGTTCCTTCACCCGCCCGGCAAGCCGCTGCGTCAGCCGCTGCACCTCGCCCTCGATGGCGGCCCGGATTGAGGCGAACCACTTATCCTCCACCACCAGCGTCCTGATCTCGTCCCCGGTGAGGGTCGCGTACCGGGCCAGCACCCGCTCATCGAAAGCGGCCTGTGCGTCCTTCACTGCTTTGCCTGCCCTGGACTCTGCCTCGATCAGCGCCATGACCTGCATGAGGGCATCGCGTTCCTCGGCAAACTCCGGGTTCCTCCCGATCTCCTTCGACCGGGCGTTCACCGCCGCTCTGGTGACGTTGCCCTTCTCGTTCATCGCATCCTCAAGCAGGCTCTCTTCCCCGGTATGCTCCTCGATGAACTCCTCAAGCTCGCGGGCGGCGGTCTCCTGCCGGGCCGCGAGATCGTCGATGGCCGCCTGCCCGGCGGCAAAGTAGCGGTTAATAATGAGACCCGGCGGGATCAGGTCCATCTTATACTTCCGGCGGCCGATGGTCAGGTCCGGCGTCTCCTTGATCTTCTTCGCCTTGTCCTCGATGATCCCGCGGGGCTTTGCCCCCTCGACCCACCCCTCCGCGGCGACGAGATCGACATCGTCCTGCATCACCCCGACCCAGTAGTCCATCAGGCACTGGTACGCATCATACTTGTCCAGCAGCGGCAGGTCGGCAAACCGCGCGAGCAGGTCCTCCGAGAGTGCCTGGATGATCACCCTGGGCTTTGCGCCGGCATCGAGACGTTTGAGATGCGGCTCGTGCGCCGCCCGCCACCCATCAAAGACGGCGGCGACGCGGCCGGAGTAGGCCACAAACTCCGGGTGGGCGAGGATGGTGGCCTTCACCTGCGCCGGCTCGACCCTCGGCTCCAGGTACCCGGGGCGGCCGTTCGACCTGAACAACGCATCCCGTAGCGTCGGGAAGACCGACCAGTAGGGCTGCAGGGCATCAACGTCCCGCACAGGGATGCCGCCGTTGAGGTGGGCGTCGAGGTCGTGGAGGTCCTCAGGCTCGCTTGAGTCGATATAGCGCGGGATGTTCAGGTTGTAGTCGTTCGCACCGCTCGCAATCTCCGAGACCGGAACCATGCGGGAGTAGCGGGGCACCTCGATCTGGTTGTTGAAGACATCCACGATCTTCCGGATATCCTGCGAGCGGAGCCGGTTCTTGTTTCCGTCCTTCTCAAACCCACGCGAAGCGTCGATCATGAAGATCCCGGTCCGGGCAGAGGCGTTCTCTTTATCGATGACGATGATACAGGCCGGGATACCCGTCCCGTAAAAGAGGTTCGGGGGCAGGCCGATGATCCCCGCAATAAGCCCGTGCCTGATGAGATTGCGGCGGATATCGGCCTCTTTATTGCCGCGGAAGAGCACCCCGTGCGGGAGGATGATCGCACCCTTTCCGGTGCTCTTGAGCGACGTGATCAGGTGGAGGAGAAACGCATAATCGCCGTTCTTCTCCGGCGGGACGCCGTACTCAAAGCGTTTAAACTCGTCGTTCACCAGGTCGAGGCCGTTCGTCCAGGCCTTGGAGGAGAAGGGAGGATTCGCGACCGCGAAGTCGAACTTCTTCAGGCTCCCGTCGGGGTTCTTGAAGTGCGGGTCGGCAAGTGTATTGCCGCGCCAGATCTCCGCGCCCGGGTGGCCGTGGAGGATCATATTCATCCGCGACAGTGCCCAGGTGGCGTTATCTATCTCCTGGCCGTAGATCGTGATCCCCCGCGGGGCTTCGTCGCTCGCCTTGAGGAGGAGGGACCCCGATCCGCTGGCAGGGTCGTAGAGTGTCTGATCCTGGCGCGTATCAGGATCGATACCGACCACCCTGGCAATGACCCGGGAGACCTCGGCAGGGGTGTAGAACTGCCCTTTGCTCTTACCCGATTCGGTGGCGAAATGCCGCATCAGGTACTCGTAGGCATCACCGAGCAGATCGTCGCCTTCGGCGCGGTTTGCCCGAAGGTCCAGACCTTCAAAGATCGCCACCAGTCTGGAGAGGCGGTCCTGCATCTCCTTCCCGCTCCCAAGCTTCGCCTCATCGTTGAAATCGGCCTGGTCGATGACCCCCTTAAGGCCGTTCGCCTCTGCGAGCTTGCCGATGATCTTGTTGATCTTGTCTCCGATCTCCTTGTCGCCCTTCAGCCTCACCATATCGTCGAAGCTTCCCCCTTCGGGCACCTCGATGATCATATCCTCCTTCCCCGCGTACCTATCGGAGATGTATTTCACGAACAGCAGCGTGAGAATATAGTCCTTGTACTGCGAGGCGTCCATGCCTCCGCGGAGCTCGTCGCAACTGCTCCAGAGCGAGCTGTAGAGATCGGATTTTTTGATTGCCATATCTCCTCCTCCTTATGTCTTCGGTTCCCGCCCGGTTATTTTCCCGCGGATTAAGGATGATCTGACTTCAGGTTATACGGATCTATTGACTTCTGCCACAACCAGAGTTAGATTCAATTCGAACTGTATGAATGTTAATACTTTGCACTGGAGCGGTGCCTGGTGCTCTATCACACTAATTATGCAGCACTTTGGGCTCGGCTTTGAGATCCGAAACCTTCTCCGTGCCGGTGGATTCGCCTGGTCTGATACCGCCCTGGATCGCGAGTGGGGGCCAATTCTGTTTGAGGCGATCCGAACGGTGGTATAATAGCGTGCGGTAGATTCGCCGGGTTCTTGTGATAGAAATTCACAACAACCCTGTATGGAGATACGCGCCGTCACCGGACACCCGGTGGTTCTCTCAATTATCGGATTCCTCCTAACCGCCGGCTGCGTCTCGGTTCCGCCGGCAGGGGACGATTAGACGCCTATGGCTGCTTACCCCCCCACCCCACACCAACAAGGCTTTTATCCCGCCGGGGAGCACCTCCCACTGTTGCATACGGACCCTGGCAACCCCGCGCACGGGCATAAACAACCCCAACCCTGCCGCATCAAAGACCACAGAACGGAGATGACACCATGAAGGTGCTTGTGAGAACCCCCGAAGGAGTTGAAGAAGTCAGGGAAGTCGATTCCGACGACATCATCCCCGGCGACCTCCTGGACGACGGCTCGGTCGTGCTCGACCTCTGGGACGAACTCTCGGACGACGACTACCTGGCAATCGGCCTGTACGACTGAGCACAACGGCACAGGGTGAGCCGGACCCTGCCCCCTCATCGCACCCCCGCCCGGCCGTTCCACTCCCGGACCGGCCGCGAGTAGCACACCTCACAGAGGTTCGCCTGCGTCTCCCGCGACCGATCACCGTCCTCCCGTTGTCGCAGATATCGCACCGGCCGGGCTCGACCTTCACCCGTTCGAACATCCGGTGGTCGAGGACGCCGGGGAGGGGCCGGACGCCGGTTGCACCCTGGTTGTACCCGGAGTTGCAAACAGGGTTGCAACCACCCTTGCAACCTCCATCCGGGGAAGGGTCATCGCCCCCCTCGTCCTCCAGCCAGACCGCGAGCCCTGCCACCCACTCCCGGGAGCGCCAGGCGTCGAACGGGAAGTGGAGCTCGTGCCACCGGACCGTCGTCCCGGTGGAGCTGTCAAGCACCGTCGCATCCACCACGCCGAGCGCCGGACACTTCTCGAGGAGCCCGCAGTAGGTCGTGCCCCTCGCGGTGTAGCCCTGCAGGACCCGCCGCGTCTGGTGGTACGACAGCCCGGTCGCCTGCCGCAGCATCCGGACCGTGAACGTCTCCCAGCCCATCCGGGCGATGGTGGCGAGCGCCGCCGCCTCGTTTCGGGCCATCGACTCCTGCCCGCCGCCCGGCCCCTCCCTCTCACGCTGCAGGAATCGCGTGGCACCCGACCGGGTCAAAGAGCGTCGCGGGGTTCCGGCGGTTCGCGGCGGCACCAGCACCATCTCCCCGGTTCGACCCGGAGCGGCGAACCTATACACCCGGTCCCGGCAGGAATGCAGAAAAACTACGAGAATTTCCGGCGACTACCCGGGAGCGCAAATATGGCGGCGTTCATCGCACCCCCTGATCCGGGTAGGATCGGCCGAGCGGAAACGCTCAACCCCCGAAACGGTCACCCGCAGCGCTTCCCCCTTCAGCCTTTCACGGAGAACCGGTACTCCCCCTCCGGGACGAAGATCTCGAACCGGGCGCCCTCTCCCTCAACGCCGGTCTCACGGATGGTGATGCCGGTGATCGCGAGGATCTCCCGGGTGAGAAACAGCCCAAGCCCGGTGTTCTTCCCAAACCCCTTCCGGAAGATCTTCTCCTTCTCCGCGGCCGGGATACCCCCGCCGTCATCGGTGTAGACGAGCACGAGGCCGCCCGGAGCCCAGGTAGAGGAGAAGGACAACCGGGATATACTCCCCCCGTGCCGGACCGAGTTCTCCATGAGGTTGTAAAAGACCTTCCCGATCAGGGGATCGGCATACACCCGGAGCCCCGCGACCCCGACGTCCACCCTGACCCCCGAGAGCGGGAGTTCTTCGGCCGCCTGCCGGATCAGGGTCTCCACATCGTGCCACTCCGCTTCCTTCACGCCGATGTCCTGGTAGAACCGGGTGAACTCGACCTGCCGCTGGATCGTTCGTGCGGCCTGGAGCTCATTTGCGACATACCGGACAAGGGTCGGGTCCGCGGGCAGGCGTCCCGCCGCGAGGTCCATCTGCGTTATCTCGAGGTACCCAAGCAGCGCCGCGAGCTGGTTTAAGATATCATGCCGGGTGATGGACGAGAGGGTGTTGAGTTTCCTGTTTGCCTCACGGAGCGCCTTCTCCGCCCGCATCCGTTCCCCGATCTCCCTGTCGCGCTCCTCCACGACCTCCTGGAGCCTCCGGTACGTCCGGGCGTTATCGATGGCAAGCCCGCATATCCCCGCCACGAACCGGCTGATATCGAGGTAATCGTCGATCCGCTCCGGCACGGGGACCCCCTCGAGCAGGAGAACCCCGAGACAGGAGTCTTCGTGCCTGACCTCTATTGAGAACCCGTCCTCGCCGTGCCGTCCGGCAAACCGGCCCTCCTCCGCAAAGAACCTTCCTCCGTGCTCCGGGAGATCGTAGTAGCCGGGCGGGCGGCTGACGACCCTGCCCGTCTTCCCCTCGACGATCGGCGCAAACCCGATCCGGGCAGGACCAAAGAGGATGGTAAAGAGGTCGAGCATTTCCTCCACCACCGTCTCCTCGCTCTGGAGCGCCGCGATCCTGCCGAGGATATCGATGGTCATCGCGTAATCGGCGGCCCTCCGGTTCGCCGAAGCGATGGAGTCCCGGGAATTCTTTTTCTCGCTGTCCAGGCGCCACTGGAGATACTGGAGGCCGATATACCGCCGGAGCGGCTCAATGCCGACGGGAATCCGCTCCGTGGGGATCCGGAGCTCTTCGCCAATCTCTGCAAGGAGCCGGGGACTCTCCGGGTCAACGCCCGTATCGATGAGCACGATCTTTTTGACCGACTCCAAAAAGAACCCTTCCGGCACTCCCCCGCTAAATCCGAGGGCTGCAACGTGCTCCTTCCACCGCGAGAGGATGCCCGGGACGACCATGAGCGCTCCCTCCCGGACATGGGCATCAAAGAAGGGCTCAGGGATGAGGACGCCCCGCATGAGGTCGGGAGCCACCACGACGGGACCGGGTCCCGACAGGGCGGGGGGGTTGACTCCCTCCCCGCACCGGAGGATGCAGATCCGGTCACAGGTCTCCCGAATCTCGATGAACGGAGCCTCGAGCCCGTCGCCCCACCCTACCCGCTTCCCGCCGCAGCCGATACAAAATATCCTCGTGAGAACGCCCGGAAACTCCCCGGCGGCAACCACCGCCGCCAGTTCCCGGACCAGGCTCTCACAGCAGAGGATCCCGAACTGTTTCGTCATATAAAGACCCGGTCAAGTGGATATCTGCCCCACTTCCGCACGGCGGCCGAGATCGCCAGGAGGACGCTCTCGGGCACCTGCCAGGGGATCTCGCCGTGGTTGTCCGAGAGGACGAACCCGCCGCCCGGCCCGGCGGCGGCGATCGCCTTCTTCACCTCCGCCTCCGCCTGTGCAGGCGTCCACCGGCACATCTCGATAGCGTTGAGGTTCCCGAGTATGGTGAGCCTGCCCGCGCACTGCCGTTTTACGGCGGCGAGATCGTCGAACGTGCTGACGCCGATGCCGACGCTGCCGGTCGCGGCCACGTCATCGATGATGGGGAGAGCCCTCGCGGAGGCGAGGCTGGTCGCAACAGCGCCCCCGATCCGGGATATGGTGCGTTTTGCAACGACAAACCCCGTCCGGCGGTAGAGGTCCCGGGGCGTCATGTCCGGCGAGGCGAGAGGATCGGCGTAGCCGATGGCGGTTGCCCCGGCCTCGAGCTGGGCGTTCGCCCACCGGACGCAGAACTCCTCGTTCTTCTTCATCAGCGTCCGGAAGAGATCGGGTTCGCTGTAGAGGAGTTCGATGTATGCGGCAAACCCCATCTGGAGGATCGGGAGGGAGAACGGGGAGATCACCGAGCCCATGATGGGCACGTCATCGCCGACCTCCCGCTTCAGCAGTTCGATCGTCCGGAGCCCGAAGAGAAGGCTCGGGCTCTCCTCGACGAGCGGCACCTCGATGGACTCGATCTCCCCGGGCTCCCGGATAGGCGGCCGGCCGGCGTTGGGCGGGCCGTTGTCGGAGAAGATCACCTCTCCTCCCCACGCCTCGACCTCGGACGCCGCGTAGCAGAAGGGGTTGAGACAGTCACCCCCGAACTTTCTGTAGAGACGCATCTGGCCCGCGGCGACGTACTCCGGTTTCGAGAAATACTCCCGGATGGAGAGCCCGAGTTCTTTCGCCCCGTAGATGGTGAAGAGCAGGAAGAGCGGGACGCGGTCGGGCTCCTCGAACCCCATCGTCACGGCCGCCCTCTCCGCCGGGGTCATCCCTCCGGTCATAAGCCCCCCGCCATCGCCCGGACGGTCGCAAGGGTATCCGACGCCGAATGGCCCACGGCATCGGCCCCGGCCTCCCTCCAGAGGTGCGGGTCGAACCGGAACGGCGCCCCCCCGACGATCACCCGGGTCTCCGGCAGCGCCTCTTTGATGCGGGCGATCGCCTCCTTCGCCCTGAGGGCTGCAGGAAGCATGAGCGTGGATATGAGCAGGATCTCGATCCCGTCCCGGATCACCCTCTCCACGAGCCCGTCGACCGTCACTCCCGAACCGTAATCGGTCACCTCGTAGCCGCCCGACCGGAGCACGGCAAGGAGGATCCGCTTTCCCAGGGTATGGTGGTCCTCGAGGACCGCTATCGCCATCTTCGGTTGAGAGATGCGCCCGGGGCTGCCCGGCGGGAGCATCGTGTTGACGATCTCCTCACAGATCCGTCCACTCATGTAGACCTGCGAGAGGGCAACCTGCCCCTCCTCCCAGTCTCTCCCGATCTCCTCAAGGACAGGGACGACCAGCGCCTCGATGCAGGAGACAGGAGAACTCGCGGCGCACGCGTCCCCGAGGATCCGGCCCGCCCGCACCGGATCGACAGCAAGCAGCGCCTCTTTCAGATCGCCGGCAGGAGATGGGAGGGATGCACCCCCGTCCGGGAGAACCGGGAAGTCCGATCTCATGGAGTACTGGTTTCCTGCCCGGCGGATAAATCAATCGGCTTGAAACCGCCGACCCGGCAGGACGTATCCTGATTTCCGGCGATTACAGGCCCGGAGGTTAACGACGGGGCCCTGACCGCCCCGGTGTATGCCCACAGCACCCGCACGCTCCAGAAGAGCCGTACCGATCGACTCTGCGTGAGGGACACCCGAAACGGCGCCCGGGAAGAACGGGAGCCCCCTGGCGCTCCGGCCGGTGGATTCCGGACCCGGGCACGCGCCGCCCTGCCGGACGATGGGGGTGGCCCGGTGCATTACTGCATCGATTCCAAACGAACAGACCGTATCTGGCCTTCGTCCCATCCCGCCCATAGCGCTCCTCTCCGTTCCCCAGCCCCTACCAGGGCGGGGACAGTGCCCGGGCGTATATCCGGGGTGAGCCGTGCCCGGGAGCGGTCCTCGCGCCGGTTTCCCGGAGGGGCGGGGGAGAGCCGACCCGGGGCGGGATCTTCCCGGGATCTCCCCATGCACTGGACCGTGGTGGCTATCGCCATGGGGGGAGGGGCCGGGGAGGGGGCTCGTCCCCTCCCCGGACAAAATGTCACCCAAAAGTTCCTCTCCGGCACCCCCACCCCGCCCGGCCTTCGGCCTCCTCCCCCGCCCCCTCCCGGGGCAGGGGCAGTGTTTGCGATACCCGGTGGGAAGCCGTGCCCGGGAGCGGCAGCGGAGCCGGTTTCCCGGGAGGAGGGGAGAGCGGGCCCGTATCTGGCTCTCCAGGATCCCTCCATGGAGTGGATTGTGGGGACATCGCCATGGGGGGAGGGGACCGGAGTGGGGAACGGGGGATGGGGATACCCGGGAAACGCCGCCCCCGGGGATGCAAACTCCTGGACCGTGCGAAACACGACCGACGATCTCCTCCGTTGAGAGTGCCGTAATTGAGAATCGATGCACTACGCCAGTTCGTGCTTCCGGAGGAACTCCCGGACCTCCCTCGACTCGACCCAGCCCTGGTCGAGCTCCCTGATGTAGCCGTTGATCCGTTCGACCTGTCGCTGGATCGTCGCCACGGCCGTCCCATCCTCGAGGAGGTCGGCCATGCCGAGGATCACCTGGAGCGGCTGGCGGATGTGGTCGCCGAGGACCGCGAACTGCTCGATGTTGCGTTCGATCTGTCCGAACGCCTGCTGCCGGAGGAGCTCGTTCTGTTTACGCTCGGTGATGTCCCTGCCGACCACGTGGACCCCGACCACCGTCCGTTCCTGGATGATCGGGGACTCGTTCAGTTCGAGGAAGGCCGTAGACCCGTCTTTTCGGCGGAACTCGATCTCGAGCCCCTCGACCGGCTCGCCCGCGGCTATCTTCCTTCGGCCCACCTTCCATGCGGGGAGCGACGAAGGGACGACGAAATCGCGGCACCGCCCGCCGATGAGTTCGGCGGGGGTATAGCCGAGGATCCGCATCACCGCCGGGGAGATGTAGGTGATCCCCCCGTCGTTGTAGCAGGTGTAGATCATATCGAAACTCTGCTGGGCGATCTCGCGGAACTTCGTCTCGCTCATCCGGAGGGACTCTTGCGCCTGGAAGCGTTCGATCGTCCTTCCAAGGCGTCTTGCGACAGTATCGATCAGCGACCGCTCCTCCCGGAGGAACGGCCCTTCGTCCCTCTCCGGCCTCTCGCGGAGGTAGCAGACCTCCACCGTCCCGACCGTCTCCCCGTTGACGACGACCGGCGACGCCTGCCGCAAGGAGGTCTCCCGGAACCCCTCCGTCTCAAACGTACGCCCCTCGACGGTGATCCTGGCGACCGTGTCCCCCGGGTACTGCCAGCCGGAAGGAAGCATCCGGACAACCTCGAAAAAGATCCTCTCAAGCGGGTTCCCTGGCTGCTCGGCGATGCGGGATATCGCGTACAGGATCGAGAGTTCTTTCACCCGCTCGTTCAGGTCGTGCGTCCGCTCGCGCAGGGCGTCCTCCACCCATTTCATATCGGTGATATCCCGGTCGATGACCGCGATCCGGGTGACGGCGCCGTGTGCGTCCCGGACCGGGTAGAGAACGGTGTCGTACCACCGCCCCTTCCATGTCTCTTCGACCCGCACGGGCCTGCCCAGACCGGCAACCTCGTGCAGGCGGGCTGCGTACACCTCCGCCGCACCCGCGGAAAATACCCCGAAGACGCTCACGCCGACGAGGTCCTCCCGGCTCCGCGAGAACTGCCGGGCCATAGCCTCGTTGACGTCGATGATACGGCCGGTCGTATCCAGGAGGGCGATCATGTCAGCCGGGGCGTCGAGGAGGGCACGCGCGGTCGCCTCGCTCTCACGGAGGTTCTCTTCGGCGCGCTTCCGGTCGGTGATATCGTAGAGCTGCTCGACGATGAGCTCCACCTCGCCCTCCGGACCGAGGATAGGGCTCGACCGGCACTCCAGGTACCGCCCGAGTTCGGGCACCCACTTCTCGATAACCTCCCGCTTCCCGCTCGCGACCGCGATACTCGTCGCGCAGACCGCGCACGGTCCGGTCCGCCCGATGAGTTCGTAGCACTTCCGCCCGTGCACCTCCTCCGGCGTCATACCGAGCATCTCGTAGCCGGCGCGGTTGTAGCGCAGGATCGTGTGGTCCGGCAGTTGAATGCCGACGATATCGCCAAGGTTCTCGAAGAGTCCCTCAAGCAGGGTATTCGCCTCCTCCATGCGGCGTCTGGTCCGCTCCTCCCGGGTGACGTCCTGCCAGACGACGATGGCCCCGGAGACGGCGCCGTCCGTGAAGATGGGCGAGGCGGAGACGGCGACGTGCAGGTCCTCGCCCGGGCGGTCATGAACGACGAACCGGCAGGACTCCAGCACCTCCCCCCTGAGCGCCCTCTGCCCGGGAAGGTCCGCGGGGGGAACCGGTCCCCCGCCGGGGTAGCGCAGCGATCCTTCCCCGGGCGCACTCCCCAACCCCGAGAGCGCCCGCGCGATCCGGTCCTCGCCGCCCGGACCCGTCGCGACCACGCCCCCGGCGGCATCGTAGACGACACCCTGCCTGCCGATTGCGGCAAGGAGCGCATCACGCTCTTTCTCGACCCGGGCCGCCCGGCCGGCAAGATCCCGGTTCGCGGCGAGCAGCGCCTCTATGCCGGTCTTCAGCCTCTCCCGCGACCGGCGGTCGAAGGCGGGGGCTGCGTCCAGCAACACCTCCAGCAGGTCGGCGAGAGATCCGTTATGCAATTTATCCATTCATCCTCCCGGTTCCCGGTCTCGTTCCGGCATCCGCACAGATCCGCTCTCTCCCGCGCTCACCCGGCAGGTGGGCGGGACGAGTCTGCCCGCTCCCGGAAGGGAGGGAGAACTCCCATGGTAGTTGGTCCGTCGACCGGGAGCGGCATGACAGGGGTGTGCGACACTGAACCATCATCTGTCCAGCGGGTAAAACCAATACAATATAGCCCCGATCCATAAAAATAATCGGCACCGGAATCGTGCCCCCGGGGCAATCGCCCGGATCACCAGGTGCGGGCGGCCCGGGCGGAATAACCGCCCGCAACTCCGGCGGAGGCTGCCGGTTCGCCGGCACCCCGGGTAGTGTTCTCCGCCGGTTTGCCGCCGCTTTGTGCGGAGCCGTGGAGGTCGTCAAAAATTACATATACCGGGCGGGATACGTCCATGATGCGGCTGGTGCTCCTGTCGATCCGCACCGGGTGCGATAATGGACCGTCGCAGAAACCGTCTCCTCCAGGCACTCTCCGGCAAAAAGATACTGCCGGCAGCAAACAGTCAGTTTGCGATCATTGCCCCCGACCTCGGGCTCATATTCCTCTTCATCGCACTGGTATCCTGTACCCCGTTCCTGGTCGGTTTCTGGTACGGCGAACTCGATCTCCTCCTCCCGATGGCCTCGGCGCCGGCGGGGTTCGGCATCCTCGGGGTCTGGCTTGCCGGCGTCCCGAAGGCGGAGGGGGAAGCGCACCTCTCCGTTGCACTCTCTGCGGTCGCCCTGATCTGGCTTGCCGCCGCCCTGATAGGCGCGCTCCCGTACACGCTCGGCCTTGGGATCCCCTATACAGACAGCGTCTTTGAGGCGATGTCGGGCTGGACGGGCACGGGGTTCTCCCTTCTCCCGTCGGTCGATGACACCCCACGCATGATCCTGTTCTGGCGGTCGCTGACCCAGTGGATGGGCGGGCTCGGTATCGTCGCGTTCACCATCGCCCTCGCGGGCAGGTCCGGCCTGACCCGGTTCCAGCTCTACCGCTCGGAGGGGCGGTCGGAGACGTTCATGCCGGGTGTCGTGGCCACGGCGGGAGAGATGTGGCGGATCTACCTGGTGCTCACGGCCCTCGGTATCGGGCTCGTCCTCCTCTCGGGCATACCCCTCTGGGACGCCGTGAACATCGTCATGACGGCGATATCGACCGGCGGGTTTGCGGTGCATTCGGCCGGTATCCTCTACTACGAGAGCCCGCTCCTTGAGATGCTCGTCGTCCCGGTCATGATCGCCGGCGCTCTGCCGTTCAAACTCTATTTCCTTCTCTACTACAAGAGAACGTTCGGGCTCCTCAGGGACCCGCAGGCGATCCTCCTCTTTGCGCTCATCCTTGCCGGGTGCACCGCCGTCACCTTCGACCTCGTGACCATCTCCTCCCTCGCCCCCGTCGAGGCCCTCCGGGAGGGGCTCTTCATGACGGTGAGCGGCATAACCTGCACCGGGTTCCAGAACGCGAATCCCCGGGACTGGTACGGCGCAACCGTGATGGTCCTTACCGCGCTGATGCTGATCGGCGGGTCGGCAGGGAGCACGGCCGGCGGCATCAAACTCGGCAGGATCATCCTCGGCCTCGAGATGCTCGGGTGGTGGTTCCGGAGGCTCCACGCCGGTTGGCGGACGATCACCCCGCTCCGGCACGAGGGCCGGCCGATCCTCGAACACCTCCCGGAGTACGAGGTCTCAAAGAGCATGCTCGTCGCCGTGCTCTTCACCCTGGTGGTCGCGGTCGCCACCCTCCTCCTGCTCCACCTTGCGCCGCAGGGGGGGTATGACTCCGCCGACGTCATCTTCGAGGTCGTCTCGGCCATCTCGAACGTCGGGATCAGCACCGGGTTCGTGAACCCCGGCATGAGTACCGGGGCGAAGTGGCTCTTTGTCACCGTCATGTGGGCCGGGAGGCTGGAGATCGTGCCCGTCATCGCCCTGGTAGCCAGGGCATCACGGAGGCTGTGAGAGCGGTCACGCGGCCACGGGCTTCGTGCACGTTGACAGTTTATGGGCGATGCTGATGCAACGACTCCAGATAACCGGACCCCATCCGGTGCTTGCCCCCTCCCCGCAGGGGGATACTCGTACGCTCTTCTCTGGCAACCTCGCAAGGGGAGATACCCGGACGGCGCTCCCCGGCAACCCCCACCCCGCCCGGCCTTCGCGCTCCTCCCTCGCCCCCACCCGGGGGCGGGGGCAGTCATGGCGATATCTGGTGGGCAGCCGTGCCCGGGAGGGGCGCTGACGGCGGTTTCCCGTTCTGACACCGGTTTCCCGGGGGGAGGCGGGGCGGGGGTCCTCCCCTTCCCCGCAGAGGGATGCCCGTATCTTTTCACTCCAGGAGTAATAGCCGCCTGTCCTGCATACCGGAGGGTGGATCTCATACCGGCGGGGTATCTTCTCTCTCCCAAACCCCGGGATGTTCTCCCCGAAATCCTCCGCCGGCCCCGGGGTCCGGCCGCACCTTCCCGCATCATCCCGAATCCGGAGAACAGTATAAATACCGGCAGTACATCAATACCGCCATTGACCGGACCCGACAACCCATGAAGGAATCTACCAGGTTCGCATTCGACATCAGCTGGGTGTTTGTCAGCCAGATCGTCACCCTCGGCTCGGGTTTTCTCTTAAACATCGTGCTGAGCCGCTGGCTCGGTCCGGCGGACTTCGGGCTGTACACCCTGACGCTGACCGTCTATACCATATCCACGCTGATCGCAGGCCTCGGCATCCCCGAGACGGTCGTGAAGTACGTGGCCGACTACAGGAGCGAGCAGGAGCGGCTGAATGCCGTCGTCACCGCGGGGGTCATCAATGCACTCGTGCTCGGGGCCGCGGCCGGCCTCGCTCTCTTCTTCTTCGCCGGGGAGATTGCAGGATCTTTCGGGATGCCGGAACTCTCCGGCCTCATCCGGATCGCCGCGGCTGCCGTGCCGCTTGCAATCGTCAACACAACGCTCCTCGGTCTCCTCAACGGGCTACGGGAGATGCGGTCCTACTCGTTCCGGTTCATGATCCGCGCGCTCCTCCTGATCGTGCTGGTGGTGCTGTTCATAGCCGCAGGCCTCGGTCCCGGAGGAGCAGTCCTTGCGTTGCTGCTCACCGAGGTCGGGACGCTCGCCTTCGTCGTCTCGATCGTCCGCCGGCACTTCCGCCTCTCGGTCTCGGATTACCGGGAGACATCAGCGAAGATGCTCGCGTTCGGGAGCCGGGTCTTCATCGCAAGCGCGGTCTACCTGATCAACACCTACACCGATACGCTCCTCATCGGGTACATGCTGACGGAGATCGACGTCGGCCGGTACGCGGTCGCGATCGCGATAGCCCGGGTGGCCTTCCTCTCGCTCCCCGGTTCGGTCTCCACGGTCAACTACCCGGCGATATCGGAGTATTACAGCAAAGGGCTCCGGGATGCCGTCGAGGCCGTGATAAACAGGTCGATCAGGTACTGCCTGATCCTCCTCTCGATGATGGGCCTCGTCCTCATCTACCTTGCCGATACGATCATCGGGCTCATCTTCGGCCCCGCCTACCTGCCGGCCGTGCCTGCGTTCACCATCCTCGTCTTCGGTATGATCGTATTCGGGGCGGTATCCTCCGTCGGACCGGCCGTCAGCGCCATGAACAGGCCCGGGCTCTCCTCGAAGGTGAACATCTTCGTGGCGGTGGTCAACGTCTGTCTCGACGTGGCGCTCATCCCCCTGTTTGGCATAACCGGTGCGGCTATCGGCACGTCCGGAGCATGCACGCTGCTTGCGGTGCTGATACTCTACGTGCTCCGCCGCGTCTTTGACGTGCGGATCGAGTCCGCGATGATCATAAAGACGTTTTTGGTCGTCAGCGTATTTTTCATCGCCTTCCTCCTGTTGCGGGACACAGTTCATCCGTACATCCTCGCGGCGATCTTCTCGGGCCTGTACGGCGTCTACGCCTACCGGTTCCTGCTGACACCGGAGGATAAAGTGGAGATCGTCAACACAATCTCCCCGGTATTCGGGCGTATCGCGACACGGCGCCTCAATGGGCGGTGAGCAGGTATATCCCGGGTTGTTCAGCCGGGATGAAACACTCAATGGGTATCCAGGGCATCCGCTGGAACAGACCATTATGATCCATCCGTCGTCCTGGAAGGTCGCCTTGTGGCGATAGCCACCACAGCCTACTACCCGGGCAAGGACCTGATCCGGGCTATCCCTGCATCAGAAAGAACGAGCCCGGGAGACGGACCGGGGCGGGGAAGATGAGACCGGAACGGGGTTCCATCACCCCGGATTATCCCGAAGATTTCCGGAGATACCCCGGCCACCAGCCCGTCCGCGCGAGCAACGCCAGCCGGGACGCGATCCGGTAGGTCTCAAGGTCGACCTGCACGGCCCCGAAACTCTCTTTAAACTTCCGAACCCCGAGGAGGTTCCCGCTCCCCCCGAAGTTCACGAGCGAGAATCCCTTCTCCTGCGCAGACCGCAGAGCGTCGTCGAGGAGGAGGTGCACCGGGCGGAAAGGGCGGGATGTCGCCGGGGCTGCGTTGCTCCACGCAAACACTGTATCAGCGTACTCGAACGTCACGAGGCCCCCGATCACCGCGCCGTGCATCTCCGCCAGGCGCACCTGGACGTACGGGCGGCCGTAGCGGTGGAGGAGATCGTAGACCTCCCGGGGATAGGGCGGCTCCTGGTATCCCCACTCCCGTGCCCTCATCTCGTAGAGGGCGTAATACTGCTGAAACTGCGCGAGGCTATCCTTTTTGACGATCTCGACGTGGTTGCGCTCGGCAATGCCGATATCCCGCCGCGCATGCCTGTTATACCTCTGCTCCACCGCGCTATCGGGGCCATCCAGGCGCAGGATATGGGTATAGTTCCACTCGGACAGCGTCTTCTGGATACCGGGGGCTCCCTGTGCCTGCAGCGCGACGCCCGGCGGCAGGGCGAGATCGAGGGAGAGGTGCCTCCCCCCGACCATGCTCCCGATGAGGTCCGGGAGAACCCTGCCCGAGAGGCCCGAAGGCGAGAAGATGCCGCCGTACCCGTGAGGGACGGACTGGTAGACGGAGAACCCGAACCGCCGCGACTCCATCATCGGGATGAGGACGTCGCCTTCAGGGGTATGGTAGAGCCTCGTCGCCACCCGGTAGCCGAACGCCTCCTCCATGACCTTCGCCCACTCGGGGGTCTGGAAGAAATAGACATTCTCCCCGCCGCTGAGAAACGATCTCCAGACGTCCGGAGAGACGGAATCGGTGTAATCAAACTCCATGCGTCACTGCCTCTTCCCCGGGAACCCTCAGGCGATCCCCCACACCGGGCCCGGCGCCGCCGGCAAACTCGCGAAGGCAGGCAGCCATACCCTCGATATCCTCCGGCGCCACGCTGCAGTGGATGGGGATGTTGATGATCCGCCCGGTCACGTACCCGGTCAGGGGGAACGCGCCCCGCTGCCGTTCCAGCACGTGCCGGAACCGGGGCAGCAGGTGCACCGGCCTCGGCCACTGGATGTTCCCCACCTCGTATCCCCGGTCCCGCGCCCTCCCGATGATCAGAGAGAGCGGGTGATGTGTCTGGTTCAGGACGTTGCACTTGAGGAACGCTGGCACCTTATCGGGGGAGACTTCCGGCAGCAGAAAACCCGGGGTATCCTGCATGGCGCCGTAAAAGAGGCGGGCGTTCCTGTTCCGGGCTGCGTTCACCGCCGGGAGATCCAAAAGCCCCAGGGCCCCCACAAGGGCCCGCGGAGCCCCCATCAGCAGGTTGCCGGACCCTATCGTCCTGATAGGCGGACAGAAGACCCGTGACCTGACCTCTTCTGCGCGCCGGAGTACCTTCCTCACGGCCGCGTTCCTCATGTGGGGCGGCACGTAGCCGGCCCGCTCGATCTCGCGCTCGACGCGCGGGAGGAGGGCGGCCCGGATATCTTCCCACGCCTCGCACTGCAGCACCAGGTCGTCCATAAGGCCGAAGATCTCCGGGTCGTCCCGGCAGCAGTTCTGGCCGAAGTAGGCAAGAAGATCCCGTTTATAGACCGTCCGCTCCGTGGCCGTATGCTGCACGAGCATACCGTAGACGTAGCACTTCTCGTCGTGGAGCGGCACCCGCGTGCAGGACTCGACGACCCGCTCCACGTCCCCGGCGAAGGCGGGGTTGTTGACAGCCAGCATCCCGCCTTCGCCGGTTGTGAGGTGTTTCTCGTAATTGAAACTGACGACCGCAAAGTCCCCAAACGACCCGACAGGCCTTCCTTTATACTCCGCGCCGAGGCACTGGGCGCAGTCCTCGATGACGACGCAACCGTTCTCCCTCGCGATCGCCGGCAGGTCCCCGATCTCGCAGGGGATCCCGAAGAGGTGCGTCGCAATGACCGCCCGTGTTCGTTCCGTCATCTTCTCCACAAAATGCGACGCCGGGACGTTGAAGTCCCGAAGTGCTGGTTCGACGAAGACCGGGGTCGCCCCCGACTCCAGGATGGCGTCGACGACGCCCTCGTAGGTGAAGTCCGGCACAAGCACCTCGTCGCCCGATGAGAGGTCCAGAGCCCGTAACGCGATCAACAGGGCTGCACGGGCCTGGTTGGTCGCATAGCACCGTTCTGCCCCGATGTAATCACAAAACTGGTTCTCAAAGGCTTTGACATGGCTCTCATCCTCAAGGTCCTCACGTGATAGAGTACCGACGATCTGTTCTACGTTCAGGTATGCTCGAGACCGTGCTAACATTCCTTTCCCCCAGGCCGGTAGATACGGAGCGATGATTGTAATCCAAATATATAACTATAACCCTTCGCGAAACCCTGGCGGGACCGATACCGACCGGTATTGATCAAAGGGACTCCGGGAAACCAGATCCCGGGGAGGAGACGCCCGCCGGCAACCACTCAACCCCGGCCGGGGGCCAGGCGTTTCAGTCTCTCGATGCCGCAACTCAGCCCGTGCATGACGTAGTAGTTCGATTCCCGGCCTCCCCCGGCAGTCTGCCCGGCCCGGAGCGCCTCCTCGATCTCCTCCCCGGCATAGACCGTCACACCCCTTCCGATCTCTGCGTAGACGTGCGCATCGCTCCCGCCGACCGTCCCCTTCCCGGAGGCCCGCCCGAGCGTCATCGAGAGTGCGTTGGCCTGCCGCCTCGACCTGCTGTTGAACCCTTCGACGAGGTCCACCCTTCCAGCAAGGCGCTCAGGTGACGGGTACCGGCGGTAGGGGTGCGCGAGGACCGCAAGGCCGCCCTGGGCACGGATCTCGGAGACCACATCATCAAACCGCCGCGCCGTGATCTCCCGGTCGAGGAAGAGGCCCAGGACGTCGCCGTACTCCGTTTTGATCTCAGCACCGACGACGACCTCAAAGCCCTCATCAGGGTTCGCCTCCCGGGCAAGAAGACCCCCGCGGATGGTGTTGTGGTCCGTTACGGCTATAGCAGCGAGGCCCCGCATCCGGGCTACTTTCACGACCCTGGCCGGGTCCATGAGCGAGTCCCGGGAGCAGCGGGTATGGATGTGCAGGTCGGCGATCATCCCGTCCCCCGGAGAACGCCCGGTGCGGCACCGGCGATTGCGGCGCAGACGTACTCAACCTCCTCGTCGGTCATGCCGGGGTAGAGCGGCAGCGTCATCTCGTGCTCCCCGACAAACTCCGTCTGCGGGAGCGATCCTGAGGTATCCCCGAGCAGCCTCTGGTAGTAGGTGAAGAGGTGGATCGGGGGGTAATGGATGCTCGTCTGGACTCCCAACTCTTTCAGCGCTGCCTGGAGTCCGGCCCTCGGGAGATCCCCGGAGAGGACGACAGGGAAGATGTGGTGGGAGGACTCTCCGTCGACCTTCCCGGAAAAGGGGCACGCGATGCCTTCAACCCCCTCGAGCATCTTCCGGTACCGGGCGGCGATACGCTTCCGTCGCGCGTTGTTCTCCGCGAGGCGCCGGAGCTGGACGATGCCGAGCGCGGACGCGACCTCGTTGATCCGGTAGTTGTAGCCGAGAGCAGTGACGTCGTAACTGTACCCGTGCCCCCGGTGCCGGTCCCAGGTCAGCGTGGTCATGCCGTGCGAGCGCATGACCCTGATCCGTTCGGCAAGGTCGTCGTCGTTCGTCACGACCATGCCCCCTTCACCGGTGGCGAGGTTCTTGTTCGCAAAGAAGCTGAAGCACCCGACATCCCCGATGGTCCCGCACATCTTCTCCTTATAGGTCGCACCGACCGCGTGCGCCGCGTCCTCGACGACCCGGAGATCGTGGTCGCGGGCAAGATCCAGGATCGGCTGCATGTCGCAGGGATACCCCCCGTAGTGGACAACGGTGATCGCCCGCGTCCGGGGCGAGACCTTCGCCGCAATATCCTCCCACGCCACGTTCAGGTCGTCAGGGCCGGCGATATCGGCAAAGACCGGTCTCGCGCCGCAGTAGAGGACCGAGTTCGCCGTCGCGACGAACGTGAGCGACGGGGTTATGACCTCGTCGCCGCTGCCGATGCCGAGCACCGCATGGGCGATATGCAGTGCCGCCGTCCCGTTCGAGACCGCAAACGCATGTTTGACACCGAGGTACCGGGCAAAGGCCGCTTCGAACTCCTCCGTCACCGGCCCCATCGAGAGCCACCTCGACTGCAGGACGTCCCTGACCGCGTCGACCTCATCGCCGCCCATAGCGATATCGGATAAGGGGATCTTCCACGCCATCTCACTCGCCCCCGACGCCCAGCGTCCCATAAAGCCCGGCGATCTCGTTGTTCGCCTTCTTGTAGTCGTCGACCCTCCCGATGTCCAGCCAGTAGCCGGCGTACTTGTAGGCTTTGACGGGCTCACCCGCCGCGAGCAGGACCTTGATCAGGTCGGGGAAGTCGATGTAGTCGTGCGGCGTGATGTACTCGAGGACTTTTGGGTCGAACGCGTAGACACCCATGCTCACGAAGTGCTCAAACCCCGGTTTCTCGGTATACCCGACGATGTTCTCATCCCCGTCGGTGTCCACGATACCGAAATCGACGAAGTAATCCCTCTTGTTGAGGGCCACCGTCGCGACGGCCCCGTTCCTTTTGTGGAAGTCCATAAGCCCGGAGAACGGGAGGGTCGTCAGGACGTCGCCGTTCATCATCAGGAACGGTTCGGTGAGGTCGTCCCTGATGAGCCCGAGGCAGCCCGCGGTCCCGAGCGGCCTGTCCTCCCGCGAGTAGGTGATCGAGAGCCCGAACCTGCTCCCGTCGCCGAAGAACGCCATGATCAGTTCGGCAAGGTGCCCGACCGCAATCGTCACATCCAGGATGCCGTGCTCCCGGAGCTGGCGGAGGATGATCTCAAGGATCGGTTTATCCCCGATCGGCATGAGCGGCTTGGGGATGATGGTCGTGTAGGGTTCGAGCCTTCTTCCCTTGCCGCCGGCAAGAATAACCGCTTTCATATCAGGTCACGTAGTGGTTGGGCTGATAGAGGCCCAGGTGTTCCCGAAACCATGCAATCGTTCGCAAAAGCCCTTCTTCCAGGGGCACAGCCGGAGACCAGCCAAAGAGGCGCTTTGCCCGGGTGTTGTCGCACCAGAGCCGCTCGACCTCGCTCTTCTCCGGCCGCAGGCGTCCGCTCTCGGTGACGATCTCGATCTCCTTCCCCATGAGGGATGCAACCATCTCGGCGACGGCCCCGATCGAGATCTCGTAGTTCGATCCGACGTTGACCGTCTCCCCGATTGTTCCCGGCGACTCGGCGACAAGGAGAAACGCACGCACCAGGTCGTCGACGTAGGTGTAGTCCCGCGTCGTGTGCGTCGCGCCGAGCGCCACCTTCCCCTGCACCAGCGCCTGCGTGATGATCGTCGGTATCACCGCCCGCGCCGACTGCCGCGGGCCGTAGGTGTTGAACGGCCGTATCGTGGCGATGGGGACGTCAAAGGACCGGTAGAAACTCTCGGCGACCTTGTCGGCCCCGATCTTGCTTGCCGAGTAGGGGGACTGCCCCTGGAGCGGGTGGTCCTCGTCGATGGGGACGTAGCGGGCGGTCCCGTAGACCTCGCTTGTCGAGGTGTGGACGACCTTCTCGACGCCGGCATCCCGGGCCGCCTCAAAGACGTTGAGCGCGCCGAGGACGTTCGTCTCCACCGTCTCCCGGGGACGGGCGTAGGAGTAGGGGATGGCGATGAGCGAACCCAGGTGGAAGACGACGTCGACGTCCCGGACAGCGCTCCGGACGGCGTCGGTATCCCTCAGGTCGCCCATGAGGATACGCACCCGGTCCAGCCTCTCTCCCGGGAGCAGCCGCAGGAGGCCCGGGTCGTTTCTTGAGTTGTAGCGGACAAACGCCCGCACATCCGCGCCGTGGTCGACCAGGCGCTCGGTCAGGTGGCTGCCGATGAAACCGCCAGCGCCGGTCACAAGCACTCTCTTTTCAGTCCAGTCCATCAAACATGACTCCTTTTACTCTGAACGCGCATATGGCTGCGAGCAGACTCTGGATACGCGATCCAGCATATAATACTATCTCAAAACCCGGGATCGCACCTGCTCCGGGCATACCGGTTCCGGCAGATCCCCGCATCGGCCCGGCGCGGAGGCTGCCGCTCCGGTGTCCGTGGCGGGCGTTACAACGTCTCATCGGGATCACCCATTTCACGGATCTGTTTTCCGGCACAGGCCGGATACCGGTGCCCGATGCCGTCGAAGGACTGCAGCTGCAGCGTGGGTGCGCTGACCGGCGGGACGGCCGGGTCGTCTCTCCCCCCCATCCCCCGGAGGGGGCGGGCGGAGACCGCCGGGACCGGGGCCTCCGGGGAGAGGAGCGACATCCCGTCAAGAAGCGTTCCAATCGGCATGAACGGGAACTTCATCAAGAGCATGATGAGTTTCTCAAGCGATGTGTGGACGCCGTGGTAGGTGACGAACCGCGAGAAAAGCGGCACCTTCAGGGGGGGAGGGCCCGGGTAGATGTCGTGGGGGTGAAGGTAGATGTTTGCCGGCCTCTTTGCGGCCACCCTGCCGATACCCCACGAGAGGACCTGTTTTGGCAGGGAACGGAGGTAGAACCCTCCGGAGATGGGGATGTTGATGCCGAGCCTGACGATCGAGAGCGGGAACTCGATGATCGGGCCGTCGGGGTCGTGGACGGTGAGGTCGTCCCGGGAAGGCCGGTAGATCCCGACCGGCGCGTCCGGGACGCCGTAGAGCTGGGTCCTCACCGGGAAGATGCTCGAGTCATACTGGAAACCGTACTTCTCGAGCGAGAGAAGTGCCCACTTTGTCCTGTTGTTCAGGGAGAACGACGGCGCCCGGAACCCGACCGGGTTGTAGTCGGCAAGCAGTTCGAGGGACCTCCTGAGCTCTCCCTCAAACTCCCTCCGGTCCAGCGAGTAGAGCGGTTTATGGGAGTAGGCGTGGCACGCAATCTCGTGGCCGCTTCGGTGGATCTCGTGGACGACCTCAGGATACCTCTCTGCGACGGCACCAAGGACAAAGAACGTCGCCTTGACGTTGAACGCGTCGAGTGACGCAAAGATCGGTCTCAACGATTCCATGAACATATCCTCGCGGTCGCGGGGCAGGTATCCGTTCAGGAACTCGTTGCACCACCAGAACTCAAGGTCGATGCTGAGTGCGTTGGCGGTCACGTTATCGCCTCAGGACGAACCGCCACATGTCAGGGTCGAGCGCGTAGCGTGCCGTGGCGAGCGCAAACCCCAGCGTCGGGCCGGGGTCGTGCAGCGACAGGATGTCGTCGGGCGTATCGAACCGGAGAAACGCTTTGAGGTTCTGCCAGGTCTTCGGGGCGCTCAGGTACCAGAGGATATCCCCGGGAAGCAGCCAGCGGCACTGGACCCCCTCCCGGTAATCCGGGACCGGTTCGACATCCCCGTCCATGACCATCCGGTAGAGGAGGTAGGGGAAGTCCACGCCGCTGAGGATCGAGAGGTGCAGCGAACCCCAGAAGCGGGGGTTCACCTCCATGAGTTTGAGGCTCCCGTCACGCGCATCGACCCGGAACTCGACCATCGCAACCCCGGACCACCGCATCGCCTTCAGGAGGCGGAGGGCGATCCCTGCGGCCTCCCGGGAACGTTCGTCCTTGACGGTCTCCCGGAGGGTGCTTGCCCCCCCGGAGACCGGGTAGGAGCGGATCCGTCTCTGGACGGTCATCGCACGCGGTTCGGATCGCTCGTTGAGGAGGGCGTAGACCCCGAGCTCTCCTCCGTAGGGGATGAACTCCTGGACCACCACGGGGCCGAACTCCGCTTTCGATGCCGCATAGGCCCGCACGAGGTCCTGTGGGTCCCTGCAGATCCGAACACCCCGTCTCCCCGAACTCACGCGGGGTTTGACGACGGCCGGGTAGTCGATCGCCTCTGCGATGCCGGCCGCATCGTCCGGGTTCTCCGGGAAGAACGTTCGCGGGCAGGGGATGCCGTTGTCGAGGGCGATACGGAGGGTCGTGCCTTTGTCATAGCCCGTCATGAAGACGTCGCGGGGCGGCAGGGCGACCCGGGTGTACCGCGAGATCTCCTCTTCGTGGTCGACGATGGGCTTTAAGCAGGCGTCGGCGACCGGGAAGAGCACGTCGATCTTCCTGGACCTCAGGGTGTCGAGGAGAAACCCGATGAACCGCTCCTCCTCTTTCTTCGGCGAGGGGTATACCAGGCCCCGCTTGCAGTACCTTGAAAAAGCTCCCGTCGCACACCGCGTCTCTTCACCTGCAGTTACGTCCAGTCCCTGTTTGCCAAGTGACCGGATGACCGCAAGAGAGCTGCGCATCTGTGCGTCGGTTACAAAGACAGCTCCCCGACTCAACACTTCCCCCCCAAGCCTCTATGATGCGTTGTGACGAGCGATGGATCCCTTTTCGAATATTTAAATCTATCCTAAATCCTGGCGGTTTCGATCCGGTATCAGGACAATGAGAGATGGCATAAGGATGAGCGGGACAGCATCGCACCATCACGGGATAACCGGACCATCGAGATGCAATATGCGGTATAATTCCAGAAAATGGAGGCGTCCTTGGGGGAGAGAAATCCTGTACACCATACGGTTTCCGGCGCAGGAGGGTAAACGTATATCACGGTGCCGGGGACTGGAGAGGCGTTCGCCGAACATGCCGCCCCGGGATGGTGCGGCCAATCCCGGACGGCGGGGAGAAAGACCGCTCCCGGGAGATCGCAGCCGGCGGAACGGCTCCCGGTACCGGCATAACCACCGTTATTCTGCACCGGGCGATCCCTCTTCTGAAGATGCCACCGGGCGTGGCCTTCCGGGTGTGGGATAGACCGATCGGCAGATGCCGGTAGAGCCGCTCGCGATAGGTTACCTCTCGCAGGCGGTGGTCCTCTTCACCTGCCAGGAACCTCAATGTGAGATGAAATAGCCCACTACTGCAACGATTCTCAATTACCGGCACTCTCAACGGGAGATCGTCGATCGTGTTTCGCACGGTCCGGGAGTTTGCATCCCCGGGCACGGATTTTCCCGGGTATCCCCATGCACCGTCCCTGCCCCCGGAGGGGGGCAGGGGCTTTGGGGAGGAACGTACGGGTACCCACCTGCGGGGAGGGGGAAACCCCCTCCCCGGTCCACTCCATGGAGAGATCCCGGAGAAGAACCGGATACGGCCCCGCTCCCTCCCCCCTCCCGGGAAACTGCCGCCAGCACCATCCCTGGCGCGGCTTCCCACTGGATATCGCCCTGACTGCCCTCGCCCCCGGGGCGGGGGAGGAGGCCGAAGGCCGGGCGGGGTGGGGGTTGCCGGAGAGGAACTTTCGGGTACCATTTTGCCCGGGGGGGACGAGCCCCCTCCCCGGTCCCCTCCCCCCGTGGCGATATCCACCATGGCCCACTCCACGGGGAGATCCCGGAGGAGAACCGGATAGGGCTCTATCGCCACGCACTGCCCCCGCCCCGGGCGGGGTGGGGATGGGGAGGACGGAGAAGCGTATGGGTATTTCACCCCTGTGAAACGCGGGCGGGGTGGGGGTTGCCGGAGAACGCGTATGAGTATCCGTCAGGGAGGCTTCAGAGAGGAACGTACGGGTCCCCTCCCCCCATGGCGATGTCCCCACAATAACTCCATGGAGAGATCCCGGGGTCGAACCGGGTCAGGGCTCGTACTCTCCTCCTCCCAGGAAACCGGCGCGAGGACCGCTCCCGGGGCACGGCTCACCCCGGATATACGCCCGGACACTGTCCCCGCCCTGGTAGGGGTGGGGGGCGAAGAGGAGTGCTATGGGCGGGATGGACAAAGGCCAGATATGGTCTGTTCGTTTGGAATCGATGCACTACGGGGCGGGACGGGGTGTACGCGCCCGGGTCGCCTCCCCTCTGCCTACCCCGCGGCCGGGCCGGGGGTGCTGCACCACCATCGTCTGCTCTCCGGTGAGAGTTCGGGGGGACCTGAAAGCCCCGCGGGCCGTGAGATACATTTATATGAGCGATTGTGCACTCTCACCCCATCAGGAGGGCGATAGAGCGTGAAGGCCATGGTGGTGACCCCGTATTTCTATCCGCACATGGGTGGCGTGCAGAAATATGTCTACGAGATCAGTACGAGACTGCAACGGGTATTCGGGTACGACCTGACCATCGTCTCCTCCAACTGGCATAAGGAGGAGAACACCGCAAAGACCGAGCAGATCGGCGGCCTTGAGGTGATCCGGCTGCCCTACCAGTTCAAGGTCTCAAGCACCCCCGTCAGCCTCGCGTGGGAGAGGGCGCTTCGTGCCCTCATCCGGTCGGAGCGCCCGGACGTCGTGAACGGACATATGCCGGTCCCTTTTATCGCGGACGCAGCCGCCCGGGCAGCGGCCGGGATGCAGGTCCCCTATGTCCTGACCTACCACAACGACCTGACCGGGCACGACCTCCCGACCCGGATCATCGGGCAATGCTACTATCCGCTCCTCGGTTCCCGGACGCTCCGCCTCTCTGATACGGTCATCGCCACGTCGGATTACTACGCGAGGCAGTCTTCCCACCTGCGGGAGCACCTCCCGAAACTGCGCTACGCCGCCCCGGGTGTCGACCTCGAACGGTTCCCGGGCGACCGCTCGGATTTTCTGCGCCGGAAGTATCTCCTGGGAGACGAGAAGATCCTGCTCTACGTGGGCCACCTGGATAAAGAGAGCCAGCATAAGGGCGTCCAGTACCTGATCCGGGCCATGCGGGCCGTCAGGGAGTCTCTGGACGCAAAACTGATCGTCGCCGGCAGGGGGAACTACATCGACCATTACAGGAGGCTTGCCGCCAGTGAAGGAGTCCTGAGCGACGTGATCTTTGCCGGTTTCATCCCCGAGGACGAGGTGCCCCTGTACTTCAACAGCGCCGACCTCCTCGTCCTGCCGAGTTGCGACCGGGCGGAAGGGTTCGGGATGGTGCTGATAGAGGCGCAGGCGTGCGGAACGCCGGTCATCGGGACGGACGTCGGCGGGATACCGTTTGCCGTCGAGGACGGCGTGACCGGTCTCATCGTCCCGCCAGGGGACGTACCGGGGCTCGCCGGCGCCATCGTGCGGGTGCTCGGCGACCCGGACCTTTACCGGCTGATGGCGCAGAACGGGTCGAGGAGGGTGCGGGACCTCTTTACCTGGGAGAAGAGCGCTCGCGTCTACGACCGGGTCTTTTGCGAGGCGGCGGGGGAGCGGGCGTAGCCGGACCGGACCGGACCGGGGAGGGAACATCCCGCCGGAGTTCACCGGCAGAGCCAGATCCGCCGTGGTAATCCCGGGGAAAATCCGGGTTCGTGCGTATTGCATGAGGCTATACCTCATCAGGTTTTATCAGAGAGGAAGGGCAACATTTTTCTGTATTTCACCGGCCGGGTGCACTCCCCGAGAGCGCCGGTGCCGCACGCCCGGCACCCTGGCGTGGGGCGACCCGCCGGATGTGACAGCCAGGAACCATACCATGGATACAGCCTTTCTCGAACAGGTCCTGATCATATTCGCCCTCTCCATCGCAGCGCTCGCCCTCTGCTACCGGATGAAGATGCCCGGGATCGTGGCGTTCTTCCTCACCGGTATCATTGCCGGGCCTTACGGCCTCGGCCTCATCACGAACCGGGCCGATGTCGAGATCCTCGCGGAGCTCGGTATCATCTTCCTCCTCTTCACCATAGGGATGGAACTCTCCTTGAAGAGCCTCCTTGACATGAAGAAAGGGATGCTCACCGGCGGGGTGCTCCAGATAGGCCTGACGATCGGCGTCGTCGCGGTCATCGCATCGGCCTTCGGCCTCGCGCCGCCGGAAGCGATCTTCTTTGGGATGCTGCTTGCCCACACGAGCACCACCGTGATGCTGACCGTCTTCCAGCACCGGGGGGAGGTGGACACGCCGCCGGTGCGGCTCGCGCTCGGGATATCGGTCCTCCAGGACCTGAGCACCGTGCCGATGATCCTCCTCGTCCCCATGCTCGGCGGCATGGGATCGGCCGGGGTCGTCCCGTCGCTCATCAACTTCGTTCTCGGCCTCGTCCTCCTCGGCGCCGTCACGGCAAGCGCTCTCTGGGTCGTCCCCCGCCTCCTCTACCGGGTCGCAAGCCTCCGGAGCCGGGAACTCTTCATGATCACCGTCATCTCCCTCTGCCTCGGGACGGCATGGCTCACCTCACGGGCCGGCCTCTCCCTCGCCCTCGGGGCCTTCCTTGCCGGCCTGATCATATCCGAGTCCGAGTACAGCAACGCGGCCCTCTCGACCGTCATCCCCTTCCGCGACATCTTCACCAGTTTCTTCTTCGTCTCGATGGGGATGCTCCTCAATACCGGGTTCTTCGCGGCCCATGCGCTCCTGATCGTCGCGATCATCATCGGCGTCATCGTCCTCAAGGCGATCATCGGGGCCGTTGCCGTCCTCCCTGCAGGGGTCTCCCTCCGGACCGCCGTCCTCACCGGGCTTGCCATCGGCCAGATCGGCGAGTTCGCGTTCATCCTCTCGAGGACCGGGATCGAGTACGGGCTTCTGGGCCCCGACCTTGAACAGATCTTCCTCGCGGTGTCGGTCGGGACGATGGCGGTCGCCCCGTTCGTCATCGCGTCGGCGCCGCAGGCGACCGCCGTCGTCCGCCGCCTTCCCCTGCCGGCATGGCTCAGGGCAAGAGACGCGCCCCTGAAGGTAGCCCCCGCAAACGGGCCCAAAGAGGGGCATATCATCATCATCGGGTTCGGGCCGATGGGGCGGCACGTCGCCGAAGCGGCACGGAGCACCGGAGTTCCCTACATGGCCGTCGATCTCAACCCGAAGACAGTGCGGGAGGGGCGCAAGATTGGTGAACCGATCTTCTTTGGCGATGCCATAAACGAGGGGGTTCTTGCCCACGCGGGGGTCGAACGCGCCCGCGTGGTGGTCGTCACCATCCCGAACGCGGCCACGGCGCGCCAGGTGACGGCGATTGCACGGAAGATGAACCCGGACTGCGCGATCATCACCCGGACCCGGTACATGGAGGATTCCCTCGCCCTCTACGCGATCGGAGCAAACGACGTCGTCTGCGAAGAGTTCGAGACCGCAGCAAAAGTGCTTGCACGGGTCCTGGTCAGGTACCCGGTGCAGAAGAGCGATATCGACGGGCTCGTCGCTTCGATGCGGACCGGGAACTACGAGATGCTCCGGCAGGCCTCAGGGCAGGTGCCGTCGCTCCAGGACATAGGGCTGCACCTGGACGACGCCGAGATATCGATCGTCCGGGTGGAGGAGGGCGCCCCGGTCGCCGGGAAGACCCTTGCCGAGACCGACCTGCGGCGGAGGTACGCGGTGACGGTGCTCGCGATCAGGAGAGGCGCGGAGACGCTCGCCGGGCCGGATGGCGGGACGTCGATCGAGGCCGGGGACCTCTGCATCCTCATCGAGGCCGGGCCCGGGAACCCGGAGGTATCCTCCCTCTTCCGCCCTGCGGCGGAGGGGTAAGACTCTTTTACCCGGGTCGCGCGGCGAACCGGGGATGCGCGCTCACGGTCCGGAGGGGGGCGGGCTCCGGCGCCCGGTCTCGTACGTCGCGCAGATCCGGGGCCTTCGCCGGCCCGTGACTGCACCCTCTTATACCCGGCCGGGCGACTCTCCCATATGGACTTTCTCTCTGCCGGCGCCCTCACCCCGGTCCTCATCCCGCTCCTTGTCTTCGGGGCCCGGGTGATCGACGTCAGCCTCGAGACTCTCAGGATCATACTCCTCGCCCGGGGCGGCCGCCTCATCGTCCCCGTAATCGCTTTCATCGAGATCATCTTCTGGATCGTCTCGCTCGGCCTCGTCGTCAACGAGTTCACCAATCCGGTCTACCTCATCTCCTACGGGGCCGGTTTTGCCGCCGGGAACTATGCCGGTATCCTCCTTGAGGAGAGGCTCGCCATGGGGGTCTGCGTGCTCCGGGTGATCACCTCAGAAGAAGACCACGCCCTCATCGACGCCATCAGGGGCACCGGCTACGGCGTCACGGTCGTTGCCGCGGAGGGGCTCCATGGACCGTGCACCATCTTCTACTCCGTAGTGCGGCGGTGTGACCTTCTCCCGATCACCCGGATGGTCGAAGAGATGAACCCCCATGCGTTCTGCACCGTCGAGGACGTCAGGTCGACCACCCGCGGAACCTTCCCCCGATCCGGCGAGGGGGCCCTGTCGGGCATCTCCCGCCGGACGGTGCGGATCGGGAAGTGAGCGGGACCTCCGGGGCCAGCACCGTCCTGAGAAACGCCGCCCCAGAACCCTTTTTTCCCGGCGGAGAGCGTCCCGGGCATTGCCCCGGAGGGAAGATCCAGATCCGGCACCCACCCCATCGAGGTGGGGACGAACGCTAAATGCGGCCCGACGGTTCGGGATCAACGCACGACCGAACTTTTGCGGATCCGCAGAGGGTGAATGGAGCCAACCGGTGCATCCCTGCGGGCCAGAGACCGGGGACCTGCCGCTACACACCGGAGGTGTAAGGGAGCGATCGGTATTCTGGACCGGAGGTTCGGCCGGAAAAAAGAGGATAGGAGAGGTTGAAGGTTAGTTCTTCTTAGCCTTGTCCTGGGGCTTCTTCTCCTGGGGTTTCTTCTCCTGGGGTTTCTTATCCTTTGCCATGAATGACACACCTCCCTCCCGAGGTGGGATATATCTGATGTTAACCGGTCCGGATATATATTTTACGCTTGTTCGGCCACATTTTCCATAAATCAGGTGAAATTAAGCGTTATTTGCAACCGTCCGGCCGGGGGGTGATCGCCGCTCGCACCAAAGGATCGCTGCAACGTGGAACCGGAGAAAATCGGGCGCCGGAGCGGGGAGGAACCTACCTCTCTCGCCCGACGGCGGATAGCATGTAGAGCGCGATCAGGGCGAACCCCCCCACCACCTCGACGCCGACCATGAGGGCCAGGACCGGGATCGTGCCGAGAGCTCCGAACTCCCCTGACACCGGGCTGATCTCGATCGGCGTTCCCACAGGGGCCGAACCGGGTTCGGCGAGCCAGTCGCAGAAGAGCGCGGCACCGGCCGCGAGCATGACGACCGCCATGAGGATGAAGATGAGCAGCCCGAGGATCTCGGTCTTCCGCATCGGTCTTCGCGCGGCCCGCACCGGCGGCACTTCCGTGCCCGATGTGAAGAACGGCAGGACGGCCCCGATCGCAATCGTCGCACCCCAAAGAAGCGCCCCCCCGGGTACGAGGCGGCCACCCGCCGCATAGAGCCCGATCGCCAGAGCGAAGACGGCTCCGAGGGCTAGAGCGGCAATTCTGCCCTCATGCATGCGGTTCACTCCAGGCGTCGTGTCCGGAGAGCAGGCCGGATGCGGGAGATGCGGCCGGAAAACCGGCCGCCGGGCGCTTCACGGGAGCAGCCTTCCGTGCAGGACGAACCGAAGGTTCAGGCTCCGCGGGCAACCCGGCACGCGGACCCGGCCTTCCGGTAGTTGTGGCTTTCTGCGTGGCCGGATAACCGGTCGTCGCGAAGGGAAAGCCAGAAACTGCACCTGCGACCTTAACGGCCGGCGGGAGGGGGGTCGTGAACATCACCCGGTACATACGGTATCTCTCCTTTCATCAGGCAGAATCGCATACAGGCCGAGAACGGGGCTGCGAATGCAATTCTACATGATTGAACATGATAATGTTATGAGACAGAGGATATATTTAATGGTATGTATTAGCATCCCGGTGCCGGCGGAGGGCCGCATTTCCAGGAGACGGGATACCCACCGGGCATTACATCTTCCGGAGCCGGTAGAGAGAGACCGCCGTGAAAGAGAGGCGACTGCCATCCTGGTAAAGGGCCGCCGCCGGAAGACCCCGGCAGGGGATCCTCTCCCGGGGAATATCACGGGTATCGCCGGGAACGCGCCAAGATATTTATCCATTTCTCCCCAACGGGTATAAGAATGCCTCGCCTCTACCTCGGAAAGATCCCGCTTCGCTGGTGCGACGCCTGCCATGCCCCGGTGCTCTCTGGAACCTGCGCCTGCGGCGCCCCGGCCCGCCCGGTAGCCGTCACCCCGCCGGGAGACGCCCGCCCCGCGTTCCCGGACGACATCGAGCGGGTCAACCGTATATTCTGCGAGCACTTCGGAGCGCCGCTGATACCGGAAGGGCATCTTGCACTCCTCAACAAGGTCCCCGCCGATGACCGCATGGACGAGATCGTCCTTGGCGGCGCGGTCGTGGGCGCAGTCCGTTACATCCCCGGAGAGCGGCGCTGGGAGCCCCTCCCGCGCCCGAACGCCGCTGTCTTCCTGCGGCCGACGAAGCGCTACGTCGTCGTCGACGACGGGGCGGTCCCCTCCATCCGCGACGGGGGAGCAAGTGTCCTCGCACCCGGCCTCCTCTCGATCGACCCCGCCGTCGCCGAAGGCGATGAGGTCTTTGTCCTGACGAAGACCGGCGAATGCATCGGCGTCGGCAGGGCCAGGGTCGACGCCGCCACCGCCGCGACGATGGAGCGGGGGCTCATCGTCCGGACGCGCAGGAACGTCCCGTCGGTCTGTGTCCCGGGCGAGGCGACGTGGGAGGACACCGTCACGGCGAACGAACTCGTCCTTGCGGAATACGAGGCTGCAAGCATCCGGTTCGTCCGGGACGTGGCGGAGAAGAACCCCAGGGCGCCCACGGTCTCCTACTCGGGCGGGAAAGACAGCCTCGCAACCCTGCTCGTCGTCTTAAAAGCGCTCGGCCCGGTGCCGCTCCTCTTTGCCGATACGGGGCTTGAGTTCCCGGAGACGTATCAGAACGTGGATACTGTGGCGGAACGCTACGGGCTCGACATCCTCCGGGTATGCGACGAGGAGGCGTTCTGGAGTGAGTTTGAGAAGAACGGCCCGCCAGCCGTCGACAACCGCTGGTGCTGCCGGGTCTGCAAACTCCGCCCCGTCGGCCGCCTGATCGATGAGCACTTTGGAGAGTGCCTCTCGTTTATCGGGCAGCGGAAGTACGAGTCGGTGCGGAGGATGCAGAGCAGGCGGGTCTGGCGGAACGCCCATGTCCCGCAGCAACTCTCGGCGGCCCCCATCCAGCACTGGACTGCGATGCACGTCTGGCTCTACATCTTCCGCGAGAAGGCGCCCTACAACCGCCTCTACGAGCGCGGGCTCGACCGCATCGGGTGTTTCATGTGCCCTTCAAGCGACCTTGCGACGTTTGCGATCATCAGGGACGCCTGCCCCGACCTCTGGGAGATGTGGCTTGCAAAACTTGCCGGGTGGCGGGAGAAGCAGGGCCTCTCCCATGACTGGGTCGAGCGTGGGTTGTGGCGGAAGCGGGGAGACGCCGATGAAGAAGAGGATAGTTATAATTGATTACGGGCTCGGCAACCTCCGGAGCGTCCTCCGGGGGCTCGAACGGGCGGGAGCGGCCGCGACGATCACAGCGGACCCGGAGACGATCGCGGCGGCGGACGGCATCGTCCTCCCCGGTGTGGGGGCGTTCCGCGAGGGGATGGAGATGCTCGGGGGTCTTGAGCGCACCGTCCGTGCCGCCGCCGGCGGTACGCCGCTCCTCGGCATCTGCCTCGGGATGCAGATGCTCATGGATTCAAGCGAAGAGCACGGCGTCCACCGGGGGCTCGGCCTCGTGCCGGGGGACGTGAAGCGGTTCGTCCCCTCCGCCGGGGAGAAGGTCCCCCACATGGGGTGGAACACCATCCGGGTCGGGCAGGAGACTCCCCTCTTTGACAGGCTCCGCACAGAGGAGTACGTCTACTTCGTCCACTCCTACTACGCGGAGGCCGCGCCGGAGCATACGCTCGCGAGCACCACCTACATCCGCCCCTTTGCCTCCGCCGTCAGGAACAGACTCACCTACGGCGTCCAGTTCCACCCCGAAAAGAGCGGTGCGGTCGGTCTTCTCATCCTTGAGAACTTCATAGAACTCATCTGCTGACCGGGGCCGGGGCCGCGGGGAGAGGGGCTGCCTCGTCCCCGGTTCCCTCCCCCAACGGCGATATCCACCACGGTTCACTATATGGGGACATGCCCAGAAGGAACCGGGCACGGCTGCCCACCGGCTATCGCGAGCACTGCCCCCGCCCCTCGGGGCGGGGGAGGAGGCCGAAGGCCGGGCGGGGTGGGGGATGCCGGAGAGCGGCACACGGCGTATCCCCCGCGTGGAGAGGAGGCCCCTCTCCGGCCCCCTCCCCCCAATGGCGATATCCACCACGGTCCAGTATCCGGAGATAGGCCTGGAGATAACGGGTCCGGTCTGCTGTCCGGCCTGAAACAGCACACCACAGGCGTATCCCGGGCACGGCTGTTCCCGGATATCGCCACGCACTGCCCCCGCCCCCGAGGGGGCGGGGGAGGAGCGCGAAGCGCGGGCGGGGCGGGGAATGCCGGAGAGCGGCATACGGGTATCCCAGCCAATGGGAGGCCCGAGGAGTTCGACCGCTGGGTGTCCCAGGCGTACGGGTATCCCCAGCGGGGCGGGGGAAGAAAGCGGTCATCACGGTCTTTGCGTGCGTCGGCGGCGCCTCCCGCCGGAGCGCCCCCGCGCGGTAAAAAAGAACGGGTGGATCAGTTCCCGTTGGCGTGCTTGCGCAGCTCCTGATCCCGCAGGATGTTGCGCTGGATCTTTCCGGATATGGTCTTTGGGAGCTCGGGGACAAACTCGATCGACCTTGGATACTTGTATGGGGCGGTGGTGTTCCGGACATGAGCCTGGATCTCCCTGACCAGTGATTCGGAGGGCTGGTAGCCGGGCTTTAGCACGAGGAAGGCCTTGACCACCATCCCCCGGATGAGGTCGGGCGACCCGACGACCGCCGCCTCCTGGACGGCCGGGTGCTCCATGAGCGCGCTCTCCACCTCGAACGGCCCGATCCGGTAACCGGACGACTTGATGACGTCATCGTTGCGCCCGATGAACCAGAAGTAGCCGTCCTCGTCCATGCATGCCTTGTCGCCGGTGTAGTAGAACCCGTTCTGGAACGACTCGCGGTTCGCTTCAGGGTTATCCAGGTACTCCACGAAGAGCCCGACCGGCCGGGGGTTGAGGCTGACGGCAATCCTTCCCTCCTCCCCGACGCTGACCGGGTTTCCGTCGTCGTCGTGGAGTTCGATATGCCAGCCCGGAACGGGTCTTCCCATGGAACCGGGCTTATGCTGCATGCAGGGGAACGTGGCGATGCAGCAGACGGTCTCCGTCTGGCCATACCCCTCGTAGATGGGCTGCCCGGTGCCGTCCTGCCAGACCCGGATCACCTCGGGGTTGAGCGGTTCGCCGGCACTGCAGCAGTGCCGGAGGTCCCGGAAGTCGAACTTATCGAGGTCGGCAAGGATCAGCATCCGGTAGACCGTCGGCGGTGCACAGAACGTGGTCACCTCGTACCTCTCTATCAGCGGAAGGAGTTCAGTCGCGCTGAACTTTCCCCGGATATCGTAGACAAAGATGCAGGCGCCGGCGATCCACTGGCCGAAGATCTTGCCCCAGGCGCACTTCGCCCACCCCGTATCCGAGAAGGTCAGGTGAAGGTCGTTTTGTGTGAGGTCCTGCCAGAGTGAGGCGGTTATGATATGGCCGAGCGGGTAGTTCTGGCTGTGCAGCACCATCTTGGGCTCGCCGGTGGTGCCCGAGGTGAAGTAGATCAGCATCGGGTCGGTCGACTTCGTCTTCTTCGCGACCGGCATGCTGACGGTGTGGTGCGATACCGGTGCAGGGTACTCGAGCTCGTGCGGGTAACTCGCCCAACCGTCACGCTCCCCGTCCGCGAGGAAGAGGGTCTCAAGCAGCGGGCAGGCGTCGGCGACCTCGTCGACCTTCTCTGCGTTCTCGGTGTCGGTGATGATCATCCTGAACTTCCCGGCTCGTATACGGTATTTGATGTCCTTTGGGGTCAGCATCGTCGGGCAGGGGCAGAAGACCGCCCCAAGTTTGACGAGCGCGATGGCGAAGATCCACCATTCCGGTATCCTCGGGAGCATCAGCATGACCCGGTCGCCCTTCTTGACGCCGTACTTCAGGAGGATGTTCGCGGCGCCGTTGGAGAGGTTCCGGAGGTCACGGAAGGAGTACTTCTTCTCGTTCCCCTGCTGGTCCACCCAGATCATCGCCAGTTTGTTCCGGTCGGTCCCGGCCCACCGGTCGATCACGTCGTACCCGAAGTTGAAGTACTCGGGAACATCGATCCTGAAACTGGCGCAGGCGGCCTCGTAATCGGCCATATTGGGGCCGGGGGCATTCAGGGGCGGCATCGCCGCCGGGGTCGCGCTCTGCACGCCGCCGTTACCCGGTGCACCACTCAGGTGGGCCGTACAGAGTTTGTTGAGCCATTCGGACCGGGACATCCCGAGAGAGTCGCACATTTTGTCGATCGTCTTCACAAGGTCATCGTCCATCGTGACCGAGTATCGCACCATATGTACAGTTCTGTGGTGCAGGATATCACCTTTTTGATTCATCTCGCACCAGGAACCGGGAACCGGGGCTCTCCCGGGTGCAAGAACCCCCGGGACCGGACAGGAAAGCGGTGAGCGACGCCGAACCGGTGGGAGGGGCGCACCCGGCCTGAACCGGGAGAGCCCGTGCCTGCCCTCCATCTATCCCGAAAAGAGGGCGGTGGTGCGGGGCACAGGCCCCGTGCCCGGCCGCTGCCGTTTCCGGCGTGGATGGTGCACCGGCTCGCCGCCCCGGCACACAACATTCAAATAGCAATGGTGCGCACCCGGGCCGCGTATGGCGAAGAAGACCATCCTGATCACGGGCTCGACGGACGGTATCGGGAAGGCGACGGGACGCCTCCTGGCCGGGCAGGGTCACCGCGTCCTGCTCCACGGCAGGAACCGGGCGAAAGGGCGTGCCGTCCTCGAGGAACTGGAGACGGTCGCCGGTTCCGAACAGCCGGCTCTCTTCATCGCGGATCTCTCGATGCAGGACCGGGTCCAGGACCTTGCAGAGGAGGTCGCCGGGGCGTGCGACCGGCTCGACGTGCTCATCAACAACGCCGGGGTCTTCATGCCGGAGCGGCGCGTTGCCCCCGGCGGGATCGAGATGACGTTCGCCGTGAACTACCTTGCAGTGCTCCTGCTCACCCACGACCTCCTCCCGCTCCTGTCAAAGAGCGCCCCGGCGCGGGTCGTCAACGTCGCGTCGATCGCCCACCGGAGCGTGCGGGCGGTCGATTGGGAGAATCTCCCAGGTTTTGAGGACTACGACGCCTACGACGCCTACGCAACGTCAAAACTCGGGGTCGTCGCCTTCAACGCCCGGCTTGCTCGCACCCTCGACGGGACGGGGGTGACGGCGAACTCTCTCCACCCGGGGGTGATCGATACCAAACTCCTCCGCGCCTATACCGGCGGGCGGGACGGCGGCGCACCACCGGAGCAGGGGGCGGCGGTGGAGGTGCATCTCGCCACCTCCCCGGATGCCGGGAAGGTGAGCGGCAGGTACTTCGAGGCGACCCGGTGGACCCGGCCGTCGTCACTTGCTCTCGACGCGGATGTGCAGGAACGGTTCTGGGAGATGGGGCTCGATCTTGCCGGGGTGGAGTGGCGGTGATCCAGGGGAAAGCATATGCCGGATGGAGAAGAGCAGTAACCCGCCCGGTCCCGGGCAACCGGGCGCGCAGAGGGAGATCATATGAAACGTGACAGGAAAGGCGAGGGGAAAGAAGAGACGAAAGAGTACTGGTGCGAGATATGCGGAGCGGCCTGCGACGAGATCACCGAAGAGACGTTCCCGGACCTGAGAAAAGCCCGGACGCTCTGCCCGGAGTGCAGGAAGTCCTACGAGGAGGCCTGCCGGCTGCGGTGACGGGGCGGGAGGCCCCGGCATACGCCCGCCCCCGGACCGGGATGCGCTGATTGGTAAAAGTACTTATCCTTCAGCGGAAGAGATCCTCAAGTCGAACCGCAGGACCGTTTCATCCATGACTCCGGCGATACCCCCGGGTAGGCGTAAGGCCCTGCCATCTGCTCTGGCGCAGGGTGACGGGATCCTCATCGTCGACGCCGACCTGACGATCATCCAGGCCAACGCGCAGTTACAGGCCCTCTTCTGCGCGACACAGGAAGAGCTCCTCGGAGCGGATGCTCCCGGGGCCATCCGGAGGTATCTTGGGCCGCTGCTCACAGAGGGCGAGTCTCCCGGAGAGGTCGTCGCCCTTCTCCGGGATGGATCGTGCCCTTCGCCGGTCACGCTCGATGTCCGGGTTCCCGGGACCGGCGCCCGGAGGGTATCCATCTCAGTCAGCACGGTCGACGCCGTCACGCCCGCGCTCCGGCTCCTTGTCTTCCATGACACCGGGGAGGGGGGCGCCGGCCTCACCCGGTACGCCCCCGGGGAGGCACCCCTGGCCGCCTTTGCCCGGGACCGCGACCTCCCCTCCACCCGGGCCGGCAACCCGGAGGATCCCGGCCTCCCCCCGGTTCCCAACGCCAGGAGCACGGATTCCGACCTCTTCTGCCCGGAGGACGCCACCTGCCTGCGGCAGACGATCGAGGCGCTCGCGAGGAGCGAACGGCACCTCGCCACCCTGATGAGCAACCTCCCGGGTATGGCCTACCGGTGCAGGCCCGACCCCGGGCGGACGATGGAGTTCGTGAGCGAGGGGGCGCTCAGTCTCACCGGCTACACCCCTGAGGAGATCGTCGGCAACCGGCGGATCGCCTACGGCGACCTCATCCACCCCGGCGACCGCCGGAGGGTCCGGGAAGAGGTGGTTTCCGGGCTCGCGGAGGGGAGGCCCTTCCAGTTGGTCTACCGCCTGATCGCCGCGTCCGGCGCGGAGAGATGGGTCCGGGAGCAGGGTCGGGGCACTCCCGGCTCCGGGGGCGGGGCCGCCACGGCGGTCGAGGGGTACATCACCGATATCACCGACCGGGTGCAGGCCGAAGAGGACCTCGCGGAGAGCGAAGACCGGTTCCGGAGCATCTTCTCCACGAGCCACGCGGTCATGCTGATCGTCGACCCGGAGACCAGCGCCATCGTCGATGCGAACCCGGCGGCGAGCGCCTACTACGGCTACCCGCTCGAGACCCTCACCGCGATGCGGATCGCCGATATCAACGCCCTCGGGGAGGAAGAGCTGCTCCGGGATATGCAGAAGGCGGTGACCAGCGAAGAACAGCATTTCTCGTTCCTGCACCGGCTGGCGGACGGCCGGTGCCGTGATGTGGACGTCTTCAGCGGCTGCGTCGTCATCCGCGGGCGGGTGCTCCTGCACTCCATCATCCACGATGTCACCGGGCGGCGGCGGGCAGAGGAGCAGTTCCGGGCGCTCCTCGACGCCACGCCCGATGCGGCCATGCTCATCGATCACGACGGGACCCTCCTCGCCCTGAACGAGGTGATGGCGGCACGATTCGAAAAGACCGTCGGGGAAATCCTCGGGACATGCGCCTACGACCTCCTCCCACCGGAACTGGCGGTGAAACGACGGGAGCTTACAGCACAGGCCCTCATCGCGGGGAGCCCTCTCCGGCACGTCGACGAGCGTGACGGGCGGATCCTCGAAAACGTCCTCTTCCCGGTCCCGGGCGGCCGGGAGGACGGACGGAGGGTGGCGGTCATATCCCACGACATCACCCGCGAGCGGGAACTCGAACGGGTCCGGCAGGAGGCGTTCGACCGGATCAGGCAGAACATCGAACAGTTCGCGATCCTCGGCGACCACATCCGGCAGCCGCTTCAGGTGATCCTCGGCACAGCGTGCCTGCTTGAGGACGAGCAGGCAATCCAGAGGATCCAGCAGGAGGTTGGGCGGATCAACGGGTACATCCGGCAGCTCGACCAGGGCTGGATCGATTCGAGGAAGATCCAGGAGTACCTCCGGCGGTACGAGTGGATGTAGTGCATCGATTCCAAATGAACAGACCCTATCTGGCCTTCGTTCCATCCCAGACGGAGCGCTCCCCTTCGCCCCCCCACCCCGCCCGCGCTGCGCGCTCCTCCCCCGCCCCCTCCGCAAGAATAGTGCTGGCAGCGGTTTCCCGGGGGAGGAGAGAGCCAGAATCCGATTTTCCAGGCTTGTCCCGGTACACTGGACCGTGGTGGCTATCGCCACGGGGGGAGGGGACCGGGGAGGGGGAGACCCCCTCCCCGGGCAAAATGGTACCTGAAAGTTCCTCTCCGGCAACCCCCACCCTGCCCGGCCTTCGGCCTCCTCCCCCGCCCCCTGGGGCGGGGGCAGCGCATGGCGATATCCAGTGGAAAGCCGTGCCAGGGGATGGTGCTGGCGGCGGTTTCCCGGAGGGGCGGGCAGAGAAGGACCTGCTACTGCCGGTTCGATCCCGGGGTCCCCCGTGCAGTAGTGGACCGTGGTGGCTATCGCCACGGGGGGAGGGGACCGGGGAGAGGGTCTCCCCCGCCCCGCAGGTGGGTCCCCGTACGTTCCTCCTCAAAGCCCCGCCCCCCGGAGGGGGCAGTACGTGGCGATACCGGGGAAAAGCCGTCTCCCGGGATGCACCCCCCCGGATAGTGTGAAAAAAGATCGATACTCTCCTCCGTTGAGCGTGCCGGTAATTGAGAATCGTTGCAGGAGTGATACCCGGCCTGCTCATTCCGGAAAGTCACATCCCGGTTCACCGCCGGTAACCCGGAATCGATGCATCAGGCACTCCGGTCCGCTACCGGCTCTCTCCGGTCCGCCCTCGGATCTTCTCCACCGCGCCCTCCGCCGCCTTCCGGACGTACCAGTCCTCATCGCTGAAGATGCCCCTGAGAGGCTCGATCGCCCGTGCGTCCCCGATCTCGGCGAGCACGTCCGCCGCCCGTTTCCTGACGTCGCCGTCCCGGTCCCCGAGGGCGGATATGACCGCCCCCATGGCCGGGGCCCCTATCGCAACAAGCGCCGCGGCGGCCTCCCGCCGGATGCTGTAGAAGTCGTCATGGAGGAGGGCCATGAGGGCGGGGACCGCGCGGGGGTCGCGCACCTCGCCGAGGGCCTTTGCCGCCCGCCGCCGGACGCTGTCGTCGCGGTCGTCGAGCACCTGCACCAGCGGCTCGACCGCGAGCGGGCCCATCCGGACGAGATCGCTCCACCGTTCCTTCGCGATCAGGTAGAGGGCCGTCTCCTCCCCCGGGCTCGGCGACCAGTCCAGGCGGTCGAGGGCGTCCGCGGCCCCGGCACGGACGCGGAAATGCCCGGCGGCAAGTGCGCCGGGGAGCAGCCTTCCCGCCGGCTCGCCGATCAGGACGAGGGCCGCCACCGCACCTTTCCGGGCCGCATCGTCCCCCATCTCAAGGACGCAGAGGAGGGGATCGACCGCCGCCTCGCCCATCATGCCGAGCGCCCGCACGACAACACGCCCCACGCGCCAGTCCTCGTGCAGGAGCGTATCCGTGAGCGGCCCGATGGCGGCCGGGTTCCCGATCTTGCCAAGCGTTGCGGCCGCTCCCATCTTGATGCCCGGGGAGCCTCCGCGAAGAGCCCGGACCAGCGGTTCGACGGCGGGGTTCCCGATGCCGACGAGCGCCCGCGCCGCGCCCAGGCGGGTATGCCAGTCGCGGTCCTGGAGGGCATCGATGAGCGGATCGACCGCCGCTTCCCCGACCATCTTGAGCGCCTCGACCGCCTTTCTCCGCCCATCCTCCTGCCCGTCACGGAGCTCGCCAAGCAGCCTCATGACCGCAGGCGCTCCGATCATGCCGAGCGCCCGCGCCGCACCCATCTGGATCGCGGTGTCGGGGTCGTTGAGCGTCCGGATCAGCGGTTCGACCGCGTCGGCCCCAAACTCCGCTACAGAGGCCCACTGCTCTTTTGCGATCAGGTAGCCGACAGTCTCCCGTTCGGTCTCCGGCACCCAGCCGACCCTGCCGAGGGCCTCCGCGGCACCCAGCCGGATACGGTAACCCTCATCGAGGAGCGCCCCCGTGAGAGCGGCGACGGCCGGCCTGCCGATCCGGATGAGCGTATCGACGGCCTCCAGCCGGATGGTGTCGTCCGGATGCCCCAGTGCCTCGATGAGCGGCCCGATGACCGCGTCACCGAGACCGATGAGCACGGTCCCGGCCCTCTGCCGGACCAGGGCATCGTCGTCCCCGAGCGCCCCGACCAGCGCGCCGATGGAGGGCTCCCCCATCGTCTCGAGAACCTCCGCCGCAGCCTGCCCGGCACCGGGGTCCCCGAGAGCCCGGACGAGCGGGCCGGCGGCAGGACTCCCGATCCGGACCAGCACAGCGGCGGCCGGCCGGCGGAGCGTCTCCTCGCCCAGGGCCCGGATCAGGGGATCGACGGCCGCCTCCCCTATCCGGACCAGCGTCTCGCCTGCGGTCCCCCGGCGGGCCTCGTCGCCGAGCAGGCGGACCAGGGGAGGAGCCGCAACGGCCCCGAGGCGGAGAAGCGATTCCGCCGCCCCCGCCCGCACCCCCGCATCCTGATCGCCGAGCCGCGCCGCCAGGGGGTCGACAGCGGGGGCACCGAGAGCCGCGACCTCCGGCCACTGCTGCAGCGCGATCAGGTACGCGGCCTGTTCTTCCACCCCGGCGGGGACCCGGCCGAGCCTCCTGAGGACCATCGCGGCCCCCATCCGGGTCCGGCCGTTCTCATCGCCGAGCGCTTCGACAAGCGGCTCCCGCGCGGCGTCACCGATCCCGGTGAGCGCAGCCTCCGCCCCCGCGTGCCCGTCGCCGTCTTCGCCAAGGAGGGGAATGAGAGCGTCTATCGCGGGCGCACCGATGCCGACCAGGGCGTCGACGGCCTTCCGGTGGAGGCGGTCGCCGCCGCTCCTGACGAGTTCGACGATGGCCGGGACCGCCTCGTGTGCACCGAGCCTGCCCAGGACCTCGACGGCGTTCTCCCGGACGGTGCCGCTCCCCCCTTCGAGCAGGGCGAGAACCGGGGCGACGGCCGGTCTCCCGATGGCAACGAGCGCGTCCGTTGCCGCCGGGGCGACGGCGCCATCGCCAAGGGCGTCTACGAGCGGCCTTACAGCCGCGGGGAGACCGATCTCGCCGAGTGTCGCCGCAGCCTCGCCGCGTATACGGTCGTCGTCGCCGTTGAGCGTCCGGACCAGGGGAACGACCGCCGGCGCGCCCATCAGGGCAAGTTCTATCCACTGTTCCCGGGCGATGAGGTACCAGGCCCGCTCGGTGTCGTTCCAGGGCTCCCAGCCCATCCCGTCAAGGATGTCGGCGGCATGACCGCGGACCCGGGACCGGCCGGCCGCCAGCGCCTGGATCAGGGGCGGGGCCGCCGCCTCCCCGAGCGCACCGAGGACTTCCCGGAGCGCCTCGAGCGCCCCCCCGTCCGCATCGTCCAGGGCCTGAACGCACGCTTCCGCCGCCGGCTCCCCGATCCTGAGCAGGGCGGCCGCCGCCGTGCCGCAGAGAGAGGGGTCGGAGAGCAGCCGGATGAGTGAACCGACCGCAGGGAGACCGATCTCCGCGAGCGCCATGGCCACGAGCCGCCGGATCTCGTCGTCCGCATCGGGCAGGAGATCGACCAGGGGGCCGACCGCGGCCTCCCCGATCTCTCCGAGGGTCCGGGCGGCATTCCACCGGGCCTCCCCGTCCGGCGACTTCAGGACGGCGATGAGGGGGCCGACCGCGGCCCCGCCGTACTCCGCGACATCAAGCCACGCCTCGCCGGCGATGAGGTACCGGATCGCCCCGGGGTCGTCGGGCGGTTTCCACCCGAGTTCCCGGAGGATCCTTGCGGCAGAACGCCGGGTGTTCCCATCGGGGGCATCAAGGGCCCCGACAAGAGAGGGGATCGCCGCATCGCCGATCTCCCGGAGCGCATAGAGGGCGCCGAACTGCACCTCGCCGTCATCACCGCCGAGCGCCGCGATGAGGGGCGGCACGGCGGGCCCCCCTATCCGCACGAGCGTGGCGGCAGCCCCGGTCTGCACCGCGTCGTCCCCGAGCGCCGCGATCAGCGCCGGGACTGCATCGTCACCGATCGCGGCGAGGGCCTCCGCGACGCACCACCGCCGTCCGTCATCCGCGCGGGCGAGGGCCTCTATCAGGGGAGCCACGGCAGCAGCCCCGCGCCCTGCGATGGTATCGAGGGCGCGCCCGCGGACTTCGGCGTCCAGACCGCCGAGGTCGTCGATGAGCGACTCCAGCGGACGATCCCCGCCGGGGGTCTCTCCACCGGGGTCCGGTTCGTCCTCCGCCAGGCAGGCGTCATACCCAGGGGTCTCCAGCGAGAGTTCATCGTCTCCGTCGTCGAACCCGAGCAGTCTCATGAGTTCCGCATCGGTGAGGGGCTCGGAGCGCCGGGCGGACGGGTCGTCCGGGGGGAGTTCCGGGAGTCCACCCGTCCCGCCGGAGGGAAGATCGTCGTCGGGGTCCTGCCGGAGAGAGAGGTCCGGCGAGAGGGGATCGTCGAACCAGAAGAAGTCCTCCGGGGTCTCCCCGGCGGCATTCGTTTCGCCCGGGGAGGCAGGGTCATCGAACCGCCGGAGATTCCCGGGGATTCCCTCAAGCCTCACAGGGACGCCTGTTCCGTCCCCGGCCCCGGAGTGTTCACCCCGGGGTGATTCGGGGGGTACTCCCGGGTCCGGGCCGTCCTCCCCGTCGGCCTCTTCATCCCGCCGCCCTATCCAGCGCCTGAAGAAAGAACGTGCATCCCGGCCGAATACGCCCAACAACCCCACGACGGGAGAGAGGGTCTCAACCTCCGGAACCGCCCCCGCCCGGACGCCTGCCGGCGTGCAGAAGAGGAGGGCGAGAAGAGCAACCCCGGCGATCACGCACAGAAGGACGCACAGCCGCCGCCTGCAGCCTCTGCCGGGCCCGGGCGCGCACCCGCCCGCACGGCCTGCCCGTTCTGCCTCACCGTCACCGAATCCGGTTGCAGGATCGATGGAAGAAGCGTTCGGGAGTTCTCGTGGGGCCCCGGTGCACATAAGGAGAACTATACGTCTAGAAATTAAATAGGTTTGTTTTCAGTGCTCCGTCAAGAAGGCAACTGTTAAATAGTACCTTGCTCACGAGGCCGGCGTCGGCCCTCCTTCCCCCCGCATCCGTGGTGCCCGGGTTATACCTGTACCGGGCGGGCCGCCCGCCCGGCGATCAGGGGAATACCGGCGCCGGTTCAGAAACCTTCGTCCATGATCCGTTCGAGTTCCGATCGCTTGATCCGCCACGATCCTCCGCACTTGACCGCCGGGATCCGCTCTTCCCGGATGAACTCCCGGATCCGGCCGGGAGTGAAGTTCAGGGTCGAGGCGACGTCGTCGACGGTGAGCATCCGGTCGCCTGCGCTGTGGTGGCCGCACCCGATCGTCTCCCAGTCCTCATCCGGCAGCATGATGGTGATGACCGGCTCGCCGTCATCACCGGGGGAGACCGCAGCTTTGAAGGTGAGAGTGGGGACGAGGCCGTTGAGGTAGATGCTCGCCTGGAACTCAAACTCCTCTGCGGTCGTCGTAAGGGCTTTATCCCTGAACGCATGGAGGGTGTCCCAGAGGTTCTCCGTAACGGTCTCCTGTGGGATGTTCGGGAACGGGACCATGCTCTGCGCAACCCGTGCCGAGACCGCGAGAGGGAAGGTGATGCCGATATCCCTGCCCATCTGGGTGATCTCGATCAGGTCCCCGTCATCGATAGCATCCTGACGCGTCTTCCTCTGTTGCTCCGGGTCCGCCAGCCCCCAGGTCTCGGCCGGTGTCCGCAACCTCCCTCTTCTCATCTCCATGGAACATAACCCTCCGGGGTGTCTTCACCTCGTCTATACCACTATGAGGAGACCCATCATAAAAAATTTACCAAATTTTTTGCGACATTTTGCGATTTCTTTCGCATTAAAGGCTTATCTGGAGCATCCCGGGAGCAAAATGCCGCAAAAATCCGGCCGGATGCCGGGCACAGCCCCCGGGGAGACGGATAAACAGAAAAGAGAGCAAAAAGGATGAAGTACGTGACCCGGAATGCCTGCCGGAAAATCCCATCCCGGAAGAGGGCTCCCGGCAAAGCCTATATAGCAAGCAGGGCGAGTCTTCTGCAGTGATCCCCCGATGATGCCCGCCCCCGGCGATGTCTACATAACACTTCTCGGGCGCTCGACATGGGCGCTCGTCAACGCGTACCATGCAGTCCTGCGGGAGAAGGGGCTGCGCCCCGAACGGGTCGCTATCGTCACCGAAGAACCTTACGCGGCGAACGCATCGACCGCGGCCGAGGCGATCCGGATAGTCTCAGAGGGGTACGGGATCTCTCCAGCGATCGGGGTGGAGGTTCTGCCTGAAGCGGACTTTGTACAGGCCGGCCGGACGATCCGGTCGCTTGCCGGGGATTTCATCCGGCAGGGGTTCCGCGTGGCGATCGATATCACCTCCGGGAGGAAGGTCACGGTCGCCGGGGCGCTCATCGCGGTCTCGCTTGCGGGGCTGGACATCCGGCACATCTACTACCTCGCCATGAAGAGCACCGACGACGTCGCAAAGCCGTATATGATGATCCCGCACCAGATCCAGGAGATCCGGGACATCATGGAGGATGCAGGGGCGCTTTCGTGAACGACGTGGTCATCAGGGAGGCCGAGTTGCAGGTCCTCCTCAACAGCCTCGGCGAGGTCCGGGTCTCGTACCCGCTCTACGAGGGGGACCTCCTTGTCGCGCGCCCCGAAGGGACCGGCTTTCGGCTTGAACTGCCCGCCACCCGGGAAACCTTCCAGGGCTGGCTCTCCAGGTACGGGCCGATTGCCGGCGAGCTCCCCACCTACGCCGACTTCCTGGAGTGCATGTTTGCAAGCGGGATCGTCCGGTATGTGAACCAGGCCGCCTTTGATGCGATGCGCACCTCCTACGGGCAGCTGAAGAAGACGGTCTTCTTCGGCCTGGATACGAACCTCTTCTACCACGGTTTCGCATCGAACAACCCCGGGATCAATCACGCCTCCTACCTGATCGTCGATACCGTCCGCGACGAGATCGCGTATGCCATCAACCGCAAGTACCCGGCGAAGATGATCGCGGAGATGATAGCGCATGCGCCCGGTTGCCGGGAGTTCATCGGGGAGCTCGAGAACAAGCGGATGAAACGGTCCCGGAAAGCGGCATACCTCGCGCTGAAAGAGTACCGCACCATCCGCGACCGGGCGACGGAGATAGCCTCGCCAGGCCCGCACACGCACCTCCCGGAGGAGAACGACCGTAACATCGTCAGGGCGCTAAGGAAGTTCGAGGAGGAGCGGTACGCTCTCCCGGTCCTCCTGACCGCCGACATCTACATGGCGGACCTCTGCATGACCGAGGGGCTCGAGTACTTCTACTTTGACCGCCCATACATGCTTGAGGCAACAACCTGCACGGCGCCGGCGTTCCGGCGGCTGCTCTTCAACCTCGCCGCGGTCTTCGGGTTCATAGGCTGCAACGGCACCACGATCTTCGGGGAGTACGGCGGGAAGGGCAACGATCTCGACGAACTGAAGGTGCGCTTCCGGGACGATGAGGTCTGTCGTGAAAATTCACGGGAACTCTGGATATGCAGGCAACTTTCGGCACTCGGCATAACAAGGTAGAGGCGGTCATCTGCGACATGGACAACACCCTCTTTGACCTCGTCGGAGCGAAGCGGGAGGCGTGCCGGTGCGTGGTCGACTACCTCGGGACCGGCGACCCTGAAGCGCTTTTTTCGCGGTTTCTCAGCGGCGCCTACGGGTTTGAGGACCACAGGAACATACGCGACTACCTTGAGAGTCTCGGGGTGTACGATCCGGGGACGTTCGAGGTCTGCTGCCGCACCTACGAGGACGTGAAACTCGATATGGTCGAGACCTACCCGGGCGTCGAAGAGACGCTCCGGTGCCTTGCGGACGCCGGTATCGGGCTTGCGGTCGCCACCGACGCGGAGTTGTTCCAGGCACGCCGGAGGCTCGGGAAGACCGGGCTCATCGATCTCTTCGAGGTCGTGGTGACCCCTGAGATCTCGGGAAAACGAAAGCCGGAGCCCGACTCTCTCCTCTACGCCCTCCGGCGGCTCGATACGGCCCCGGCGGAGGCGATGATGGTGGGCGACAGCCCGGTCCGCGATATCGCCCCGGGGAGGCGCCTTGGGATGGTGACCGCGTTTGCCGCCTACGGGGACTGGCGCAGGAGCGGCCCAGCGGAGGTCGGGGCCGATATCGTCCTTGCGAACTTCTCCGAGCTCGCGGGCCACCTTGGCATCCCGGGCCGGTAAGGCGTCAGCAGAGCGGCGAGGGAGACTGCGAACCCGGCACCGGGAGGCGCGCTCCGTGGACGATGAGCTGCTGGTCGGTTTCAGCGACCTTCCCGAGGATGACTGCTTTTCCCGCCCGGGTCATCGCAAAGACCGGTATCGACGTCCCTGCCTGCAGGAGCGCGGTCTTCGCCGCCTCTTCCCGGATATGCTTTGAAGCGCAGGCGGTGACCAGATCGGCCGCGCCGGCCATCAGGGCCGCATCCTCCCGCGATATCCCGGTCGTGTGGACGGCGACGATCACGGCATCCGGGAACCGCTCCCGGATAGCCGCCGCTTCGGCGGCAACTGCGGTGGTCACGGCGATCCGGCGGTGGCCGAGCGTTGCCGCGAGGGCGACGCCGGCGGCCTGGTCGATGGCGGCGGTCTCCGGGTCGAGGACCACACCACCGTTCTCTTCGATCCGCGCGATCACCGCGGGGATGGGGCTCGTCTTCACGAGGCCGGACATCCGGCCGCCGATCCCCTGGATGAGGGCGGGGCTCCGGGCGACCAGGGTTCCGGCCCCATCGGAGACGATCACCGCGGCATCGAGGTCTCCCCGCCGGACGGCACTGCTCAGGAGTTCTGAGGCCCCGAAGATGACGAAGTCCGGCCCGGCAAGGACTTCGCGCTCCGGCGTGCACATCCCGAAGGACCGGATGCGCGCTTCGATGTTTCGCCGTACCGCGTCCGGCGTCATCTCCTCGACCGGGCAGGCGAACCGCCGTGCCAGCGGGCAGTCGTTTATCTGCGGCGTCCCGACCTCGACCACCCGGCCGTTCCGGATGACGACCCGGCACCTGCCGGCGGCTTCTACGATGTGTTCGTCACGGTCGCTCATACCTGAGGTTGGGCGTGGACGGGGAATAATAGTGCTTCTCCCGGGCCCACGGGTAAATACTTATCCGGTAGTCCTTCCATGAGCATGTAGACTATGGTGTGGCAGGAAGATGGGGTGAGAGAGCGTGGGCCGGATATGTAGCCCGTTCATCGTCCTTGAGTGCAGCAGGGGGTGCGGTTTCTCCCGGATTTACAACGAACCGACCGCGGAGCAGAGCGCCGAGATCGCCGGGACGAAGACCTGCCCCGCCTGCGGCGCTCCCGTCCGGAGAAGGTTCTTCTGACGACGGGAGCCGTGCGGGGGGAGCGCTACTGGGAGATCGACGTCGCCCGGGGGACCGCCGTCGTGACGATGATCATCTTTCACTCCGCTTTCGACCTCAACTTCTTCGGCGTCCTGCCACTCTCTGTCTCCGGCGGGTTTCTCCGTATGCTCGCCTACCTGACCGCATCGACGTTCATCTTCATCGTCGGGGTCTCCTTTACCATCAGCTACGCCCGGGCCGCCCGGCGCCTCACCCGGCGCGACCTTGCGCTCAAGTATGTCCGGCGCGGCCTCTCGATATTCGGCTACGGTCTCATCATCACCGCCGTCACCTGGCTCTTCCTTCCGTCCACCTACGTCGTCTTCGGCATCCTGCACTTCATCGGGGTTGCAATCCTTCTCGCGCCGCTGTTTGCGCGGCTCAAACCAACGGATCTCATCCTCGCGAGCATCGCCTGCATCCTCGCCGGCTACGCCACAAACGCCGTCCCAGGCCCGTGGCCTCTCCTCTGGCTCGGGATCCACCCGGAATCCTTCGCGAGCCTCGATTACGTGCCGCTCCTCCCCTGGTTCGGCCTCGTCCTCGCCGGCATGGCCTTCGGGGCGCTCTACTACCCGGAAGGGCGGCGGGGATTTGCACTCAGGACGGCGGAACCGGCGTTTGCCCGGCCGTTCTCGCTCCTCGGCCGGCACTCGCTCTTCATCTACTTCCTGCACCAACCCCTCATCCTCCTCCTGATCGCGGTGCTGGCGCCGGGCGCCGTGCCGGTGTTCGGGTAAGGGGCGGAGCGGGCGTATGGGTGCAGCGGGGACCGGGGACTGCCCCGGCGAGCCCTCCTCACCCCAAAAAGAGCGCAACGTCCTCAAAGGCCCGGACGTCAAAGACCCCCCGCTCCGTGACCCGGATATCGGGGATGACGGTCAGGGCAAGGAACGAGAGGTACATGAAGGAGTTTTCGATCGCCCCGAGCCGCCGGGCGTGCTCCTCGAGGGCCGCGAGGCTTCGCGCGACCTCCTCGTAGGGGAGGGCCGACATCAGCCCGGCGCACTCGAGGGGGAGTGCGGTCACCTCGTCCCCAAAGACCACCGCAAGCCCGCCCCCGAGCCGGACCACCTCGCCGACGGCGCGGACGATATCGGTGTCGGCAACCCCGACGGCGACGATGTTGTGAGAGTCGTGGGAGACCGAGCCGGCGATCGCCCCTTCCCGGAGCCCGAAACCGTGGACGAGCCCAACGCCGGAGCCTCCCCCCCGGTAGCGGTCGGTGACGACCGCCTTGAGGATGTCGCGGCTGATATCCGGGACCCCGGCGGCGTCCACCGGGCAGCGCAGGTCACGGGTCACGATCTGACCGGGCACGAGCCCGATCACCCGCGCCTCGCCCCGGCCGGCGACCCGGATCTCACGCGGTTCCGGCACGCGGGCCTGCAGGGGGGCCGCGGGACAGGCTGGCGGGCGGTAGCCGGCGTCGACCGCCTCGACGCCGCGCTTGAACGTCCGCAGGACGCGGAACCGGTCGGGGTCGTCGACGACGCAGAAGTCGGCGAGCCTCCCGGGAGCGAGAGCGCCCCGGTCATGGAGCCCGAACCGGTCGGCGGCGGAGAGCGTCGCCATGCGGAGCGCCAGCTCGATCCGGAGCCCACACGCGACCGCTTTCCTGATGCAGTCGTCGATATGCCCCTTTGTGGCGAGCATGTCGGCGTGCCGGTCGTCGGTTGCAAAACAGCACCGCGGCGCCGTGCAGGCGTCCACGAGCGGCAGGAGAGCCTCAAGGTTCTGCTCCGTCGAGCCTTCCCGGATCATGATGTACATCCCCCGGAGGAGTTTCTCCCGTGCCTCCGCAAGCGTCGTGCACTCGTGATCGCTTCCCGCCCCCGCGTAGATGTAGGCGTTTAAGTCCTTCCCGGAGAGGAGCGGCGCGTGGCCATCCACAACCTCAAAGAGGTCCATCTTTGCCCGGAGATCCTCGTCCCCGGCAAGGACGCCGGGGACGTTCATCACCTCGGCAAGCCCGATGACCTCTTCCCGCCCCCGGAACCGGGCGAGGTCGGCGGCGGCAAGCCGGGCGCCGCCCAGGTCGAGAGATGTTGCCGGGACACACGAGGGGAGCATCACCAGGATGTCGAGCGGCGTCCGCGCCCCTTCGGCAAGCATATACTCGATTCCGGGCGCTCCACAGACGTTTGCTATCTCGTGGGGGTCGGCAACCACGGTCGTCGTGCCGTGTCGAAGGACGAGCCGGGCATACTCCGCCGGCGCGAGGAGGGAGCTCTCGATGTGGACGTGGGCGTCGATCAGCCCGGGAACAACGTAGGTCCCCGCGAGGTCGTACTCCCGCTTCCCCTCGTAATCGCCGAGACCGACAACGCAACCGTCCCTGACCGCGAAGTCCGTGCGCTCCCAGGCGCACGCGAACGGGTTGAAGACATCGCCGCCGGAGAAGACGGCGTCCGCCGGCTCAAGCCCTCGCGCCGCGGCAAGTCCCGCCGGGATCAGGGTGCGACCTCCAGGTCGCGGATGACGGATGTCCTCCGCTCGCCGTCGACGAATATGGTCAGGAAGAGCCTGTAAGAACCGGGCTGCAGGTCGACCGGGACCGTGTACTCGTTCTCCCCCCCATCGAGGTTGATGTACCGCGCTTCAGAGAGGACCTCGTGCTGTTCAAGCGCGCCCACCTCCATGATCGTCACCTGGAGCACGGCGTTCTCAACGGGCCTGTCGGTGTTCTCTACGCGGACCTGCAGGGCGTCGCCGCTATAGGTCACCTCCCCAAACGCTGTGGAGAGGCACCCGGCAGCCCCGGTGAGGACGGCAAGGGCAAGTATCAGGAAACCCACATATCTGGACATTCGCCTGGAGAACCGGAGGATCGCATGCCGTACCCGCGCGGCGCGGGCCGTACAAACCCCCGGTGCTGCAGATTCACCTCCACTCTACTCATTCACCATTTTGGCTGCTATTATTAAAACGTTATGAAAAAAACGGACATTGCATAGGTTCCCAATCCGGCGCCGTTCCGAACAGGAGCCGGGGGCCTGCGGCATCCCGGTCCGGGAGAGACCGCCATCGCCGGCCGGGTGCGGCACCCCGCTCCCGGCGGCCCGGAACGCTCCACAGCCAGGGATTGCCCCGGAAATGAGATGAAACCGGCAATGGACAGCTCCGCGGGTTATGGAATTATTTAATATAATATATTGAATATAATATGTCTCGAATGGATGAGACCGACGACACATCCCGCCTCCACCGGATATTCCGCGAGCTCCAGGGGAAGGGGCTGATCGGCCGCGAGAGAAGGCTGGTGCAGTGCCCCGTCACGCTCTCCGTGCGAGGCTGCCCGGCGCTCAACTGCATCCGCTACCGGCGGGCCTTCTACGAAACACACCTCTCCGGGGCGAGCGACGACACCCTGCGATTCGTGCTGCTCCACGAAGAAGGACACATCAGGAAAGGCTCCTCTCTCCTCTCCGCCCTCCCGGCCCTCCCCGTCCTCCCGTATCTCATGCTGCTCCACCACCCCGCCAGCGATTCGCTGCTGCCGGAAGTCCTCGCGTCCCTGCAGGCAGGAGGTCTCCCCGTTGTAAGGCTAGCCTCTGCCGCTCTCCTCATCGTGGCCGTCTTCTTCGCCTACCGGACATACCACCGCTGCATGTGCGACGAGGAGTTCGTGGCCGACCGGTATGCCGCAGAAGCGATGAAACGCTGCTACCGGGTCGGGGACCCAGGCGCCCTTCTCCAGAACCTCCTCTCCGGGCTCCGCGCCGGGACATCGGCCGCGCCGGCCCCACACCGCAAGAGATACGGCGGCCTCTCGCGGACGATCCCCCGGTTCCTCCGCTCCGGGCCAGACTACCTGCCGTCCATCGCCGAGCGCGTGCAGAGGATCCGGGCCGGGGAGCCCGCCGACCGCCGCATGGCAACCGGGCTCTCCCCCTGACCGCCCGCGCCCCGACCACGCAGGCGCCCGCCCCCCAGCCACCCCACGAAAATAGAAATCGGCATTTACGGGCCTGATTTTTCCCTCCAGGATTTCCGAATGCGTTAAATGCCGCGTTCTTCTCTCATATCCGCAATACTATAGAAATAGGTTTAATAATGCATATTGCCAAGAGGGTATTGAGGGGTGCTGGATATCACAATTGTAGCGTTCGCCCACCACAAAGGTGGCACGGGAAAGACGACGTCGTGCCTCAACGTTGCGGGCTATCTCCAGAAGAGCGGGAAGAGTGTTCTGGTGGTCGACTGCGACCCGCAGGCCAACGCCACCGCGGGACTTGGGGTCGACCCCGATACCCTCGAACTGAGCATGTATGACCTCTTCATGAGCGCGTTTGAAGGCTTTCCCGACGTCGTGATCAACGATATCATCGTCCCCACGGCATCCGGGATCGATCTCGCCCCCGCAACACTGGACCTCGTGGGGGTTGAACCCTACCTCTACAGCATCGAGGACAGGGCGGGACTGCTCAGGGAGGCGCTCGCCCGGGTGAAGGGCACCTACGACTTCATCCTGATCGACACGCCCCCGAGCATGGGCCAGTTCGTTATCAACGGTCTCATCGCTGCAGACCACACCATCGTCACCCTCGACCCCGGCACCTTCGCCCTGAAAGGCATGGAGGCCCTGTCGACGGTCTTTCGCGACATCAGGGAGATGCTCGGGGAGAACGTCACCGCAGAGTTTGCCATCCTGACCCGCTGGAAGGGTCAGGACGACCGGGCGGCCGGAACGGGCGGCCTTGCCCTCTTCCTGAAGCGGATCTTCTCACCCGGCCCCTCCGCCGAGGAGGAGAAGGAGAGGGAGCGGTTGAAGACGTTTGAGACTGAGGTCAGAAAAGCGTTCAAACAGGTGTTCGTAGTCCCTTACTCACCTGCAATCTACGAGACGCAGCAGAGGGGATTGCCAATCTCCCACTACGCGCCCGAGAGCGACGCCGGAAGGGAATACCGGGCAATAACAGCTGCGCTCCTTGAACTGGACGAAAAGTATGGAAAGGAAGTGTAATGATGATCGATAAACCTGGAAGAAAAGCACTATTCACCGGGCCGGTTGTCCCGGGTACGACAGGACAGGAACGGGGGCCGGTGGTACTGCCCGGGGCGATCGAGGCTGCACTCCGCTCGGGGATCGGCGGCGACGACTCCGCGAGGATCGACCTTGCCGGCGTTCCGGAGGAGTTCCGGCCCCTGGCCGCCTCGATCAATGCGCTGCTCGCGAAGAAGGAGGAGGAGAAGCAGGACCTCCAGAACCGCCTGGAGGCGGCGGGAGCCCTCCGGCAGCGGTCCGAGACGATCATCCAGGAAAACCCGATACCCATCCTTGTCGTCGACCCGCAGTTTCGGATCACGGTCGCAAACGCGGCGTATGCCGAGATGAGCGGGATACCGAAGGGCCAGGTGCTCGGCAGGAGCCTGAGAGACTTCAAGATACTATCCCAGGAGGGTTCGGGCCTCCGGCAGGCGGTCCAGGAGAAGAAGCGGGCGTATGCCGAAGTCGTCGTCGAACTTCCCTCGGGCATCCATACGCTTGAGCAATACGGTATCCCTCTCCTCGACGAGGAGGGCGCCATCGAGAGCATTCTCATCGTCTACAACGATATCACCCGGCAGCGGGAGGGAGAGGAAGAGATCAGGAGCCAGCTGGAGAATATTGCCGAGCTGCAGCGCCAGTCCGATACGATCATCCAGAAGAACCCGATGCCCATGCTGGTCGTCGATACCGCGATGAAGATCCTCACGGCCAACGAGGCATACCTCCGGATGACCGGCATCGACCGGTCGCGTATCACCTCGATGACGCTACGGGACTTCAAGGTTCTCGCCCAGAAAGGAGAAGGGATCAGGAAGGTGCTCACCGATAAGGTACGGGTTCAGGGTGAAGTGACGGTCGAGTTTCCCGCCGGCACCTATATTCTTGAGCAGTACGGGATCCCGCTCCTCAACGATAAGAATGAACTGACGGGCATCCTGAACGTCTATAACGACGTCACCGAGAAGCGGAAGGAGGAGGAAGAGATCCGGAGGATGCAGCATCGTATCGAGGCGATGATCAAGCAGAACCCTCTTGCGATCGCAACCCTCCGGGCCGATAAGAGCCGGATCGACATCAACGACGAATATGCCCGGATGTGGCGCGGAACGCGGGAAGAGACCCTTGCAAAGAAGCTCTACGACTACGACATCACCATCCTCAACGGCGACCACTTCTACGCCTGCTACGAGACGAAGAGACTCGCACGGACCGATGTCATGGTCAAATGGCCCGACGGCGTGAAGAAGTATCTCACCCTGAACGCCATCCCCATCCTCGATGCGAAAGGCGAGATCGAGATGGCCTTCTACGTCTGGAACGACTGGACCGAGCAGCGGGAGAGAGAAGACCAGATCCGGGCCCTGATGGAGACCGCGAAGCGGGAGGGCGAGAAACTCGCAAAGAGCGCCGAAGGGCTCGGAACCGCCCTCGCCGCGATGGCAAAGGGCGACCTGACGGCGTTTGTGGAGGCGGGAGCGGACGATCCCCTCCAGAAGGTGAAGAACGACTACAACGCCTCGCTGACCGCCATCCGCTCGCTCCTCGCAGAGGTGGCAAGAGCGGCCCACCAGGTCGATCTGACCACTAAAGAGGTCAGCAAGAGTTCTGATGAGATCATCCGGGCCACGGAACAGGTCGCCGTCTCGACGCAGCGGTCGTCGGAGGATGCACGGCACCAGCTTGATAAGATTGAGGAGATCGGGAAGGATATCAACGATCTCTCGGCGTCCATCGAGGAGATCGCAAGCACGTCGCAGGAGGTCATGGAGCATGCCTCGAAGGCGTCGAAGGAGGGCAACGAAGCCGCCTCCCTCGGCGAAGTCGCGACGAAGAAGATGCTCCTCGTCGAGGGGATCTCCAAACAGACCGTGGACGAGATCAGCACCCTCAACAACCAGATGCGGGAAATCAACAACATCGTGAAGTTGATCACCGATATAGCGAACCAGACCAACCTGTTAGCGCTCAACGCGGCGATCGAGGCTGCCCGCGCCGGGGAGCATGGCCGCGGATTCGCCGTGGTCGCCGGCGAGATCAGGAACCTTGCCGGCGAATCCAAACGGGCGAGCCAGGACATCGAGGACCTGATCCGGACGATCCAGGCGAGCACTGAGAAGACCGCAGGATCCATGAAGGCGTCTCACCAGGAGATCCAGGCGGGCATCGAGAGCGTCAACAAGGTCATCGGGGGCCTGAGCCGGATCGTCAACGGGGTGGAGGTCGTCGCCCACGGTATCACCGAGATCACGAAGGCCACCGAGGACCAGGCCGGCTCCACGAACAACGTCATGCAGAAGATGGACGAGTCCACCCACATGACGAAGGAGAACCTGGACCGCACCGAGGATATGGCAGCGCTTGCAGAGGAGGTCAGCGCATCGACCCAGGAGGTCGGGAGCGCGGCGCACGAACTGGCGGGTATGGCCGAACAGCTCCAGAAGGTCATGAAGCAGTTCAAGCTGAACTGAGGGGGAGACGATGGCAGCATCCGTAGACGTTGTGGAGTTCCAGCTCGGGGAGGAGCATTACGCACTCGACATCCAGATAGCGCGGGAGATCGTGGAGATGATGCCGATCACTCCTCTTCCCCGCGCGCCCCGATACCTTGCGGGCATCATCAACCTGCGGGGCGAGATCACGAACATCATCGATCTCAGAGACCTCCTCGGGCTCCCGGTCTCGGAGAGGGTGGAGAGCCAGAAGATCGTCGTGCTGATGCCGGACGTGGCGGGCGGGTCGAACCTGGGGATCATCGTCGACGATGTTCACAGTGTCGTCTCGGTTCGCGACGAGCAGATCGAGCGCATCAACGACGGTATCACGTCGTCGATCAGCAGCTACGTCAAGGCGATCATCAAGATGGGGAGCGGTAGCGACGGGAAAGCAAAGACCCTCATCATCTGGCTCGACGTTCAGAAAGTGATCGGCGATCTCGGGCACTACCAGAGCACGCCGTAAGCGATACCCGGCAAGAGGAGATCACCGCATGGATGCTTTTGCGTCGCTCCAGAGAAGTATCGAGAAACTGGTCCGGATCAAGTGCTCAAACTACAAAGAGGACTACATCAAGCGGCGCATCCTCTCGCGGATGCGCCTGACGAACACCGCGGACTACGAGGCCTACCACAGGTATCTCCTTGCAAACCCGCAGGAGATCGACCTGCTCAGGAACGCCCTCACCATCAACGTCACGAAGTTCTTCCGGGACCCCGAAGTCTTTGAGGTGATGCGGCGGGAGGTGCTGCCGGATCTTGCCGGCCGCGGGAGATCGATCCGGATCTGGTGTGCCGGCTGCTCCTCGGGGGAAGAACCCTACTCGATCGCCATCCTTGCGCACGAACTGACGGCACTTCGCCCCGATGTCAACGTAACGATATACGCGACCGACATCGACGCCGTGGTGCTGCAGAAAGCCATGGCCGGCGTATACGACGCAAAGGCGCTTGAAAATGTGGATGAGAAGAGGATCCGCAAGCACTTCATCAGCCGCGACGACGGCACGTTCGAGGTCCGCCCCCACATCAGGGACCTCGTTAAGTTCCGGCAGCACGACCTGATGTCGGGTGTCCCGATCGCCCGGTACCTCGACGCCATCACCTGCCGCAACGTCACCATCTACTTCACCGAGACGCAGAAGAACGAGCTTGCACGCTTTTTTCACTCCGCACTCGGCGTTGACGGCTATTATATCATGGGAAAGACGGAGTACCTGGCAAGAGAGGTCGAGCACCTCTTTGTGCCCTACAACGTCGCGCAGAAGATACTGCGCAAGGCCGCATAGCGCCCCACGGTAGCAGGTGAACGAGAGGCACGCCCCGGAAACCGCCCCGATCCTCGCGGGGCAGGCTGGGGAATGCCAGAGAGGAACGTATGGGTATCCACCTGCGGGGAGGGGGAAGACCCCCTCCCCGGTCCCCTTCCCCCGTGGCGATAGCCACCACGGTCCACTGCACGGGGAGATCCCGGAGAAGAACCAGATACGGCTTTCTACCAGCTATCGCGAGCACTGCCCCCGCCCCCACCCCGGGGCGGGGGAGGAGCGCCGAAGGCGCGGGCGGGGTGGGGGGTGTAGGAAGAAGGAGGGCATTGCCCTGCTGCCCGATCGGTCCCGGGCCTTACCAGCGGCGGCCGAAAGAGTCCGTTTCCGTCCTGGTTTCGCCGGGCTTTGACATCCGGCGCATGAAGGCCTTGCGGGCCTTGTGGCGCTTCAACTCCGAGAGCAGCAGGAAGAGGTTTACGCCGACGACGATGAGAGTCAGCATGAGGCTGATCCAGCGCCGGCCGTCGTCCTGGGTTGTGATGCAGATGGCTACAAGGAGCACGACAAACGAGAGCAGATAAAATATCACCCATGTGCGCACCTCAGTGACTTCCATGCTCTCATCTGGACGGTGGCACCGTCTCTGTATTAACCGTTCCGTTTTGCAGTACCGGCTGAGCAGGGGAATTACGTGAAACCGGGACGATCCGGCCCCGGCGCCGCGCCCTGCGACCGTGCACGGGCGGCGCTACGGACTCAAATACGAAGGCCTTTTACCTTGTACATCCCTCTACACCTGTGGATAAAGGCGACGCCCTCAGCATCCTTGCCGCCCTGATCATCGTCTCCGCGATGGCACTGGTCTTCCGTCCGCCCGTAGCGGAGGCCGGGCCGGAGGTCACGGAGATCTTCGCGCCGGAGAGTACCACGACTCCTGCCGCCACGGCTCCCGCCGTCCCGGCGTTGCCCGCATCCCCCGACCCGGCCAGGATCTCTTATGCGACCGGAATCCGGGATTACCCCCTCTGGCACCTCCCAGACAACCTGACGTCCCGCGGGGGGTCCGATCCGCCGTGGAAGGAGACCGGCGTCGTCCCGTTCGCGTACGTCGAAGAGTCGAGGGGAGGCATCACCAGGACGTTCCACGTGCCGTACGCGATCTGGAGGCTGAACTGCAGCGTCTCGGCAACGGTCAGGCCCGAGGCGGCACACTTTCGGATGGCGCTCGTGGAACGGGAGAGCGGGACCATCGTAGAAGGGGCCGATCTGCGCTACCCGGGCAGTATCATAAAGAACGTCGAGAGGGGGGGCAGGGACTTCTACCTGATCGTCGGCGTGGACGAGATCGACTCATACCGAATCACGCTCGAGACGCTCCCGGAATTCCTCTGACGTCAGATCTTTTCGACGGTGACCCTGACACGGTCTCCGGCCCGCACGCCGTGCCCCTTCGGGACGTCGATGTTGAACCAGAGCACTTCCGGATTCTCATAATTCTTGTCCTGGGACATGAGGCAGTCTTTCTGATCGTTGATGGTTGCCACAAACTCAACGGGTGCTTCGAACTCGATGATCTTCATGGCATAGGGTAGAGCGTTCCAGGATAAAACTATGATGCACGGGGAGTAACGCGCCACGTAGTACTGTTCGAGTAACTCCAGCGCCTGATATCCAGCTCGTCGCAGATCTCTGAGAGGATAGCCAGGTTGATGCCGACCTCTTTTGGGGAGAGGCCCAGGTCGGTCGCGATGTACTTTGATTTAAAGTAGGATTTGCCCGCTTTTAGCCCTGATTTGAGGTGGTACAGGATCTTTCGCTGGGTATCGCTATATCTCTCTTTAATACGGTCCTTTGTCGACATCCACTCTTTCCCTCGTGAGCAAGTGCTTTTAGTGCAGAGCAATATATAAACCTACCCATTTGGGCCCCTAGAATTTCAGGATGAGTATACAACTATTTGTATACAAATGGGCATCACCGTGCCGATCGGTGGAACGGGGAGCTTCTTCTGCTGCCACGGCGCAGGGAGCCGGGCCGCTACCCTCCCCGTTTCGCCCGGCACGGGGCCGGAGAACGGCGCCGGGAGCAGCGCCGGTGTCGTGGACGGCCGGTCACCTTCGGTCGTAATCCTCATCGCGCCGTGCGCGAGCGTGCTCGCGCCGGAATCCTGCCGCAACCGCCGTCCCGTCACCGGCACCGCCCGCCCGGGTGATACCGGCCGGATCTGATCCGCTACTTCCGGTTCCTCCGGAGAACGACAAGGAGCCCGGCGACTGCAAGAGCCACGATAACGCCGGTGAGCGAGAGGGGGGCCGACGCCGTCGGGCTGGAGTTGGAGTCTACCTGTGCCGCCCGGAGCGGCGTGAACGTCGGCAGCTCGACCGTGGACGTCTCTGCCGGGGTCACTTCCATCGTCGCCGCATCCGTTGCGACCACGATGGGAGACCCCGTCTCCACGGCGGTCTCGTTGGCCGTCACACCGGCCGTGTCGTCGGTCGCGTTGCTGCCGGCCGTGTCGCTGGTCGTGTCGCTGGTCGTGTCGCTGGTTATCCCTGCCGGGGTTTCTTCCTGGCTCTCGTCGTCCAGGATCTCCGCCAGGGTTTCCTCAGGGGTCAGGGTCTCTTCAGGGGTCAGGGTTTCCTCAGGGGTCAGGGTTTCCTCAGGAGTCCCACCGGGTGTCGGAGGAAGAGTCCAGGTCAGAGGAGTCGCAGGCGCCGCATTCTGGGCGGCCACGGGGAGCACAAAGGCTACCGCCGCCACAAGCAGCACAACCAGGAGTCCTCTCCACATCCATCTATTTCCTGCCATGAGGACACCCATATGATATAACCTTATTTTTATATTTCGGTTGTTTTTAAAACCATGCCGGCGGCAAATCCCCGGCCCTGCACCATGAGGCAGCCAGAGAGTGTTCCGAAACATTGATCCCAAACAAACAGGCCATATCTGGCTTTCATCCCATCCCACCCATAGCGCTCCCTCCATCCCCCACCCCGCCTACGCTCCACACAGGTGGAATACCCATATGCTTCTCCGGCACCTCCGCCCTGCCCGGCCTTCGGCCTCCTCCCCCGCCCCCACCCGGGGGCGAGGGCAGTCATGGCGATACCCGGGGGGGAGCCATGCCCGGTTCTCCTCCGGGATCTCCCCGTGGAGTGGACCGTGGTGGCTATCGCCACGGGGGGAGGGGACCGGGGAGGGGGTCTTCCCCCTCCCCGCCGGTGGGAACTCATACGTTCCTCTCTGGCAACCTCCGCAGGTGGGCTACTCATACGTTCCTCTCCGGCAACCTCCGCAGGTGGGCTACTCATACGTTCCTCTCCGGCAACCTCCGCAGGTGGGCTACTCATACGTTCCTCTCCGGCAACCTCCGCAGGTGGGCTACTCATACGTTCCTCTCCGGCAACCCCCACCCCGCCCGCGCTGCGCGCTCCTCCCCCGCCCCCGCCCGGGGGCGAGGGCAGTCATGGCGATACCCGGCGGGAAGCCGTGCCCGGTTCTTTCCCGGGATCTCCCCGTGCAGTGGGCCGTGGTGGCTATCGCCCCTGGGGGAGGGGCTGACGGGGAGGGGGGAATCATCCCCCCTCCCCTGTCTCCAACCCCCAAACTCCGTAATCCTCGTCGTCCCCGTCTCGCCCGCGCCTTCGGCACTCCTCCCCCGCCCCCCTCCCGGTGGCGAGGGCAGTGCGGGGCGATATTCGGTGGGCAGCCGTGCCCGGTTCTTCTCCGGGATCTCCCCCGGGCGGTGGACCGTGGGGATATCGCCATGGGGGGACCGGGGAGGGGGAAACCCCCGTCCCCGGGGATGCAAACTCCCGGACCGTGCGAAAAAAATCGATACTCTGCTCTGCTGAGAGTGCCGGCAATTGAGAATCGTTGCATCAGGGCAGCAGATCGCGCAAAGAGAAGAGTTACAGTATAACACCTGACAGGGGCCGTGGCCGGCATCGCGGAGGCCCTTCTCGCGCCGGTCCCCCGGAGGCGATCCGGCCGCCGCACGCGAAAGGCTGCCTCCCGCACCACCTCGCGAGGCGGGAAAGAAGTAGCATCAGATTGGTGCTTCACCAATCTTCTGGATCAGGCTCTCGATCACCACGTCGCGCATACCCTCCACGAACTTGATGCTCCCGACGACAAGGTGACCGCCGCCGCTCACCCCGCCGCCGGTGATCTCGGTGTGGAGTTCGCGCACCATCCTGGGTATGTTCATCATGACGCCCCGGGAGCGCAGGACGGCAAAGTCCGGCCCGAACCCGAGCGTGACGACCGGTTCTCCCGGGTGCTCCCGGACCAGCCGGTCATGCACCTCCCCCGACGTCTTGCCCGGCGGCGGGAACGTGAACCGGTGGGCGAAGATCTCCACGTCGAGCATGAAGAGATGGGCGCCATTCGGGAGCATCCGGCTCTCGACATGGGGCATGATGGCCTCCATCTGCTCCTCGATCGCCTTGTTCGCCTCTTCAACGAGCAGGTCGACGAACTTCTCGTGGCGCTCCGGGTTCCCGCCGAGGTTCAGGATGTCCTTGATGACCTCCCTCCCGTCGCTGAACCTGAGCCAGAACTGCTCGTAGTCGAGCGCCAGCGCGATATCGCGGCAGTCATCCTCCGAGTACTCAGGTGCGGCGAGAGCGAGATACCGGGCACGCTCCGGCGCCTCGCTCCGGTCGCCGACCCCCGCGATCGCCGGCAGGTGCCGGATCTGGTTCTCGATCGCCGGGTTGACCAGGCGGGCAATCTCGGTTCCCAGCATCCCGGCCGTGATCCCGTAATCGCCGCCCACGTGGTAGGGGTTGACGTGCCCGATCAGGTAGTCGTCCACGATCGCGTCAGGGTGGTGGTGGTCCACGACCAGCACCGGGAGACCATAGATCCGGGTGACCTTCAGCGACGGCATATCCTCCTCGGTCGACCCGTTGTCCATCAGGAGGATCATCGGCATCTTCTGCCCGTAGCGGGCGTTGTCCTTGAGGGCGAAGTCAAGATCCCGCGTGACGTCTTCGATCTCGTAGAACGGCGCCTTGGATGGAGACCGCTTGAAGAGGAAATACTCCGCGTCGAAGTCCCCGCCGCTCTCCCGGAGCAGCGCGGTCACCGCCTGCTCGATCGCGACGGCAGCGCATATCCCGTCCGCATCCGCATGGTGCCGGAGGATGATCGGCCGCGCGGTCAGGACCGCCTTCCTGATCTCCTTCGCCACCCGGCGCATCTGCGGCTTGAGCGCGCGAAGGACATCGCTCTCCACGAGGAACGGGAGATCGACCGGTTCCGCGCGGAGATCGAGCGCCGCTTCGATCCGCTCCCTGACCCGCGCCGCATCCTCCGGTTCCAGGACCGCCATGGACCCGACCTCGATCTGGAGCTGGTTGTTGCGCTGCATCACCTCACCCGTGAGGCCGACGATATCCCCGAGTTCGACCTCCGGGTAGGCACGGACACCCGCCTCGATGAACGCGGCCGCGTTCGCGGTGCCGGACTCGTCCACGACCGTGAAGATCGTCGGCCCCGACGTCTGCTTGATCTGGGCGACCTCGCCCTCAATCAGGACCGTCCTGCCGATCTTTTTGCCGATATCGGCAAGGAGCACGCTCGTCGTCTTCTTGGTCACGTTCTGGGTCTGGTAGACCGTCGGCGTGACCTCCTCAAGGTCGATGTTGCCGTTGCTCCGGATCTGGAGGACGTGAACGATGATAGGGTCGCGCTCGCTATGCTGCACCTTCACGTTGCTCTTATGGACGAGCCCTTTGACCCGGTCGTTTAACTGGACGAAGACCCCGAACGGGGCGAATCCCTGCACCCGTCCAAGATAGGTCTTTCCTTCTTCCACCTCGTCGAGATCGCAGTTTGATCCGAGGCGGTAGACAATCGTATCTTCTGTATCAGTCATGGTAGTTCACCTGGTTATTCTTCGGGCACCCCGACGGCATACCCCGCAAGTTCATGCAACCGGCACTCACCGTCACGTCTGCCCTTTGCAATGATAATGTCACCGTTTTCCAGCCGGACCCCCTTCCCCGGCCGATAGACCCACCGGTCGCCGTGCTTGATGGCGAGGACGACCATCCCCGTCACCGTCCCAAGCGACGCCTCCTTGAGAGTCCTCCCCACAAGCGGCGACGATTCCGCCACGGGCATCCGGGTGATGATCTCGTCCGACTCCCGGACGATCTTCTTAAAGACTGGCGGGATCTCGATGTCGCGCAGGAGGACGTCGGCGATGGAGTGGGCGGAGTCGCTGATCGCCTGTGTAAACGCGGACATGTACAGGAGCCCCCGGAGATAGCGCACATCATCGATCTTTCGTGCCGCTTCAAGGATCCAGAGGTCCAGGTCGTAGCGCATATCATCAAGCGTCGAATCGAGGGCGACCACCTCGTGCGCCACCTCCTTGTTGTTGAAGAGCAGCGAAGTGTACGCGAGCCCTACGGAGAGCTCCGAGAGGTTCTTCATCTCGATGATCAGCCCGACCGCCCGGTCGAGGTCGTCGACCTCGCCGGCCGGCGGGGGTTCGACCCGGGGACGCTCCGCCGTCCCCGCCATCAGGGAGAGGATATCCGCCCCGGCCTCCGGACCCCGGGATATCAGGATATCCCCTATCTCCACCCGGGTGGTCTTGTCGGGATCGTAGATCCAGCCCTTTCCGCGCCGGATGGCGATCACCTGCATGCCCGTCGTGCTCTGGACTTTGAGGGCGCCGAGCGTGCGGCCGGCAAGTTCGCTGCTCTGGCTGACGATCACCCGCGTGACGATCTCTTCAGCCTCGGGAAAGACGCGCTTGAGTTTTGCCGGGAACCGGACGTCTTTCAGGATGAGTTTGGCTATGTCTGACGCCGAGTTTGCAATCCTCTCCGCCGCCTCGGCCACCTGGAGCATGCCGCTCATCGCCTCAGCCTCCTCGAGGCGTCTCGCGCCGAGAACACTCTGGATCCTGGCCTGATAGACCAGTTTGTTCATGCTCTCCTCGAGATTGATCACTTCGAGGGCTATCTCTTTACTGTCAAAGAGTATCGCAGAGTACGAGAGATCAACCATCAGCTCAGAGATGTCCTTCATCTCGATCAGGACGTCTTTGAAGCTGATCGGCTGGTATTCACGTTCCATCATGGGTCTGTCAACCGTTCTTCTCATATATCCTTTCACTACAACAGCAGGTTTATCACTGATACAAGCGTGGCTGCACCGATCAGGTCAATCAGGCTTGTGATGACAGGGATGCCGAAGTTGTCGGGATCGAGGCCGTACCGGAATGAAAGGCTCGCGGTGGCGTATGCCGCGCCGTTCACCAGGGTCATGACGATCAGACCCGCGACGAGGCTGATAGTGACCAGTATTCCAAGGCCGGGGCTGTTTAGCCCCATAAGCACCGCCGCACCGTGCGCTATGAGCGCCAGCAGTGGAAGCAGTATCAACGTATAGAGATAGGAAATGATAAAATGATGCACGACGCCGCGCCCGGGGAGGGGTGAGGGGGCAAGTTCGCCGGTGTGCATCCCGGTCGAGAGGCGCGACCCGAGAATACCGCCTATCGAACCGAGGCCGCCCATAAACGGCGGTATCAGGATGAGAAACGCCGCAAACGTCACCAGATCGTCAAGGTTGAGCGAATAGGTCAGCCCGGCCAGCGTACCGAGGACGCTGAGCGGGATGAGGAGGAAGAGGTTCTCCCGGACGATCGTCCCGATCCCTGCCGGCCGGCGCCGGGTGTAGAGCATGGCGGCGCCGGCCGCGGCGATCACGGCAGCCCCGAGCGCCAGGCGCGCCCAGGGAGGGAGCTGCACGACGAAGACCGCGGAGAGCACGAGGATCGGGAGCGTGACGACGTCCCCAGATGTGGTGACGGTCGGGGCGGCGATCATGTCGAGGTCGAGGCCGTAACGGTAGCTCGCAAGCGCAATGACCACGGTGATCCCCATCACCACGAGCCCCGAGACGATCCCGCTCGTGACCGAGATCAGCACGAGGTCGGTGATGCTCACCGTCGGGAGGCCGGACAGGAGGCTTGCCGCGTAGGCGAAGATGCCAAGGATGAATGCTATGAGGACGGTTATGATAAACGAGGCCCGAATGTTGTCGCCGAGGACGGATCCCTCCTCAAAGTCGATGGAGAAGACCCCAAGGTGCATCGACGACGAGAGACGGGATGCGAGGACCCCGGCGATGTTGCCCCGCATATCGATGATCGACGGCAGGAGCACCATCAGGCCGGGTATCAGCGCGAGGACTTCACGGGCGGAGCCGAGGTAGATGCCCGCAACGCTCGACGCGGCGGCGCTGACGAGCAGGGCACCAAGACCGGTCAGGACCAGACGGCGGCGGCTCTGGCTGCATAGACCCTGCTCCATCACCATCACCGTCCATTGTCATCAACTCCGAAAAGGGATCTCCAGCACCGCAAGATCGGCCGGGAGGATCACGTCTCCCTCATATTGTCGCTTTGCATCGCGTATATGGTTTGCTGTACTCGCATAGCGGGAACTGATGTGTACCAGGGCAAGCATGCGGGCGCCTAAAGCCGCCGCCGCTTCACCGGCCTCGCCGGCGGTGGAGTGCAGGACCTCCCGGGCGCGGTCGCTTTCCTGGTCATCGAACGTGGCGTCGTGGATCAGGAGGTCAGCGTCCCGGACCATCGCGGCGACCCCGGGCTGGTCCTGGATGGGCCGCGTGTCTCCGGTGTAGACGACCTTCCTCCCCGGGCGCGGTTCACCCAGCACGTCGCCGGGCCGGACCTCGGTCTCGACACCGCCGCGGACGACGCGGATCGTCTCCCCGCGCTGGAGCCGCCCGAAGAGCGGGCCCGGCGCGACGCCGAGGGCGATCGCCCGCTCGCGGTTAAACCTCCCGGGCCGCTCGTCCTCCTCCAGAACGTAGCCGAGCCCGGGAATGCCATGGAGTGTCGCAAACGCCCTGACGGTGTAGCCGTCGAAGGGTACGACCGAACCGTGCTCGAGGACGTGAGCGATGACGGGGAAACCCCGGGTGTGGCCGCCGATCCTCTGCACGAGGTCGACGAAGTCGTGGACCCACGGCGGGCCGTAGATCGGGAGCGGGTCGGTCCGCCCCATGAACCCGAGCGTCTCAACGAGCCCGAAGACGCCGAGGAAGTGGTCGGCGTGCCAGTGGGTGACGAAGACGGCGTCCACGGTGAACCCGGTCCGCGCACGCATCATCTGCTGCTGGGCGCCCTCCCCGCAGTCGAAGAGCAGGGTATCGGAGCCCCGCCTGATGAGGAGCGAGGAGGGGTTCCTTTGCGGCGACGGGAGCGCTCCCGCCGTGCCGAGGAAGTGGACGTGCAGGGTCTCGCCGGCTATACAAACCACTTCCTGAAGGTTGCAAGGCTCCGTTTGGCCTCCTCAAGCGTCCGGCCCTCGATCACGGCCGGGCCGGAGTAGTCCCGGGCGATAGCGCGCCCGACCTTCTCCCAGACGATCGTCCCGTCGCCGAGCGCGAGGTGCTCGTCAGACTGCCCGTGGTTGTCGTGGATGTGGAGATGATTGACCTTGCCGACATGCGCAAGGAACGCGTTGACCAGGCCGTTGGTATTCGCGTGCCCGACGTCGAGCGTGACTCCTATCCCGGGGATTCCCTCCGTGAGGCCGAGGATCTCCTCAGGGTAGCGGCAGAGGAAGTCTTTAATGCTGATCATGTTCTCGACGCACGCAAGCACGCCGTGGTCCTCTGCATATTTCCCGATCTCGACGAGTGCGGTCTTCTGCATCTCCCAGACCTTCTCGGGGACGAGTTTTCCTACGGGGGAGACAAACCCGGGGTGGATCGTCACCCGATCAGTCAGGTCGGCCGCATGAAGGATGCAGCAGCAGGTCTGGCGGATGGATTCACGCCAGATGGGGTAGTTCAGCGACGCGAGGTTTAAGTCGCTGTAGGGAGCGTGAACGGTCACGAGAAGGCCGGTACTCGCGAGGTTCTCCTGGATGGCGGCGAAGTTCCCGGGGTTGTCCAGGCGGTACTTCCCGTCGGCGACGATCTCCCACCCGGCGTACCCGATCTCCTCAAGGCCGAAGATCCAGTCGCGTGACTCCCAGACTTTCGATGAGGAGGAGAAGTACGGGGTAAGGCTCATGGCAGCCCTCCCAGGCGGCAAAGCAGGCCCCGGACCTCGGCAGCAAACTCTTCCAGCGTGCCCTCGTTCGTGATCCGGTAGTCCGCCTGCGCGAGAGCCCGCAGAAGCCCCCACCCGAGTTCCCGCTCGTCACGGGCCCGGAGTTCTCCGGCGGTGAGGGAGTCGTCCGACCGGCCCCGGTTCGCAAGCCTCCGATAGCGCGTCTCAAACGACGAGGCGATCGCAATAAGCTTGAAGTCAGGGAAGTGCCCCCGGAACGTCGCCACCTCGTAGTCTCCCCTGATGCCGTCCACGAGGACCACCGGGGCGGCCGTTGCCTCGATGACCGGGATGGTGATCCGGGCGACGGCGTCCATACCAAGGTCCGCGCGCAACTTCCCCGAGATTGCGCCGAGGTTCGCATCCGTCAGGGGAAGCCCGGCCTCCTTCACCTTCTCCCGTATCGCGTCTCCCATGACCACGACCGGGATCCCGAGGTCCCGGGCGATCCTCGATACCTCTCCTTTCCCGCTTGCCGGCATACCGACGATTCCAATGACCTTCATCAGGGATTCTCCGTCTTATTGTGCTATATCGAGAACAGCCGTGCCGGTGATCCGGACTCCTGACGCCGATGGTGCAGGTTGTGGCGGCCGCCACAAATATCTCCATGAATCTTGCGTTCCCGACGATATTATGCTTAACGTTACGGGGAGGGGCCCTGTCCGGGGTCGTACCCGACCTCACCGTCCTCCCTTGTCCGTATCCGGACCTTCCGCCCGAGCGGCGCTGCCGCCGCTTCGAGTTCCTGCCGGGTCAGGGGGACAAACCCCTCTGCCACCCCCTGCTGGAGGACGAGGGCGAGCCCGCAGGCAGCCTCTGCGATTGCCGGGAGATCGCCCTCGCGGCCCCGGAAGAGGGTGACCACGATCTCACAGGTTCCGAGGCTGCCGTCGGCCTTCGCCCGCCTGCAGGCGGCGAGCGACCGCTTCACCCCGTCGACGGCAGCCACGCCCAGGAGGTCGTCGTAGTGCTCCCACGTGGTCTTGACGTCGAGGGCGATCATGTCCACCAGACGCTCGCGGAGGAGTTCCTCGATCACCCGGGGGAACATGCCGTTCGTGTGCAGGCCGACGGAGAGCCCCATCCCGCAGGCGGCGGCGGCAAGGCGGATGAGCGCCGGCCCCTGCAGGGTCGGCTCCCCGCCGGAGAAGACGACGGCGCCGGCAACCGGGCGGGAACCCCGGATCATCGCGACGATCTCATCCAGGGGGCGAAGGTCCTCTCCGTTCTGGAGGGCGGCGTTATGGCAGTAGAAGCAGCGGGCGGGGCACCCGCGGAGGAAGACGGTGCAGGCCGCCCGTCCCCGCCAGTCGACGGTGCTGATGGGGACAAAACCCCCGAAATTGACGTACAAAGCAGTTCACCGGACGGTATACTGGTGCTCCTCGATCGCTTGTAAGCCTTGGCTTTCCGGCTACGAAACCGGGCCTGAATAAGAGTAAGTCAATCTTACTTGATGAGAAAACAACCATATCTTAGCCCAAATCCTAAAAACAAGCCTTTATCAACTATTTCTCCCAAATATACCGTCATGGGTCTCATAGAAGACGCCCGGCGCGGCGTCGTCACCGAGGAGATGCGGATCGTCGCAGCAGCAGAAGGCGTAACCGAGGATTTTGTCAGGCGCGGCGTGGCCGAGGGCCACATCGTCATTCCGGTATCCCCCTACCGGAAGGTCAAGATCTGCGGTATCGGCGAGGGGCTCCGCACGAAGGTCAACGCGAGCATCGGGACATCGTCGGACATCATCGACGTCGATATGGAGGTCGAGAAGGCGCGGCAGGCCGAGCGTGCCGGTGCCGATACGCTGATGGAGCTCTCCACCGGCGGCGATTTTGCAGCGATCCGGCGCCGGGTCGTCGGGGCGACCACCCTCTCGGTCGGGTCGGTCCCGCTCTACCAGGCGTTCATCGAGGCCGCCCGGAAGCACGGGGCGGTCGTCCACATGGAGGAGGACGACCTCTTCCGGATCACGGCGGAGCAGGCGAAGCTCGGGACCAACTTCATGGCGATCCACACCGGGATCAACTACGAGACGATGAAGCGCCTGCAGAACCAGGGGCGGCACGGCGGGCTTGTCTCCCGGGGCGGGGCATTCATGACCGCGTGGATGCTCCACAACGAGAAGGAGAACCCGCTCTACGCGGAGTTTGATTATCTGGTTGAGATCTTAAAAGAGCACGAGGTCACCCTCTCGTTCGGCAACGGTATGCGGGCGGGGGCGGTCCACGACGCGACCGACCGTGCCCAGATCCAGGAACTGCTCATCAACGCGGAGCTCGCCGACAAGGCGCACGCACAGGGTGTGCAGGCGATCATCGAGGGGCCGGGGCACATCCCGGTCGACGAGATCGAGACGAACGTCGTCCTGCAAAAGCGGGTCACGAACCGGAAGCCGTTCTACATGCTCGGGCCGCTCGTCACCGATATCGCGCCCGGCTACGACGACCGGGTGGCCGCGATCGGGGCCGCGCTCTCATCCTCCTACGGCGCCGACTTCATCTGCTACGTGACGCCGGCGGAGCACCTGGCGCTCCCCACGCCCGAGGAGGTCTACGAGGGCGTCATCAGTTCAAGGATCGCCGCCCACGTCGGTGATATGATCAAACTCAAGAAGCGGGACGCCGACCTCGAGATGGGGCACGCCCGCCGCGACCTCGACTGGGAGCGGCAGTTTGCGGTCGCGATCAACCCCGAACGCGCCCGCGCGATCCGGGCCGAGCGGATGCCGGCCGACGCCGACGCCTGCACGATGTGCGGGGACTACTGTGCGTTGAAGATCGTTGGAAAGCACTTTAACTTCTGATAGAGATCTGGTAGAGCGGGAGGGTGCTCCTCCGGGATCTCCTTTTTTGGGCATTATTTTCCGGATAGCAAAGGGTGCTCGTTCTTCCGGGTGGTGGACGGCACGGGCTGCAGAGCTATCGTGCTTTCTTGCTCTTTGCACGCATCGGAACGGTCACTATGGGCAAGTCCCGGTACAGTGGACCGTGGGGGTATCGCCCCTGTCTCCACCCTACAGATATGCCTGTAGCCCCACCCCGCCCGGCCTCCGGCCTCCTCCCCCGCCCGGACCAAAAACCGCACCATTATCCTCCTCCCCGTCAAAATACCCATAAGAGGATAGCCAGATGAAACCCGATAACGAAGAACTTATCAACGATTTTCTCGCCCACGCAGACGACCTCGGCGACGACATCACCGAAGACGTAAAGGAGATGCTCGGCACCGTGCCGTTCATCTTCACCATCCTCCGGGACCGGCCGGACACGTTCGCGCTCTCCGCCATCGCCGATTACCGGATCTCCCGGCCCGCCTCCCTCGATCCGAAGACCGCTGAACTGATCGCCGTTGCGGCCGCCGCGGGAGCAGGGGCGGACAGCTGCCTGAAAGTGCATATGGGGGCCGCCCTGAAGGAAGGCGCATCCCGCGACGAGATCCTCGACACACTCCTGATCGCCGCTATGATCGGGAAGACCCGGGTCCTCGCATCCTCCCTGCGCCGGTTCAGGGAGGTCTGCGATGCGGAGCAGGCTTCAAAGAAGTAGGTTGCACGGTCCCCATCCCCGAGCGTGCATATTTTATGGTTTGATTGAGCCAAAACTTCCTACAATGAGCCAGACAAAAGCGGCCCTCCGCCAGCAGTCAAAGGAAACCCGATCTCTCCTCTCCCCTGCAGAGATCGCCGAGAACAGCCGTATCATCAGGCAAAGGCTCCTCGACCTCCTCAACGGGTTTGATACCGTCATGGTCTACGCCTCAAAAACCCCGGAGGTCGAGACGAAAGACCTGATCGCGGACTTAAATCGCCGGGGCGTGCGGGTCGTCGTGCCCATCATCGAGCGGGAGACCTGCAGCCTCCGCCTCTCCTACCTGCCGGACCCCGCGGTCCTTCGCCCGAGCACGTTCAACGTGCCCGAACCGATCGGCCACGAACTCCCGGCCCGGCCGGCGGACATCGAGGCCGTCGTCATACCGATGCTCGCCTTCGATGCCGCAGGAAACCGGCTCGGCTACGGTGCCGGGTACTACGACCGCTTCCTCTGCCGCTACCCGCACCTGCAGAGGATCGGCATCGCATTCTCCTGCCAGAGGACGGAGAGCATCCCTGCCGACGAAAACGACGTGAAGATGGATTGCATCGTTACAGAAACGGGGATTACCCGGTACAACAGGAGGGGAATCACAGAAAACTATAAATAGCTGACATCACTTACCTATGGTAAACCTAAAAGGAGGAGATTGTTCACATGGCTAACACCGAATCCGTTGAGGTGACCATCAAGGAGGCGGCTCATGAAGACGCCGGCCGGGGGATCGCCAGACTGAGCATCGACACCATGAAGGCGCTCGGCCTTGTCAGCGGCGACGTCATCGAGGTTGAGGGGCGCCAGAAGGCAGCGACGCTCATATGGCCGGGATTCCCGCAGGACACCGGCAAGGCGGTCCTGCGCATCGACGGCAGCACCCGGAGCAACGTCGGAGCCGGGATCGACGACAAAGTCCGGATCAGGAAGACCGAGGCCGGATACGCAAAGAAAGTGACCATCCAGCCGACCCAGCCCATCCGCCTCGTGGGCGGCGAGCAGTATCTGGGAAGACTCCTCCGCGGCCGACCGGTCACGGAAGGGCAGCACGTCCGGGTCAGCATCCTCGGGAACCCGCTCACGTTCGTCATCGCGAAGGTGGCCCCGAAAGGCATCGCCATCGTCACAGAAGGCACCGAGATCGAGCTCAAGGAGACCCCATACGAGCCCGAGAAGGGAAGGCGCGAGGCGGCGACCGACGTCCACTACGAGGACATCGGCGGCCTTGACCGGGAACTGCAGCTTGTCCGGGAGATGATCGAGCTCCCGCTCCGGCACCCCGAACTCTTCGAGCGTCTCGGTATCGAGCCTCCGAAAGGCGTCCTGCTCTACGGCCCGCCGGGGACGGGGAAGACGCTGATCGCAAAAGCGGTGGCAAACGAGGTGGACGCCCACTTCATCACGCTCTCGGGTCCCGAGATCATGAGCAAGTATTACGGTGAGTCCGAAGAGCGCCTGCGGGAGGTCTTTGAGGAGGCGCAGGAGAACGCGCCTTCGATCGTCTTCATCGACGAGATCGACTCGATCGCGCCTAAACGCGAGGAGGTGAAGGGCGAGGTCGAGCGCCGGGTCGTCGCCCAGCTCCTTGCCCTGATGGACGGGTTGAAGACCCGTGGCCAGGTGGTGGTGATCGCCGCAACGAACCTCCCGGATATGATCGACCCCGCCCTCCGGCGCGGCGGCCGGTTCGACCGCGAGATCGAGATCGGCATCCCGGACACCAAGGGAAGACAGCAGATCTTCCAGATCCACACGCGCGGCATGCCGCTTGCCGAGGACGTGAACCTCGACGACTACGCCCGCTCCACGCACGGTTTCGTCGGCGCGGATATCGCGCTGCTCGCAAAAGAGGCAGCGATGCACGCGCTCCGCCGGATCATACCCCAGATCAAGATCGAGGAGGAGATCCCCGCCGAGATCATCGACGAGCTCCGCGTTACAAACGAGGACTTCCTCGAAGCGCACAAGCACGTCGAGCCGAGCGCGATGCGGGAGGTGCTCGTAGAGATTCCCGACGTCAAATGGGAGGACGTCGGAGGTCTCGATGACGTCAAGGCCGAACTTGCGGAGGCCGTTGAGTGGCCGCTCAAATATCCGGAGATATTCGCCTCTCTCGACACCGAACCCCCCCGCGGGATCCTGCTCTTCGGTCCACCCGGGACGGGGAAGACCCTCCTTGCAAAGGCGGTCGCAAACGAGAGCGAAAGCAATTTCATCTCCGTTAAGGGGCCGGAACTCCTCTCGAAATGGGTCGGAGAGTCGGAACGCGGCGTTCGTCAGGTATTCAGGAAAGCGAGGCAAGCTGCGCCTTCGATTATCTTTTTCGACGAGATTGATGCGCTCATGCCAAAGCGCGGAGCTTATATAGGATCATCGCACGTAACTGAAAGTGTGGTAAGCCAGATCCTGACAGAGCTCGACGGCCTCGAGGAACTGAACAATGTCGTGGTTCTCGGCGCTACCAACCGCCCGGACATGTTGGACGAGGCGCTGCTCCGCCCCGGCAGGCTGGACCGGATCATCTACGTCCCGCCGCCCGACCGGGAGGGCAGAAAGAAGATCTTCGAGGTGTACCTCAGGAACCGGGAGATCCTCGCAAACGACGTCAACATCGACGAACTGGTCGACAGGACCGAGGGTTACGTCGGCGCCGACATCGAGGCGCTGGTCCGTGAAGCAAAGATCTCCGCCATGCGCGAGTTCATCTCTGCGATGGGCAAAAAGAGCGAGGACGAACGGAAGAAGGCGATCGGCAACGTGAGGATCACCAGAAAGCACTTCGAGGACGCCCTCTCCCGCGTGAGAGGCACGCTCGATATCGACCGGCTCGAAGAGAACGAACGCCACTCCTGGCAGATCCTCTACAACCAGGAGCAGCGGTCGGCGCTCGAGGACGCCGTCTCGACCATCAACCGTGCCCGGATGCGGGAGACGGGGAAGATCGAGCAGGAAGTCAAGGACCTCACGCAGGCCCTGAAAGATGGGGTCTACGCGCGGAAGAAAGACTTCGGCGAGATCAAGCGCCTCACCAAGGAGTTGAAGACCAGGATCGAACGCCCGCTGCCGCAGACGGCGATGGCGTTCTGACGGGAGCGCCCTGCACCCATGAGGCGCTCCCTCCCCGGGGGCCGGATGCCCCCATCGGCAGGGACAGAAAACAACGTGATGCACATGAGTGACAGCCCAGCAGACATCTTCCAGCAACTCAACGAACTGATGAAACGCCTCATGGAACAGGGGCTCAAAGAGCAGGGAGATCAGAACAGGCCGTTTGCCTACGGGTTCAAGATCGTCCTCCACGATGCCGGCAGAACCGAAACCCCGGCAGAGGAGACGGAACCGGTAGCACAGCCCGAAAAAGCATCTTCCGAGGGAACCATCGAGCCGATAGCAGAGATGTACACGACCGACGACGAGGTGACGGTGGCAATCGATCTCCCGGGTTTCGAGAAGGAGAATATTCACCTGTCACTCATCAACGGTACGCTGACGATCATCGCCGGCAACAGCCAGCTGACCTCGGTGGGGGTCCCAGCCGTGGATGCCGGCTCGATGCAGTCGAACTACAAGCACGGTGTCCTGGAGGTCAGGTTCTCGCGGGGCAAATCGATCAGGATCGACTGACCGGCGAGCCGCCCGCCGGGAGGCAGCGGGGATATGCCGGGAGGCCGCACTCCCACCTTCTTCCGGCCGCATCCGGGCAATCCCTCCCGGGTGCGACGCGCACCCGCCACCGGGCCTCCCGGCGCGGGCACCCAAAACCCCGCTCACGGCGATACCCAAATTGCTCATAGGCCCTATTTAGGCGGCATAACCGGTAAACGGCATCTAAACGGCCCCGCACCCGCCGCCGGGCACGCCTGCCACGACGGATCGGTTCGTGGAGGATAGAGACGATCCCTAAAATCGGTTGCCGTAGCCAACCCTTTTTCTAGGCAACAACACCTACATATACACGAATACCTATCTAGTAGTCGTAAGGGCTACGCCTTTCCAGGTAATGGTGATTGAATGGTTAAGACCACCGTGTCCGTGATTAAAGCAGATATCGGCAGTTTTCCGGGGCACTCCCGCACCCACCCGAAGCTCCTCGAGGTGGCCGCCCGGAGGCTCAAAGAGGCAGAGGGCAGCACCATCATCGACTCGTACGTCACCCACTGTGGTGATGACCTCGAGTTGATCATGACGCACACAAAGGGCGAGGACAACGAAGAGATCCACAAACTGGCGTGGGACATCTTCATGGAATGTGCCGGGATCGCGAAAGAGATGAAACTCTACGGTGCCGGCCAGGACCTGCTCGGAGATGCGTTCAGCGGCAACGTCAAAGGGATGGGGCCCGGTGTCGCTGAGATGGAGTTTGAAGAGCGGGGTTCCGATCCGGTCCTGGTCTTCATGGCCGATAAGACCGAGCCCGGGGCGTGGAACTACTTCCTCTACAGGATCTTCGCCGACCCCTTCAGCACGTCCGGCCTCGTCATCGACCCGTCGATGCACCAGGGGTTCACCTTCGAGGTCCACGACGTCATGGAGAAGCGCAGGATCCTCTTCAACACGCCCGAAGAGTCCTACAGCCTCCTCGCCTACATCGGAGCACCGAGCCGCTACGTGATCAAGTACGTCCGGAAGAAGGACGGCACGGTTGCGGCATCCACGAGCACCCAGCGGCTGAACCTGATGGCCGGCCGCTATGTGGGGAAGGACGACCCGGTTATGGTCGTCAGGGCGCAGAGCGGATTCCCGGCGGTCGGCGAGGTCATCGACCCCTTCAGGACGCCCATTCTTGTGGCCGGGTGGATGCGCGGCTCGCACCACGGGCCGTTCATGCCGGTGGGCGTCTGTGACGCGAACTGCACCGCATTCGACGGACCGCCCCGGGTCATCTGCCTCGGGTTCCAGGTCAGCAACGGCAAACTGATCGGGCCTGCAGATATGTTCGACGACCCGGCGTTTGACCGCGTCCGCGACCGGTGCTGCGAGCTCTCCGATGTGCTCCGGGCTCACGGGCCGTTCGAACCGCACCGCCTCTCGCTTGAGGAGATGGAGTACACCACCCTCCCGGGCGTCGAGAAGCAGTTCAAGGACCGCTGGGAAGATCTTCCCGAATAACCCTTTTTCTGTTTTGCAGACTCCGGAAGGGGTCCTGCCACCCGCCTCCGTCGCGGGCGGGGGGTACCCCCGGCTGTGTGACGAGCCGTCCATACGTCCGTTCGGCGATGCGGTCGCGCGCGTCACGAGCTGCACACCGTTGCCTCTCGCAAAGACCTGTGTGGTCGTTGGCGGTCCGCTTCAGGTCCCGATGCCGCCAGAATGCACCGAGCCGGCGCACCATGCCCGCCGGGCCCCTCTGGTGTCCGCGCGAGAGAGACGGTCCCACCTCTCGTCATGAGGGTTCATCCGCCGATCCGGGGCTGAAAGGTCAGAGCGAGTCGAGGCTGACCGCGCTGAACTCGTCGGTGACCGCGTTGATGTCTTTTACGCCGAACGCGGTCTGGACCGTGGCAAGTTCGAGGTCGCGCGCCGCGTCGCACATATAATCGATGATATCGACCGAGAGCTCGCGTCTCTGTTTGGACTTGCGGAGCTGGTCGACGAGAAACGCCATCCTCTCGGGAGACTCCATGCGGAGCTTGGCGAGGCTCACGACGCACATATAGATCCGGGTCAGGTTCCTGTCCGTCCCGGTGATGGTATCGAAGAAGTTCCGGAGGACCTGCGCCTGATAGACCTCGCCACTCATGGTGATCGGATATTCCTCAATTCGATATTAAAATCTGCCGGTTTATATTCTCCCGCGAGGACACGGATGAGGGGGCCTGCCCCTCTCCCCGGCGCCGGGTTCACTTCCGGACGCTGACGATCTTGATGATGTCGCCGGTCTTCAGTTCGAGGGTATCCTTGACCCGCATCCCGGTCTTCGCGTCGATGGCGTAGAGGAACCCCTCGCCGATATCGGTATGGACCTGGTAGGCGAGGTCGCGGGGGGTCGACCCGCGCTTCATGAGGAAGGCATCGGGGAGCACCCGGCCCTTGCCGTCGGTGAGTTTATGCTCGTCCTCGACCGGGAAGACGACGATCATATCAAGGAGGTTGAAGACCGCGGCATCCAGCGCCTGCTGGACGCCGGTGCCGTCGAACCTCTGCATGAACTCTGCCACCTTTGCGAGCCCGGCACGCTGCGCCGCGCTGAGGCTTGTCTCCGGGTTTGCCGTGAAACTCGGGTCCCCGGGAATGTAACGGATGAACTTCCCCTCCGCGGCCATCCGGAGCGCGAGTTCTCCGGCAGCGCTCGCGAAGACGACGTCGTGTTTCGCGAGCCGGTCCAGGCACTCCTTCGGCGCCAGGTCGGCTTTGTTCCCGACGATCAGCATCGGCTTGCTGATCGCCATCAGTTCCCGGCAGAACCGGATGAGGCCCTCCTCCCCGGCAGTCCGGAGGTCGACACCCGCCCCCTCAGTGGCGTCGCGGACGTGCTCGAGCGTCACCCCGAGGCCGGCAAAGGTATCGGCGATCGCGGCGGTGAGGGAGAAGTCCCGCGCCTGGGCCTGCCGCTGGAGTTTCGCCCAGTTGCGCGAGAGAATGCCGTACATCCACATCGAGAACTCGTATTGGAGGAACTCGATGTCCTTTACAGGGTCGCGCGATCCGATACCGACCGGGTTCCCCTCGGCGTCCGTCCCGCCGCTGGCATCGACGATCTGGAGGATCGCGTCCGCCTGCCGGAGGTTGTCGAGGAACTGGTTCCCAAGCCCCCTCCCCTTGTGCGCCTCGGGCACGAGGCCCGCCACGTCGATCAGCCCGATGGGGACGAACCGGACCCCGTCGAGGCAGTTCCCGCACGGGACGTGCATCTCCCGGCAGGGGCAGGCGGTCCTGACGTATGCGACGCCGTGGTTGGCGTCGATCGTCGTGAACGGATAGTTGGCGATCTCTACCTGGGCCAGGGTCGCCGCCCTGAAAAACGTCGATTTGCCGCAGTTAGGTTTTCCTGCAATGGCCAGTGTGATCATGAGCAACTCCTATCTATATTGCACCGTTCGGCTTGAGAGTAGTGTTGGGTTATGCACCATTTATCTTCTTCTTTCACGGATTGTGCGGCCCGGATTGTGCCGTTCAGGAGATTGCGGCCGAAAGCCCCGCCGGATCGATGCTCGTCCGCCCTCCCCGCCGCGATCCCGCACACCGCCCCATCTCCCCGAAAATCATCCTCCGGGGCCGGGACGGGGGATTCAATAAGGAGCGGGAACAACATGACTGCATGGGCTTCGTAACCAGAAATACCTACTACTTCGATGCCCCCGGTGCACAGAACACTGCCGACGCCGCCCGGTTCGCCGTCGAGAGGGCGCAGGAGCTCGGCGTCAGGAAGATCGTCGTCGCGAGCACCAGCGGCCGGACGGCGCTGGCCTTCCAGGATGCCATGAAGGAGACGGACCTTCGCCTGATCGTCGTCACCCACGTGGTCGGTTTCTCAAGACCGGGCGAGTGGGAGTTTTCCGGGGAGGCGGCGGAGACCCTCCGGGCAGCGGGGGTAGCGATCGTCACCGGCACGCACGCGCTCTCCGGGCTTGAACGCGCGATCTCCCGCTCCCCGAGACTCGGCGGGAGTTCGCGCACCGAGGCGGTCGCCGAGGCGCTGCGGCGCGTCGTTGCGGTCGGCCTGAAGGTCGCGGTGGAGTGTGTCCTCATCGCGGCAGACCAGGGCGTGGTCGGCGTCGACGAAGAGGTGATCGCGGTGGGCGGCACCATAAGCGGCGCCGATACCGTCTGCGTCATCCGCCCGGCGCATACCGCATCGTTCTTCGACCTGCAGGTCCGCGAGATCGTCGCCATGCCGAGAGTCCGGTGACGATGACGCTCAACTCGCTCTCCAGCGCCGCCGGACTCCTCCGGCAGCACCCCATCCTCTGGTCGGTCGGCATCGTCATGGGCGCCCTCGGGGTCATCGACCTCGTCGTCCCCGTGTACGGCGGGACCTTCTACGCCGAGCCCCTGGCACTCCTGCAGGTCCTCGTGATGCCGTTTTTAGCCGGCGGGGTCTACGGCACGATCAGGGAGGACTCGTTCTCCGCCGGGGAGTTCCTGCAGTCCGGCCGCACCTACTACTTCCGGATACTCCTGCCCGCGCTGCTCATCTTCTTTGCAGCCGTCCTGACGGTCTTCCTGCTCGCGGTCCCGCTCGCGCTTCTTGGCGCCGGTGCCGCCTCGGGTATGGCGCCGCTCCTCTTCGGGGTGCTCGTCTCGATCGTCTTCTTCACGTTCTTCTACGACACCGTGGCGGTCTTTGAAGAGACGAACGTCTTTGAGTCGATCCGGCGGAGCATCGAGTTCGTCATGAACAACCTCGGCAGCGTCCTCATCTTCTACCTGGTAAACATCGTCGTCCTCGTGGGCATCGGCTTTGCCGGCCTCGTCGCCATCTCCGCCCTGCTTGTCGACAAACTCGAACCGCTCACCCGCATGAGCCCCCCCGAACTCCAGGCGGTGACGCCGCAGGACCTCCTCGGGCTTATCGGGACCGAGGGGATATGGATCATCGCGGCCGTCTATGCGGTCGTGATCGTGCTCTTCTCGGCCTTCCTCTACGCTTACAAGGCGAGTTTCTTCCGGAACCACGCCGAAGGCATCCGCATACAGCAGGGAGAGTACGACGAGAAGGGCCGGTGGTATAAGTACTGACGGGTGCCTCACGGGGGCACCCACGTGGTTTGGGGCGGCCGGGCTCTCGATCCCGGCCCGGCCCTCTAACATCGGTTGCCGGTTATAGGCCGCAGCACCACCGATCATCAGCAGTCGCTAAATTTCATCATCGATGAACGCCTTATGATCACTCACCCATCGCCGGTTTCCTCCAGCATCCGGGCGACTGTCTCCAAAAGAGAGGGAGATGTTGTTCGATGACGTTCCAGACACGCAGGGGATTGACGCTGAGGTACTGGTGCACAAGGATATTTCTAAACCCGGAAATCCCAGCCAGTCGATCTCCGGATGGTTTGCCTTCAGGTCTTCGTCGAGGCGTTGCGTGGACTCGGCAAGAATCTGGAGGTTATGGAGGACGGCATCCTGTATCATCTCATCGGCAAGAAACGCCTTCTTCCCACCGTGGGTATACCTCGTGATCCGGTCGGTGCACTCCCTGATGTGGAGCAGGTAGAGCGTGGCGTCTTTCACAGCGGCACCGCCTCTGCCATCACCCGGTCCCTGATATACCAGTGCAGGGATACAGGCTCGGCAACATCGACGGGAATCCCTAGCAGTGTCTCCAGAACCGACTCCAGGGCAACGAGGTCGAGGAGACTCCGATCCGGTTCGAGGTCGATCAGGAGGTCGAGGTCGCTCTCCGCTTCCGCCTCCCCGCGCACAACGGAACCGAAGATACGGACGTTCCGTGCGCCGTGGCGTGCGGCGATCTCGCAGATCTGGTCCCGCTCGGCCATGACCCGCTCTAAGATCTCTGCCCCATCCTTCATGCCATCACATCTGGGAATATAGAGGACAAACCCCTTGAAACTTCCCATGCAATCGATCTTCTGGTTCGGGTTGCCTGCCGCAACCACTCCGTTCTCCGCGAAAATCTCGCAAGGCGGTAACACTCTTGCTGTGCCGGGTATTTCACCGTTGACGCAGGTTGTTGTCCAGCGTAATTCGGCCCGGTCCTCTAACATCGGTTGCGTGCCGCAGCACCACCGGAGAATTGCCGGGAGCGCGCCTTCGGCGGCTCATACCAGGAGATAGATCAGCATCCCAGAGACCCCGCCAAAGAACGTGGCGGTGAGGTTCGTGCCCGAGTTCCCGATTCTGCCGCTGTTTTCGAGCGTTGCGCCCACCAGGCTGTCGACGTTCGTGCCGACAAAGCCGGCGACGACCGTGACGACGGCCATCCGGGGGTCGGCGACGCCCATCACCCAGGCGGCGGCGGCGACGATGGCGGATGCGGCGACGGCCGCAACCTCGCCCCGCAGGGTCACCCCCCCGTTCGTCCCCCGGGGCACCGGCCGGAGCGTCGTGATCAGGTAGGGCGTCTTCCCCGTGACCCCGATCTCGCTTGCGGCGGTATCGGCGGCGGCGGAGGCGACGCTCCCCATGAAGAGCGCCGCAAACGCCGGGTTCCCGGTTACGCCGTAGAGTATGGCGGCGCCCGTTGCCACGAGGCCGTTTGCAAAGACGTTGAAGTAGCCGCGCACACCCGCGTGCTCCTGGGCGACCCCGAGCCTCTCCTTATCGGCGTAGCGGTACCGGGTCGCCCCGGCGCCGATGATGAAGAAGGTGAGCATGATCAGGAACCACCGCACGTCCGCAAAGACGATGAGGATGATCCCGATCATGGCACCCGAGAAGAGGCCGCTGACGTCGGCCACCCGGAACCGGTAGGAGGTGTAGCCGAACCCAAACGCTATCACGGCCGCGGCGACGAGGATGGTCAGGTCGACCTGGAAGTTGATCTCCTCAAAGAGGAACATGGTCATCGCGACACCGAGCGCCTCGATCATCAGGGCATCGTCCCGGTTCCGGAGGACCGCCCGGAGCAGCACCGCGGCGACAACCCCCATCACGACGACGAGCGGAGCGCTGTACCGGAGGTAGAGCATCACCGCAAGCGATACGCCGATGGCGGCAGCCAGGTGGTAGAGGTAGGACGCCGGTCTCCCTCCCGTGAGCCGGAAGGCGAGCTCGCCGATGACGACGATGCCGAGCGTGCAGGTGAAGACGAACGTCGAGAGCCACCCAAGCCCGTAGAGTGCGGCGAGCGCGATGATCGAGAGCGAGACGTACCGGGTGTCCCGGATGAGGAAGAGGACGAGCGAGAACGGGATGAGGAGGAGGGTGAGCAGCCATGCCGGCTGGAGCAGGGGGGCAAGGCCTATAAAGGCGAGGGTGAGCACCGATGCCAGGACCAACCCCAGCGGCTTTGTCATTCGTATACCTTTGGCGGTGCAGGGAAAAAGCCTTTAGGGTCGAACGTCCGCCCTCTTCCCTCTCCCGGGAGGTGAAAGCCCTGACGGGAGCGGCGAGCCCGGATAGGACACGGCGCACCCGGCGACGCCAAACCTCCGTCGAACAATATATTTCACAGGAACGAGAGAGATCATACGCTGAAAATGTCGCCGTCACACCAACTACCAAAAAACTACGATATCGAAGAAGTGGAGAGGCGCTGGCAGAATACCTGGCGGGATGAGGAGAACTATTTCGATCCCGATTCAACGAAACCCCGGTTCATCATCGATACGCCGCCGCCGTACCCCACCGGCAACTTCCATATCGGGAACGCCTTAAACTGGTTCTACATCGACTTTGTCGCGCGATACAAGCGTATGCGCGGCTTCAACGTCATGTTCCCGCAGGGGTGGGATTGCCACGGCCTCCCCACCGAGGTGAAGGTCGAGGAAACCTACGGGATCACCAAAAACGACGTACCGCGGGATAAGTTCCGGGAGATGTGCCGCGACCTCACGCTTTCGAACATCGAGAAGATGCGGGCGACCATGCGACGACTCGGGTTCTCCACCGACTGGAGCCACGAGTACGTCACCATGCTCCCGGAGTACTACAAAAAGACCCAGGCATCGTTCCTGCAGATGCTCAAAGCCGGCGACATCTACCAGAGCGAGCATCCGGTGAACTTCTGCACCCGGTGCGAGACGGCCATCGCGTTCGCCGAGGTCAACTACGCCCCCCGCACGACCACGCTCAACTACTTCGACTTCGACGGCATCGAGATCGCCACCACCCGGCCCGAACTCCTCGCGGCCTGCGTCGCTGTGGCGGTCCACCCCGACGACGAGCGGTATCGCGGTATGAAGGGGAAGACGCTCGCGGTCCCCATCTTCGGGCACCGTGTGCCGGTCATCGAGGACGTCGCGGTCGATCCGGGCTTCGGCAGCGGCGCGGTGATGATCTGTACGTTCGGGGACAAGACGGACGTCTACTGGTGGAAGCAGCACGATCTGGACCTTCGGAAGGCAATCGACCGGCAGGGCGTCATGACCGCTGTAGCGGGCCCCTACGCCGGGATGTCGTCGGATGCCTGCAGGCAGGCGATCCTCCGGGATATGGACGAGGCGGGGATCCTGAAGCGCCAGGAAGAGCTCGAGCAGCGGGTGGGAACCTGCTGGCGGTGCAAGACCCCGATCGAGATCCTCTCGGAGCGCCAGTGGTTTGTCCGGGTCCACCAGGACGAGATCCTTGAAGCGGCCCGGAAGATCACCTGGCTGCCGGAGCATATGTTCACCCGGCTCGAGAACTGGGCGGAGTCGATGGAGTGGGACTGGTGCATATCCCGGCAGCGGATCTTCGCGACGCCGATCCCGGTCTGGTTCTGCGACACCTGCGGCGAGATGATCCTTCCGGCCGTGGAGGACCTCCCGGTCGACCCGACGGCCGACACGCCAAAAGCCCCCTGCCCGCGGTGCGGCGGCACCCGGTTCACCGGCGAGAAGGATGTGCTCGACACCTGGATGGACTCGTCGATATCGGCGCTCCATGTCACCGGGTGGGACGGGAGCGGCAGACCGCCGCTCTTCCCGGCGCAGCTGCGCCCCCAGGGGCACGACATCATACGGACATGGGCGTTCTACACGATCCTCCGGTCAAAAGCCCTGGTCGGCAGCCATCCCTGGGACCAGATCCTCGTCAACGGCATGGTGCTCGGGGACGACGGGTTCAAGATGAGCAAGAGCAGGAACAACATCATCTCCCCCGAGGAGGTCGCCGGGAAGTACGGGGCGGACGCGCTCAGGCAGTGGGGTGCCGGAGGCGCGGCGATCGGCTCAGACATCATGTTCAACTGGAACGACGTCATCGCCGCATCAAGGTTCCAGACCAAACTCTGGAACATCTTCAGGTTCGTCATGGGGCACCTGGAACGGGAGACCGATCCGGCGGCGCCGGTGACGGAACTCATCGACCGGTGGCTCCTCGTCCGGCTCTCCGATACCGTTCTGGAAGCCACCGCCGCGATGGAAGGCTACCAGTTCGACCGGGCGCTCAGGGCGATCCGGGAGTTTGCCTGGAACACCCTCGCCGATGACTACATCGAGATCGCAAAGGGCCGCCTGTACGCGGAGGAGGACGGCAGGGCGAGCGCCGCGAGCGCACTCCGGACGACCATGGACGTCCTCTGCCGCCTCCTCGCCCCGATCATACCGCACTTCGCCGAGGAGTGCTACCATACCCTGACCGGAAGGAGCGTGCACAAAGAGGCCTGGCCCGACTTTGCCTACGCTGACGACGAAGCGCGGCGCCACGGCGACCTCCTCGTGAAGACGGTCGCCGAACTCCGGCGCTACAAGCACGACCGGGGCATGGCCCTGAACGCGCCGCTCGGCCACGTGACGGTCTACGCGCCGGAGCCGGTCGACGACGCCGGCGACGCTGGTCGTGCGCTCGCCGCCGACGCCCGGTGGTGCACCGGCACCCCCCGGCTCGAAGAGGTCGCAGACGGCGTGGACTTCAATATGGCAATCATCGGCCCGGCGCTCAGGAAGCAGGCCCGTGGGTTCATGGAGGCCGTCCGGGCGCTCCCGCCGGAGCTGCTCAAAAACCCGCCCGCGACCGTCACCGTCGATGGTGCGGAGATCCCGGTGCCGCCCGGCTCCTTCACGCCGAAGGTCGCCTACCGGGTGGCAGGCGAAGAGGTGGATGTCCTCACGCTCGGGGACGTTGTCGTGACGATCGGACATTCGTCCTGATCTCGTCGGCGATGAACCGGGCGACCTCCTCTTTTCCGAGCAGCGCGTCGACGACGACAAACCGTGCGGGGTCGGACGCCGCAAGGTCCAGATAGTTCTCCTGCACACGCGCGAGGATCCCGGCGTTCTCGAAATACTCCCTCTTCTTTTCAGGGTCAAGCCTCGCGACGGCGTCCTCGACCGGCAGGACCAGCAGGAACGTCCGGTCCGGCCGGATCGACCACCCATCGTGGATCCGGCGGAGCCAGAGGAGCGGGTCGGGGAGGACGCCGTCGAGGACGACGGGCTGGTAGGCGAACCGGGAGTCGGAGTAGCGGTCGGAGACGACGAGCCGACCGGCATCGAGCGCGGGCCGGATCACCGTATCGATGTGCGCGGCGTGGTCGGCGCAGAAGAGCAGCGCCTCGGTGATCGGGTCCATCCGCTCGGCGACCGCCCGGCGCACGGACTCCCCCACCCAGGTCGCCCCGGGCTCGCGGGTGAAGAGGGGGTCGAGGTCGGCAATCAGCTCCCGGAGGCGGGCGAGAAGCGTGCTCTTGCCGCTCCCGTCGATCCCCTCGATGGTGATCAGCACGGGTGCCCCCTCCGGACCCATTCGAGCGGCACCGTGCCGTGGTGGACGGCGGTCGCAACGATCGCCCCATCGAACCCGGCGTCGGCGAGGAGGTGGATGTCGTCCGTCCCGGCGACGCCGCCCCCGTAGAGGAGGCGACCAGGATAGCACGCCCGCATCCCCTCGAGGTCTTCCCGGACGAGGCCCCGCTCTGTCCCCACGGCGCCGATGTTGAGGATGATGCACCCCTCAAACGAGAGCCCCGACGCACGGCGGAGCACCTCTTCCGGCCGGATGCCCCAGGGGAGAACCCGGCCTCCTTTGACGTCGATGCTGAGGTAGCCGGCCCGGTAGGCCGCGAGGTCTTCAAACGCTCTCGCCGCCGTCTCGGTGCCGACGACCGGCGTCACCCCGGTGACCGCCGTGCAGTCGGCAGGCGACCGGACGCCCCGGTCGAGGTAGCACCGTTCGACCAGGGCGGCGCAGCGCCGGACGAGATCGTCCTGCGGGGTTTGGCCCTGGATGCTCTCGAGGTCCGCGATGTAGAGATACCGGGGCCGGAGGGCGGAGACGTAGGCCTCCGGCTCGGCCGACGGGGCAAGCCCCCATGTCAGGGGATGGTAGCCGGCGCGGTCGCCCGATCTTCCGTGCACAACAAGACCTCCCGCCAGATCGACTGCAAGAATCAGTTCCATGTCCTCAACGCAATCACTATTAGGGTGAAGGATCATTAATTTCTATGCAATTACTCGTCAGTCCGAGCAGCATTGAGGAGGCAAGAAGCTCGCTTTCCGCTGACATTATCGATGTAAAGAAACCCTCTGAGGGCTCCCTAGGGGCGAATTTTCCCTGGATCATCCGGGAGATCAAGACCCTCGCCGGCAACAAGCCTGTCAGTGCTGCAATCGGAGACAATGAGTATAAGCCAGGGACTGCGGCTCTCTCGGCCTACGGCGCCGCCCACGCAGGTGCTGATTTTATCAAGGTCGGCCTGATGTTCGACGGCACCGACCGTGCCCGCGAGGTCATCGGGGCGGTGACCACGGCGGTGAAGCAGGAGTTTCCCGGGAAACACGTCGTCATCGCCGCCTACGCCGATTTTCAGAGGATGGGCACGATCTCCCCGTTCGCCATCAGTCCGCTGGTCGCGGATGCCGGGGCAGACGCCGCCATGATCGACACCGGCATAAAGGATGGGAAGAGCCTCTTTGAGTTCATGGATGAGGAGGCGCTGACCCGGTTCACCGAACAGAACCGGGATCTCGGGCTGCAGACGGCCCTTGCCGGTTCGCTGAAGTTCGAGGATCTGGATGCCTTAAAGCGCATCAATCCCGAGATCATCGGCGTCCGGGGGATGGTCTGCGGGGGCGATCGATCCGCCACGATCAGGGCCGAGCTGGTCGAAAAAGCAATGATGATGCTCAGGTGACGTATGTATATCGAGAAGATGCAGATGGAGACAACGTTTACGTTTGACGATGTGCTGCTTGAGCCCGCCGAATCCTGGGTCGAGCCCGACGAGGCCGACGTCAGGTCGCGGTTCTCGCGCAACATCTCCCTGAATATCCCCCTCGTGAGCGCCGCCATGGATACGGTGACCGAGTCGGGGATGGCGATAACGATGGCCCGGGAGGGTGGCATCGGGGTCATCCACCGGAATATGCCGCCGGACCGCGAGGTCGCGGAGGTCCGGATCGTCAAACAGGCCGAGGACCTCATCGAGCGCGAGGTCGTGGCGGTCGGCCCGGATTCCACGGTCACCGATGTGGAACGGGTCATGAAGCAGTACGGTATCGGGGGTGTGCCCGTCGTCGAGGAGGGCAGGGTGATCGGGATCGTCAGCCGCAGGGATATCAGGGCGATCCTGCCGAAGCGCGGCGAGGCGAAGATCACGGAGTACATGACGAGGAAACTGATCACGGCGTCCGAAGACGTCACGGCCGAGAGTGCGCTTGAGACCATGTATGCAAACAAGGTCGAACGTCTTCCGGTCGTGGACGGAGAGGGATGCCTCGTCGGCATCATCACGATGCGGGACATCCTCGAGAAACGGCAGTATCCCCGCGCGAACCGCGATGCGAACGGGAAACTCAGGGTCGCCGCCGCGGTGGGGCCCTTCGACTTCAACCGGGCCATGCTGCTTGTCGAGGCGGGCGTCGACGCCCTGGTGGTGGACTGCGCTCACGGCCACAACATGAACGTCGTAAACGCGGTCAGGGAGATCAAGGCGAGCGTCGCCGTCGATGTCGTGGCGGGAAACATCGCGACAAAGCAGGCGGCGAGAGCCCTGGTCGACTCCGTCGACGGGCTGAAGGTGGGCATCGGGCCGGGCTCCATCTGCACAACGAGGATCGTCGCGGGTGTGGGCGTGCCGCAGGTCTCTGCGATAGCAAACGTCGCCGAGGTGGCGCACGGGGCCGGCGTGCCGGTGATCGCCGACGGGGGTATCCGCTACTCGGGGGATATCGCGAAGGCGATCGCCGCGGGCGCGGACAGCATCATGGCGGGCAGCCTCTTTGCCGGCACCGACGAAGCGCCGGGGAGGATTACGACGATCAAGGGCCGGCGTTACAAGCAGTACCGGGGGATGGGATCACTCGGTGTCATGAGCGGCGGGGAGTCAAGCGACCGCTACTTCCAGAAGAAGGAGATCGGGAGGACCAAGTTCGTCCCCGAGGGTGTCGAGGGGGTCACCCCCTACGTCGGCCGGGTCTCGGACGTCATCTACCAGCTCGTCGGCGGCCTGAAGTCCGCGATGGGCTACACGGGGTCAAAGACGATAGGTGACCTGAAGAAGAACGGCAGGTTCCTCAGGATCACGCCCGCCGGCTACGGCGAGAGCCACCCGCACAATATCATGATCACCGACGAGGCGCCGAACTACCGCCTCCTTGAATAATCTTTTTATATTCAAATCACTAACGATTAGTAAACATGCTTGAGGGGGATGAGGTTTCCCGTCTCCTTGATATCCTGGGAAACCGGAACAGGCGGCGAATAATAGAACTGCTGAGGCAGAAACCGTGTTTTGTGACCGAGATCTCCGAGCGCCTGGTGCTCAGTCCGAAAGCGGTGATAGAACACCTGCAGATGATGGAGCGCGAGGAACTCCTCATCTCGTGCCAGGACGAGCGCAGGCGAAAGTATTACTACCTCTCGCATGACATCAATGTCATCGTAAACCTGCAGAAGCAGGACGGAATTACGCTTCCCTCCGTTGAAGAGGACCAGAGAGCAAGGTTTACGAGGAACCTCTCGGCGCTCAGGAGGATGATCCTGGCTCGCGACGAGCTCCTGGACAACCTCGAACAACTGGAGCGGGAGATCGAATCGAGGTTCGCCGAGGTCGTGCGCATGAGGGGGGGGTTCACCACCGACGACGGGGATCTGGAGATCGTCCTCGCCCTCTCCCACGCCGACCTGACGCTCGCGGAACTCGAGGAAGTGAGCAGCCTGTCCACGGATGAGCTGAAACAGAGACTGGGCAGCCTCATGTATATGGGGGTTGTCGAGCGGATCAACGATCGATACCAGATACGTGGTACACATGGCGAGTAACCCATACGACGAGATGTTTAAGAATATCGCGCGACTGATGGAGAAGATCCTGGGCGAGATGCCTCTCCAGGACCCGAAGATCATCGGGTTCACCATCATCAGCGGGGTTCCCGAGGGGGCGCCCTACCTCGACCCGTCCGGGGACGGGGATGAAGAGGCCGGGTTTGAGGTGGTCGAGGGGGACGACTGCATCTACATCACCGCAGCGGTGGACGCCCGGGCACAGGGCGCCCCCTACGTCACGTTCCAGAGGGAGTCCGTGACCCTCTGCACCGGGGGCGACGAGGAGACGGTCATCGATCTCGACTGCGAGATCGACGTCCCGCACAGTTTCTACAACGTGCAGCACGGCGTCATCGATGCCGTCTGCCGTAAGAAGAGCACCCCGGGCGAGAGAGTCCGGCCCTGAACCGGCGGGCCGGGTGCGCGGCCCGGCCTCTTCTCTTCTGCACCGGGCCCGACGTTCCGGGATGGTCCCGCCGGTGCCGCTCCCTTTACGGGTTTTTCGTGCGGCCGCACCGCCCGCAGGTTAACTCGCGCGAAGGGGTGTTGCTGTACCCGTCTACCGAACTTCCGCGCTCTTCGCGAGAGGCCGTATCATCACCCGCTACCACTGCAACGATTCCCGGTTACCGGTACCCCCGCAGGAGGGGAGTACCGGTCGGTTTCGCACTCATTGGGAGGTCGGATCTCAGGCTACGCCCGGGCACCGTCCCCGTCCTGCGGGTGGGAGCGGGGGCTGCCGGAGCAGCGTATTGGTACCCGCCGGGGGGAGGCCGGGTAGGGTAGGGGCTTCAGGGAGGAACGCACGGGTATCCCCATGCGGGGAGGGGGTCCCCCTCCCCGGTCCCCTCCCCCCGTGGCGATATCCACCACGGTCCAGTGCACGGAGAGATCCCGGGGAAGAACCAGTTACTAGCCGGCTCTCCCCTTCTCCCGGGAAACCGGCATCAGCACCATCCCCTGGCACGGCCTTCCCCGGGTATCGCCATGACTGCCCCCGCCCCCGGGAGGGGGCGGGGGAGGAGCGCGCAGCGCGGGCGGGGTAGGGGGTGGCAGAGAAGCGTATGGGTATGCCACCCGGGTGAAGCGCGGGCGGGGTGCGGGGTGCCGGAGAGGGACATACGAGTATCCGTCAGAGAGGAACATACGGGTACCCACCCGTGGGGCGACACCCCACCGTCCACCGTCCGGGGAGATCCCGGGGTCGAACCGGGTCAGGACTCGCACTCCCCTCCCCAGGAAACCAGCGCGAAGACCGCTCCCGGGGCACGGCTCACCCCGGCTATACGCCCGGGCACTGTCCCCCACTCCTACCGGGGCGGGGGAGGAGGCTGAAGGCGGTCGGGTGGGAGGACGGAGAGGAGCACTATGGGTGGGATGGGATGAAGGCCAGATATGGTCTGTTCGTCTGGAATCGGTGCAACAGCCTGGCTCCTCCGTGGCCAGACTCAAAACGCCAGCGAAGTACCGGGGCGTCAAGCCCGGAGAACATCAAAAAGGAGACGGGGCGAGGCCTCCCGCCGGAGCGGGTCACCCCTGGTACTCGTCAAGAGCCAGCTGGTACATCCAGTCAAGGAGGAGCGCGCACTCTTCCGGGATGCATTCCTGGTCGCAGCCGATGCACGGGAGGATCTCCCCTCCTGCAAGGATAACGCAGGGGTCGATCGCCCGTTTCTTCGCCCGCAAAAGGTACGTCTTGATGCCGTCGCTGCGGAACTCGACGCGCTCGATCAACCCGGCATCCAGCAGCCGCTTCACGATCCTTGAGCACTTCCTGCTGTCAATCTCAAGAAGTTTCCAGAGCTCGCTCTGGAGAACCCCCTGGCGATGGGATTGGATAACCTTGAGTGCTTCTTCCTCCTGGTCGGACATGGCTATCAGAGCAGGGGTGCAATGGTCAGGATATTATTGCCTCGTATGACGACGGTCCCGAGGGTGCGGCCCCTCTGATCACCGGTATACTCGGTGGTCTCGTCCATATGCAGGTTCAGGTGTTCGTCCACCGCAACGAGCCGACCCTGGAGTTTCCTGCCGTCATCTTTGATCTCAACGACGATTTTCGAGTCAACGAGTGAAAAAACCTTCTTTACGGGGAGTACAATGCCGTTAACCATCTGTTCTTATATGGTTATATTCACGCATTAAAGTTTCTGCCGGGTGGCCGGCCCCCCGATCGCCACCGGACGGAGTTTCGGGTGTACCCCCTCCGCAGTACTTCACTCATTTTTGACGTTCAACATCGAGCAATGCAGCCTCGTGCGACGACGTAACATGGAGTGAGCAGCACCCGGACACCGGACTTCGCGGCTTCGCGGCTCTTCGCGAGAGGCCGTATTGCTATCCGCATCAAGTAGCTCACGCGAAGTCGCGGAAGTTCGCGAAGCTCGGTAGATGGGTTTGCAACTCCCCATCAAGGCTTCGCGCCCTTCGTGTGAGGCTCTATTGTTATCCCCATCCACTGGTGCAACGATTCTCAATTGCCGGCACTCTCAACAGAGGAGATCCTCGATCGTGTTACACACTGACCGGCGGTTTGCATCCCGGGAGACGGCTTGTCCCGGGTATCCCCACACACTGCCCCCCCTCCGGGGGGCGGGGGCTTTGAGGAGGAACGTACGGGTACCCGCCTGCGGGAAGGGGGAAACCCCCTCCCCGGTCCCCTCCCCCCATGGCGATAGCCACCACGGTCCACTCCACGGGGAGATCCGGAAGATGAGCCGGACACGGCTTCCCACCGGGTATCGCCATGACTGCCCTCGCCCCCGGGAGGGGGCGGGGGAGGAGGCCGAAGGCCGGGCGGAGTGGGGGTGCCGGAGAAGAACGTATGAGTTCACACCTGCGGGAAGGGGGAAACCCCCTCCCCGGCCCCCTCCCCCCATGGCGATATTCCCACGGTCTACTCCACGGGGAGATCCCGGAGGAGAACCGGATAGGGCTTTGTCGCCACGCACTGCCCCGTCCCGGGTGGGGGCGGGCGGACGGGGTGGGGGGTGCCGGAAAAGCGTATGGGTATGCCACCTGGGCGCAGCGCGGGCGGGGTGGGGGGACAGAGGGGAGCGCTCTGTGGCGGATGGGGCAAAGGCCAGATATGGTCTGTTCATCTGGAATCGATGCACCAGCTCGCGCGTTGCCGCGGAAGTTCGGGAAGGGGCGTCGATGGTTTGACCTCCTGAGGACTGTCTCAAACAGGTGAGCGAAGGACTGCCTCCGGCACGCGATCGGTCGGCTCTTCAGGGATGTGAAGGTCTCTTCCGCCCCGCCCGGGACACCGGCATGCCGCGCCTCCTGAAGGCCGCTGATGCCTTCGCGTGAGGCCCCCCCCGGCCCCGAGCACCGAAAATGAGGGTGCGCCCTATCCCTCCCGCAGATCGTCCGCACGCAAAAACAATCACGCCGGTGCTTCCGGGTCAGGAACGATCTCCCGCTCCGGGTCGAGCAGGACGTCGTGCGGGAGCCCGACGAGCGCGACGGCCGCGAGCGCCCCGATGACGCCCCGGCCCCCGTGGAGATGGGCCCCGAACCGTTCGGCGGTCGCCTCCGCCGCTCCCCGGGTGAGCACCGCCTCTCTCGCGCTCCTCCCGTAGGCCCGCAGATCGTCCGGTACCCGGAACCCCTGCCGGACGGCGATCCCCCACTCCGCCGACGCCGCTTCGTCGGCGACGAACCGCACGGCGGACTCCTCGACCCTTGAGACCAGGGCGGGCTCCACCGCAAGTTCGATGTAACTGCAGGAGTTCCCCGCGGTCCGGCCCTCGAGCCGCGGGTTGAGCATCGCCACCCGGTGGCCGATCGGCATGACGCCGTCCAGTTCTGCAAGGTGCTGGAGGAGGGCGAGGGCGAGGGCGAACGTCGCGCCCTCGGTCCCGGTATCGGTGTCGTCGATACCGATGGCGACGTAGGCAAGCGCCCGGGTGATCACCTCGCCCTCGACCACTGCCCCTTCGCGGCGGACGATGACCTCGCAGACGCCCTCGGCAAAGGACATCATATCGGTGAGCGAGTAGGCCGGGCCCCCGATACACCTGATGTGCTGGTGGATGTAGTCGCCCTCGTGAAAGACGCCGGCGATCCCGACCGCCGGCGCCGGGTCGAGCCCGACGGCGACGTCCCGCCGCCCGAGGACCGCCCGTTCCCGGAGCAGGGTCCCGTCCCGGCGGACCGATTGCAGGGCGCCGCCGGCACGGGCATGGTGGAACTCGCAGAATGCGGCGCACCCGCCGCTCATGCACTCGTGGTAGATCTCGACCTCGCCGCCGTCGACGGTGGTGAAGACCCGCCGGCAGGCGCTCTCCGGCATCACGCTGCTTGCCGCGTAGCGGGCGGCGTGCCGGCCCCGCTGCTCCTCCGTGAGGAGGACGCACCCCTCCTCGATGAGGCGGTTCACCCAGTCCTGAACGGTGCTCCGGGGGGTATCGAAGGCCTCCGCGATATCGGCCACCGTGAAAGAGCCTCTCTCGAGCGTCACCTGACGCATCAGCCGCAGGTACTGTTTTCTCCGTTCAAGAACCCTTGACATGCCTGCTCTGGATGTAGAGGAGATCACCGATCACGGCGCTGGCGGTCTCGGCGGAGCCCGCGCCTTTCCCGATGAACGTGAGGTCCCCGGCGAGGTCCGCCTCCACGGTGACGGCGTTGAGCGTTCCTTCGACGACGAGCGGATGGATTTTCGGGATGATCCGCGGCGATACCCGGAGCACCCCGGCACCCGGGATGATCTCGCCGATCAGCCGGATGGTGCAGTCCTGGTCCTCCGCAAGCTGCAGGGCCTCGGGCGAGAGGAGGGTGATCCCCGTCCTCTCCACGTCGTCGAGCGTCGTATGCAGGTCAAGGAGGGCGTTTGCGAGGATGACCAGTTTAACGCCTGCGTCGATCCCCTCGACGTCGTAGGTCGGGTCCGCCTCGGCATACCCGAGGTCCCGGGCCTCGGCAAGGGCCTGCTCGTAGGTGAGGCCCTCTGCGGCCATCCGGGTGAGGATGTAGTTGCAGGTGCCGTTGAAGACCCCATACAGCCGGGAGATGGTGTTCCCGGCAAGCCCTTCCTGCATTGCATGGATGAGCGGGATAGCGCCGCAGACCGTCGCCTCGTACTTCAGGAGGACGCCGTTTGCCTCCGCAAGAGCCCGGAGTTCGGGGTAGGCGAGGGCGATCGGGCCTTTGTTTGACGTGACGACGTGCCTGCCCCGCCGGAGGGCTTCCCGGATGTGGCCCAGCGCCGGTTCGCCGGTCTCCACGTTCGTCGGGGTCACCTCGACGAGGACGTCGTACTCCGCCTTCGCCACGACGTCCCCCGGGCTGACGCCCGCATTGCCGCAGGGGCCGCCGTTCTCTTTTTTGGCGAGCGCCGCCGCAAGATCGATCCCGCCGGCGTCGATGATGCCGCTCCTCGAGTCGGCAAGACCGGTGACGGTGATATCGAGGTCTTTTGCAAGGAGAGCCCGGGCGATCCCCCGGCCGACGGAGCCGAACCCGAGGATGGCGATCCGCATCATGCGTCCTCCAGGGGCTCGATGATGAGGAGATCCTTCTGTTTCGCGACGGCGGAGAGGATCCGTATCGCTCTCTTCATCTCCGCCCGGGTGGTCGAACGGATGGTGATGCGGGCCGACGAGGGGGCGTCGATCGCCGGCATAACGAGCGAGAGTTCCGTCACCTCGGCCGAACCGGTCCTGTCGATCTGGTCGACGGTGTCGGAGAGGTCCGTGTGCATCAGGTGCCCGATCATGATCAGCGTGCACTCGTAGAGGAGCCGCTCCTCGCCGATGCGCACGACGCTGACGCCCTGCTCGCGGAAGAGTTCGAGGAGGTTAGGAAGGCGCCCTTCCGGCAGTTCCAGGACGATCTGGACGTCCAGCGCTTCTGCGGGTGTCGAGGTCTCTCTCTGGTGAATGACCGCTATGATGTTTCCCCCGACGGCCGAGATCGGTTTGAGGGCCGCGACCAGCTGTCCCGGCTGGTCCTTCATCTCGAGCTTCATGGATACCTGCAAAAAAACCACCTGCTGAATGGTTGACCGGCCGGGAAGATAAGCCTTATACCTTCGGGCGAGGGAGACGCCGTAAAAAGAGCGGGGATGAGCGGTGCCGGTTACCGCACCGACCCGGGCGCCCCGGTGACGATCGTGAGGGCCCGGGCAAACTCCGGGAGGATCTCGGCGGGGATGCCCATGACGAGTTCGTTGTCTTCGATGCCGGAGAACCGGCGCGAGCCGTCGCAGCCGAGAGAGTAGTTGATCCTGCCGGTGAGGTAGGGCTGCGCGGTCGCGTCCGCACAGACCGACTGGATCCCCGACATCGTGGACTCTATCCGCCCGCCGAGCTGGTAGAGCGTGGCCTGCGCGAGTTTCAGCATCGAGCGGGGTTCGGCGACGATGATGACGACGTGCGGGTCAAACGGCGTCTTCTCAAGCGGCGCGTAGACCGTCGCGTAGGTTTCGAGCTCCGGGACGTGGGGCACCTGCTGGATCGTCCGCATGCAGGCGGCCCAGCTCTCGAACTTGCCGAGCTTGTAGTAGAACTCCCCCGTGCGGAGGCTTTTCGTGAGCTCCTTCAGCCCGAGGGCCCAGCCGCCCCCCATGCAGACGTGTTTGTCGGCGGTCGCGTAGAAGATCGCACCATCGAGCCTGGCTTTGCTGACCATCTGGCAGTGGCGGACCGTCTCTTCGATCGGTTTGACCCCTTCGGGGATGCCTTCGGGGCTCTTTGCAAGTTTCACCGCGACCGGCGACCCCCGGAGGTTGAGGGTCGTCTTGAGCGTCTCTACAATCTCTGCGTAAGAGAGTTTCGTGCGCATCTGATCTTCCATGATCGTGCTCCTGTGGAGATAATCCTCCCCGCCCCCCATAAAATCTCGGTTTGAGGTATCAGAGGTTGCGGAGTTTATGGTTCACCTTCTCAAAGAAGGGTTTTCCGGTAGAGACGAAGAGGGCGGGCTCGTCCGCCTTCTTCACCGTGATCGTGGCCTCTCGTTCGAGCTCGAACGTGCTCTGCCCGTCAATGACGAGGTGCGCCGGTTTCTCGGTCTCAAGGGTGATCTCGAGGTTCCTCCCGGTGCTGATGATGTGAGGGCGCGACGAGAGCATGTAGGGCGCGAGCGGCACGAGGAGGAACCCCTCGATCAGCGGGTCGACGATCGGCCCTCCCGCGCTCATGGCGTAGGCGGTCGACCCGGTCGGGGTGGATATGAGCAGGCCGTCGGCCCTGAATCGTTCCGCCGGCGTCCCATCGACGTAGACGCCGAACCGGAGCATCTTCGCCGGCCGGTCGGTGACGATGACCGCCTCGTTGAGGGCGTCGCCAAGCCATCTCCCGTCGACGGAGAGGCTGACCCGGAGCCGCCGCTCGACCGGGAACGTGGTCTTATTGGCGGCGAAGAACGCACGGGCTTCGTCGGGCTCCAGGTCCGCGAGGAACCCCACCTCGCCCCAGTTGACCCCAAGGACCGGGACCTGCTTCCTCATCTGGTGGACGGTGAGGAGGACCGACCCGTCGCCGCCGACGACCACGACGAGGTCGCCCGTGATCTCCTCAAACGGGACGCCCTCCTTCCCGAGGTGCCTTGCCGTGCCCTCCTCGAAGGCGACGTCGTGCCCGAGGGCTTCGAGGTCCCGGGCGAGGTCTCCGGTGTAGCGGAGCGCATCCGCATCGTCGATACGCGATACCAGCACGATCTTCATATCCAGACTACCTCAGGTACTCGATGACTTTGTTGTGCAGGATCCCGTTCGTGGCGACCAGGCTCCGCCCGACCGATACCTCGTCCGGGAAGACGAGGGTGTTCCCCTCGAGGTCCGAGACGGTGCCGCCGGCCTCTTCGCAGACCAGCATCCCCGCCGCCGCGTCCGTGACGCGGAGCGTCCCCCGCACGTCGATGAACCCGTCGATACGGCCGCACCCGACGTAGCAGAGTTCGAGCGCCGATGCGCCGAGGAGGCGCCACCGCCGGATCTGCCGGTTGATCCCGAGCACGCGGGTCGGGTCGAACTTCCGGCCGTAGACGCTCATGGCGCTCTCCTGGAGGAGCGATCGCCCCGAGACCTGGATGGGGTGGTCGTCGAGGAAAGCGCCCTGCCCCCGGACGGCATGGAACGTCTCGCCTGTGGCAAGGTTCCGGACGTATCCCGCCTGGACGATACCGCCTTCCGCGTAGGCTATGGAGAGTGCGTAGAAGGGGATCCCGGCGACGGCGTTGTAGGTGCCGTCGACCGGGTCGAGGAAGATGGTGCCTTTCTCCCCGCCCATATCGGCGCACCCGAGCTCCTCGCTGATCAGGCGCCGGCAGAATGGGTTGCGCGTGAAGTAGTCGACGACGATATCCTCTGCAACCTGGTCTATCAGTTTCGTGGGCGTGCCGTCCGCGCCGATCCTCACGCACCTCCCTGCTTCGGGCGTTCCGACCATACCGGCCACTGCATCGGAAACAGCTCCGGCCAGGTCGTCGCACGCCCGGATAAACTCCATCAAAGACTCTTTGCGCCTCCTCTCGTTCTACGGTGTATTTATGTACTGCAATCCAGATACATTAATCACGCGTTTGTTGAGTAGTGAGACAATATGAAGGAACAGACAGAAGTTGGAAAACTCAAAGAGGGGCGCTACGTCGTTGTTGATGAAGAGCCTTGCAGGATTGTCTCCATCGCCATATCCAAGCCCGGAAAACACGGGGCGGCCAAGTCACGGATCGACTGCATCGGGATCTTTGACGGTGTCAAGCGCTCGATCGTCCAGCCGGTCTCGGCAAAGACCTACGTCCCGGTGGTGGAGCGAAAGATTGCGCAGGTCATATCGATCGCCGGCGCAACCGTCCAGCTCATGGACGTCAAGGACTTTGAGATGTTCGAGCTCACGGTGACCGATGAGCAGGCCGGCGATCTCGAACCGGGCAAGGAGATCGCCTACATAACATCCCTGGGCAAGAAGAAACTTGAGTGACGTATTCTGGCTCTCGAAGACGGGCATGCACGACCTTGCTCATCTCCACTTTGCGGATGCGGATGCGTCCTACGAGGACGCCCGCTACGCCATGTTCGGCGTGCCCTACGATGCCACGACGTCGTTTAAGCCCGGTGCGCGGTTTGGTCCCCGGGCGATCCGGGAGCTCTCGTTCAACTTCGAGTCCTACGACCCCTCGACCGGGGTAGACTTTTGTGAGGTGCCGGTCGCGGACCTCGGCGATCTCTCGGTCCTGCGGTTGCCGGAGGACCTGGTCGGCCAGGTGGCCGACGTTACCGGGGACATCGTCCGCGACGGCAAGGTGCCGGTGATGCTCGGGGGCGAGCACACCGCGACGATCGGGGCGGTCAGGGCCGTCCGCCCGGAGGTCTACGTCGTCTGCGACGCGCACCTGGACCTCCGCGACGAGCTTGACGGGACGGCCTACAGCCACGGGTGCGTCACCCGGCGCGTCCTCGATACGGTCGGGGATGTCGTGATCATCGGCGCCCGGAGCGGTGATTCCGAGCAGTTCGCGGTTGCGGCGGAGAGGACGCGGCTGTATACCGCCGATACGGTGCGGGAGCGGGGGATCGCCGCCGTCCTCCGGGAGGTGCTCGGGGAGTTCGGCGGGAGGAGGATCTACCTCTCGATCGACGCCGACGCGATCGACTGCTGTCTCACCCCGGGCCTCGGGACGCCCGAGCCGTTCGGGCTGACGCCGCTTGATATCCGGGAGGTCGTGCGGACCCTCGCGCCGCACGCCGCCGGGTTCGATTACGTCGAGGTCGCCCCGTTTGATGCCGGGCAGACGGCGGCGGTGGCGGCGCAGGTGGTGCGGGAGTTCATCGCGCGGCATTGGGTTGCCGGGCGGTGAAGGGCCGGGGTCGTTTTCCGGCGCTCTGTTTTGCCGCTGGTTCACGCGAAGCAGTGGATATCTATCATGTATCGCCGTGATCGAGGGTAACTCCGGGGCAGGGGCAAACCAGGATTTATCCGGGTGGAGGCGCTCTTTTCCGGCCGAATAGGATCGCATTCTCTATCGCCAGGTTACCACGAGTTTTACCCACCCGGCACCTGTGAACCCGCGGCCGGAGAACTACTCTCCCCGGATCACGGCTTCCTCGGTCACTGTGATCTCCTCGCCCCCGCCGACGATCCGGTAGTTCCCGGCGGTCATCACATCATAGGGGTTGTCGAGCGTGGAGTAGGGGGGGATGAACCTTCCGTTCTCGCTCTCCTGCCGGTAGACGAACTCCCGCCCGGTCTTCGTGACGACCGTGGCCTCGATAGCGCCTTCTCCCGGGATAACGGCGCCTTTTACATATTCAAAGATCTTCACGTTCGTCACCGCATCGGGTGAGGACTCGTAGATGAGCCGGTAGTGCCGGAGCGCCGGGATGGTCGCCGGCGGCGTACGGATGTCGCTCCCGAAGACCGCGGCCCGGAGTAAGTGTCGGCTGCCGCGCGGGCCCCGGCCGGGGACAGTGTCCGGTTATCGACCAGTCTCGCGTAGCCGGTTTCAGGAATGGAGGCGGTGTCGTACTCGACGTAGAGGGCCTCCGACGGCTCCACCATCGTCCCGTCGAAGGCCTGCAACCGCAGTACCATGGTGCGGTAGTAGGCCTCTTTGTAGAACGACTCGATGCTGTAGGTATTCTCTCTCCCCGGCACCGAGACGAGGAGCCCGGCCGCGTAGGGGTCGACCCCTGCCGTCGTGTTCCGCCAGTAGGCAATGTTCGGGAAGCTCCCGGCAGCCATACTGCCGTCGGTGATGATGTAGCGGGAGCCGGCCCCGGTTAGGGCTGCATTCGCCTTCGCCTCCGACGTAGCGAGGAAGAATCCGGCGGCCCCATCGACATGGTCCTGGAAGGGGTTGGTGTTCGGGATCCGTTGCGCGACGAACGTGATCCCACCAGGACATGATGCCGTAGGACTCTGCCGGATATCGGAAGCCGTCCCGGCCGTAGATTGCGTAGTAGTCCACACCGGAGTCAGGGGTGTGAGTGTTCATCCACTCGAGAGCCTCGCGCCAGTCGTCATCGAGCGCAACGTAGGCGACGTCGCGCCAGGCATAGCCGAAGTTTGCAGCGGCCGATGCTCCGGCGAGGGTTCCGGTGAGGAGGACGGCCAGGGCAACGGCGGTGATCTCCGGCAGGGGAAATGTTTTCCCCTTCCCCGGTGCCCTGAGGGCTGCGACTGTCTTTTCGAGCCCGTAACCGAGCGCCCATGCGGCGAAGACCGCCGCAAGGAGCGCGAGGTTCACGGCGAGGTAATACTCGAACCGCAGGTGCTGGATGGTTGCGATGAGGACGACGATTGACCAGACGATGGTGAAGAGGAATTCAGGTCGGTTCTCGCGCCGGGAGCGGAGGGCGAGGATGACCTCTTCCTCAATCCTGCCCTGCAACTAGAGCGCCACCGGTGCCCCCTGTGCTGCGGTGGCATCGACGATGTGGGTGAACTTCTGCTGCAGGTCGGGGTCCTGTTCACCTCAACATGGCAGGGGGCCCCACCCAATCAGGGCGAGGTAGTTCACTCCCTGCCTCTTTGCCCACGTTCCATGAGCGCCGCACAGTCATCGAGGTCCAGAGAGATCCCCTCCCCTTCGGCCCTGCGCGAGAACGACCGCGCAACGACGCAGAAGTACTCGCTCCGCCGGTCGTTGTGCCAGGAGACGAGGGGTGCTTTCCGCCGCAGCCCCGCAACGACCTCTGCGGCATCGACCCCATCCTGCCATTTACACTCGCAGAACAGGATCCGGTACGGGTTCTCAGCGAGACAGACGATATCGATCTCCTCCCCGCGATGCCACCAACTCCCAATCCTGGTGAATACGAACGGCAGGAAACCATCTCCGTTGATATGATCGAAGAGGTCCATCACCATCTCCTCGAAGTGCTTTCCGACATACCGCGCGAATTGCGGCCGTACGTACTGGTCCACAACCAGCGGGGCATTGCCGCGTTCGAGCATATCAAGATGGGGGTTGACGAAAGAAAACCAGAAGTCGAAGAGGTTGTCTGAGAGGAAGTAGAGCCCCTTTCTGCTCCTGTGGCCTTCGGTCACGGGGATGCGCCGGTGCACCAGCTTCAGGTCGATAAGGATCGAGAGATACTTGTTGACGACACTCTTGGAAAGGCCGGTATCGTTGCAGATGAGGCCGATCCGGTGGTTTCCTCCTGCAAGAGAGAAGAGGATGGAGAAGTAGTATCTCGGTTCGACAAGTTCGGCCCTGAGCACGAACTCCACATCCCTGAAGAGAAACGAATCTTCTCTCATCACCTTCTCCTCGATGTTCTTCAGGATGTCCCCTTCCGGATCGACGGCCATGATGTATGCCGGTGTCCCTCCGAAGACCGCGTAGAACTCGACCGCCTTCCTGACGTCCCCGATATAATCGAGGATGTGGATGAACCGGAGGGGTTGCAGGAGGATCTGCCCCGTCCTCCTGCCAAAAAGAGGGCTCCCGTACTCCATGGTTGCCGACTCCATCATCGATATGCTCGATCCCGACAGGATGAGAAATATCCGGGTCTCTTTCAGGCGCCTGTCCCAGTATTCCTGAAGCATCGAAGGAAGTGAGGGGTCCTCCTTGATCAGGTAGGGAAATTCATCGATGGCGATCACGACACGATCGGCCGCGTGCTGGATAAGGTACTCGAAAAAACTGTCCCAGTCAGAAAAACCGTTTTTCTGAAGAAACGGATCTTTGAAATAGGCGCTCAGGTCTGCAGAAAATCTCCGGAGCTGCAGGTGTTTCGACTCTTCCCGTGCGATGAGATGTATTCCTGTGACGGTGCGGAGGAACTGGTCGATCAGTTCACTTTTTCCGACCCGCCGCCGGCCATAGAGCACGACAAATTCTGCACCGTCGCTCCTGTACCGCTCATGGAGGTGGGAGAGTTCCCGGCCCCGGTTGAGGAAGACACTCATAAGTAATATACTATGGAGTGTACTATTTAGAGTTTCGGAAGAAGGTGCTGGTGCCGGTTCGGGAGAGATCGGGGCGAGCAAAATGCTTGTCCTCACAAGAAAGGGAGTTCTTTCACCTGACCGGCCCGGCGGCGAGGTTCAACGATCACGACATCGTGGTGTTGTGCCGGATGCGACGTTCCTATGGGACGGAGCACGAGAAGGCTGAGTGCCTTCGCTGTGCGACCGGCCACAGGGCAGGAGCACCGCCGGGGTGCGGCTATAGCTGCCAGGTTCTAAGCCCGGGCCGGCCCCGCCGGTGACGATGGGGCGCACGAATAAGACTATCCCGGCGGCCGATTTAGCGCTTTCTGAATTAGAACAGGGGTATCAGATCAGTCTTTGTTCCGGCATGGGCCCGGGATATCGACACTCTCCACGGGCTAAAGCCTGGGGATTCTTGCTTCACCGACCGGGACTTGCACCGCCGGGCCTGGTGGTGTAGCGGTCCCAATCTCCACAAGCGTGAACTACCCCCCGCTTGCGCGAGCGGGCTTCCCGGCTATCATCCCCCTCCCCACCGGGAGCGGGTCCACAGGCTCTCCGGCGCTGATCCGTCGCCTTGCAAGTGCGAATTGTTTGATATTGGTCGCGGCGTTCAGGTCCCGGTCGTGGGTCGTCCCGCAGTCCGGGCACGTCCATTCCCGGCCCTTCAGCGTCAGATCGGCCTTCTGGTAGCCGCAGAACGAGCAGGTCTTTGAGGACGGTTCGAAGACCCCGATCGTCAGCAGGGTCTTCCCCGCCTCCTGACACCAAGTGAAGAAGGGGCGCCGCTCTCACCTCCCCCCGTGCGGAGGGAGCCCTCTCGCTCATGCCTCGCGAGCCCCGCAGAGGTAGAACCATCACTATGCTCACGTCGGTCGCTTTCATGTGCCAGACTCTGAAACTTCGGCCTCCTCCGACATCCCCGACCGGACGCCACCGCCCCGCAATACTGCAAGGGCATCTCCACAAATTCACAGACTCCCGACCCCGGGACGCCCGAGCCGTTCGGGCTGACGTCGCTCGATATCCGGACCCTCGCGCCGCACGCCGCCGGGTTCGATTACGTCGAGGTCGCCCCGTTTGATGCCGGGCAGACGGCGGCGCGGGAGTTCATCGCGCGGCACTGGGTTCCCGGGGGGTGAGGGGCCGGGCTCGTTTTCCGGCGCTCTGTTTTACCGCCGGGGTTTAAGGAGTGCAGGAGAGCCACGGGTTTTAGCCCGTGGAGGGTGTCGGACATGATACTCCTCCCTCGAAACGCCGGACCCGGTATCGGCACTATGTTTATCGTAGTACGGCGATCCAGGCAGAGAGAGTGCTCATCAGGTTGAGGAGGCGGTCAAAAAAGATGACAAAACTCTCTGCGCCCGAGGAGTATACCCTGAAACTGGCCGAAAAAGACCTTGAAGAGTTATACTGAAAAAGGCCAGCCTCTCCTGCCGGTTCTCCTCGCAACCGGGCTCCAATTTCATACGGCTCCCTCCGGATACGTGACCTTCTGGAGCAGTAATCATTATAGCCGTATGTCCACAACTACTCTGATGTATGCCGTCGGTCAAGCGGCCGATCGTCCATGAGTTCGCGGCAAAGGCACGAGAGGCGTGCGGAGACGCAATAGAAGAGATTATTCTCTTTGGATCTGTGGCCCGGGGAGATGATCGGTCGGACTCAGATATCGATATCCTTGTGATTACGCCCAAAGAGGACTTTCATCTTCGCGAATACCTCACCGGACTTGCTTTTGATCTGCTGATGCAGACGGGTGAGCGGCTCTCGGTCAAGGTACTCTCGCGGGCCGATGTTGCGGCGCACCGCCAGTATCCCTTCATCAGGCATGTTCTCCGGGACGGCGTGGCGGTTTAATGAACAGTCTGTCATAGCGGCGCTTCTCAGGAAATCACGTCAACGCCTCGATGCAGCGCGCATCCTCTGCATCGAAGGCCACCATGAAGACTCGATCAACCGAGCCTACTATGCTATGTACCTCGCAGCTCTCGCTCTTTTACACCGAAAGGGTGTAGAGATAAACCCGAAGATACCCGTCACCTCGGAGAGCTCGACCAGAATATCCACGTCATTTCCCTTCTCACCCGCTCCTTCACCGCGTTGATCCGGGCCTCAGACTCAGCTATGCCTTCGGGCATTGTTCAGTTTCCTGCACCGCATCGAGGATTTGATTGTGTACCTGCGCTGTTGAGGCAGGTTAGAAAATATTGAGGCGGTACATCGGTATCGTGTTCTTTTTTTTCGTTTTCAGGGCTCTATGGAACCCAAACCGTTCATAAAACAGTTCGGCATCGGGTTTGGCATCGACGGTGAGAATGCAGCACCCGGAATAGGTCGACACAGTTATCGCTATCGACCGTATCGCGGTCAACATGGCTCTACCAACGTCCCTTCCTTCATACTCCTGGTGTGTGGCGAACCGGGCGATCTTGATCGCAGGATAATAGGAGTATGTATGCCAATCCTTGTCGTCCTCGGGATCAATATCCTTCTTGATGATGCTGTCGTTGAGGAGCGAGAAATATCCTACACATTTCCCCGCGTACACGGCGAGATACGTGACGGCTACGTGGGCATCCTGGTTTTTCAGTGCATCGGCGGCCAGGTAGTCGGTCAATTCCTCGTGTGCGCAGGAAAATGACGAGATATTATGATGAGGGGCGAGATGCTCGAAGAATATATCAGATAGGGGTATCTTCGGCGGTCTGGCACCCGGAACCGTGGGAGAATTCTGTGAAGGCATTGTTGTAAAAATAGATGAAAGACGGAGGGGTTTTCAGCGGATGGATTTGACCAGTTCCTCGCCGTGATCACGCACCCAGCGGGTCATATCCCGCCCTTCCGGAGTATCATACCGGTCGGGGTCCGCCATGTACTTCTCAAAGCGGCGGGCGTTGTCGCCTTCCAGGTAGAGACCTAATTCGATTTTCTGGGCCATATCAACATCATCTCCACGGGGTTCTCGGCGTTAAGATACAATGTCGTCTGTTACGGATAAATACATTGGGTTTCACGGCTCCGTAACAAGGACCATCAACTGTCAGGTTCTGGTCCTTCCGTCATCTCCCTTCTCACCCGCTCCTTCACCGCGTCGATCAGGACCTCGTATTTGGCCGTGCCTTCAAGCGCCCACATACCCCTCCGGCACCTGGATCTTCAGGTGGTAGGCGTCGATACACCGGGCGTTGATGATGAAGTAGTAGTCGTGGTTTCCCTCGTAGAAGGTGCTCACCCACTGTTCTTTCCGGAGTTCGGGTTTGTCCTTCATGGCGAGGAACTCGGGGAAGCGGAGGGTGATGACCCCGACCAGCCGGTTCGGGTCTTCGGCGTCCTTGATCTGGCAGTTGAAGAGCGGGATCTCGTCGTTTGATGTTGTGGTCCCGGAGTAGTCGAGCCGCCAGATGGGGAACGGTATCCGGACGATCCCGGTGGTCCCCGACCACTGCCCGTCGATCGTCGCGTAGGTCGTCCACCGGGTGATGCCGGGCGCGGCCGCGGGCTGCGCGGTCAGGTTCAGGGGCGGCTCCCCGGGCGGGATGTGGTAGGCCGCGGGGTCGACGAACCCGATCGTCCGCGGTCTCCCGTCCCAGGTGGGGACCGGGGTGGGCGTCGGCGCCGTGGTTGCGGGCGGCGCCGTGGGGACGTAGGCGGGCGTCCACGCCGGGGTGACCGTCGGCTCCGGTCCCCCGGGCCACCGGGTGCCAGGGGTCTCGCCGGTCACCGCCGGCTTGATGACGAGGGCTATCAGGAGGACGACCCCGATAGCCAGGACGACGTATATGACATCTTTCTTCTCGGCCATATCCTTGCTCCTCTCTGCCGGTTGAGATCCGTCCGCGCAAAGCCTCCTCCTCCATGCGGGGGGTGAAGGATATTTCCTGCGCTGAAACGTTGTTTCGATATTTCTGGGGCTGCGCGCAGAGTTTTTCTCTGTATGTAGTATTGCACTCCCGGTTACAAATACCTGCCTGATCCCGGTTCGGGATGCAAACGGGAAGGCCAGGAACATCGGTTAACGGAATACGTAGCTGCAAAATCGCCTTGCGATTGAATAGGCTTTTATACACGATTATGCATATACTCCCGTGTAACCGTTTTGGTCCGGATGAGGCGCTCACCCGGGCTCCGGTAGCAGGAGGAAACGTTTCATGAGTAAGTTGATGAGAAACGAAGATGCATTCACCGGCCTCGAGGCCGCGATCGTCTTGATCGCGTTCGTCGTCGTGGCCGCGGTCTTCTCGTACGTGGTGCTCGGCGCCGGGTTCTTCACCACCCAGAAGAGCCAGGAGGTTGTGCACACGGGCGTGGCACAGACGAGCTCGACGCTCGAACTATCCGGGCCGGTCATTGCAAAGGCATCGAGTACAACCTGCCTTGGCACAGTGAGCTTTTACCTGCAGCTTGCGGCCGGCGGTTCACCGGTCGACATGAAGAAAGTGACCTACACGGTGGCGACATCGAAGCACGTCGTGACGTTCGTCGATAAGGAATCCACTACCAGCGACTTTTCAAAGGTCGACCGCGAGTTCGTCGGGCCACAGAACAACAACAACAACCTCCTCGAGAAGCACGAGATGGTCATGATCACGATCCCGCTGACCGATGAGAAGAACTTCAAGGATGAGAACAGGATCCAGCCCAACGTTCGGTTCAACATCGACATCAAGCCGGATATCGGTGCTGCCCTCGCGATGACGAAGACCGCACCCGCAGCGATGGTTGCGAACAGCAACTACGAGTTGTACTGAGGTGATGAAACATGAGATCTTTATTCCAGGATGATAATGCATTCACCGGGCTTGAGGCGGCGATCGTGTTGATCGCGTTCATCGTCGTGGCCGCGGTCTTCTCGTACGTGGTGCTCGGCGCCGGATTCTTCACCACCCAGAAGAGCCAGGAGGTTGTGCATACCGGTGTCCAGCAGGCAAGCTCCAGCATGGAGATCATCGGCAACGTTTATGGGATAACGTCGTCCACCAACGGCCATCTCCAGTATATCAAGTTCACTATCGGCAACACGGCCGGCGGCACCGGGCTTGACGTCTCAAAGATGGTTGTTACCTATACTGATGCATCGGTAAGGTCTCCGGATGTTACGTACGATGATACCAATACCGGCGGCGCTTTGATCACACAGTTGAAATCCAAATCGTCAGCCATGACTGGAACTGGAGCGAACATGGGCGCGTGGGGCATTATCGAGAAAATCAACGCAAACGGCGATACGCTCCTCGAACCCGGCGAGCAGTTCGTCATCGGCGTCTCGGTCCCGGCGAGCAGCACGAAGGTGAACATACCGTTCACGGTCAACCTGCAGCCCTCCGTGGGTGCGGTCTTCGCGCTGAAGAAGACGGTCCCGGCGGCGATCAACCCTGTAAACATCCTCTACTAATCTTTTTTTTCCCGATCATCGTACAACTCCCACCCGGTGGTGCCAGCACTGCACCTACCCTGGGCGAACCGTCAATCAGACCAGCGATCGGCACATGGTTGTGGCTGACAATCCTCCCATGGAATATATCATTGTGCATTCATACCGAGGCATGCTCCCTCAGCTGTCTGGATGAGTTCGATGAAGCACGAACTCAGTACAGTCGCAGAACAACTGTTGAGGATATTCGGACACAAGGAGTATCCGTCACGACAGAGCGCCATGGGCCCCAAGGCACCCCGAAGGATAAACCACACGACCATTCAGCAGGAGAGGAACTTGAGAGGGCCTCCGATCTTCGGATGGACAAGTACGGTTCAGGTGCGGAAGGGGGGTGCCCCTTCGCACCAGCATAGACCCAAGGATGAACCTTTTGAGTGCGCGGACTCTCCCGCTCTCACTGCAGGAGTGTCATGACGACCGCCACAAAAAAAGACCGGAATCAGAGGTTTTCCAATCCCGAAACCCCGATACAGTGCTGGTAAAGCGTCTCCACGAGCGGGATCCAGAGTGGGTAGCCGTTGAACTTCGCCACCGAGTAGAGGAAGACCATCATCAACTGCCACGCGAACGGGACGGCGATGAGGAGGAGCAGGGCCGCCGCGATCCAGGCGTTCGATATGTTAAACCTCTTCCTTGCCGCGATGAGGACGAGGGTCACGGCGAGGAGTGCAAACGTCAGCTGAGTGAAGAACATCGTGTAGCCGGCGTACTGGCCGCCGTAGGGCTGGATGAGCATCAGGGCAACAAGCAGCACCGGGGCAGAAACCGCTATGACGATCATCTGCCAGAGCGCCATTCGCTTCGGGTCGGCACTGCTCAGGCGCTGTATCCCATAGACCCCGAGCAACCCTGCCGGCAGATAGAAGGGTGCGAGATACCGGATATCGGGGACGATGCCGTGGCTGGCGTTCAGCCCCGGGAGGCTCCGGGCGTACGCGACCCAGACGGCGCAGGCCACGACGACGAGGAAGACCACCACCGCGAGGTTGGACGAGCGCTCACCCTTCCGGTAGTCAAGGTAGAGCACCGAGAGGAGGATGACCGCGAAGACGATCAGCGGCGAGACCGCCACAAGGCTCATGTTCCCCGACGCCGGAGCAAAGAGGATACCCAAAATATCCCCGGGCAGGGTCGACCACGACGGGGTGAAGTGGTTTGCAAGGACCGAGAGGAACCCCGCAACCCCTCCCGACGGCGCCGGGACCGACTGGACGACACCGTTTACGGCCTCGGCCGCCCCGACGATCTCCTCCCCCGAGGCACCGGCAAGGAGCCTCTTTTCGTAGACGTAGAAGGCAGGCACCAGCGGGTTTCCGGTCACGAAGGCGTTGTTCAGGAGGAGCGGGATAGCCCCTATGACTGTAGCAAGGGGTGCGCAGAGCGCCTTGACCGCTTCCACTGGAGGCTTCTTCAGGAGGCCGCGGGAGACCTGGAGCCCGATGAAGTAGAGCGTGACCAGGATAAAGACCGTGAACCCGACCTCCGGCCGCGCCCACGCGAGGAGCCCGATGAATGCAAACCCGAGGACGGCATCCCGGAGATCCCCGTACCGGATGTAGCGCACAAGAAAGAGGATGACCGCCGCCGTCATCGCTGCCAGCAGCATATGGTCCTTCGCGTTTGCTGCCCAGAAGATATACGACGAGCAGGATATACAGGCAATCGTCCCGAAGAGCGAGAACCACGTGTCCTCAAATATGGTCCGGCAGGTGAGGTAGACCATCATCGCGAGCGCGGCAAAGAGGAGGTGGTTCGTAAAGACCACGGCCGCGGTCTCGATAGGTGCGTCCGGCGCGGTGAACGGCCAGGGGTAGTAGAAGACGAGGTTTGCAAGCAGCGCAAGGAACGCGGCACCGATCACGAGCCACGTCCACCGGACGCCGCGCCACCGGGCGTACTGCGGGCGATAGGCGTCGACCAGCACCGCCATCGCGACAGGGAGGAGCGACCAGAGGAACACTATAGCCAGCCGGAACTGATCGCCGAAGAGGCCGAAGAACCAGAGCGCGGGGAGCGAGAGGACCGGGAGCATCATCGTGTAACCGAGGAGGTTATGGCGGGCCTGGAAATACGGCCCCGGTGTCCCGTTCAGGAACGTACCGTACTTCCCCTCGTTCACGGTCACCTGGTGGCCTTCCCCGAGTTGGTGCAGCTGGTTGACCGTGATCCACTCGTCGTTCAGGAAGAGCGCCGGGTTTGAGAACGTCAGGATGAAGAAGAGCGCAAAGAGGAAAACGAGCACCGGGATAAGATTCCTGCTCAGGAAACCGGATACTGCCCCCTGCTCCGGCCGGCTCTCGTCCGCCCGATCCGGCCCGGATTTTGGTGTTGATTTTCGTCGTGAACTCATGGTAACCGCCCTCGTCGTGTTCGACAAAACAGTAATTTTTTAGACTCGCCAATGTTAATAGCTTCTTAAATATTGCTCCCCTGGATACGGGATACGTACATCCAGTATCCGGGAAAAAAGGGGATGCCATGCGGCGGGCGCCACGGTCTCCGCGGAGCAGCACGCGAATCGCCGCAGGATACCCGGGGTACGCCCCGGATTGCGCGGCACCTGCCCGGCGGGAATACCTGGCCACGCTCTCCCCCGTACCGCCGGTAAAAGCACCCCGGCAAGCCTGAATGCACGATTTTCACCAACGGAGAACGTACACATTATCCCTTGAAGCGATATGGTTATCCCTGACGACAGGAGAATATAGGTAACAAGTAGTGCATCCGCACGGGCAGGGCCGGGGCCTTCCGCCTGCACTCGCGCGGGTGCAGACGGAGCACTGTCGCCATGTACCGAGAACACCGGATCGCAGTGGTCGTCCCTGCCTACAACGAGGAACTCCTGATCGGGCCGACGCTCGATACCATGCCGGAGTTTATCGACCGGATCTACGTCGTGGACGACGGTTCCACGGACGAGACTTCCGGGAGCGTTGCCGGATGGGCGGCGAAGGACCCGCGGATCGTCCCCATCCGCCACGAGGAGAACCGGGGCGTCGGGGCTGCGATCGTCACCGGGTATACGGCGGCGCTTGCGGACGATCTCGAGATTGTCGCCGTCATGGCCGGCGACAACCAGATGGACCCCGCGTTTCTCCCGAAGTTGCTGGACCCGATCGTCGACGGAAAGGCTGACTATACCGTCGGCAACCGGCTGATCAACCCTGAGTTCCGGAAGGGAATGAGCCGGTGGCGCTTTGCCGGGAACGCGGCACTGACGCTGCTCACCAAGATTGCGTCGGGCTACTGGCAGCTGGTCGACCCGCAGAACGGCTACACGGCGATCTCGCAGCGCGCGCTTGAGACGATCCCGCTCGATGCCGTCTACCCGCGGTATGGCTACTGCAACGACATCCTCGTGCGGCTCAACGTCTACGGGTTCCGCGTGACGAACGTCCCCCACCCCGCGCGCTACGGGCTTGAGCAGTCGAAGATAAAGTACAGCAGTTACATTGTAAGGCTCTCCAGGCTTCTCCTGAAGGACTTTCTCTGGAGGCTGAAGACGAAGTACGTCGTCATGGGGTTCCATCCGCTGGTGTTCTATTACTTCTTCGGGGTGATCTTTACAGTTATTGGGCTACTGGTCGCGGTTTATGCCCTGCACTTCAAAGTCGTCCAGGGACACCCCATCTTCGTCCCATCGGTCATCGCGATTCTCGTCTTCGGCCTGGGAGCGCAGTTCCTGCTCTTTGCGATGCTGTTTGACATGCAGGCGGAGAAGAATGGGGGATGGTATTGATTGATGCGGGATTTCACCCTCAAGAAATACCAGGAACTTATCCTAGCGGTGCTTGACGCCGGGCACGCGCCCCTGACCGTCAGGGACTACTTCGCAGGGCGGCACCGGGGCCAGCGATGCGCCGTCCTCCGGCACGAAGTGGACCGCCGGCCCGGAAACGCCCTGAGGGTTGGTGAAAATTTACGGAATTAATGGCGATGATATGAGGATACTTATCGATATCGGACACCCGGCCCACGTTCACTTTTTCAAGAACTTTATCCGGGAACTGGAGAGAAAAGGGCATACTATCTTAATCACTGCAAGGAAGAAGGAAATTTCCTTAGATTTATTGTCAGAGTACCACTTTGATTTCACTCTCATCGGTGAGCAAAAAGCCGGGAAATTTAACCTAATTAAAGAGTGGGTAGCCCGCGATTTCCAAATATTTAATATTGCACGGGAGTTTTATCCAGATTTTCTGCTGGGTGTTGGCAACCCGTCGGTTGCCCATGCTGCAAAACTACTAAGGAGAAAATCAATCATCTTTACCGACACAGAACACGCGAAATTTGCAAATAGAATCACCTTCCCTTTTGCCGATGTTATCTGCACTCCATCTTGTTTCAAGTATAACATCGGTCCGAAACAGATCCGCTACAACGGCTACCACGAACTTGCCTACCTCCACCCAAATCGCTTCACCCCTGACCCCGCCGTCCTCACCGCCCTCGGCCTTGCCGAGGGCGACCCCTTCATCATTGTCCGCTTCGTCTCCTGGGAGGCGAGCCACGACGTCGGCCAGTACGGCATCCGCGACAGGGCCGGGTTCGTGAAGGCACTGGAGCAGTACGGCCGTGTCCTGATCACCTCGGAGGGGGCGCTGCCCCCGGAGCTGCAGCCTTACCGGATCCGGGTCTCCCCGGAGAAGCTGCATGTTCTGTTGTACTACGCGGCGCTGTATGTGGGGGAGGGGGGGACGACAGCGGCAGAAGCGGCGGTGCTCGGGACTCCGTCTATCTTCGTTTCCTCCCTTGCCGGGACAATGGGGAACTTCATTGAACTTGAGGAGACCTATAACCTCCTCTACAGTTTCACCGATGGCAATGTAGCGCTGGGCAGGGCGATTGAGATCCTGCAGGATCCTGCGAACCGGGAGAACTGGCGGATCAAACGAGAGCGGTTATTAGGGGATAAGATCGATGTTACTGCGTTTATGATCTGGCTCGTCGAGAACTATCCCCGCAGTGTTGAAGAGCTACAAGGGCACCCCGAGGTGCAGTCCAAATTCAGAAGGGAGTATGGAGATGCAGCCGGGGCAGAAATCTAAAGTTAGGGTTGTACATCAGCGCTGTCTATATGGGGATTGAATATGGGATCGCTTGAAATTGGTGATGACCTGATTGTTTGCATAACCGGAGATATCGATTATTTTCGAGTTGAGACTATTGAGCGGTTGGAACCTTACCTCTCTCTTCTCGATAGATATAGCGTAAAAGCAACATTTTTCGTAACAGCTAAAGCAGCAGAGGAGTATCCAGAACGGGTGGAATACATCTTAAAAAATGGCCATCTGATTGAGGGACATGGAGACGTCCATGAGGGGTTTTATGAGTCAGAGACAGTCCAGATTGATCGCCTCAACGCCATGAAGAGCGTGTTCTCGCAGGTTTTTGACTTGGAGGTTGAGGGATTCCGGGCACCGTGGTATAAGCATAACCATACCACGTACCTGGCAGTGGATAGGGCCGGATTGAAGTATGACTGTAGTAAGAAGAGGTTTGAGATCGCCTTTAAGGGCGTACCGTTTGTTCAGAAACGGTATATGGACACCGTGGCGTACCCCTACGCAAAGCCCCTGCTGAAACTGGTTGGATCTCTTTACAACACCTACAGTAAGTCCCCGCCGAGACCCTACTACATAACCTCAAATGTTCTGGAATTTCCAACGCTGGGCATCAGCGATTACTCTTTAATCGGGGATCCGCGAGGGCCCAGATACCGTCCCGACGAATCTATAAAAATTGGAGAGATCTGGGCTGAATGTTTGACTTCGCTAAAACAAAGAGGTGGTGGAGTTCTGACACTTCAAGCTCATCCGTGCAGGGTATCGCCTGCATATCTGGCGTCGTTGGATTACTTCATTCAGCATGCTCTACATTTAGGGGCGGTATTCTCTACACCAAGTGATCTTACAAGGACAATTTCCCGGGGAAAAAATGTCTGAAAATCGTCAAAATGTACTCTATACAAAATTACAGAAATTTATCATTGAAGTCTTATATCGGTGGAAATTTGCATCTAAGAGCGAGAGGCGACGAAGGGCGTTATGACCCTAATTGGTAAAGGAAACTAGGAAGGCTAAAACAGGGAATTACTGCATAATCTTTAGTTATAGATTGCAATTTCTTCTAGGATTTTGATGAACATGATGGAAGATATGGGCTCTAGTGCGGCATAAACGCGGTGAATCTCACCTTATGGAAGAGGGATTAATTGTCAAACTATCTATTGAGGAGTATTGTTGCAGAATGACTATAACAAAGGGCATGGGATGTAAGAACCTGCTCGTGATCTGTCATGCGTATAACAATTTTCAAAAGGATGTAATAGATGTTCTTGCACCCGACTTCTCATCTGTAAACGTTGTTGTAAGAAAACATCCTATTGCTGGATTGGGGAAGATCATTTCAGTGCCCCAGTTAGAGAGGATCTCTTCTGCATATTATGCGATCGACTGCGCAAACACCTCTCAGAATACGCACATTCACCAAACTCCAGTCTGGTACATTCCTACCAATGGAGGATACAGAAAATTGGGAGACAGGCACTATTCTAGTGTTCGTTCCTTTGTCCAGAGATGGGGAATAAAATTTGATCTCATCCACGCCCACTTCATCTGGTCCTCAGGCTACGCCGGTGCCCGCCTCAAGGAAGAATACGGCGTTCCCTTTGTGGTCACCGGGCACGGTTATGATGTCTATTCCCTTCCTTTCAAGGATAACGAGTGGCGGGAGAGGATCGAATACGTGCTCAACACCGCAGACCATGTTATCACCGTCAGCCAGAGCAATCTCGCGTGCATCAAAAAACTGGACGTCTCCACGCCGGTAACTGTCATACCCAACGGCTTCAGGAGCGATCTCTTCTACCCCCGCGACTCTTCAGAGTGTAGAAAGCTGCTCAATCTTCCTCAGGATAAGAAGATCATCCTCACGGTAGGGAATCTGGAGCCTGTCAAAGGCCAGAAATACCTTGTCGAAGCAGTCCAGAGGATTGTGCGGGAAAGAAAGGATATCCTCTGCGTCATCGTCGGTGCCGGAAAACTTCGGAACACCCTCGAACGCCAGATCCGCTCGCTCGGACTGGAGGACTACGTCATGCTCACCGGCGGAAAGCCACACGATGAGATCCCGCTCTGGATGAATGCCTGCGATCTCTTTGTCCTGCCGAGCCTCAATGAAGGCAACCCGACTGTCATGTTCGAGACACTCGGGTGCGGGAGGCCCTTCGTGGGGACGCGGGTCGGCGGGGTGCCGGAGGTCATCACCTCCAATAAATATGGTCTATTGGTCGAGTCTGCCGACCCTGATGATCTTGCAGAGAAAATTATGCTGGCACTAGATCAGGAGTGGAATGGAGAGACAATCCTCCGGTGGGCTAAACAATATGCATGGAAGAAGATTACACTGGATATCATGAAGGTCTATGCCTGTTCCCTACAATAAAACAAATTTTGGGGAGCAATGAAACAATCTTTCAGTTATATCGGGAATACCAATCAGGTTCTATACCAACGATTGTATAAGCGAATGAACTGCAGTAACTGCGGTAGAATCTCTGGATGGGTCTTTATGGCATAAAATACTAGTGAACTTGCCTTCCGTAAAGATACACCGTAAGAGCATCGGGCCAGCTCCATGATAATTTTCGCTTTACTTAGCCCCAATTCAGACCGCTCAAAATCGCTTAAGCAGTTATCCCTTACAAGTTTAAGAGCAGAATCCTCGATAAAATGCTCTAGAATGTCGATTTGTCCGAGTGACAGAGATCTATCAATTTTCCATTTTTTAAATGCACAGAAGAGATCCTCATCTATAGTGTCACACCATGCCTTTTGAATGGCAGAACAACTTACAATAACTTCATTATCCCTTTTTTCAAGTTCGTGTACTCTAGAACAATTATTCTCATGGAAACGGTATTTTACAAGCACTTCGGGTATATTTGATAGATGCGATACTGCACTTGCTCGGACCCAGAGATCATAATCCTCTACGTACAGTGCCTCTTTCCGGTAGAATCCTAGCAATTTGGCTATGTCTCGACGCATAATTATTGTTGGATGTGCTAAGCAGTTTGCATACATAAGCGTCCATTTTATCACCAAAGGGCTTACAGGATAGTTTCGCATTCTTACAAATTTGCCAGATCTATCTATCACTTCCATCAAAGAACCGGAAAAACCAATATCGGGGTGTTCTTCCATGAACGTAACTTGCTTTTCAATTCTATCTGTGCAACTAATATCGTCGGCGTCCATTCTGACAATATATCTACCTCTAGCACTTCTACATCCCCTGTTGAGAGACTCAATAAGCCCCTCCTCTTGGTTATAATCGATCTTAATTCTCTCATCTGAACGAGCATAGACATCTAAAATTTCAATAGTTTTGGAAGTAGGATCCGTACAAATGATGAGTAACTCGAGGTTTTCATACGTTTGATTCAAAATACTATCAATTGAACCAAGGAGGAAGTCATCTGCCATGTAGACAGGCATTACAACCGAGACTAACGGGTTATCTGTTCGCATTGTTAGAACCATGCTTTATATCATGAGCCTAGTAGATAGTGTTATCTCAGGCGACTCTGGCCGAATCCAATTGGGAATCCTCATTCGATAAAGACCCGCCACATGCCATCTATTTATAGACAATCGATAATTTAAAAGTAATTCTAATGGGTAACGTAACGAGTTTGCTGTAAAATTGAAATGGCCCTGGATCCAACCTAGATTTGGACAAAGGAGAAACAGAGCCATGGATCCCTGAGCGTTTATTGCAGATTATCTCTTCATGAAAGGGAAGAAGAAATTGTGCGCGCTGAACTCTTACTGCGGAAAGTGGAGGCTATCACCCTTCGGGAATTTACATCAGTTGAACCTGTGGCCAAAACAGCATCATAGGCGTTTTCACACCAGCGATTAGACCTGAATCCAACTTTCAGGCAGACGATCAGCATCGTTGTACTCGATACCCTGGAACCATTGTGCAGGTGCTACAACAATTTTGTCATCATTTTCGGATAACCAGGCCCCCCACCAACTGAAGGAACTGTTTGCGATTATGAAGTGTTTACAAAGGGACATTAGGCGGAGGTCATCATAGTTCCTTTCAGGTGGATTATTGCAGACGTATGTTATAGGTGAATCAGTCCTGATGTTTTCTAAAGCCCATTTTGGATCGTCGGAAAAAACGAAGAAGTGGGGCTCTTGTACTTTAGATAAAATGAGATCCATCGCTTCTTGATAGTAGTCTAATGAGCATGTGCCATGGACCTGATGTGTGGCTGGGTTTGAAACATAATCCCCACGACGGACATGAATTGCAATTGCGTTTGAAGTAATTATCTGTTGGGCGCATTTCATATTGATGGTACTCAAAGGCTCTATCACTTTGAAGTCGCTCCGAAGAACCTCTTCGATATCTTTGAAATATTTTTCACTTTGCCAGTAGCCATTAAGGTAGGCCCCATCGGAAATATGGAGTATATTTGGGTCGAAGTCCACGCATTTTTCGTGGATTTCTGAACGAAGATAATATGGTTTACCCACTTCTTTGACCGAGTTGATTACTCTTTTGTATAGTGGCATCTTCGCTTTGCTTAGTTTTGCTATCTCGTCTTCAGTGGCCATCTCAGCGTTGATTGCGAAATGATGAAGGCTATAGGGGCGATCTGGCTTATTTATATGCCACATTATATCCAGTTTCAATGGAGCACCATTTGCCAATGCAATTTTGCGTCCAATAGCATATTGGAACATTTGGTTGCCTAATCCTCCCATGAGTCGTGTTATAATCATTCATGCACCAGTTCAGTTAAGGATGATTAAATCACGAACGCCTATAATAACTTCTATTTGATGTTAGCATCCTAAAGCGGGGAATATTCAAGTCAATATAATCTGCCCCGTTATTCATCGATCAGATCGTTGTATAATTTCTCGTATCTCAGTGTGATACTTTCCCAAGTAAATTCCCTTTGCCACGCCTCATACCCAGACATTGCCATCATTTCCCTTTGTTTTCGGTTGCGGTAGATCCCCTCTAGTATTTTACGAGACCCTTCGAGTTCAGCTTTACAATATCCGTTAGAAAATTTCACCGTCGGCAGCAATAATCCTGCATTGGACCATTTAACAATTTCAGCAGCGTTGCCGACGTCGGTTGTAAGGAACGGAGTCCTTGAGGCCATGCACTCGAATAGTACCAACGGAGAGCACTCGATATTTGAAGGGAAAAGAAATAGTTCAGCTTCGTGATATGCAGCAATCGTTTCTTCTCTAGAAAGGTTTGCGATAATTATCTGCTTGTTTGCTATCCTTGATGTGGGGTTGAGTTGATATACTTGCTTTGAAATGTGACATTTTAACCAACATCGGAGATTAATCTTATTTGCAACAATTAAAAGAGTCGAATCTCTGATTTTTGCTTTTTTAAAAACCTGAATTGCCTCTTGGTGCCCTTTCAATCCTGTATGTGATCCGACGTGAAGTATCAACAGGGAATTTTCAGGAATCTTTAATAACTTTCTAATATTTAATTTAGGCACCTTTGTAAATTCATTCGCACTGGCACCATTCGGAATAATTACTTGATTGTTTGCCCCGCATTCTTGAGCGAATCGAATATCCTGGTACATTTCGGACAAATAAACACACACATCATATTCCTTTAGCCATGTTTTCATCATCTTATAGTAAGTGGAGTATTTTGGTGAGTACAATCCCGAAAAACCGCATGGCACCAGAATCTTCTTTGTCTTTATGTGTTTTAATATAGGTAGGGCCAGATCTGTCGTCCATTGCTGGGCGGCATAGTTCATTATTATATCAAAATTTGAGTTTTTGAGGAATTCCTGATATCGTTGTGTTTCGCCCTGAAAACCTTGAACTAAGTTCCCAGAGATTTTAAAGTCGACTATCTTCACGCCGTTCAGAACAGAACTCCTGCGGTTTGGCAGGTACGTCGTAGCAACTGTAACCTCGTGCCCTAATTGTGTTAACCGCTCGGAAAGCTGCTTGACGACTTCTTGTGAACCGCCAACGCTGGGATGGTAATACTCTACAGTATGAAGAATTTTCATATTACAGCTCTACTACTCTAAAGTACAAGGTAAACCTGCGTTGTTAAATTACTTAATAATTATGAGCTCGCTACGTACTCTTATTTTGTGAGAGCAGATTTAATCCGATGTACGCATTCTACTATCTTTATCCAAAGGAGTAATCTTTGGGCACTGTGGATGTAAGTCTTTTTGGCTCCGTTTTCCCACGCCCAAGATAGAAATGACATCAGCACGTATTTCTTCTGTTGCAATGGAGGAGGGCTATATGCCCGAATGCTCGATGCGGGTTCATCATTATAAATCAGAAGTGCTTCATTAAGAAATGCAAAGTCGGTCATGGTTGAAGTACGTAACCAAAGACTATAGTCTTCTCCGACAATTAATTCCCTATTCTCAGGGAAACCCCTGGCTTTACATAATAGATCTTTTTTTATCAGCACAGAACTACATATCACATTATTATTACGTAGTAATGTTTGGAAGGATAGTCTCGTCCCAAGGGTTGCACCATGTGTAAGTAAATTTCCTTTTGATCCGTAACCCGGTATAAATCTTACTGCATTCGTGCAGATCGCTGCGCATCCCGATTCTTTAGCAAACTTGATCTGTTTCTCTAGTTTTCCAGGTAGCCAAATATCGTCACTATCCAAAAAAGCAACCCAATCCCCGCGACAAGTTATAACCCCTCTGTTTTTAGGGATTGAAGGTAAACCATCCGTTCCACCATCTATCCACCTTATTCGGTGGTCCTGGATTGAGGCCATTATTTCCACACGTCCATTTGTCGATCCGTTATCACATACGATAACTTCCAATGGGGGGAGCGTTTGCTCTAATGCACTTCGTATGGCCTTTTCAAGTCTGATATCATGCTCTTTTGCAGGTATGACAACACTAATGAGGTTCATTTGATCCCCACCTCGGGATGCTCTTACTAGTGCAGCGATTCTCAATAACCAGTACATTAAATGCCCGCAGAGGGGCTTATACTGCAGTTTTCCCCTTCCAGCATCCAGAAGCGCGTCCTGCCGGGATTTTTTGGAGCACGCCTTTCAGCCAGGCATCGCGGGTTGCTTTGTTGTGAGTGCCAACGAGAACCATTTCATGTCACCTTTCTTCTGGTTTCAGGAGACTCCTTTCTTAAACCAGAAACAACCACATCCATATGAGCATTTATTTGCGTCATTTTCGGTCGCATTCGAGATAAGTCCATTTGATTGAGGAATGTCGGGGATCAAAGAAAATTCTACAAATTGTAAGTCGGAAAAATATCCTACAACCTGGCTATATGTGTATATCCTGTGGGCATTGAACATGATCTTTGCTGTTCCTCCGACGGGTACAACAAATAGTAAATTGCCTCCCACTGCAAGGACACGTTTCAGCTCGGCAATTGCTTTCAGATCACCATCAGGATCAAGTGGATCACCATACCTTCCCAGACCGATGTGTTCTACAGTATGCATACATGTCAGGGATTCTATACTATTTGATGAAAAAGGGAGAGAGACGATATTCGCAGATCCTGAGGAGAGACCGGAGAGTTCCAGATCTGCCGGTCGGTAATCGTAAAATTTTACGGGGACAAATGCTGAGAGAATAGAGCAAAAATGCAATGTTGATGAAATATCAACGTGAACTGCAGGCTTTGTCTGTGCAATGATTCTTGCCGCCCACGCTGGATGGTAGGTATAGTGTGCATCAAATGGCGTGGTGCCACAGTTATCGTTGAGGCAGGGATATCTGTCTTTCCAATGCATGGAGAAACGACTATTGCAATTAGATAATGTGCGAAAAATTTGGTAATCAAATGCATATTTTATTATTTGCTGTATCTTGGCAATCATTTTCGCACCTCACTTTAATCATTTCGATTCAAGCAGATCTTTCCCCGGATACTTTTGGAGTATGCTCCGAGATTAATTATTAACTTCCCAGTTCATGACCGGGGCTAGTAAACCGGGCCTTTTCGCTATCCAGTACGACGAATCACTTAATCCCCCTTTTATAGTCAGAAATATCACAGGAGTATTCTTACCCGGTTCACAAATCCATTGCCTGAAATGCAATGAACTGATGAATTCAATCCTATAAGTACCCTCATTAAGAAACCTCTTTGGGATCTTGCTCTTTAGCTGATTTTTGCCGATCTTTAATTTGGACCAGTTATCTTCGTTTTCGTCCGTCAGATAGGACCAATATAGTAGGTTCCCATCCTCACTATAAATTGCGTAACCCAATGTCAAGGCAGGGTCGTTCTCCTTTAACTCCCCCTCGATATAAACCCACATCTCGTCATTATTTTTCACGGGCATGACTAATTTCTCACCATTTTTATCGCCAATATAGAATAACAAGGGCACGAACCAACGGTTCATATATTCATTATATTTGTTTTCCCATTTTGATTCATTATTGATGGCAGATTGGCTTAATAAATACTGTCGAATTACAGATCTTACATCTTGGCTATATTGTATAATATGCCCTTTTTCCAGTTGTATGCAGGTACCGCAGAGTTGTTCAACAGCATTCATATTATGACTCACAAACAATACCGTCCTCCCCTCGCTCGCCACCTCCCCCATCTTCCCCAAACACTTCTTCTGAAACTCCGCGTCCCCCACCGCCAGCACCTCGTCCACCAGCAAAATCTCCGGGTCCAGGTGCGCCGCCACCGAGAACGCGAGCCGCACATTCATCCCGCTCGAGTACCTCTTCACGGGGGTGTCGAGGAACTTCTCGACGCCCGAGAACTTCACGATCTCCTCGAACTTCTCCTCGATCTCGCGCTTCTTCATCCCGAGGATGGCGCCGTTGAAGTAGATGTTCTCCCGGCCGGTGAGCTCGGGGTGGAAGCCGGTACCGACCTCGAGGAGGGAGCCGACCCGGCCCCGCATGATGACCTCGCCCTCGGTCGGGTAGGTGATCCGGGAGAGGATCTTGAGGAGCGTGCTCTTGCCGGCGCCGTTCCTCCCGATGATGCCGAGGACCTCGCCGCGCTCGACCTCGAAGTTGATGTCCTTGAGAGCCCAGAAGGTCTCCTTCGGTCCAGTGAGGCCACGCAGGGTCCTTACGGGGTGCCGCACCGCGTTCGTGAAACTCTCCGAGAATCGCTTGTAGGTCCGGTCCATCCCTATCTGGTATTCCTTCGAGAGGTGCTTCACCTCGATGATCGGTTTCTCTCTTCGGAATGTCATGTCACACCAGATCCGCGAAGTACTTCTCTGTCCGGCGGAGGTACAGGACGCCGCTGAAAAAGATCGCAAGCGTGATCACCGCCGATACGGCGAGGCCGACGTAGTCCACCGGGACGTGGCCGAGGAGGACCGCCCGGTGAGCGTTGAGGAGGCCGGTCAGGGGGTTGAGGGCAAGGAGCCACTGCAGGTTCTCACCGAGGATGCTCGCCGGGTAGATCACCGGCGAGACGAACATCAGCATCTGGATGAAGAACGGGAGGGCGAACTTGACGTCCCGGTACTTCACGCTGATCGATGAGAGCCAGTAGCCGGTTCCCGCCGCGAGGAGGAGGGTGAGGAGGACGATGACCGGCAGCAGGAGGATCGCTGCCGTCGGCACGAACTGGTAGTAGACCATCATGGCGGCAAGGATCGACATGGCGATCCCGTAGTCCACGATCCCCGCAAGGCACGGCGCCGTCGGGATGAATATCCTCGGCATGTAGACCTTTGAGAGGAGCTGGGCATTGTCGACCAGACTGTTCCCCGAGTTGGTCAGGGCGTTCTGGAAGTAGGTCCAGAGGAGGAGGCCCGAGTAGGAGAAGAGGGCGTACGGGATCCCCTCAGAAGGCATCTGCGCGAGGCCCCCGAAGATCAGGGTGAAGACGATCATCGTGAAGAGCGGCTGGAGCACCGCCCATGATGCCCCCATGATGGTCTGCTTGTACCGGATCTTGATCTCGCGGAGCGCGAGGAAGAAGAGGAGCTCGTGGTACTCCTTCAGTTCCTTCCAGTTTATATCAAGGAGGCCATACTTCGGGCGGATGACCAGTTCGAAGTCTGAAGTGTGCTCGGTCATGGTGAGATTCACTATCGTTCAGGTCTGCACTCTGGAATGCTATCACGTCTATGCGTGATATTCCCTATACCACGCGATCGTCCGCTCCAGCCCCTCGCGGAAGTCGACCTTCGCCCGGAACCCGAACTCCCGCTCCGCGCGCGAGACAGCCAGGCACCGACGGGGCTGACCGTCCGGTCTGGTCGTGTCCCAGACGATCTCGCCCGCGAAGTCGGTGAGGTCCGCGATGAGGGTCGCGAGGTCGCGGATGGTGATCTCAAAGCCCGCCCCGAGGTTCACCGGGTCGGGCTTATCGTAGCGTTCGGCGGCAAGCGTGATCCCCTCCGCGGCGTCGTCGACGTAGAGGAACTCGCGGGATGCCGCGCCGGTCCCCCAGACCTCGACGCTCTCCGCACCGCTCTCCACTGCCTCGACGAACTTCTTGATCAGGGCCGGGATGACGTGCGAACTCGCCGGGTCGAAGTTGTCCCCCGGGCCGTAGAGGTTCACCGGGAGGAGGTAGATGGCGTTAAACCCGTACTGCTGCCGGTAGGCCTGGGCCTGGACGAGGAGCATCTTCTTTGCAAGGCCGTAGGGGGCGTTGGTCTCCTCGGGATACCCCTCCCAGAGGTCCTCTTCCCGGAACGGGACCGGCGTGAACTTCGGGTAGGCGCAGATCGTCCCGACGGCGACGAACTTCGCGACACCGGCCTGCCGGGCGGCCTCCATCACCTGGATTCCCATGACGGCGTTGTCGTAGAAGAGCGAGCCCGGGTTTGCCATGTTGTAGCCGATCCCCCCGACCTTCGCCGCAAGGTGGATGACGAGGTCGACATCCTCGACCGCAGCGACGCAGTCCTCCCACCGCCGCAGGTCGAGGTCGCGGCTCCGGGGCACCCGGATCTGCTCCGCTGCAAGCCCGTGCCGCTCAAGTGTCCTCACGAGAGATGAGCCGAGGAACCCGGCCCCGCCCGTGACGAGGACCCTCTTTCCATCCCAGAACGTCATACAATCTCCCGGAGCGTATCACTGCAATCTTTTGTGCCGTTCCCCTTGAAGATACCATCGATCCGATCGAGGCTCGCCCGGAAGCCCTGCCGGGTTTTCCAGCCGTAAACCACCGGGTTCCAGACGAAGCGGCCGTCGTGGATCTGGATTCGGGCACGCGCGGCCGGATCCCGGCCGACAGCAGGAACTCTAGTCCCCCTCCCACCACCGGTCGGGGAACTTCTTCCGGAGCACCTCGTCACCCTCCCCGATGGGGGGAAGCCCTGCCGCCCGCATGTCGGCGTCGACCATGATCCGGACAAGGTCGGAAAACGTCACCCGCGGCCTCCAACCGAAACGCGTACGCGCCTTTTCCGTGTCGGCGATCAGGCTCTCCACCTCGGTCGGCCGGAAGTACCGCGGATCGATCCGCACGTGCTCCTCGCAGTCAAGCCCGGCGTAGGCACAGGCCATCTCGAGAAACTCCCGTACAGAATGGCTCTCGCCGGTCCCGACGACGTAGTCGTCAGGCACTTCCTGCTGGAGGATCTTCCACATGCACGCGACGTACTCCGGGGCAAACCCCCAGTCCCGCCGCGCCTCCAGGTTCCCGAGGTAGAGGCACTTCTCCTTCCCCGCGAGGATCCGGCTGATGCCCCGGGTGATCTTCCTCGTCACGAAGGTCTCCCCCCGGCGGGGAGACTCATGGTTGAAGAGGATCCCGTTTGCGGCAAACATGCCGTAGCCGTCGCGGTAGTTCTTCGCCATGAAGTAGGCGTAGACCTTCGCGCAGGCATAGGGGCTCCGCGGCTGGAAGGCGGATCTCTCGCTCTGCGGCGGCGGAGTCGCGCCGAACATCTCGCTGCTTGAGGCCTGGTAGAACCTCACCCCGTTCCCGCTTTTGCGGATCGTCTCAAGGAGCCGGGTCGTCCCGAGGCCGGTGACGTTCCCGGTATACTCGGGCGTATCGAAGCTGACCCGGACGTGGCTCTGGGCCCCGAGATGGTAGACCTCGTCGGGCCTGATGTTGTAGATGATGTGGGAGATCTGTTCGTCGTCGGAGAGGTCACCGTAGTGGAGAAAAAGCCGTGCGCCCGCATCGTGCGGATCGGTATAGATATGATCGAGCCGGGCGGTGTTGAAGGTCGATGCACGCCGGATGATCCCGTGCACCTCATAGCCCTTGTGGAGGAGGAACTCGGCAAGGTATGACCCGTCCTGCCCCGTGATGCCGGTGATCAAAGCTTTCTTTGAGATAGTGCTCGCCCTCCCGCCTTTAACAACTACCAGACAATTTGCATGCTGTTGATATATGGATTTTGTATTTAAGAGAACGGTTCACGGCTGCAGCAGGTTTGCGGCGGAAATGTAATTTATCCATAATATTCGACGCAACCAGGGAAAAACGACCCCTGTGCCGGTCCCCCGCGGCCGGCAGGAGTTTTCACCCCCCGCGGCCGGGGATCCGGGCAGTTCGTACTCACTCCCGGAGCGCCATCACTGCCCGGTTGCAGGCCCGGGGGCAGCCATCCCCCGGTCGCCGGTGAGGACTACCCCGGAGAACCGTGCGGATGCACCACCTCCCAAACCGCACCGTCATACCATCCAGAACCCACTAAACCGACAGGAAAACCAATATCTCCATAGCAAAAATTTATTAGTAACGACAATGATATAGTTCAATATTATGGTGGGGGTAGACCAGGCTCAGATCGATAAAATACTTGCCGGCGCATCGTCCGACGACCCGGAGGCCCGTCTCGATACCCTCGAGAAGGAGCTGGACTTTGTCAAGACATCGATCAAGCGGCTGCTCATCGACCTCCGGGAACGGATGAACGAGCTCGACAACCCGTTCACCTCCGCCGCCGCGTCCTACACGGCGAACCGTTTCGAGCCGCCGGCACTCGCCCGGGACGACGAGGAGGACGGGGACGACGACCTGCCCGGACTGGACGTTGCACCCCCCGGCCCGGTAGGCCTGCCGAAGGCAGAGGATATCCAGGGCCCGCTCGCCGCGAGCCTCGGGGGCGCCGGGCTCTTCCCGCCCGACCTCGGGGTGCCCTATCCTCCCCCGGCGGGGACGACCGCTCTCCCGGAGGCAAAACCCGCGGGAAAACTCAAGCTCCAGAAGGTCCACCGGCTCTTCGGGTGGGTGCACCAGGGATGCGGCAAGTACGGGCACGAGCACATGGCGATCATGATCGACGCTTACCGGTCGATGGGCTACATCACCGCTGATGCCGCCGACCAGATCCGCGAGATCATGCGGATGGCCCCCGAGACCAGGAGAGACGTCGCCGATATCGGCCCAAATGAGTTCGTATCGGAACTCTACGTCTTAAACCGGATCCTCGACCCCGAGGACGCGACCCTCGACCGGGACATGATCGAGGTGCTGATGCTCGCCCGCCGCCGCGCCGGAGAGCCGGACGCACCCTCACGGGACGCCGGCGACACCTGGATCGAGTTCCTGGACAGGATATGATGGATGTCGAGCGAGACCTTCACCACCGCGATGTTCCTCATCGCCGCCATCATATCGGCCGGCGTCCTCATTAACGCAGTCTTCCCCGTGGTCTACACCCTCGCGGGCACGATCGCCTCGTCCTCCCACAAGGTGGACGAACGGCTGAGCACGGACGTCAAGATCGTCACGACGTATGCAAGCGGCGGCGACGCCAAAAGTGCCCGCATCTGGTTAAAGAACGTCGGCACCGGGAGGATCTCCGACGCCGACATACGGAAGGCCGACGTCTTCCTCGGGGGCCAGGGCGACTTCGTCCGACTCGGCCTCGTCTCGGGCACGCCGGACCAGAACCAGTGGACCTACGAGATCCTCGAAGACACCAAAAACAACTACTGGGATCCCGGCGAGACCCTCTACATCCAGGCAAAGACCGACAGGATCCCCGTCAAAGGGGATATCGTCTACTTCCAGTTCGTCCTCCCCACAGGACTCTCCCGGTCGACCACCTTCACCGCAGGTACATAACCATGAGCGCAGGACCCCTCGTCGCATCCGGGATCGGCATCCTCCTCCTGGTCGCCACCGCCTACGTCCTGGTCGGCGGCACCCTCGCCACCACGGAAGTGATGGTCGAGGCGCAGAGCAACCTCGTCACCCACCAGGAGGCCCGTATGCGGACGGCGATCGCGATCCAGAACACGACGACCGGCGAATCGGTCCTCCACGTCGAGGTGAAGAACACGGGGAGCGAACCGATCGTCGATATACCGTCGATCGACGTCTACCTCGGTATCGAGAACGTCCCGACCTATGTCCCCTACGGGGACTGGAACCGAACGAACATAACCCCGGACGGGATCCACCCCGGCGAACTCGACCCCGGCGAAACCCTCACCCTCTCCATCGGGTTTGAGGGTCAAAACCCCACGTGGGTCCAGGTTGTCACCCCGAACGGGGTCTCAAGTTCCGCGTACCTGTGAGGTGAACAGGAATGGCCACGACCAACGACAGCAGCATGCCCGACAGGACAATCCTCTCGACCGGGAACTCCGAACTCGACAAGAAGCTCGCCGACGGCCTCCCGCTCGGATCGCTCAACCTCATCGAGGGGGAGAACGACACCGGAAAGAGCGTCCTCACCCAGCAGATCGTATGGGGGGCCTTAAAGCAGGGGTTCAACGTCGACCTCTTCTCGACCGAGAACACGAGCAAGAGCTTCCTCACCCAGATGGAGTCGATGAGCCTTGATATCTCCGACTACTTCGCCTGGGGCTACCTCCGGGTCTTTCCCATGCACGTCGTCGGGTTTGAGTGGACAAAAGAGAAGATGCAGGGAACGCTCGAGCGGATGATCGCCTACATGGAGCAGAGCAAAGCACAGGTGATCGTCATCGACTCGCTCACCCTCTTCACCGAGTACGCCAAACAGGACACGGTCCTCACGTTCTTCACGAACTGCAAGAACCTCGTCGACCACGGCAAGACCATCCTGATCACCCTGCACACCTACGCCTTCGTCGAGGACTCCCTCGTCCGGATCCGCTCCATCTGCGACGCCCACCTCTTCATGAAGAAGGCGCTCGTCGGCGGCAAGTACGTCATGATGCTCGAGGTCGTCAAGGTCCGCGGCGCACGAAAGACGACGGGGAACATCATCAGCTTCGAGGTCCACCCCGGGTACGGCATCAAGATCATCCCCGTCTCGGTCGCGAAGGTGTGAGAAGGATGACATCGGCGCTGGAAGCAACGGTAACCCTCCCCTTCGAGCCCGAGTTCATCGACGAGGGGAACGACTGCTACAACAACGTCGAGTCCTGCGCCCTCTACCGGATGCTCCCGGCAAACGCGAGAGATTACGTCAAAGCAAGCCCCCACCTCCTCGAGTACCTCCACATCCTGCCGGTCAACACCGTCGGTATCCCGCTCTTCCTCTCGGAGCTGAAACGGGACTTGAAATCGATGGAGAACCCGAACATCATCTACCCCGTCAACGAGACGACGTTCATCCACATCTTCCCGGACCCAAACGACGTCCGGAACTGGTACATACCGATCGAACCCTCGTTCCTCCACTCCGTCAAAGAGATCCTCCCGGTGATCGAGGCGAGACTGATCGACATGATCGACGCCCTCGATGAGGAGCCGGTGACCGAAGAGGCGCGTATCGAGGTGCTCAAAAACTTCATCCGGCAGCTCGTCTACATCAAGCAGCCGGGCGAAGAGATCGATCCCTCCCTGCTCGCCGGCGGGACGGCAAAAGACCTCAAAGCCCGGATCAAGAACTTCCTCACCTCCGATATCGGTGCGCCGGCAAAACTGCAGGCGACGGGCCACCCCGCGCTCGCCGACGGGCGGCTCATCCTCACCTCACAGGAGTACAAGGCGCTTGAATACCTGATGATCCGCGACAAGATCGAGATGGGGACACTCAAACCCTTCCTCTCCGACCGGTATATCGAGGATATCACCTGCGACGGCGTCGGACCGATCTTCATCGAGCACAAGATCTTCAAAGGCTTAAAATCGGTCGTCGGGTTCCAGGACTCGACGGAGCTCGACAGCTTCGTCATCAAACTCGCCGAACGGATCAAACGGCCGCTGACCTACCGGAGCCCCATCGTGGACGCGACCCTCCCCGACGGTTCGCGTATCAACATCGTCTACGGGACCGAGATCAGCAAACACGGCAGCAACTTCACCATCCGTAAGGTGAACGAGGTCCCCATGAGCATCCTGCAGGTGATCGAGAGCGGGGCGTGCAACTACATGATGGCCGCCTACATCTGGATCTGCCTCGAGTACGGCATGTCGATGTTCGTCTCCGGCGAGACCGCGAGCGGCAAGACGACGACCCTGAACGCCTTAACGACCTTCCTCCCGCCCGAGAACAAGATCGTCACCATCGAGGACACCCCCGAACTGACGGTCCCCCACCGGAACTGGACCCGCGAGGTCGCGAAGGCCAAGGGGAAGGGCGAGGGCGAAGGCTCGGAGATCACGATGTTCGACCTCCTCAAAGCCGCACTCCGCCAGCGCCCGAACCAGATCCTGGTCGGCGAGATCCGCGGCGTGGAAGGGTCCGTCGCGTTCTCCGCGATGCAGACCGGCCACCCGGTGATGAGCACCTTCCACGCCGCGTCGGTCGAGAAGCTGATCCAGCGTCTCTGCGGAGACCCGATCAACATCCCGAAGACCTACGTCGACAACTTAAACCTGGTCATCATCCAGAGCGCCGTCAAACTCCCCCGGGGCGGGACCGTCCGGCGGATGCTCAGCGTCAACGAGCTCGTGGGCTACGACCCCGAGACCCAGGGGTTCTCCTTCATGGCGGCGTTCGTCTGGGACCCTGCAACCGACACCTTCACCTTTACCGGCAGGGGGAGCAGCTACCTCCTCGAGAACAAGATCGCGACGATGCTCGGCATCCCCGAGAACCGGCGGGCCGAGATCTACGATGAGATCGACAAACGGGCGAAGATCCTCGAACGGCTCCACAAGGCCGGGTACACCCAGTTCTGGGACCTCTTCCACATGACCACCAAGATCAAGAAGCAGGGCCTGCTCGCCATCGAGGTGTAAAACGTTGTTTGAGCGCGTGACCGAACGGCTGCGGGCGGCAAACCAGGGGAAGATACCGTTTGAAGAGCAGGTCGGCCGCCTCAGCGGCCTCCGGTCCTCCATCCTCGAGAACAAGAAGATGGAGCAGGACCTGCTCCTCATGTACACCTACATGGCCGCGATCACCACGTCGGCCGTGACCCGGCCCGAGATCTTCCAGTACACCTCCGAGCGGTTCGAGTACATCCCGTCGCGCTACATCGCACAGGTGCAGCGCCTTGTCGCCGGGTGGGGCCACAGTTACGCCGGAGCGCTCCGGGCGGTCGCCGAGCGGTGCCGCAACGGCACCCTCCAGAGCATGCTCAACCGTTACGCGAACTCGATCGACTCCGGCGTCCCGGACGACGCCTTCATCGGGACAGAGCTCTCAAGCATCCGGAGCATCTACCGAAACTCGTTCGAGCAGGGGATCGAGCTTTTGAAGAAGTGGGGCGACGCCTACATCGCGATGCTCCTCTCAGGCGCGCTCGTTGCGATCATCATCATGATATCGGTGGCGATCTACGCCCCCGAAGGGATAGACTCGGCGCTGAACTCCTCCTACGCGATCATCCTCGCGATATCGGTCTTCGGTCTTGTGATCATGTACCGGGCCGTCCCCGACGACCCCCGGACGCACGGGCTCCCTGGGATCTGCTCAAAGGAGCAGGGCATCATCAGGAGGATGGAACGCCTTGTCGTGCCGATCACGGCGGCGATCGCGCTCCTGCTCGTCCTCATCGGCGCCAACGCCGGTATCGTCTTCCTGCTCGTCGGCCTGTTGCTGATGCCGCTCGGGGTCATCGGCTACATCGATGATGCGAACGTCGTCAACCGGGACGACGATTTCTCCACGTTCATCCGGAGCCTCGGGTCGGTGATGGGCGGCAAAGGCATCACCACCGGCGACGCGCTCAAGGAGGTGGACCGGAAGTCGCTCGTCCACCTTGATCCGTTCATCGCCTCGGTCTCGACGAAGCTGAACCTCGGGCTCGACGAAGCCGGGAGCTGGACGAAGTTCATCGGGGAGACCGGCAGTTACCTGATCTACAAGTACATGAACATCTTCCGCGACGCCGTGGCCCTCGGCGGGTCCCCGGACCTGATAGGAAAGATCGTCAGTTCGTCGATGCTCGAGCAGGTGCTGCTCCGGAGGAAGCGCGACATGATGGTGAAAGGGTTTGTCGTCCTGCTCATACCGATGCACGGGGCGATGATCGGGATCTTCGTCTTTCTCTTCGAGATCCTCCTGTCCATGTCCCGTGCGGTGACGGAGGTGATGAACCACTTTGCAGAGACCTCGGCCGCACTCTCGGGGGGGACGTCCACGATCGGCGGCGTCATGGGCGCATCGTTGAACATCTTCGCCGACTTCCCGGAGGACACCATGCGGGCCTACGTCGTGACGATCCTCTTAATGCTGACCGTCGCAAACATGTTTGCAGGAAAGATCGTCATGGGCGGCGACCGGTACATGTACTATTTCTTCGCAAGCCTGCTCTCTGCGACCACCGGCGTCATCTACATCGTCGCACCGCTGATCGTGGGCGCGTTCTTCAACATTCCGACATTTGCGGGGGTGTGACGTGAGAGAGAGCCTTCGCCGCCCGTTCCTCTTCCTGATCACCGTCGGTGCGGGTTCCCTGATCGTCCTTGTCGATGCCCCGGTCGAGGTCATCCTCGCAGGGACCGTGCTCGCGGGGTTCTTCGCGCTCGTCGTCACCGGGGCGCTCGACCTCGCGGAACTCAGACCCTCGCGGCTCCAGAGAGCGCTCCGGGAGCGCTCAAAAACCACAGAGGCAAAGAAACCCGATGTGCCGGCAAAGAAGCCGCCCTTCATCCGGAGACTCGCACCCCCCGGCATGCTCGGGACCCTCGCGGCCTCGGTCCGGGAGACGATCGCGCACGTCCGCGCCCCAAAAGGAGAGAAGAAGGGAAGAATCGAGGAGATCGACGCCATGCTTGATGAGGCGGTCGGCGGCGCGGCCCCCGATCAGCCCGGCTCACACGCGGAAGACCCGCTTGCCTCCCTCGCAGACCTCGACCTCGACTCCCTCGCGGACCTTGACCAGAACAGCGGGTCACCCGGTCCCGGGACGGCGATCGAACCCGACCGGATATCGGCGGATGCCGTATCAGAGATCCTCAAGGCGCACCAGAGCGATCTTGACGGCATCGACCTCACGTCCGGGATCGACCTTGCAGGCGAACCCGCCGCGACCACCCCGGCGATGACCGCCGACGTCCCGGGACTGCCGGGGGGCGGCGACGGCATCCCGGATATGAGTGCCCTGAGCGAGGAACTCTCTCTACTCGACGATCTCGACCTTGATGAGATCGAGATCGAGGGGGAGGAGGAGGAAGAGGTCGGCGCAAAAGACCCTGATCCGGGCGAAGAGACCCTCGAGGCGGCGGAGGAGCCGGAAGAAGAGTTTGACATGGTCTCCTTCGCGTCCGGCGGCACGGTCGACGACGACCTGATCACCGCGCTCAAATCCGATGCAAAGAAGAAGAAGTTTGTGGAAGATGTCAGCCTGGTCCGCGACCTGAAAGGAGAAAAATTCGATGCGAAGGGTCTTGCTGCGGAACTCGAAGAGATCCTCGCGGCGATGAGATCACAACGATGATGTTCTCGCGGGAGATACCATAGAGAGCGATGAAGTCTGTTCCGGTAAAGGTCGAGCACGGAGGCAAGTGGGTCCCGACGACGATGGGCATCGGTGAGGACCGTATCCGGATCGCCGCTCCCCTCGACTGCGAGATCACCTACAAATCCGTGGTCGATCTCGAGGAGAAGAAGAACCAGGTGGTGATCACCGCCGGCACGGATAACGGCCAGGTCTGCCGCATCGCATCGGTGGAGAAGGTCCTCTCGGTCTTAAAGAAGTTCATCATCACGCAGGCGAGCGCTTACCGGTTGAACGCCTTCTTCATGTCGCCCGCAATCCGCGGGGGGGTGCTCATCCAGGACGCCCGGTGGGAGAAGGGGGCGATCGCCGTCATGAAGACCGGCATCTGGTTCGTCAGCCAGGAGACCCAGGTCTGCATCCCCCTCGCGGACGTCGCCGACATCGAACTCACGTCGCGGGAGATCCAGGAGAAGAACCTCGACGTCGTGAAGATCGATCACCTCATCGAGAACGAGGTCGTGACGAGCTTCGTCCTCTGCCCGATGACGACGCTCCAGGTCCTCTACAACTTCCTCAAAGAGGCGACGCACGACACCGACGTCAGCGAGGAGATCGACCCCCTGACCGGGCAGGTGGCCATGCTGGTCTACAGCGGCATGGACTCGAGCGCCATCGAGAACATGCTCAAACTCTCGCATAAAGATCTCGACGCCATCTACGAGCGGCTCCTCGGCACGGGGCTTGCCGAGATCCTCTACATCAGAAAAGAGGTGCAATTGACAGCGAAAGGTGTCCGTTACATCTCTAACGCAATGAAATCCTCATCAAATTAATAATAACTTTTCTCAGGAATAAGAAGGGCTATATAGTGCATTTTTCAAATAAACATTGAGTGGTAATCGATGGGGAGAATCCTGATCGTCGATGATACAATGTTTATGAGAACGCTGCTGAAGAATATCCTCTTCTCCGGCGGGCACGACATCGTCGGTGAGGCGGCCGACGGGGCGGAGGCCGTTATCCGGTACCAGGAACTCAGGCCCGACCTCGTCACGATGGACGTCGTCATGCCGAAGGTGAACGGGATCGAGGCGCTCAAGGCCATCAAGGCCGCCGACCCGGCAGCAAAGGTCATCATGTGCACCGCGGTCGGCCAGGAGCAGATGGTCAAACTCGCCGTCAAGAGCGGGGCGAGGGGCTATATCGTCAAACCGTTCCAGGCTCCAAAGGTCCTTGAAGAGGTCCAAAACGTCCTCAGTGCGTGAATTATGATACGGGTTCTGATCGTCGACGACTCACTCTTCATCCGGACGATACTCCGGGATCTCCTCAAAGGCAGCCCGGATATCGAGGTCGTCGGGACGGCGGTCAACGGCATCGACGCTCTCGCAAAAATTGCAGACTTAAAGCCCGACGTCGTCACCCTCGATATCGAGATGCCCCGGATGAACGGCCTTGAGACGCTCGCGGCGCTTCAAAAGGAGAGAGTCAGGCCGAAGGTGATCGTCTTAAGCACGCTGACGTCGCGGCAGGCCGATATGACCCACCAGGCGCTCCGGCTCGGGGCGGACGACTTCATGCTCAAACCAAGGGACGTCCCGAACGTCAGGGGTATCGAGCGGGAATTCATCCAGAAGATCAGAAACCTCGTCTCGCTCCCGACGGTCGTGCGGTCGGCCTCACCCCAGAAGAGCGGGGCCGATGCTGTGGTGCTGATAGGCTCGTCGGCCGGAGGACCGCCGATGCTTGATTCGCTCCTCTCTGCGCTCCCCGCGGACCTGCCTGCAGCGGTCGTCATAACCCAGCATATGCCCGAAGGGTTCACCGCATCGCTCGCCGAACGCCTGAACCGGGTCTCGCCCCTCCCGGTGAGAGAGACCGTGAACGGGGATACCCTGCAGACCGGAACAGTCCTCGTCTCGAAGGCCGGCTACCATACCGTGATATCGGGGGTCTACGCGGGCACCAAAAAGACCTGTGGCCGGGTCGTCCACTCGACCTCCCCGCCCCTCCACGCGGTCCGGCCCGCCGTCGATGCGACCTTCACCTCCGCTGCGCGCGTCTTCGGCCCGCGCACCGTCTCCGTGATCCTCTCGGGGATGGGCAGCGACGGCGGCGAGGGGACGCTCGCCGTGAAGAGTGCGGGCGGCAGCACGATGGTCTGTGCCGAGGAAGACTGCCTCGTCTACGGGATGGCTCGCTCCGCCCTTGCGCGGAACTGTGTCGACAGGGTTGTGCCGCTCGAAAGCCTTGGGCGCGAGATCACAAGAGCCGTCAGCCGGCTTTGAGGTGAGATCCATGTTTGATGAAGAGATATACCGGAAGCTGTTCGTCGAGGAATCAAGAGAGAACCACGAGAACATCGTGACCAACCTCCTTGCCCTTGAGAGCGGGGAAGACCAGCAGACCGCGATCGACGAGATCTTCCGGTCCGCACACACGCTCAAGGGGATGTCCGCGTCGATGGGCTTTGACGCGATGGAGCACCTCTGCCACTCGATGGAAGACGTCTTCTCACTTATCCGCAGCGGCCGGCGGGAGGTGACCGCTTCCCTCACCGACCTCCTGCTCACCTGCACCGACACGATCGAGGGGATGCTGGATGCGATCGAGGCCGGCGGGATTCCGTCAGACGAGCGGTCCGGGAACCTGGTGCAGGACCTCCGGGCGTTCACGGAGGAAGAGGGCCTTTCCGGCGAGCAGGAAGCACCAAAAGAGGCGGTCCCCGCCGGGCCGGCAGGAGAGGCCGGCAGCCGCCCGCTCTACACGCTCTCGGTCGCCGTCGACCCGTCCTGCACCATGAAGGACGTCCGGGCCATGCTGCTCCTGCAGAACCTTGAGGATATCGGGACGGTCCTCTCGACAACCCCCTCGCGCGAGCTCCTGGAGGACGGAAAGTTTGACGGGCCGTTTGAGATCCTCATCGAGAGCGATGCGGGGGAGGATGCCCTCAGGACCGTCGCCTCCGGTACCGATATCACCCTTCTCGCCCTCTCCTCTCCGGCGGCGGCGCGCTCGCCCGGGCCGGAAGAAGAGGCCGAACCGCCGCAGGTGCAACGGGCAACAAAAGCCGAGAAGAGCCGGGAGATCAAGAACATCCGCGTCGACATCCAGCGGCTCGACCGGATGATGAACCTCGTCGAGGACCTGGTGATCAACCGGGGGAGACTTGAGCAGATCGCAAAGAAGCACGGCATCAAGGAGTTCGACGAGGCCCTGAACATGATCGGCCGTTCGGTCTCCGACCTCCAGAACCTCATGATGGGGATCCGGATGATGCCGCTTGAGCGCATCTTCAACCGCCTCCCGCGGGTCGTGCGGGACGTGGCGAACCACGACGGTAAAGAGGTCGAGTTCGTCATCGAGGGCGGCGAGACCGAGCTTGACCGGAGCATGATGGACGGCCTCTCGGATCCCCTCCTGCACATCATCCGAAACGCCGTGAACCACGGCATCGAGACCCCGGATGTCCGTGAAGCCGCCGGAAAACCGCGGAAAGGGTCGCTCCGACTGACGGCACGGAGGGATAAGGACAACGTCATCATCGAGATCGAGGACGACGGCGCCGGCATCGACCCCGGGCGGCTCCGGAAGAAGGCGGTCGAGAAGGACCTCATGACGCCCGAGGCGGCGGCGGCCGCAGCGAAAGACGACCTCATTAACCTGCTCTTCGAGCCCGGGTTCAGCACGGCCGAGACGATCACCGACATCAGCGGCAGGGGCGTCGGGCTCGACGTGGTCAAGAAGACGATCGAATCGCTCAAAGGGACGATCAAAGTCGAGTCTGAGCTGGGGACGGGCACGAAGTTCGAGCTGGTGCTCCCCCCGACGATGGCGATCATCGACGTCATGATGGTCCACATCAACGGGATGCGGTGCGCCATCCCGATCAGCAACGTCGTCGAGGTGGCGCAGATGAGGACGGATGCGGTCCACCGGATCGGCAGCAGCGAGGCGATCCTGCTCCGCGACCAGATCCTTCCCATGCATCGCCTCGAGGATATGTTCGGCCGGACACAGAAGAGCGATACGCTGGTCGTACTGCAGAACAACGGCAGGAGATGCTGTATTCTCGTCGATACCGTGGACGGCCAGCAGGAGGTGGTGGTGAAACCGCTCTCCCGGATCGCCGGCAACTGCCGCGGGATCAGCGGGATCACCATCCCCGGGGACGGCGATGTCGTACCGGTGCTTGACGTAAACACAATGATTTAGGAGAGACTCTCATGGAACTTGATCCGATTCAGATGGACGCACTGGCGGAGTTAGGCAACATCGGTGCGGCGCACGCGGCGACAACCTTATCGCAGATGCTGATGAGCCCAATCGAGATGACGGTGCCGGAGGTGCACGCCATCGATATCGCCGATATGCACAACTACATAGGTAGCGAGATATCGGCCGTGGTCGTCTTCCAGATCCAGGGCGAGGTCGCGGATGGGGGGTACATCGTCGTCAGCATGCCGCAGGAGGCCGTCATCCAGCTGACGAACCAGATGCTCGGGACGACCGATATCGGCCGCGAGATCGACGATATGGACCGGAGCGCCGCAATCGAGATCGGGAACATCATGATATCGGCGTTCCTCGATGCGACCGCCGAACTCTTAGGCATCGTCATGCTGCCGTCTCCTCCGGCGCTGGCCATCGATATGACGCATGCGGCCTTCGAGTCCATCGTCGCGCAGGTGGCCGGCGACGTGAACGACGTCCTGATCTTCAACACGGAGCTTGAGAGCGAGGCGCCCCCCATCCACGGGAGCATCTACATGCTCCCGAACACCGAGCTCATGCACCAGCTCTTCCACATGCTGGAACGCCTGATGGAACCGATCTCGTAACCGGTCTCCGGGATACCATGGGGAACAATTTCTTTGGCGAGGAGAAGGCCGTTATCCTGGGTCTCGGTGAACTCCGGGTCGGGACGTGCCCGATGGGAACGATCGGGCTCGGTTCCTGCATTGCGCTCATCCTGCACGACCAGAGGCGGTCCCTCGGGGGGCTTGCCCACATCATGCTCCCGGAAAGCCGCGGAAATCCCGACCGTCCCGGCAAGTTTGCGGACACCGCAACGAACACCCTCATCGAGGAGATGGAGAGGCTCGGGAGCACGAAGTTTGCGATCGTCGCAACCGTCGTCGGCGGTGCGAGCATGTTTGAGTTCTCGGCGAACTCCTTAAACATCGGCGAGAGGAATACTACTGCCGTGAGGGACGTGCTCCGCGAGCTGGGGATCCGGATCGCGCACGAGGAGACGGGCGGCAGGGTCGGGCGATCCGTGTACTACTGGCCGGAGGGGAAGGGCCGCATCATCGTCAAGAGAGCGGACGGAACATGCACCGAGCTCTGATCCTCTCCGTCGTCCTGTCAGCCCTTCTCATCCCGCCGTCCCCGGCCGTCTCCGTCGACGTCCCCGACTTCGATGCGTGGATCGCGTCCGCCGGAGTGACGGACGCGATCAACGGCCGCTACGGGGACGTCATATTTGCGACCGACAGCGGCATATCGGTCTACGGGGCAAACGGCACCTGGCATTCGGTCAATACAAGGTACCCGGGAGAGACGCCCTACGGCCGGCTTTCGCCCCTCGACTCCATGGTGACCGCGGTCGCCCTCGACGCGGAGGGGCACCTCTGGATAGGCTACCCGAACGGGCTGCAGATCGGGGACGGGACGGGATACCGGAGCATCCGGGACCAGCAGTTCCTCAAGAACCTCAATATCGGCTGCATCGCGCGGTGGGGAGACGAGATGTGGGTTGCCGCCGGGCGGGCGGGCCTCCACCGCTACCACGACGGTGCCTGGACGTGGTATAAGCCGCTCGGCCCCGAAGGGCTCGGGTGTTACACCGTCGTGAGCATGGCGGTCGACGCCGCAAGCGACGCGCTCGTCATCGGGTCCGAGCACGACGGCGTCCGGGTGCTCCGGGAGAGGACGGGGGAGGTCCGCTTCGAGCAGGTGACCCACGACGACGGCGAGCCCGTCCGGGGGATCTCCGGGGTGCGGGTCGACCCGTTCGGGGGCGTCTACCTCTTCAACCGGACGGCGGTCCTCCACTACGCCCCGGACGGGGGGGTCACGGCGGTCCTCGACGCCGGCGACCTGAGCCCGTTCCCGGTCGCCATCAACGATATCGCGGCAACCCCCGGAGAAACGCTCCTCATCGCGTCCGATAACGGCATATACGGCTGGAACTCGTCGGGTGTCGCCCTGCACATCACCTCCGGCGACGGCATTCGCTCAAGCGTCGTCAAGAAACTCTTCATCGATGCCGACGGGCGGTGCTGGTTCGTCGTTCCCGGGAACGTGGGCTACATCCCGCCGATGGCGGGACATGCCACCCTCGATCTCATAGCCGCCCCCGCGCCGGTGCCGCACGAACCGGAGGTCACGGACAACGCCTCCGGCGAGACCCCGGCGCCGGATATCCCCTCCGGCGAGTCCGCCGGGATACCGGGGATACTCGAAGGGGCGTGGGCGTCCTTTGCAGAATGGGTCGGCGCCGTGAGCGCCCGGCTGACCGGGGCCTGACGCAGAAGAACGGGCGGCGAACCCCCTCAGGACTTCGATATCTCCGTATAGTAATATTCCCCGGCCGCGACCTGCTCCCGGTCAAGGAACGACCCCGGCTTGTTGATCCGCGGCCGTCCGCTCTTGTCCCGCCGGAAGGTGATCCCGAGCGCTTGTAAGAACCGGTTCATGCCCGGCGCCATATCGAACGGCCCCGTGGCCTTACCCCGGACACCCGGCTCCCCCTCGAAGACAAGGATCCTGTCGCTGATCATGTCGATCACGTAGATGTCGTGATCGATCACGAGCGTGCTCGCGTCCCGGCCCTCGGCATGCTTGCGGATCATCCGGGATATCTTCACCCGCTGTTCCACGTCGAGGTGGGCGCTCGGTTCGTCGAGGATGTAGAGGTCGGCGTCGCGCGAGAGACAGACGGCGATCGCCACCCGCTGGAGTTCGCCGCCGGAGAGCGTGTTCACCGGCGCCTGGAGGAGCTGCGAGAGGGAGAGGGGCTCTAAGATCTCGTGCTGATAAAACGACGTATCGAACTTCGTCGTCGTCTGCCGGAGAACCTCCTCGACGGTCGCCGCCGAGTCGCCTTTGAGGTACTGGGGCTTGTAGGAGATCCGCACCCGGGTATCCATCGACCCGGTGTCTGGTTCGAGCACCCCGGCAAGAAGCCCGGCAAACGTGCTCTTCCCGATACCGTTCGCCCCGAGGACACCGAGGACCTCGCCGCTCCGGATCTCCCCGCCGCCGACGGAGAGCGAGAACTGCGCAAACTGCTTCGTCATCGCCGGGAACGCGAGCAGGACCTCCCGGTCCGCCCCGGAGGCGTGCGCCCGGGCATCGAATGTCACCGCATACGGCCTGAACCTGACGTTCTCCTCCGGGAGGAAACCCTCCAGGTACTGGTTGATCCCGACCCGGACGCCCTTCGGGTAGGTGATGACACCGAAGACCGCCGGTTCACCGTAGGCGATGTGCACGGTATCGGCGAGCATATCGAGGATCGCGAGGTCGTGCTCCACGATCACGACCGGCCGCTCCCGGGCGAGTTCCCGGATCAGGTCTGCCGCGGCCATCCGCTGGTAGACGTCAAGGTAGGGCGTGATCTCGTCGAAGAAGTAGAAGTCGGCGTCCCGGGCGAGGCAGGCGGCGATCGCCACCCGCTGCAGCTCGCCGCCGGAGAGGTTCGTTATCGGCCGGTCGATGACCGCCGCAAGCGACAGCCGGTCGATGTAGTACCCGAGCCTCCCGCGCTCGTCGGTGGTCGCGAGGAGGTCGCGCACCGACCCGGCAAAGACCTTCGGTATCTGGTCGATATACTGCGGTTTTACGGCGACCTTCACGTTCTTCTGCGAGAGCACCTGGAGGTAGTCGAAGAGCTCGGTCCCCTGGTAGAGGTCGAGGACTTCCTTCCAGGAGACCGGGGCGTCGGTCCTCCCCAGGTTCGGGACGAGCGTGCCTGAGAGGATCTTCACCGACGTGCTCTTGCCGATACCGTTCGGGCCGAGGATGCCGGTGACCTTCCCCTCGACGGGGATCGGGAGCCCGTAGAGGACAAACCCGTTTTTGCCGTAGCGGTGAATCGGCTGGTCGAGTTGTTCGGGGAGGTTGACGATGTCGAGGGCCTCGAACGGGCACTTCTTCACGCAGATGCCGCACCCGACACAGAGTTCCTCGGATATGACGGCTTTCTGGTCCTCGCCGATGACGACGGTCTCGTCGCCGGTCCGGACACGCGGGCAGTAGAGGATGCACTCGGTGCCGCACTTGACGGGGTGACACCGATCACGGTGTACAACAGCGATACGCATAAAAGATCACAGAACGGTGGTGGTTAAGAGGATGGTCCAGGTCATGAACCAGAGCGCGAACGTCATGAAACTCTGGTAGAACCAGTCCTTGCCGGTCAACTCCATGTAGTCGATCCGGAGGAGCACAAAGACGTACTTCTGAAAGACGACGCCCGCCGCGAGAAGGAGCAGGCCGATGATGGCGTTTGCCTGGAGCCCGCTCACCGGGTCCGGGGCGCCTGAGAGGTAGAACGAGAGCCCACCGGCCAGGATGCCCATGAAACAGGCTGTAAGCGTCCGTTTTATCCGATCTCTGTGCTCGACCTGTTTCTCGGCACGTGTCCGCGGCCGTGTCTTATCAACCTCTGCTGCTACCGCATTCTCGCTCATCGTGACACCAGTGTTAACCTTTCCTGGAAAGGAGGCCGTTCCGGGACGGCGGGCCGGCGAAGGGCGGGCTCCCGGATCGACGGATTTACTACATTATAGGGTCTTCTCCAATTATAAAGGTAGGTACCTCCGGTTCCATGGGGCAGACCGGTGACGAGCCGGGTATAGCGGCATCCGGTCGCAACAACGCCGCCCCACCAGGGCAACGCGAACCTCTGCGTGAGTTGACGACATGCAGAGGGGCGCGGGGTGCGCCCGGTCTCACTCGAGCCTGTACCGCAGGAGCGCCGCAGCGCCCCCGAGGGCCGCCAGGCGCTCGCCGGGCTCGAACTCGGTGCTCAGCACCACGACCGATGCGTTGACGTGCTCGGCCCGCTCGATGACCCTCGCTGCCTCTTCATCCCGGAGCAGGGTGTCGGAGACCAGGACCGTCTCCGCCGCGCCGTAGGCAATCGCTTTCCGGACCTCGTCGATGCCGTAGGCGACAGCGCCGTCGGTCGCGATCCGGAGCAGGACTTCGTCCATCAGCCTGACCTCCCGGGCAAGGTGGAGGTCGCCGAGCAGCCGTTCAAGGATCCCCTGCCCGATCACCTCCTGCACGGCCCCCCGCCCGATACGCCGCGTCTCGACGACGAGCATCCGTCCTGCAAGGTCGGGCGCACGGGCTCTCACGTAGTCTGCAAACTCATCTTTCACGAACCCCGGCCCCGCGACGACCAGGGGGCCCGTGACCGCGGCGAGCGCCTCAAGCGTCTTCTCGTAGAGGACCGAACGGGTGCCGGCGTCCGCGCCCTTGCTGCTCCCGGCCGTGACGGTCGTCACCCACTCCGGGCCGAACTGGCGCAGGCGGTAGACCTGCGCCTCCCCCTCCTCGACGCTCGCGACGTGGACGACGCCGTATGCGGAGGCATCGACGGCCCGCCGGAGTCGCTCGCAGTCGACCGCCCGCCAGAGTTTGATGACCGATATCTCGAACCCCGCCTCGACGTTTAAGGTGTGGTGCGAGGCGACGTCCACCCCGCTCTCGATGACGCCGGCGATCCGGAGGCGGTTTGAGTGCTGGTGGAACTCCACCTTCTCGACCCGGATCCCGAGCCGGACCGGCCGCTTCTCGGTCTTCTCCGGGCGGAGCTTGTCGGTCGCCGCCTCCACGCTCCGGAATGTCGTCGCAAAGACGAGGTCGCCCGGACCGACCAGGTGGGAGAGGTGCCAGAGGTCGTCGAGCGTCTCCGGAAAGAGGCGTATCTCCCCGAACCGTTTCTTCAGTTCCCGCACTTCAGCCTTCATGGTTCTACGATCTCGGAGCCTCCCGGCGGGACGAACGCGGCGACCGCCTCGGTGTTTAAGGCGTTCTTGAGCCCTTTCCACTCGTCCTCCGGGAGTTTCTCCCTGAGGGCCCGGACAACCTTCCTTGCGATGTCATTCTGTTCGAACTGGCCGGGCCGGAGTTCCACCCGCACGTCTGCGCGCCCGGCGACGGCCCGGGGCGGGCCGCCGATGACGGCGACCTCGGGCGCCGTCGCAAGACCGATCGCCACCCCGAGGGGGACGTTCCTGAAGTACTGCCGCTCTCCCCGGACGATGAACGCGCCTCTTGCGACATACTCGCCGGACTCGGGCGTCTTGCTCACCTGGTCAGGCCGGGCGGCGTAGACGTCCGCCGTGAAGTGCCCGACCTTCCAGGCGTTCGAGTAGGACGCGGCGAACTGCACGACCTCGTCCAGGTGAACGGTTGCGCCCTTCACGATGACGACGCTCCCGCCGTGGACGTCGGCGTGGACGAAGAGGTCTTTGCCCTCCATATACTTCTTGACGAGGTCCTCGTTCTGGGAGGCGTCCCGGCCGCCGATGACGAGGACGCCGTCGGTGGTGGTAAACCAGCGGAACCGGTGATACCACCGCTTCTTCTGGAGGGCGAGATTCTGCTTCCGCCGGGGCTTTTCCGGGACCGTCCGCTCCATGGCCGCGAGCGCGCCCGTCTTCTTCTTCTTGAACTTCTTGATCTGGTCGTAGTAGCGGCCGATGTTCTGCTCGATCGTCTCGTGAACGTAGACTTTTACCCGCTCCCCGGCAAGGTCGAGCTCCACCGCCGCCTCGGCAGGGTGGACCGCGCGGATCATCTTTGCCGACGCATTCTCGCGGTTTCCTTTGAGGATCTGCTCGATCTCCTGCCACGAGCGGCTTTTGCTCGCTTCGTCGAGTGTCGTTATGATCCCGGTGACGGGAGCGTAGTTCTCGTAGAGCACCTCCACCACCCGTTCGTACCGCTCGATCTTCTTCTCAAACCCCTTGATCGCCTCAGCCTGGCGCCGGCGGATCACCTCGTCCTGGGAGAGGCGGGGTTTCTCGGCGGCGGCCTCCTCTTTCGCGCCCGCCGCCTTCGGGTAGAACGCATCCAGGGCCTCGCTGAACGTCGCGAACCGCTCGCGGACCTCCTCGCCGGCAAGTACCACCGGCCAGCACCCGGACGGCGTTATGACCGGGTCCCGGCTCCTCACGACGTCGGCCATCAGGCGGTCAAAGGCTTCGCGAACCGCCGCCGCATCAACCTCCGCGGCGGCGGCGCTCTTCTCGACGCCAGCCGTCCGGCAGACCTCTTCGGCATACGCGCCGCCGAGCATGCACCCGACGGCGAGCGTCCGGACGATGTCGCGGTCGGACCCATCAAGCATCGTCCGGAACTCGTCAGGAGAGAGAGCCGAGCAGTCGGTCCCGTCGAAGGCGTAGACCGCGCCCGGGACCACCTCCCGGGTCTTGAACCGGTGGTGCCAGAGGGGCTTGATGATCGTATACCCTTCGTCGCAGAGGACCGCGTTCCCCTCGTCGAAGAGCTCGAAGATGAGGTGGTAGACCGTATCCCTCTTCCCGACATCGATGCAGACGGTGCGCTCGATCCCGGGCTGGCGGATCCCGAGCACTTTCCCGCCCTCGAGGTGCTTGCGGAGCAGCATCGCAAAACTCGGCGGGTTCTTCGGGGGTACGGGGAACTCGGCGGTGAAGTGGGCGCGCCTTCCGGTCTCGACGAGCAACTGGTATTTTGCCCGGTCCTCCCCGTTCAGCCTGATACCAAGGGTCTTTGCGTCGAACTGGTAGATCTTGCCGACCCAGAGCGGGAGACGGACGGCGGCCTCCGCCACCAGCGCCCGGATATCGACCCCGCTCATTCCCTGTAATGTTGCCATTGATTCCAGAATACATTCGGCCCGGTACCTAAAGAAGAGTACTGCCGGCGGCGCCGGGTTTTTGGGAGAGAGCCGGCATTCGCCCGGTGCCGGGAGGAAGGAACGGGATCGTCCGGCCCGGTACCCGGGGGGCGCCCCGCCCGGCCTCCCTGTAGGGGATACTCATAACGCCGCTCTCCGGCAACCCCCACCACTCCGCCCCAGCCTCCGGTAGGAGCGGGGACTGTGCGTGGCGGTATCCGGTGAGAAGCCGTGCCAGGAGGTGGTGCTGACGTTGGTTCCCGGAAAGGGCAGATGAGGTTCGGGAGTTAGCCAGGACCCGGTTCTTCCAGGCTTGTCCCGGTACGCTGGACCGTGGTGGATATTGCCATTGGGGGAGGGGGCCGGGGAGGAGGTTTCCCCCTCTCCGGACAAAATGTCACCCAAAAGTTCCTCTCCGGCACTCCCACCCCGCCCACTGGCCTCCCTGTAGGGGATATCCATAACGCCGTTCTCCGGCAACCCCCACCCCGCCCGCTGGCCTCCCTGTAGGGGATATTCATAACGCCGTTCTCCGGCAACCCCCACCCCGCCCGCGCTTCGCGCTCCTCCCCCGCCCCCGGGTGGGGGCGGGGGCAGTCATGGCGATATCCAGTGGGAAGCCGTATCCGGTTCTTCTCCGGGATCTCCCCGTGCAGTGGACCGTGGTGGCTATCGCCACGGGGGGAGGGGACCGGGGAGGGGGTTCCCCCTCCCCGCAGGTGGGTACCCTTACGTTCCTCCCTGAAGCCCCCACCCAGCCCCCACCCCGCCTGTCCCCCGGTAGGGGCGGGGGCAGTACATGGCGATAGCCGGTAGGGAGCCGTGCCCGGGGATGCAAGCTCCCCGGCAGTGCGAGAAAGATCGATCCTCTCCTCCGTTGAGAGTGCCGGTAATTGGGCGTCGCTGCAAGAGTGATGAATGGGGTACGATAGCGGTGATCGGCAACCTCAAGCGCCCAAACTCCCCGGGGACTCAGGCCGGGCAAAGACACCCCGTGGCCCGCAAACCTCGGGCCCGGTCACCGGAACATATCCTTCAAAAAACCACATGATGCCCACAGGGCCACAGGCATACCGGATGAAAAAGGGGGGGCATTTTCATACGAAAGCAAAAGTAAGAAAGGGAAGATTACTCCTCAGTCTCTTCCGTCTCTTCCTCAGCCGCAGGGGCCTCGGGCGCTTTCTCCGGCTTTGCCGGGCGCGGGAACGTCTCCTTCATGACGACGTCCGTGATATCGGGGTAGTATTCAAATAACTCGCGGACGAGGGTGCCCCGCCAGACCATCCAGCGCCGGTCGTATGCAATTGCCGCGGGGAGCGCGAGTTCAACCGTCCCGTCGGCGATGCTGATCCCGATGTCGGTCCGGCCTGAGTAGAGCTTGATCAGGCCCTTGATCTGTTCCACCCGGTCCTCGACCTTCTCGAGGATCGCGTAGGAGTAGTTCAGGGTCTTCCCGGCAAGCGGGTGGTTGAAGTCGACGACCGCACGCCGCCCGATGACGTCAACGACGACCCCCTCGCGGCCCTCAACCTCGATCCGCATCCCGCGCTTCGGTTTCTCGCGGAACTGCCCGGTCGGGACGGACCTCACGTGCTCCTCCTCGTGGGCCCCGAACGCCTTCTCGGGCGGGACGTCGATCTCTCCCTCGGCGCCGACCTCATTACCGATCAGCGCTTCCTCAAGGCCGATGATGACGTGGTGGCTCCCCAGGCGGACGGTGACCGGACCGTACTCCGCCCGCGGGTTGTAGATCCCCTCTTCCTTTGCATTCTCCTCATCTGTGGTATCGAAGATATTCTCACCGGCGCGGCCGGTGTATCTGAGCCTGATAAAATCTCCTTCCTGAAGTGCCATGCCATTCACCTGAAAAATCGCAGATTACGGTCCGGTTACCGGTACATCTTCCGTACCGGCCCGCCGCACGCCTGCTTCTCGTTGCTTTAATTCATTTGGATGGAATGGTATTTATAGTATTTACCGGGCGCCCCGGGGGACAGGGGCTCCTGCAGAAGGGCGGCGGGTGCAGGAAACCGACCTATAGCCATAGTTCCGGCAGGAACCGCCCCCGCCCCAGTACTTCGCTCATTTTGGCACCTGGCATCAAACGATGTGGTCTCGCACGACGCCGTAACGCGGAGTTGCAGCACTCGGACACTGGACTTCGCGAACTTCCGCGGCAACGCGAGAGGTAGCGGGTGCGGATAGAGATAGAGCCTCACGCGAAGAGCGCGAAGCCGCGAAGGGAAGTCAGTGGTTTGACCTCCAGAGAGGCTTCCTCGGAACGTTAGCGAAGTACTGCGCCCAAACGTTCAAGTATACCCGGCCCGATCGTGACCGGCAGGATCATGGATACGGTGCAGCAGCAGGCAGAGGTGGTCTCGTATGCCCCCTCTCCCCCGGAGGAGTTCTGCGGCAGGGAGGAGGAGCGCGAGCGGCTCGCGGCCGTCATCTCCCGGACAGGGGAGCACGGGCAGGCGGTGATGATCTCTGGCCCGCCCGGCATCGGAAAGAGTTCTCTCTTATCCTGGCTCGCCCGTGAGGTCCGGGAATGCCCCGGCGGGTTGCCGTCCCCCGTCCTCAGGGCGGAGGTCTTTGACCTCCCCGGGATGATCTTTTCAGCGTTCCGGGAACTGGTGGGAGACCTGCGCAAACAGACCGCGCCCGGCAGGATCGGGGGTGAAGGCATGCGGGAGGCAATCCGGTACGCCGGTGATGTGCTCGAGAAGTATGCCGCACCGGTGGAACCGGTCGGCCTGCTCCCGAAGACCGGGGAGGAGATCATCGGCGTCTTCGCCCGGTCGCCGGAGGTCGGATACGACCGGGTGCGCCAGGCGTTCGGGGAACTCCTCCGGGAGCTCGGGAGAGAGATGACCGGGACCGGCCGCATCGCGGCAATCCTGCTCGATGACGTCCACCTCGCCTCAAACCTTGACCGCCGGCTCCTCCGGGACACCGTGCACGACCTCCCGCCCGGCATCCTTCTCGCCTTCACCTGCCGGACGGAGGGTGCGGCCTGCCCCGGGCCCGCGACACTGCAGGAGATCCGGGATTCCGGATATCCCGAAGTGCAACTCCCGGGGATGCGGAGGGATGAGATCCGGGAACTCGGGGAGAGGCGGTTTCGTCTCGCCGTCGACGATGCGGCCGCCGCCCTCCTCGAAACAACCTGCAGCGACCCGTTCAGCCTCATGGCCTGCTTCAACGCCCTGCGCTGCCGGGGGCTCGCACCCTCCGCCGGAAACATGGCGGACGTGCTCGCCGGAGCCGGGGGACCGGCAGCGCTTGCCTTCACCACGCTCTCCGGCCCCGGGAAAGCCCTGGCGGAGGAACTCTGCGTCTTAAACCCGCCGTTCCCGGTGCCGGTCGTCGCCTGCATGCTGAAACTCAAGGGGACGGATGTTATGCCGGCGGTGGACCGGATGCAGGAGAGCGGCATATTCCGGAGACTCCCCGGCACCGGGTACGCCTTCGCTCACCCTCTCCTGCAGGAGCACTGCAGGCGCGAACTCTCGAACGATGCACGGATAGCGCTCAACGCCCGTGCGGCGGACTGTTTCGAACGCACCATGCACCGTCTCCCCGGCAGGCTGCACGTCCTCCTCTCGCTTGCCTGCCACTTCTTTCACGCGCAGGAGTACGGGAAGGCAGCGGACCTGAACCTGGAGCTGGGGCTCCGGTTCTACCACCGTGAAGACTACGATACGGCACTCGTACTGACCGAGCGGGCGATCGCCTCTGCGGAGCACCTCGGAGACGACGCCCTCCTCGCCGCCGCACGCAGGCAGGGAGACCTCATCCGGCAGAAGGTCGCCGGCCCGGTCGAGCCCGCGCAGTGAGGGTTTATCATCACCGGGACGAGACGATCTACGGCGACCGGCATGCTCGAAGTAGAAGCAAAGTTTGCGATCAGGGACCCGGGAGAGATCAGGGCCCGGCTCAACCGGCAGGGAGTGCAGATGGCGAGAAAGCAGCAGGAGCACGACGTCTACTACAACGCACCCCACCGCGATTTCGCGAAGACCGACGAGGCATTGAGGGTCAGGTACGACGACGCCGGGGCCACCGTGACCTATAAGGGCCCGAAGGTCCGGGTCGGGAGCGCAAAGGCCCGCGAGGAGTTCAACCTCGCGGTCGCCTCGGGCGATACCCTTGAGGCGATCCTCTCTCGCCTCGGGTTCCAGCGGGCCGCAGGTGTCTCGAAGACCCGGGAGTTCTACGAGATAGGGCCTGTGACGGTGACCCTCGACGACGTCGAAGGTCTTGGATCATTTGTCGAGATCGAGATCCTGACAGAAGACGGACAGGAAGACGCCGCCCGGCGGATCGGGGCTATCGCAAAAGGGTTGGGTGTAGATGGTCCACCGATCTACACCTCGTATCTTGAGATGCTGTTATCTAAACAGAGATAAGGTCGATATCAATATCTTTTGGCTCCTTCCCGAAGTGGATGAGAGCCCCACAGCCCTCCGAGGCGGGTCCAGGATTGACGACGGTGACGCCGTCGACCTCGGTGATGCCCCGTGCCTCGTGGATATGAGCACAGCAGACCAGGTCGAACCGGGTCATGTGCTTCCTGATGCTCCGGCTCCCCACATGGTTCTCGCCGACAGAGTCCAGCGCTTCATATGGCGGGGCGTGGCTGAGCAGGACGTTGTGGATGTTCCTGTCCATGTGTTTGACGATCCGGGTGAGTTCGCCATCGATCTCTTCTTCAGTCAGCTCGAACGGCGTGCCGAAGGGGGTCTTGTTTGAACCCCCAAGACCTGCAAGCGTTATCTTGCCAAGCGCGATCCAGGAATCGTGCAGACAGACCGCATCTGAGCGTTCGAGCACGTCGATGATCTCGCGGGGATCGCAGTTGCCAGGGATTGCGAAACAGGGTACTTCGAAACGGGAGAGTACCGAATCTACAGGCTCAAGTGGACCGAAGTTGGTGATGTCGCCTGCAATGATGACTGCATCGTAGTCGTAGCCGAGAAAAGCGTCAAGCTTTCCGTAGTTACCGT